>Ga0058698_10001141_pt1 | contig 12590 bp, 19 predicted proteins | sample AgamicAsSfe_FD_67288 | JGI IMG/M metagenome (GOLD analysis project Ga0058698, IMG submission 67288) | Agave microbial communities from Guanajuato, Mexico - As.Sf.e | ecosystem: Host-associated > Plants > Phyllosphere > Phylloplane/Leaf | place: Guanajuato, Mexico | collected 2012-05-30
GCTCTCCGTCTTCTCGACCGTCTCGGGGTCCTGCCTATCATGCGGGAGAAAGACTACGGACTCGAGATTGACTGTATTGAGGTCTTTAACGTTTATGGCAAGACTCAGATGGGGGAGTCGAGTTTCGCAGGCCCTGACGGCAAAGGTCTGGGTAACCCGCCTTACAAAGTACGTCTCATTGTCCTTCTCTGTGATCCCATTCCATCACAACAATTGACCGTTAATCCCCCGGTCAGGCCCTCCGCGTTACACGCGCCGACGTCATGAAAGCTCTCGTCGAAGCCGTCTCCCGCTGCCCCAACGTGACCTTCAAATGTGGCCATCGCACCACCTCCATCGACGAGTCTTCGACCGGAGTGACGTTGACCTTCAACTCGGGCGAGACTGTCCATGGCGACCTCCTCCTCGGCTGCGACGGCATCCACTCCGCCACACGCACCCTGCACGTCGAGCCCTCCCGCCTGGAACACTACAGTGGCATCGCCAATGCCTTTGGCTTCGCGCCTCTTTCCGCCCCCTCGCTTGCCTCGGTGAAAGCGTCGGGCCTGCACTTCCGCAGCACAGCCATCAACTTTGCCCGCCGCGGCATGCTGCTAACCTCGTACTACGAATCCTCCAAATCCTCCGTCTACGTCGGCGGGCTGCTCCAAATCCCCGAAGTCTCTGACCGCAACGGCTGGAAAGTGCGAGGGGCTGACCAGGCAGCCACGAAAGCGGATATGAAAGACCGCTTCGCGACGGCGGATGTTGTGCACGCTGATATCGAGCCGCTGATTGATGCCGCGGCGGACTGGTTCATGTGGCCCGTGTACACGCTCAGCGCGGGCGGGAAGTGGGCTACGAAGCGCACGATGTTGCTCGGTGATGCGGCGCATGCGATGCCTCCGCAGGGCGAAGCCACTGGTATCGTTCTGGAAGACACCGTGCTATTCGCGCGCTGTTTGTTCGAATACCCTAACCCTGCGTCTAGTGGTGACAAGGACAAGAACACTGAAACCATGCTCGCATCGGCATTCGCGCGGTATGAAGCCCTCCGGCGGCCGAGGATTGAGGCTGCGTTCAAGGAGAGCGCGGCGGTGGTCAAGACTGTGCAGGATGCGGGCGCGGTTGGACACAGGATCAAGTGTGTGGTTGTGCCGTGGTTTCTGTGGTTCACGAGGGCGAAGAGGGAGAAGCATTTTATTGAGGATGTGACGACGTGTAGTCTTGAGCCGGAAGTGCCGAAGGCTGGGGTGGGAAAGGTGGCAGTCCCGGTAGCGGCCGTGGGTGTGATTGTTGCCGTGGCTGCGTGGAGCTGGGGCTACATCTGACGATGTGGGAGGACAGTGCAGGCGGGAGGCGATAAGATGTGATGGAGTGGTGAGGGAGCTGTGTGGATGGAGATAGGTGCCTCTGAAAAATGGAATGGAATGGAATGGCGAGATTGGATCTTACTCAAATGCCGGCCATGCACCACACTGACATGACTCAATTATCCCACGATACAGTAACGACATCTCTCACGAGCACCACTCTTTCGCTGCCTCCCGTCCGCACGCACGCGGATTCACGCGCGAGTATACACCCGGCCCTCTTCGATCGGTAGTGCTTCCCGTCCCTATGGTAGGTGCGTTTGTCGCTCTGGTGTGGACTTGGGGCTCCTGATGGCAGACGAGCTCAAAGGGGAACGTTGAGGCCAATTTGATGATGTGTTCGTCGCTGCTGCTGCGTGGTTGATGGGCTACGTCTGATGTTGTCGAGGTGTTCACGAGGATGGCCTGTGGCCTGGGCCTGATGCAGTAAGGCAACGGGAAAGAGTCTGTATGGGTAAGTCTAATAGGTGGAATGTGCCTGTCAAGTGAATGTGTGAGCAAAGTTATGGCTTTGAGAGGGACCCATGAGCAACAAGTTGTCCGTGCGATGATGATGGTGAGCCATCTCCTCGCCTCATCCTCACATTCCTTGCTCGCTTCCGCCCTTGTTCCTCTCCTTCCTTCTCTTCAAATCCTTTCGTTTAGTACCACAACATCATTGTTAGTCCCACGTATTCTGCTTCTCAGCGTTCTCTGCTGCTCCTCCTACTGTATGGCCTGCACAGAGTCACTCGCCGCTATCAATCTTGTTACTTGTGAACTTCCCGTAAAATTTGCATAACACTGGCGCTACCACTGTGTCCATAACCGCCTTTCCACTGCATGCCGCGAACCTCCCTTACAGAAACTCACGTTACTCTTTCGTGGCGAACGCAGGGCAATGCTACCAGACTCGCACGACAAAGTGCATGAGTTGTATATGCCTGAGGCAGGTGTACTGCTACAATGCCTGCCCAGGTAAGTGGGATGTGAATCGTGCAATCAAGCAGCACATGAGCCAGCAAAAAAGAAGCAGGGAGATGCCGACGAGAAGCGCGAGAACAGACACAGAGTCGACTAAGGACATAAAGATTACAACAGCAGCAGCAGCAAGAATCGTCTACACTGCACAGCCACGCAGGCACAAAGCAAAGAAGAGTTGCACAGGCAGGGAGAGATGCCCAGAAGTTTGATACATTGTGAGGGCACCCCAGGTTCTCTCTGCTCTCGCTTTACATGCTCCTTCTCCCCTCTCGTTGCTTCTACATCACGATCTGACATGAACCGACAATCACAGCAGGACGCCGAATCTGGAGGGAGGCGAGCGCCGAGCTCAGAAGGCGTCTGAGACGTAAGAAACGCAGAATTCTTAGATGTCGTAAGCGCGAAGGATGCGGCATTGGAGGTCATCACTGTTGAGGAAGATTGTGGGAAGGGACCAAGCGAGCGTGGACATGCAGGGAGGGAAAAAAGGAGGAAGTGAAAGGGGTTCTTTGGAGGCAGCAAGGGAGGATCGAGATCATGCGATCGGATGAAGCCAAGCGAAGTGATTCTACCACGTGAAATAGACAGGGTGGTTTGTTAAGCTAGCAACACGACCGGGTACACGAAGCAAGTGGGAACATAACGGTGATACAGTGGTACGACGGTAACCTTCTTTAAGGAAAAGGTTATTGTTTTTCTATTTCGTTGCGCGTTGCGAGTATTCCTAATATTACAAGAGCCGATACGAGATAAAAATGGAGCCCACCGTGACCAGCGAGAACCAAGACACCTTGAGGCAGACCCGTCCCGCTTGCAGGACAAGCTCATCAGAGGCGCTTGATCTTGCCTGCCGTCACAGCTGCCACCCGATAGAAGTGAATATACATGAAACCAACATGACCAAATCAATTGCCATCACCATCAACCTCACTCATTCCACAACAATCTAGTTACGGAGCTTGTACCTGAAGCTCCTCTTGCCAGCCACAAAGTTGCCGTCAGTCGCATTGGTCGGCTGAGCACCGAAGCCAGATGAGGCAGCAGTGCCAGCAGTACCTGCAGGTGCAGTTCCAAGCGGGGCGGTACCCAGAGGCATGGTGCTCGTAGCGAAGGTCGTAGCGTTGAAGCCGGAGCTAGTAGCGTTGGTGATACCAGTGGGGCTGACGATGAATGTAGCAGTGGTGTTGAGGCCCGCGATAGTGACGGTCGCGTTCTGAGTGGCGCTGCTGCTGGTGGTAGTATTGAGAGGGGCGATGGTGGCGGTGTTGTTGAAGAGGGTAGTGTTGAAGAAGATGGGTGCAGCGCTGGAAGTTTGGTTAAGGACAGGGCCGACGGTGATGATGGGCAGGGAGCTTGAGGTGGTGTTCATCGGGGTACCGAGGATGATGCTGGTGCTGGTTGCGTTCATGCTAGTCTGGATAGGCTGAGAAGAGGTGGTGGTGTTGGCGAAGACGGGGGCCGCAGTGGCGGTGTTGTTAGTGCTCGCAGTGGCTGTAGCGCTGGAGCTGAAGTTGCTCGTGAAGGTCGTCTGCGGGACCAGCTGAGCACCGAAGAGGCAAGAACAGACCGAGGTGACCTGGTTGTCCCAGATGCCTGTGCAAACACCGCCGAAGCCCTGAGGAGGGAAGTACTGAGTCTGAACGCCAGCGCAGACGGAGGTGGCAGTCTTGGTGTGCTTGGCGAAGGCGCTGAGACACTGGTCCTGGTTCCTGTCGCAGGTGGCGGGGGTGGCGGTTGGGGGAGGAGCCTGAGAGGTCATGATGGTGGTGGAGCCATCGCCACCAGTGGCAGTGGAGATGATCTGGTTCTTGCACTGCTGGACGTAGCAGTTGTGGTTGAAGTAGTCGGTGTCGGTGTCGAGCTTGCGCTTGCCGCGCCAGCTCATGCTGCTGAGGGTCTGACCATATTCAACACACACGCTGGAGGTGTAGTTGTAGGAGAAGGCGACCGCGGCAGGGTAAGCCTTGCTGGTTGTGATGCAGTCGTCGACTGTGGCAACAGTGTTGACAGCAGTGATGTTGACCAAAGCCGGGTTGAGGAAGATACCACGAGCATTGCAGTGCATGTCAGCCGGAGGAGAAGGGTTGGGGACGTTGGAGCACGTCTGGGTCTGAGCCTGGGCGAAGCCAATGACCAGCATGGCCGCCAGGGAAGAAATGGTGAACTGCATATTGTAGTTTGAGGGTGTTTTGAAGCGAAAAGCTAACGAGTGGATCGACTAAAAGGTCGAAAGAGGAGGAGAGAAAAGGTAGAAAGTGAGTGAAGTGAAGGTGCTGTGACTGTTAGTAAGAATGTGCACTATGGAGAGATTCTTGGAAAGTGTGATGGAGGACTGACCTTAAGTATTGTTTGTCCGCACTGCACGGCCTCGTCCTGTCGCACCGGCCTCGTATCAATAACACGCAGCACAGAGTCGCATGCACGCAAAGTGACGCTTCATCTCCTCGTAATATTTGACGATCCTCTATTGGCTCCCAGGTACGCCAGCTGCACGCGGACGAGTAAATTTGCCGCCGGAGAATATCGTATGCCTCGATTAAGGTATTGTAGGCCCTCCGACCAGGGGCGTTGCATGGCGAGGTTATTTACCAGTTACGAGCACGAAGCCCGTTGGCAAGCATCTTCACGCGCTGATCTTGGTCTGGCCTCAATCACACAGTCACCATGGACACATCCTCCACGTTTTGAAGCTGTGTTCTGCAGTCGGAAAGCCATCCGCGATACGGCGTTTAATGCTTGCACTCCAGGGTGTTGATCGTGGCGATTCTTTTTCATCGATTGCACACGACAGTGTATCACTCACGGGCTTGTTTCAGTTCACGGGAAGCAAGGGTATGTAGCAGTGTGGTCAGTGAAGGTGGCAATGGCGAGGATGTTGTTGGTCGAGATGCTCTGAACGAGTTTCTGCCTGGGTTTGTCTCGTTTCATTTCGCCCTTGTCTAGCAGGGTTGCTCAGTGTGTCCGGACACACTCGGGGCGCACCCACTTCCGCTCGCTTGCTTCAGATTAAGCTTGTTCCCGCCACAAGAACTACCTTACTGCTTGCTGATCCTCTCGTACAATCCCCGACTACATTACAACACACCTATTCGTAACCTGCCGTGATCATGTTGTCACGCTCTCTCTTCCCATCAGGTCTTGTTCTTTACGAGCATTACCTCAGATCAATGAACAAACCCCCCCACTGTCGTCGTGCCAATGTCGTCACATATCCTACATCACTGGACCTTCCATCCTCCATGCCGGCAGACAGTCCACCCGATCACATCTCCATTCTGATACACGATGTGACGATCCTACGAACAAGCATATGGTGGGCCAGGAACGGACGTTCTTGCCTGTAATCACGAAATCGAGCTTTTAGCCACATACGTCTGCCGTGCTGCCGCAGATGATGATTCGAGGTCGTGCAAGCATGTTTTTGATACGAAGATTATCTACGTAGGTCGATCGTGTGCTCCGAAATGCTCATCCCCCACATACTGAAGCGGTGACTTTTGCGAAACCAAGTTTTGCTCACAGGTGGTGTGTATTCATGTGTATTCATGGCCGAGTCAATGTTCATGAGCGACCTTTGCGGACGAGGCTGCAAAATATAGGCATGTTTTAGTCGATACCAATTGACACCTTGACAAAGAAAAGAATAGCGAGGGCTTTCTGAGGACTACTGGCTATGTCTAAGCTGTTCAGTCGGAAGAAGGAAGGACGGCGAGAGTAGAGGTAGGGGATGAGAGCAACAGCTAGAAGCTATAGGGAAAGAAGTGAAAAAGAGGAAGTCTTAAATTAGTACGATGGAGGTGAGACGGCAGTACGGTAGCTCGACTATTGACTCCCCTCGATCAAGGACAGAGCCAAGACAGCTTGCATCTTGCATCAGGCCAAATCTGTTTCAGTTTGGTGACATGTTGATGGTACTGGTATCGAAACGCAATAACAGAACCGCCTCAAGGACCCCGACCGAAACCTGGTGTCATCTGTCTCTACAGACGTTTTGCTCGTGTCATCCATCACGAAACACGTAAAACGATCCCAGGGCACTCTTCAGATCAGGCCAATTTGCCGTTCTGTGCGTGGACCACCCATCCGTGAAAGTAACATGCTTCAAATGTTCGTTCGTATCGGATGTCGAAAGAGACTTCCATAGTTCTGTCATCCTTCCTGCAAAGCTGATATCTAGGTCTCCGATCGGTTCACCGAATTCGCCTTGACCACTTCGCGCGAGTTGAGTCAGTCCTGCGAAGCCCGAGTGGATGAAGCAGGCCCTCCATACCGCCATACGGCGAGAAAGACCTTCGTTGCTGCGCATGTTGAGATCTGGAACGTAGTCATAGCGCATTTCTGCCTCGAACTCGTGGCCGTCCCAAATCACTTCGCCGAGTTTGAACGCAGATACGATCTGTTTGCTGACCACGCTCCACGTGCGATTGAACTTGTGACTTTTTAGCAATCATTCCAAACTGAGCATACTGTCAGTCCATTCAGGACGAGTCCTTCCCAAGCCACTGTCATCTGCATCGCCAAGCAGACCAGTTACACAGTACCTCACAAACGCAAGCCGATTGGCCGGCTGCGCATATTTTAAAGCTGTGCCAGTCATCATGGACTCAGCCATAGCATCGCCGAATAGTTCGCCGTAGATCGACAAGTGGAAGAACTTCTCCGAAGGATCTGAATACCAGAAGTTGGGCTCGCGTACCACTGTTTGCCAATACATCTGTCAATGAGGTTGGTCACAGGATTGATTGTGCGACGAGGAAATCAGGCGATGGACGAAAGAAAATACGCCAAGCATTTGCACAGAGACGTAAAATGGCTTGCGAAGATGTCGTCGATGCAAACAGCACATACAATCTGCTGCATGTCGACGCGATGTTCTTGAAGTCCTCGATGTCGGCAAGGTAGTTGGGAATAAGAAGGAGAATCTCTGCGGGTAAGTCTAGCAGAGATGGCGTCATTCTTACTATTGTCACCCACGAGGATGAGCGTGGGAGAGCCGACACCCGTGATGGTTATCTCTAGTGTGGTCAGCGATAGTCTACTTGAGCTCACACGATTAAGGTTGGTGACTGATTTGCATGGCACGAAGATGCGAATCGAGTTGAGGCTGACAATCGCATCGATGCTGCCAACAGATCCAGGGTCCAACCGCCCTGCCCGCTATCGAGTGACGAATTATGACGATGAGGTGGGATTCCCAGATTTCGCATTTGTTTCAGTGCCAACAACATGCCGATTTCCCTCTTTCTTATAACATCAGCTTCAATTCCATCGCCGATTTCATCCTTCAGGAACGAAAAATACACTTCGACACGTTCATCTGCTTGGTGCCACTTACATCACGATATCATCCTTACTATGAACGATACACTGTGCCCTGAACGGGTTTACGACCATCGTCGACTTCAGACAACCTCTCTGCTCAAGGTCCTGGGCGTTACGGCTGAGCAAGGCTACGTGAAGTTCACTCCGTCGGACAGCGAGCCTCTAGGGACATCATCAATACCGTCCAAAGAATTACATCAGAAGCCGACACCAGAGATCATATTACAGCCAAGCACGCCTTGATGAGTTCTGGCATCACTCGAGAAGACACACCCGAGATGCTCTTCGAAGAGACAGTCAAGGGGGACATGATCTAGCTCTGCGATGTCAGGCAATGCTACTGTCATGGCTATCCTACACAACATACGACTCGGGGACGTGCCATCAAGGATACCAGCCATGGAGAGTGCAAAGCAACGGGAGCACAGATGAAAGAATCAGCCAGCCGGGCAATAGCATTGACTTCGGGGTAGTCTTCATCAAGACAGTCTCCAGTCGTGCTTCACTTTCGATCACAATGCTCGCACGACCGTCACCGAGGCTCGCACGATCAACATAACCGATCGTCCTGATTCAACCGCCTTGTCAAGATACACTTCACCTGACCACGACAACCTCAACTCATCGCGTACCATAAACCTCCTCGATACACCATTTGAGTCAACACCGCATCACAGCTAAGGTGCCACCCTCATCTCCATACCTCTACAATGCCAGAAACACAAATTGCGCACGACTTCACATACACACGTCTAACATCCTCACGACATCATGATACCCTAATGAGACCTACGACAGTCACGAAGCAGTGATACCCCATAGAAACACAAAAAACACATCAGACCAGACATGGGACTTCACTTGCTTGATACGAAGCAATGAAACTACGATACCGCACACAGTGGACTACATCACGGAGAGCATCATAATGGAGGAGATCCAGAGACAGCAGAAAAGCATCGTGTCGTGGACAGTTGTACCGCATTCTCCCGCATCTGTGCTTCAAGGCTTGCATTGAGCAAATGTAGTCTGTGTATGTCAGGCATGCGGACCAGCTCAACCACAGTCAAGACAGTTTTCGCCGTCAGAATACCAATAGATTTCTTTGCCCTGGAACGCATCCAGTCTTCCTCTCTGCAGCTCAATCTGACATACTAGGTATTCGAAGCAGGTCCCAAAGTGCACAGTGCAACGTCAACATGCATGCTTTCGTGTGCTAGACGCTTTGTCCCCGGCTTCGACCACCACACTTGAACGAGACCGTTGCACCCCCGGTCGCTATATACGAAACATACACGGACACTATACGTTCGACAAACATCCTCCAGTTCCGTCCACCACCTCTATCCAAGCACTACTATGCACCCACTCCTCACCGCCATCCTTCCCCTCCTCTTCCCCGTCTTCCATCCGTCACTCTTTCCCAGCAAGCCCATTCACGCACCGACCTTGCCATCCTCCTCCTCCTCTTCGACCACCACCACCACCACCAGCGAATTTCAGCTGTTGTATGTCTGATTTGCTTTTCTTCGTTTGGACCTTTGTTTCTGCGACTGCGACTTTGATGTGTTTTTGCTTGTGGCCATAGTTCTACCGGCGCGCCGCTCGGTCCATCACTTGCGCAATCTCCAACTACAATATGGCTACATGTTCACGTCTGGCGTGCCTCTGTTTGCCCTGCCACCCACGAATGAATGAATTGAAGGCTATTTCCTCCCGTCTCCTCTGAGCGCTGGCAGATGACTTGCTTCGCAGCTTTCACCCCATGCATTGATTGTTTATTCATGATTTCCGGTGTGTCACGACGTCCACGAGAGTTGAATTTTCCAGGTTTCAAGTGTGCAAATCCAAGTCCTTCTCGTCATTCGGCTTTACTCGGCCTGTCTAGAACTAGAAACCAACGCATGGCCAGGCCAATATATTATGTCATCTTCCAGCGATGTTATTGTAGGAATCTGCTTTTGGTGCTTCAACTGCTGCACCTCTCTAGAACCACACAATGTCCCCTGATGCATTCAATCTCGTCTTCCCAGTATCGAATCGAATCGAATCGAAATCAGCTCAGCGTAAGATGTTGGAGTACACGCTTAAACGAGATATCAGATGTAACAGGCAGGTGTATAAATCGAGATCGGACAAGAGTCTGCTTCCAGAAAGTATGCCTAGATACCAGTACCTGGATCGAGATCGGACGAGGAAATAGAATTTCGGCGGGTTCCTGACCTGACATGACAAGCTTAAAATGGCGGAGTGGAGCCTTTATGAATGACATCTCGAGGGGCAGGGGTTGTTGGAGATAGAGTAATGCCGAGGCTGCTAGACAACCATCTCGCCTTTGTCTTCGCCCTCGCCTTTGCCTTTGCCTTCGCCTTCGCCTTTGCCTCTACATACTGGAGAAGCACACACGACGAGATCTGCGCTCAAGGGAAGCTTGAAGCGTCATCACGAGACAGACAAGCTAAAGACGAGCAGACGAATGAGTCCGATACGACGGGACAGCCCGACCAAGCTAAGCTATGATAGGCAGGCACACGCGACCTATTCGCTAGCTAGCGGCAGATCCTTGGCGCTAGATTAGGTTGGGGCTTTTGCGCGGCTGCCCCAGGATGAGGATGGAGTCGTTAGGGACAGGGTCTGTGTACTGCATCTGTGTTACTTGGGTTATGTGAGTGATGGAGTATGTGAGTGATGAGTCTGTGCCACCATGAGAAGCAATAATGGAAGAGTGGCGATGTCAGGGGTAGGCAAGCCAAGAAGAGGAGAGAAAAGGTACATGAGACGAGACGAACGATACCGAGATACCGGGATAAGGATATCGCTGTCCGTGCTGCCAGACCATGACTAAGGCAATGATTCTGCATGTCATCAAAAAGTTGATCTTACAACACACTGCGGCTTTGAGATAGCAGCGACAATCAAACTCTGCTCTCTGCATCTACTCGGCCTTCTTCCTTCTTTTCGCTCTCCCGTTTCTGCTGTATACATACTTCATTTCGAACACTATCTCTTCTCAGCGCATCGTCAGCCGCATAATCGATAGGCATAGATAAGGAAGGCATCACTCTGTCGCATCACTATCACTATCCGGACTTTCTACCCCGTCTTCGGCTTGCCCATCTCTTTCGACTCTCACGACGCTCCTCACGACAGATCGCTTCTCTATACTCTAAACTCGACAGTAACACACCCACGCAGCCATCTCATCCCCCAAAAGTCCCCCGACCCCCAACCAGCCTCCCTGGTATGGGCCAACCCCAACCATGCTCGTCGCGCGATCATACAGCTACACCCGGACCATAGACGAGGAGAAGATTGAACAACCCAGAAGAAAAGAGAAGAAGGCAGAGACTACGCGATCATTCGGATGGAGGCCGGCTAGTTATGAGGAACACGTCGCTTTGTTCAAAACGGCGGAAAGGATGCCTCCTAGTCCTGCAAAGTGTACAGTCGGTCGTCGAGAGGATGAATGCAGGATTCCAGCACTTCCCACGACTGTAGATGTCAGACGAACTGCACCGGTAGACATACCCTCTCCAGCCCGGCCAAACGGCGCACGGAAGACATCTTCCCGAAGGAAGGCCAATACAGAATCACACACACAACGCACACAACACGACCCCCGCGCCCTCCCACCCTCCGTTGCAGCCCTCCTGGCTTTGACGACCATCCCAAGCAAAAAGTCCTTTCCCCCCTCCCCTCACTCTCATGCAAACGAGAAAGAGAAAGAGAAGAAGCGAAATACATCCACAACACACACATTCAAACGCATATCCAGCTCCGACCTCATGGCCTCATGGCGGCACTCTCCTCCTCTAGCCATCGTATTCGACCCCCGCTCTCCACCGCGACGATCGATAAGCGATTCTAACCTCGAGATATTGCTGTCCTATCCACCACCAGCCGGTGAGGCGTCGAATTCACGGAAATCGAGCACGGAGACTTTGGAGGAAGATGGTCTGCCAAGCCCTACAAGGACGCTGAGTTCGGAGAGTATGCCGAGTTTGGTGACTTCGGATGTGGATTTGACGTCGTTTGCGAGCTCGGGGTGGAGTGGTAGTGATAGTCCGAGGACACCGGAGCAGTCGACGAGGCGGAGGAGTAGTGCACTTAGTGGAGGCTCGATTGCGGGACGATGTGGTGCGCCGAGGAAGAGTCCGAAGACGATCATGAGGCCTGTCGTTGGTCTTGTGCATGAAGATCCGCTTAGCCAGGCACCCTCAGACTCGGATTCAAGTGATGAGGCGCAGACGTTCGACATTACGCCTCGGGCCTCGCCAACACCATCATTATCAAGCACACCAAACCCGACCGCCTCACCAGCCAGACCATCACTGAAATCCAACCTCTCAACCTCCCTGCACCGCCTCCTCTCCCGCACAACATCCGTCTTCTCCAACTTCCCCACGCCCACCTCCCTCCTGCCCACTTCCAACCTAACCCTACCTATACCGCCAGACCACCTAACCCGCGGCCTCTTTCCCTCACCCTCGGGCTTCCCCGCCGAAATGCGTCCACACCCCAATATCTCACCAGATGGACAGGTTCCGCCGGCGGAGTTTCGGAGGTATTTGAATCCGCCTAGTCATGTGGGGCTGGGCGGTGTGTTTCATACGCATGATTGGGAGAGGAGGTTGGAGGGGGGAGGAGTGGTGGATTTGGAGAGGGAGGCGAGGGAGAGTACGAGGGCGGCTAAGCGAGGGGAAGTAGGTGGGATTAGGGTTGTGAGGATGTTGGATTTGGGTGGGTCGTCAGCCGCTGCGCAGAGCAAGAAGCCAAATGGGGCGGCGGCGCCAGGGGCTGGAGCTGGAGCTGGAGCTGGAGCTGGAGGGGAGGTGGTAAAGGGTGTCCCCATGCGAAGGCAGCGCGAACCGAGGGAGAACAGCGAGTTCCTACGAATATGTGTGCTCGAGATGAATATGAGACGGGCGGGGAAGCTCGAAGATGGTGTTGGTG
>Ga0058698_10001143_pt1 | contig 12585 bp, 12 predicted proteins | sample AgamicAsSfe_FD_67288 | JGI IMG/M metagenome (GOLD analysis project Ga0058698, IMG submission 67288) | Agave microbial communities from Guanajuato, Mexico - As.Sf.e | ecosystem: Host-associated > Plants > Phyllosphere > Phylloplane/Leaf | place: Guanajuato, Mexico | collected 2012-05-30
GTGAAGGGTCGATGAGGCATGTATGAGAGGGTCGGAGGAGAGGGAGTGAAAGGAGGAATGAGAGGAGGAATGGAGACGTAAGCGGATGTACAGTGCAAACTGATTGATGAGGGACGAAATGTGCCCTAGGACGAGTGGAAATCAAAGCGCAAGAACAGGTGATCGCAATGATGAAACAAGTCAGAGCAGTAGTGGAGTCTGGTGAAGGAAGCAGGCGCGAAGGAAGTGGGATACGCAAAGGGGACAGTGAGGTTTACAGCAGACAAGCAAGCAGCACAATGCAACACAAAAAACAAATGGATAAATCATTTCAACAGACCATAGTAGAGTTGATGAGCTGCTGCGATGAGCCTCGTGCATGATCGATGGTGCACGAATCGAAAGACAAAGGTGATGCTCATTGGTGTTGACTACACCGATGACTCCCAAGACTACCGAGCTGTCTCGTCCCCAGCATGTACACAACACGTTACCCAAACGCCCTTATGTTCATTGTGCACGTCACTTCTCTTATCTTTCATCGCCATCTCTGCCCCTTTACATCGCCTTCGACCTAGCAAACAACGAACTATACACCGCATCCACAACCGGCTGCGCCGTGATCGTCCTCCCGCCAAAGAAGCGTCCGTTCAGACCCTGCACCGCCTTCTCACCACCCGTGACTCTATCAAATTTGACGTAGATATCGCCCTGAGTGTCCGGGTCGAGCGCAAGATGCACGACGTGACCGTATTTCTTCTCGCATTCTCCGCGGACGTCGTCTTCGAGCTCTTTGATCCAGTTTTCGCCGGATTCCCTACAGGATGGGTATTAGTATGTTAGATGTAGATGTAGATGTAGATGTGGGAGGGGAGAGGCTTGACTTACTCAGCAGCATCGAAACAGTTCCTCAGCACGACGCAGCGACTTGCTTGCGAGACCTGGACGGGCAACTTCCTGACATCAGTCGAAGGCTTGTTGAACGGTCTGCCATTCGCGGCCTTATCCGCCGGCTCATCGACTCTGCCCGCAAGCAGACCCATCAACTTATGCCTGCTAACATTGTTGAGACTGACACCCTGGACGTCGGTGTCATCCAAAGCGCTCGCACCTCCTGCACCCTTCTGATCGTCACGACCACCAGCTCTGTCGAAGTTTCCGCCCTGGCCACCGGCATGGGCACCACGACCGCCTTGACCCGAGAAGGCTGAGCCCTGGTAGACTTGACTCTGGCCTGCGAAGCGCTGAAGGAGGCTCGCGGTGGATTCAGGGGTGAACTTATCGTTGCCGAGACCGACGCGGATTTGACGACCGGCTAGCTCGAAGTTGTTCATTTTTTCGAGAGCTTCGCGAGCTTGAGCGGGGTCGAGGAATCTGGAACATAAAATGTCAGTTTTCTGATACATACATGGCAAACTACGTTACCGTCATAGCACAGTGGGTGGCAGTCTGCATTTTGTGGGATGTATGTCGTGTCTGGTATTGAATCTCATGACTGTAGGCCTAGATTGCATGACAAAAACTCGACGTGCATTGAGACTCCACGAAGCCAGTATGTTAGAACGAGGACTTTCTTGGACTTGGGTCTCTTCAAAGACCAGAACCACAAAGGATATCAAGTCATGATCAGAACATATAGGATGCTGGCAAGAAAACATCGAGAGTATGACCAGGTAGTCGATGAATCAGATAGCCAGGGATGAGGTGTAAGTCGAGCGAGTCGTCCAAGTATGAGACAATGCCGGGACTCCGGAGACTGATACTGCCAGCTTCCTGGTATCCCGATGCAGATGCTGCTGCCCGCCAATCGCACGTAAATCACGGTTGACCGGTTGACTTACTGTACGAATCCATAACCACGACTGCGACCACCATTCGTCTCATCCTCCTTCTGCAATGACACAAACTCCAGTTCGCCAAACGGCTCGAAAATGTGCTGTAAATCTGTCTCAGTAATGCTGAAGTGAATGTTGCCAACATACAGCCGATGGAACGGCACACTGTTGGCATTTCCATTGCCTCCAGAGTCTGCAGTTCGTGTCTGTCTGTTCTTCTCTGCTTCGGTGAGTTGCGCGATGATCGGGATGCCTAGAAGTTTCTGTCCGGTAAGCTGAATAGCACCTTGTACATGCTCTTCGTTCTTGAACTCGACGTAGCCGACACTGTGATGTGTTAGTAAATGCTACATGGATTTACAATGACTGAACTTACCCTTTGGAACGACCGCTGATTCGATCTTTGACAATCTGCGCCTCTTTCACAGGTCCAACTTTCTCGAAGAATGCGATGAGGTCTTTGGATCTAAGACGAGCAGCAAGTTGTTGCACAAAGACTGTGCGACGATCACGTTCGTCTTCAGTCGGTTCAGGTGTTCTCGGCTTACGTTCTCGTCTTGGGCTGGGACTTCGACGACGCCTGTCACCATCACGTCGATCGCCATCGCGCCGGTCACCGCCACGATAGGAATTGCGTGAGCCACGGCCATCTCGGTCTCGATCGTCGCGTTCGCGGTATCTGTCACGATCTCCTCCGTTGTAGTGCTCGCCCGGGCGATAAAAGTCTGGAGAGCGAGAACGGCGTCGTCCTCCTCTGTCGCTAGATTTGTAGTGGTCTACGCTGCCCTGATCACCGTCAATGATGCTACTACTATTTGTGCGCCTTCTGGGTGGTGCCCCGAGATTGTCGACTTCTTCCTCCGGGGTTCGCGTGCGGCGACTTCTGCTGCTACCGTGAGCGTTGTCTCTCTCACGACTCAAGTCTCTCAATCTGCCTTCATTACTCCGGCGGCTGTCGGGAAATACGTCGCGCGACCGGCGGTCATCGTGTCGATCGCGATCACGGCTGCTGTAGCGTGGACTTGGAGGATTCATCTCGCTTTTGATGGGTCGTTCGGGATACTTTGTTGCTCTGGGCCATGCTGGTGCGTTGTCGTCATCGTAAGGCTCGCTCTTCACTCTCGCACCACGCTGCGAGTCCCTTTCGCGCTCACGCTCGTGCGTATTGCGGTTCTTGCTTTCTTGATCGGCATCGAAAGAGTCAAGGAAGGCCTCAACGTTGAGACTAGACATATTGTCGATAATGTGCTTCGTATGTTACAGTTTTGAAGAGTATTGTCACTTTTGGCTTTCGATCAGATCTTGACGTCTCGGTTTGAGTAAAAGCCTAACCCTTTGCTTTTCGTTCTGGAAGTTTGTGTCTTTGCAGCTCAGAGCTCGTTATCAAACTGCGAGATTGTACTGTCGAATGTTTCAGATCACCGTGAAGGAAGACAGGCGACAGCAAGCTCTTCGTTGAGTTGTGAAGGAAGAGAATCCGAGAATTTGACAACCTAAGGACATCGCCAACAAGGGCCGATCATCATGGGGTAAACCTGCACGTGATTGGGTACCTGGGCGATGTCCCATTCTGTCCATTCTGTCCTAACCAGTCGTCGCAGCATCACAATCAGCCTGCTTCTATACAAAACGGTGTCTAATTGGACAATGCCGCTGAAAGAGCCTCCATAAAATGTCCAGGGGAGTGTGCCATGACGGGCAGCAGCAGCTTAATGAGTGCAAAATCACCGACCAACAGCATGAGCATCATGACGTCTGGTAACGGGATAGGGTGGTGAGTGGATTGAGCAGTATTGCTTAGACTGCCATATAGGACCGTGCAGCTCGAGTTGACAATGCTGATGAAGCTGAAGGGGGATCGTTGATGCGCATATATCATGTAAAGGGTGTTATATCAATGGAATATCATGCTTATAAAGTGGATAGAATCTTCGACATCGTGACATGTCCATCGATATTCAGCACAAAATGCTGTCTGGCACTTAAGGCGGTGCAAGGCCTGTCCTTCTACCTCTCTCGGTTCCGTTATCTCCCCAGCTCCAATCTTCATTGCACCATCATGTTGTTTCCAATTGTCGGTATTGTGGCGTTTGCCTCCATCGTTCAAGCTGTGCCTGCAGCCCAGAAGCACGTGAAGCAGGGAGTCCGCGTTCACCAAGTTGCGACTGGCAAGCAGCACGTACGATCAGGTCCACTCCACCTCGCCCACACCCTCAACAAGTTCACTAAGCACATCCCCGAGCACATCAATGTTGCTGCCAAAACGGACAAAGCCAAGAAACAACAGCAGCAACAAGGTGGTGTTGTCACAGCATCCAGCATCGACTACGATGAAGAGTATCTCTGCCCACTTTTAATTGGATCTCCTGCAGTCACCTTAAACTTAGACTTTGATACTGGCAGCTCCGATTTTTGGGTCTTCAGTGGTCAGATGCCAAGTCAAGAATCTGCTGGTCACTCTTTGTATCGTCCTCACTTGTCCTACGGCGCCCAAGCCAAGCGTGGCTACACCTGGAAAATTGAGTATGGTGATGGATCTGGTAGCTCTGGCAACGTCTTCATGGACAAAGTTCGGATCGGCCCAATTACGGCTACTCAAATGGCCGTCGAGTGTGCCACCAGCGTCTCTCCTAGCTTCACCTCTGACAAGAACAACGACGGTCTGGTTGGACTAGCCATGTCATCTCTGAACACCGTCCAACCGAAGCCAGCTAAAACTTTCTTCGACACAATCCAGAATCAACTTCCAGAGCAAGTCTTTACTGCCTATCTCCGTCATGATGCTCCAGGTGCCTACACTTTCGGCTACCTCAATCAATCTGAGTACCAGGATCCCATCGTGTATGCACCCCTCAACCAAACAACAGGTTTCTGGAGTTTCACTGCTGCAGGCTATGCTGTTGGTGGCTCAATGTTCTCGGGGACTCTCAGCTGCATCGCAGACACCGGCACGAGCTTGGTCCTGCTGCAAGGCGATGTCGTGTCAGCATATTACGGACAGGTCAGCGGTGCATCGCAGAGCCAGGAGTATGGAGGCTGGGTATTTCCTTGCTCTGCTGATTTGCCTGCTTTTGGAATTACCATGGAGAATGGCGACAATGCTTCATCGACTTTCCGTATACCAGGACAGTACATCAATTACGCGCAAGTATCCGACAGTGTGTGTTACGGTGGTCTTCAGACAAGCGCAGGAGTCGGATTCAACATCTTAGGCGGTAAGTGTTTGGCTGATGGACACCTCATGGATTACTCGCTAACCATCTAGCAGATGTCTTCCTCAAGAGTGTCTTTGCTGTGTTTGACAAGGGCAACGAACGTGTTGGATTCGCCCAGCAGAAATAGAGCCGCCATTGTAGTAATGCGGGCAGCTTGAGTTGCTAAGTCGCTGTGCAGATGGTAGTGTGTCGGTCTTGCTGAGGACTGAGGTCACCTGGCTGGTTCAGGCGACAACGTGTCAATATTGGTTTTGGTCACTCAAGACAGCGTGGTGGATACGAATCGTGCTTCGAAAATTAAATAATCATCATAGACGATCTAGAACTAGACTTGCCCATGGTGATCGTGGTGGGAAGTGGTGATGATGATCGAAGCTGAATTTTGGGTGAAAACGTGACACGTGACCAATGAGGAATGCGCCTTAACACTTTCCGACTTCATGTCATACACAAGCGCTACGGCAGCTTAAAAGCCCAAGTAGGCTGCGGCGACGGTGTCTCTGATGCGTTGCAAAGATACAGCATGAGCGGCAGTAGCCATATAAGCCTTGGCACCGGTATCAGAAAATACATACAGCGATAGATGAGGCTTTCAGCTGATGCAGCATGGTCCCGCTATCAAAACATGCGAGGCACTTTGCATTGCGACGACCGTGGGCCAGGCAGCAGGCAGAATGCAACAGGCCGTCGAAGACACAGTTGAATAGTATGTGGCTTGCAGAGTATCACATCGTACAGGTTGAGCATACTACCGTAGTCGACAGCGTCAGCAGCTTCCAGGCTGAGGCCGAACCTCCTCAATGGTTGAGCACGAATGTCCCACGGCACTCACCAGGGTCGCAGAGCCCAGCAACATAATGGTTGCGAATTGGCACGGAGGACTGTAAAGTGTTCTTGTTATCGCATTCGGCACCCTTGAGGGAACCAACGACTTTCATCATGGCAGTCTCCGGCGACGATAGCTCGCCCATGAAACGTGCTCATTGCCAAGGAGCAAAAGAAAATCTTCATGTCACTGCTTCTGCTGTACTCGAACGTACTCAAGAGCATCATGGTCGTAAAAGCGATCATCAATAGCAATGATCAAGAAATGTTCAAGTCACGGCTTCTGCTAATATGAAAAGGATGTCACAAACACCATGATGGCGGCCTCCAGGCGCCTCCACGGACAGAAGAAACATATGGCGTAGTCGCAAGTTAGCAAGAACAACCAGACAGCATCACTGTCACTGCCTTGGCTGCACTGGTGCCTGCCGCAAGGTCTCACCATGGTGGTTTGAAAGGAGACACGAATGCCAACGAGTGTTCCCGCACATTGGCAGAGGAGCTCAGAGATCAATATCACAGTTCTTGCTACCCTTAGAGAGACCAAAGGAAATGGAAAGCACGTTATTTCCCCGAGAGAACTCAAGCAATGTCAAGGAGGATTGAAGAATGCGAGTCATTGTTTTTACTATCTTGAAGATCTCGAAGGTCACAGAAGCGCATTGCGTGACGCCAGGGCACTGGAAAGACCATCCCAAGATGGCTTATTCGCACATCTGTTAGGAACGTCGAAGTATCTCTTGCTATCCTCGAATTGAAGGCATGATGGTGGAGTTCTGGTCGCAAGGAGAAGGCTGCTCCAATGGTTGTACTTGCACGTCATCGAGTGAGATCAGAGTATTGGAGTTACAGTCTTTCTTTGCTGGAAAGTACCGGAGAGCATAATAGTGACGCCTCGGCGAGAACGAGACGAGATCATCATGAGCGTGCTGGCACATCGCCAAACCAGAGTGTTGATGTCGCAAGTTGCTCTATCCTGGATGGCACGGAATGGCATGAGTTGGGAAAGCGTGATGCATACGCACAACTCTGGCATCTTTATCAGCAGCTGACCAGCAGCATGCGGATGTGCAGATTCAGTTTCTTTTGCTCCTACGCGATATATGGCGGGTACAGTGACGCCCTCAGCTCGGCCAGATGGGCATCGCCGAGTCGAAGAGGATGTTGGTCTTCTCGCGAAATCCTGTCGTGTTGCACTGGATTGCTGGAACGTCAGACCCAGCGCAAGAAGACGCGCTGTTCGTGGCGAGAGCTGGCCAGCGACACAAAGATTAGCTCAGACACAAAGAGTGATATGAGACAAGACCGCCAGATGGATCTGACTCCAGGAGCACAAAGAGGTGAGGACAAAGAGTATGTCATTGTCGATGGCGAATCTTTGTGGTAGCGCGCATGATGTGGATTCTTCTTCCTTGTCGCCCTAATCATGCTCAACAAGCCACAAGAGAGTGATGCCGACAGGTCTGAAAGACCTGTGAGATGGCTTGTACTCATCCAAACAAAGATGGCCGAGAACAGAATGTTGTCATTGTCGACCAGAAGGTGAGTCGCGACAGGTGGCACAAAGCTCAGCTCAGGCACAAAGAGAGTCATGTCGAGTAGTCTATCAAATGGACCTGGACGCACAACGATGTCAAGACCAAGGGGATGTGGTCGTCGCCGGCGACGTGAATCTTTGTCGAAGTGCGCATGACGTAGGTTATTATTCCTTGTGGCCCTACTCTCACTCAAGCATCAATACTACCAGCAACTCCATACACTTCTACCTCTTCCGCAATGCCATGCACTCACTCTCAAGCGCATACTGGTGATTGCAAAGTACGAACAGATACTTTGTACAGACTGAATATGGCACAAAGGCTTTGGTTGTCTATGAAGGAGGCATGAGGCTACAATGCTAACCTATATAATAGCAAGCAAGTGTTGCTTTTCCATACAAGATCAGGCCTTATGGCGAGATGGGATGAGTGGTCAGATCAGATTGGTAAGTAAACCGGTGATATCTGATGTTTATCGTGCCTCGTGATCCGGCAAAGCAGAGCAGCAGCAGTAGGGCAGAGCGACACAAACCTGGACCTGGATCTGGAGTTCGATTCACAAACAACTCGATAAGTATCGCCACTCCCATTACACAGTTCGCTAATATTTTGCCCTTTTTTGGGTTCGAATCCTGGACGAGGATGGACGCAGCAGCATAGTCCAGGATCATAGTCTGGTCATAGATATTATTTTGCCTAGCACGTCTTGTTAATTGCTATCCTCTCTTGCAGCAGGATAGTATCCTTGACAAATTGGAGCGAAGGGACGTTTAGCGGCACTTTTCAATGTAGCTACTGAATACATTCCTTCATCACAATTCTTTTTTACGCCATCCTTTGTCCCTCTGCATTCCTGGCTTCCTCATCTGATACGCAGCATTATGCTTACGGCACTCGACAGAGCCCTCTTTAGACTGGATATCCCTATCCTTTCTCGCACGCTTCAGACCTAGGAGACCGCGTCTTCGCCATTTGATCTCCCCGTCCTGACGTGTTTGAGCGCTTACAACGGGCGACAGAGCTTGTTCTGGGCAAGGTATCTACGTCAATCCTTCTACACTCTTGCTCAGCATTATTTACATCCTCATCATGTCTTTTCCTCGTCCGCCTCGCATCCGTGCGCCACGACACTCTGCAGACGCCTCTCTATGCTTGGCCTCTACACTCAGCCTTTCGCGCTCTTGCCCCAAGCTGTCACGGCCTCGGTGGCTTCCTTCGTCGTTTGTCCAGCTTTCACGCTTTGCGACACGCGACCGTCTCCTCTCGCAGTACAGCCTCCATACCCATACTCCCATATTCCAGACACGAGCTGCCTACCTCTAAGCCACCAATCTCTCTTGTCTGACTTGATTCCAGTCTCCACAGCACCCGACAGACCTCTCTGGGCTTAGCAGGCATACGGTTTCCTCACGATTTTCGGCCGAGCTGACTGCATCCTCGCAACATTCCGCTCTCATACTTCGCACGTCCAGTCACTTCGGCCCTCTCGAGTGATCCTTCTATGCCCGCCTTCTACACCAGTTCTTTTTTGCCTTAGGCGTCAGCCGTCCACGTCTCCGCTTTCTCCCCCGATCAGCTCACACACACAAGCCTTTCGAAACTCTCCATCCCTTTTCCATTTATCAGCACCACCAATACCTTCATACTTTCCTATGTTTATTGATGATGCCTTGGTGACATGATGCGCTGAAGAGAAGTGAAGGAGATGAAGGGCATTCCTCAAGAGCAATACCCCGGGCGTGACACAAGATTGTGCTAGTGCTATGTAGGCTCTCTAGCAGCACACGAGACACGTTCTTGCGATTCTACGGTACTATCCTGGCTATTGTACTACCTATACCCAGGGCATCAAGCAGCGTCATGAGCCTGGTATCAAGCTAGCAAAATATGGTCCAGCTGCATCACGGCACTCTCCTGGCTCTTATGCTACCCATGACCAGGGCATCGAGTAGCACCACAAGACCACTGAAGGGCTAGTAGGAATAGTGCTCCACTGTATCAAGGTACTCTCCCGGCTCTTATGCTACCTACGACCAGGGCAACAAGTAGTGCCACGAGCATGCCGCCAAACTGGCAGGGATAGTATCACGGCAGTCTCCTGCTAGTCCTAGGTTCATTACCGACCACTACTCGTGCCATGTTTGCTGACTGGATCATGTCTTCAGAAAGTCGATACTAGCAAAGTAGAAGATCAAAAGCATATTCTTCGGCACTCTCCTGGCAGTCCTAGGTGTCACTACGGACTGCTATACGCTCGACTTCTACTGACCGGAAGACAGGCTTCGGATGTTGCGGAGAAGTCATAGGAGATCGACTATATGGCCTGCGGCACTCTCCTGCAAGTTTAAGGCCTTATTATAGACTGCTACACGTTCCTTCTTCTACCTGGGAGATATATCAAGAATGCCGTAGAGAAGGTATAGGAGATCGACTAGATATGCTTCGACACTCTCCTGCTACTACTAGGCCTGATAGCCGATACTTTTGAATCCATTTCTACTGACTATACAACAGGCCAGAGATGCTGCGACGGGAAGACGGCAACTCGATATTATACCCGACGGTACTCTCCTGGCACGCTTCGGGCTTATATAGGTAACGACACGTCCTGATTCAATCGACTTGTTAACCGGTCAAGACTATTACCACTGGCGAGTGAGAAGTACAACAAGATATTCTACGGCACTCTCCCTAGGCTCCTAGAACTATGGAATCGTGAGATTGAAAGACCAGAACATACTAATATCTCGTTAGGGATATCCGCCGTGCTAGCATACGCAACGCTATCGACCTAGTACGAAGCCCTTCACGCTGTGAATAGGCAGTAGTACCATGACCTCGAAAAGAGGCTCGATGCTAAGGCGTCACGTGACCTGGATTCTCCACAATTAAAGCACATCGTGGTGTTTGTCACGCTGTGACACTCTCCGTCCTACCTTTCCTCACTACCATCCCACAAGTAAGTCCTGTTCTCTATACGCCTAGCTACGTGTTACGGGATACTCTGACCTCTGACCTAGATATAAGTAGCTACGGCACCCGCCACAACAACAGTAAGTTAATTCAAACCAGTCAACTCTGTAAGCATCCTACTGATTCAGATCACTAAGACAACAATGACAACCTACGCCCCTCGTCCGCCTTACAGCGACGGCGAGCTTCAGGAGCTCTTTCCGCCTGGCCTGGCTCTAGAGCAGGTCATTGTCGTACGTCTTGGTCTCAACCTGTTAAACGCCGAATGACTCACCTTTTATCAGACTCTTCGACATGGGGAGCGCACCCCGGTGCATCCTCGCTTCGCCGATGCCGGCGTGCCAGCTCGTAAGTCTTACACTCCTCGCTAAAGAAATAGCCATTTGCTGATGTGTTAACAAGTCTGGCCATTCTGCGAGAGTGCCCAGAGGATGAAGGCCGCCGTCTTGACCGCAGACGGCAGCTGGGACCACCTCGACTGGACCAGCACGATGGAGGAATTCTCCAAAAGAGGCGTCACGGTACCCGCCAAGGGCAAAGATGGCCTTGGGACGAACATCTGGTATCACATTCGTTCTACAATCAATCAAGGAGATCTACTAATTCGCCTGTAGCATCGCCGGACAGCTCACCGACGTCGGCCGCCAGACCACGCTCAAACTCGGCCAGCGACTCGCCAATCTCTACATCTCTCAGCTCGGCTTTATGCCAAAGACACTCTCCGACGCCAACACCTTCTACCTCCGATCCACCCACCTCCCGCGCGCCCTCGATTCCGTGCAGCAAGCTTTCGTCGGCATGTACCCTGCAAGCAATAGGACCTGCGGCCCACTACCCATCGTCTCACGAACCGCAGAGCAAGACACGTTGCCACCGAATGAAGCACATTGCAAGCGCTACAAAGAGCTGATGGTAGCTTTCGCCGAGCGCACTGCAAAACGTTGGGACAATTCAGACGAGATGAAGTACCTCAACACGAAGCTCTCACAGTACATGCCTGACAAAGGTCCTGTCAGGATCGGAGGTCATCCGAGATTAAGCGGCATCCTCGATCATCTGAACAGCACAATAGCTCATAGCTCAGAAGTGCACTTACCCGCCGAGTTCTACGAGCCAAGAGTACGACAGATCATTGACGAAATCGAGACAGAAGAATGGTTCAGTGGCTACCACGAAAGCGAAGAATACCGTCGTGTCGGCATTGGAGGATACGTCGGCGATGTCGTCACACAGATGGTCGGCTATGTCGAACAGACCAAGAAGAATGCAGAATCATTCTCCTTGGATATCAAGTCACCGATCAAGTTCGCAATGTCTGGAGCACACGATACGACTCTCGCAGGAATGCTCGCAGGCCTTGGATGCTTTGACAAGAAGTGGCCACCATACACCTCACACATTGCAGTCGAGCTCTTCAAGGCAGACCCCTCCGCCGTCAAAGGCATACGCAAGGACACAGACTCGACCTCCTCATCGCTCACTGCCTCTTTACCTTCGCCCGCTGCATCATTGCGTTCCTTGGTCGACAAAGCAGCTACCTCATCAGCCTCAACCACCACTCCCACACGCGGCGCCGACCCCAACACCACCATTGCACGCATCCCGACACCCGACCTCTCACCTTCTCAACTCTCTCGCCTCGACGGCTACTACGTCCGCCTCCGCTACAACGACCGCGCCGTCACCATCCCCGGCTGCGCCCTACCTGGAAAGCACTTCCCTGGCCAGGCATCCTTCTGCACGCTAGCGGAGTTCAAGAAGATTGCAGACAAGTTCACACCAAAGAATTGGGAGAACGAGTGTAAGGTGGAGGGGGAACCGCACTTTCCGACGAAGGACGAGTCGGCTGGTTATTAGGAGGGTACTCTCCCGGAGGCGTTTGGGAGCATGAGAATAGGCGGGATACCTACGGATCTGTACATTAGAACTGACGAGAAATGTCATGACTTGTTTGTTGCCTTTGTGATGACTCCATAGGTTACGGTGCTTGAAAGTGCTAGTAAACTCATGCCAAGATCCCGTCTCCCGACCTGCTGACAGACCTATGATGAACATCGAGAGCATTCGATGCCAATCTCGTCTTACAGGACGGCACGCCCCTTGACGCCTCTGATTCCGGCTCCACGACCTCCAGAAAACTCGGTGAAGACGACTATGGAGACCGCCAGAACGGATCGATTCAGTCTCCCTGTCTCTTCTTGATCCTTACATTGTATCTCA
>Ga0058698_10001144_pt1 | contig 12584 bp, 13 predicted proteins | sample AgamicAsSfe_FD_67288 | JGI IMG/M metagenome (GOLD analysis project Ga0058698, IMG submission 67288) | Agave microbial communities from Guanajuato, Mexico - As.Sf.e | ecosystem: Host-associated > Plants > Phyllosphere > Phylloplane/Leaf | place: Guanajuato, Mexico | collected 2012-05-30
AAGCAACGCGACCCACCGCTCGACATGCTCACGAAGATGCCAGAATACCCTTATGGACTACGGCGCCATCGGTATTTTGTGAACCCTTCTATATACTACGTTGTGATCGCCATGGACTTGCTCTTACGATGCACCTGGAGTCTAAAGCTATCGCCACATTTACATCATATCAATGAATGGGAAGGAGGAATATTTATATTGGAATTGCTGGAGGTGTTCAGAAGATGGGTGGTAAGTTCAGACTCAGACTACTCGATCAGTCTGGCCTTTGTTAACATCAAAACAGTGGATATTCTTTCGTGCAGAGACGGAATGGGTGCGAAACCACAAAGGCCCAGTGCCAGACGACTTGCTCATGGGAGAATTTCCGGGCAAGTATGATGATGATTAGATCACATATAGAATTAGATATTTTGCCCAGGTCATAATACTGTGCTGGTTGACGTGGCTCTTCAGCTGGGCTATGCTACACTGTCCGCCTGCGAGAGCACTCCACGTTGACCTGATGTGCACCATACAACTATACGGTAGTTTGATCTGAATAACATAACATCATCTCGAAGAGTCATGTATGATGGGGACCCCAGGACGAGAAGAGACGGTTCGGAATTTGGTGACGCGCCTACCCTCACGTGCCTCACAAGGCTGCGGAGACATTGATACCAGGGGACCAGGGGCTGAGCGATTGCACTTGAATTATTGCATTCCTTTGCTCGAGCATGCTTGCATTCGTTAACAACCTCTCAGTATCACCTTAAGTCTAGCTATTCAGCATTCATCCATGGCCCGTCACTGCCGTGGCGGGTTCATCATATTACCATGAGCCGTCCTCCAGACTCCCGCATTGGAGTCACGACGGTGTTGTTCGCTCTGTTTCTGTTCGCGAATCTACCATTCTTTGCAGACGCTCGGCAGCAGCGTTCACCGCAACAGAAAGATGCCTACTCCCAGCTGCAACGCGGCAAGAGTACCTGGACGGACGCTCAAGACGACACGGCCAACGTCCTGGGTCACAATATCAACAAAGGGAATAGACATCACAACAACAACAATAATGACGACGCAGCATTAAGAACAGACGTGCGCGCCCTAGCAACTTCCACTCATTCTGGCCGCCTTCGTAATAATGGCGACGTTCGAGTACCTCCTGCACAGTCCGCTGGTACAACCTCCGGACTTTCATCGCAACAGCGACCGCGATCGTTGCAGGATTGGGAAGTTGAGGACATTGTCCTCCTGGCGACTGTCGATGGGAGTGTTTATGCAAAGGAGAGGAAGACGGGGAAACATCTATGGGAGTTCAACATGAACCGTCCGATGGTCGAGACGACTTACCACAAAAAGAACGCGTCTGGGCGGGAAAAGGGACAACAGACGAGCTCGAACGATTTTTACTGGATTGTGGAGCCTTCTCAAGATGGTGCACTGTATGGGTATACTCCAGGGTCTCCATATGGAATGCAAAAGCTAGGTCTTACAGTGAAGCAACTCGTCGACGATTTGGCTCCATTTGCAGCAGAGGATCCTCCTGTAGTCTACACAGGCGCGAAGAGCAACGCACTGTTCACTGTCGATGTGCGGACTGGTCAATTCACTTCAACGTTCAACACATTTGGGTCTACTGTTATTGACGATGACATGTGTCGGCAAGAAGATGATCTCGAGTCTTTTGATGGTGCTACATGTTCAGCACGGGGCACCTTCATCCTTGGACGGAATGACTACACAGTGGGAATACAGAACAGTCTGACTGGGGAGCCTATATGCACTATCAAATACTCTGAATGGGTACCTAATAACCGGGACAAAGATCTGCACAATCAGTACGCTACAACCAAGGACAACAGGTATATTTACAGTCTCTTCGACGGAAGGATCGTTGCACTTGACCACCCAGAAGGCACCGCACCAGAACAAAAGCCTAGGTATCAGCAGAAGCTCGAATCTCCCGTGGTTCGAGTCTTCGATGTGGCACGCCCGACTGAGTCCTCCACAGCCAACGCCCCGTTAATCATCCTGCCACAACCAATCGGTCCAAGTAGCAGCGAAGGTCAAATACCAGGCGATCAGGGCAGGGTGTTTGTGAACTGTACTGAAACTGGAAGCTGGTATGCACTATCCGAGACAAAGTATCCTTTAGTCACCTATGGCGCCTTGATGGCTCCTGTGGTCAACGAAGATTGGATCTACAACCTGCCTCGGCTCGAGGGCACACTAGAGGAGCAGCTCAAGAAGAATCTCATTGGTGTTCATGCCTTGTCTTATGCTGAGGCACTGCCTAAAGAGATCCCACTGATCGCAGGTCCGCCAGAGGTTCTGAAGAGTATATCGGATCGTCCCGCGTTTGACAACCGACGAGATTCGATTGGTCTTGTTCCAAGTGGCTTGCCTCAATCAAACGACTATAATATTGTACAAATGCTCTCCGGCCTAGCTGTCATATTCCTGCTTAGTATCTTCGGGTTGATGGCTTTCACCGATAGGGGTTTTGCTAGACGGAAGTTGAAGCAATATATCCAGCCTGTGGTGGACTTCACGTCTGACGAGGTCATGAACATCAAGCCGCAAGTGGAGATCAAGGTCGAAGCTCAACCGGAGTCGACTACACTGGTAGAGCCATTACTTGTCACATTGCCTGACCTTGCAGCAGAAGCCGAAGACAGTGAAGTGATAAACGAGGAAGATTTCGTGACTGCCACAATTGAAGCTGTAGAACCCCCGGAGAACAACAAGGAGAACATCCAAGCCAATGCCACCGAATTGCAGAACGACGAAACTGTCCCGAAGTCAAGACCGGAGGACACTCTGCCCGGGCCTGATGTGAGCATTCCAGCTATCACCATATCGTCTGAATTTGTAAAGGGCCCAAAGCATGACCTTGAGCTCCAAACCGAGGTGCCGATACCTGCCACTGAAGTCGCCGCGCCTTTGGAAGAGAAAGTCGAGGAAGTTGTTATGGTGAAAGAAGTGGATCCAGAAACTGTCCCGATCATACCATCTCCGGAGACGCCTACGCCCAAACCGAAAGGACGTAAAGCTCATCGTGGCAAGCGAGGTGGTAAGAGACTGAAAGAAGGTCAGGAAGACGAGAACGTTGACGATGTCGAAGCTATAGGTGAAGGCGTGACCAAAGTCGATGGCGTCGTCGCTGTCACACCGCAGGCTGTCTACGAGACTGACGGACGTACGAACCTGAACGGCTTGGTCTTTGACGAGAACGGTCCACCAATCGGCAGTGGCAGCGGCGGAACCCTGGTGTATGCAGGAGATTGGGAAGGCCGTCCTGTGGCTGTCAAACGCATGCAGCACGTTCACTATGAGCTTGCTATGCAGGAGATTGACATACTCGGACACAGTGAAGAACATCCCAATGTCATCCGGTACAAGTGTACACGGCAGAACAAGGACTTCCTCTACATCGGCCTCGAACTCTGTCAAGGCAGCCTCTTCGACCTATGGGGCAATGGACCAATGTCGCCACCTCCTGATAGTCGTTACGCAGGTCTTGCTGGCGATGTCAGTAAGGAGGCACCTAAAGCATTGAGACAGCTTGCAGAAGGCATGAAATATCTACACAGCTTTCGCATCGTCCACCGAGACATCAAGCCGCAGAACATCCTCATTGCATATGCCAAGAACTTCAGCACGACTACTTACCCACGATTGGTCATCTCGGACTTTGGCCTGTGCAAGGTTCTCCCAAATGACACCAGTACACTGCTTGGAGCTACAGTAGCCGCTGCCGGTACACACGGTTGGAAGGCTCCCGAACTCATCAGCCAACCTGTCATGAGTGGATCACAAAACTCTGCAAGCAACAGCTCGCTCAGTGGTGCTGATGGCGCACCATTAGGCGTCCGTCGAGCTTGCGACATCTTCTCGTTAGGCTGCGTCTTCTTCTACGTCCTCACCCACGGCCTTCATCCCTTTGAAGACAAAGAAGGTTGGACTGGTCTTCGTGAACGCAATATCAAGCTCAATCGCTATGACTTCAGCCCAATCGAAATGTATGGCCCCGACACCATCGACCTCATCGGCTGGATGCTCTCACCCCGGCCCGAAGACCGCCCAACAGCTGCACAAGTGCTCGCTCATCCCTTCTTCTGGAATGCCGAAGATCGTCTCGAGTTTCTGAGTTTGGCCAGTGATCGCTTTGACCAAGAGACCCGCGATGGCACCAGTGACGTCCTCGACGCACTTGAAGGTCGCGCCGAAGAGATCATACCACGAGCCCCCAATGTCGTAACTTGGTCATCCATCGCGCAGCACAAACATCTCCCCAATGGCCAGTCCGGCGCCGGCGCTCCGGCACCACCACCACCTGAACATAATTTCCTCGCCATTCTCGACAGAAAGTTCACGGACACCCTGGGCAAGCAGAGAAAGTACAATGGCGCCAAATTGGCAGATTTGCTAAGGGCATTGAGGAACAAACACCATCATTGGGACGACATGCCGGATGATGTCAAGGCCAAGGTAGGCGAAGTGCCGGAAGGTTATCTGGCGTACTGGGAGGGCAAGTTCCCGGCGTTGGTGGTGGGTGTGTGGAGGGTGTTGAGGGAGGTGGGGATTGCGCAGGAGAGGCGGTTCGGGAGATGGTTCAGTGGGAGGGGTGGTTAGGTGGTATGTGTGTAAGATGCAGGATATCACTTGACTGTACGAGGGTCATCCATCCCTTCACTATGTAATTCATAATGCCAACGGTATACAATCTCTTGCCCAGACACGATGCCTACAATCTTCCTTCCTTATTGATCCATCCTTGGGGTCGCGCAAGCTTCATAGTTGTGAACTGATCATGGCCTCCAATGCTGGTGGATTCTCCTCAACCTGGCATCACGTTTCGTAGTGGGACTCTAAGCATGTTGGTGATATTGGAGATAATGCAAGAGATCTTGGACGGTCAAGTTATCGGTCAGGCTATTCAGCACGTATCGGGCTCGAGTACTTCACATACTTCAGTGGCAATCGCGACGAATCAAAACACGCACGAATCACAATACTTGGTGTAGGTGAAGCAAAGGCGGGCGAGGGCGAGGGAACGGGTTTGGACCCTGAGAGTTTCAGCCTCTCCGTGAAAGTACGAGCTCGTATCTTGGTACTGGTACTCGTCGAGCAACAGGTGCATCAACACTGCAACACACCCCGTCTGCTGTAATATATAGGCCATTGCACGTACGCACTCTGCCATTCAACGCCATCCGACCTCCTTCTCAACTATCCATACGACACGATCCTCACGCGATCACAGTCACTTCCCAAGTTCACCCTCGAACAGTCGAGTCCCCAGTGTCGCAACTAGCATACTTCTGTCTTGAATGAGTTTCTAGCATTCGCGTAACACCTCAAGAGCCAAGCAACAGCTCTGCTTCGACGGCTCCTGCTTTCATTCGCGTCAGATCTACTTGAAGTGACTCGGAATACTCGAGATACTCGAGATCGACATCGAGTCCTGTTCGCGAACCAATTCGAGCGCGCTCAAAGTTCCGAGAGCAGCCTGAGCGCATCCCTCAAGATAAAAGCATAGCTACCTGCGCCGATACGATCCTTGAGCAGCGCATAACACACATCGAACCCCCACCGCGCCTTTCACGATGAGCACCTTCCTCAAGGTCGAACCCGGCCAGCAACCACAAATGCAGCAACCCCAACAAATGACCGCCCAAGGCTACCCCTACCAACAGCCCCAACAGCCAACAGGCGAATACGCCGACGTCCCCCAAGACTCACCTTACCAACAACCCAACATGACCTACCCACACCCCGTCGCCGCCTCAAACATGGCCTACCCACGCCAACAAGCCGCAATGCCGACACAACCGTCTCCGAACCTCGACCCGATGACCGGCCACCGCAACGGCCTCTCTTACACCCTACAAATCAACCAACAACCAGATCGCGCCCGGATGTGCGGCTTTGGCGACAAGGACCGCCGCCCAATCACGCCTCCCCCGTGTGTCCGCCTGGTCATCGCCGACAGCGCCACCGGGAAAGAGGCCGATTACGGGCAGATTGACAGTCATCACTACATTCTGCAGGTGGACTTGTGGAATCCAGAGGGAACGGCGGCGGTGAATTGCGTGCAGCATAGTAATACCAGCCCGAGTGTGAGTATTAGTATGGCGACGACGACGAGTTTCCCGCCGCAGCCGGATCAGACACATAGCTTCATGATGCATGGAATGGGTGGGCAACAGGGTTATGGCATGCATCCGAATCAGCAGGGATATAATCATTATCAGGGACCTATGCAAGGGTATGTCATGAGTTCGGCAGGGTGAAGAAGGCGGTCGAGCTAACATATTTTCTAGATACCAATTCGCAGCAGGCGGCAACCAGGGCATGCAACCCACCATGGCCGGCCCTTCAGGCAACTACACGCGCAACCTCATCGGCAGCTGCAGCGTCAGCGCCTACTCCCTGGCAGACATGAACGAAAACATCGGGTTGTGGTTCGTGTTGCAGGATCTTTCCGTCAGGACCGAGGGTAGCTTCCGGTACGTTGCGCTTTCTCACTCCATACCTCATCCCGTCACTTTGAAACACTGCGCTAACTGCAACCGCCAGTCTCAAATTCTCCTTCATCAACGTGGGCCATCTCAACGGCACGCTGAATCAGGACGTTTCACCCGTGCTCTCGAGCTGCTTCTCCGACGTCTTCACTGTCTGGTCTGCCAAGAAGTTCCCGGGTGTTAAAGAGAGCACGGGATTGAGCAAGTGCTTTGCAGCGCAGGGTGTGAAGATTCCAATCCGTAAGGATGGAGGAGGTAAAGGCGGCAAGGGAGGAGATGGGGAGGATTTTGAGGGTGATGAGTAAGAATGGGTTGGGCGAGTGGAGAGATGGGACAGGTGAGAGGAGAAGGGGAAAAGGGTGGATGGGTGGATATGGAAGCGGTCGGTTGGAGGCGCTGAGGTCAATTGCGCGAGGTGTGGGCGCTCTATGTTTCTACCAAAAGACTGGATCTGTATAGCGGCATTGCCAACCCGCACGGGCACATATCATAGATTCGTGTAGAGGTATCCTGTAATATTACGTTTTAATTTCAACACCATCATCACAACATCTACGATCATGCTACAGCAGCACCTTCCGCACTTCTATCCACCTGTAGCATTCTATCCTCACCCGCACTCACGATGCCCACTTCCCGATCACCAGCACCTTCCTCCCAGGGTGGGTAGCGGTCGGGGAGGGGTCGGGTGCTATGCATACGTGCGCACGCGCGGGTGTGAGAGTGGCGCTATGGGTGCATACGTGCGTTCGCGGTCTGCTCTACTATATAGCAGCACCCTCGACGCTCTTGTCTACCTGCACCATTCTATCCTCTCCTGCACTCACAATACCCACTTCCCGATCCCAACACATCCCCAACACTTTCCAACCATCCCCTCCGACTACGCTATCACACTTTGCGTTGCCCCGCCTTGGTAGTCTGAATGTTGCACTCCCCACCTTTTCGTCAATAGCACCTGTCCCCTCCTCCCCGCCTCCTACTCCGCCTCCTCCAGCATTACGCACATCCCACACCCTCACAGTCCCATCATGGCTCCCACTTCCCAAACCATACGTATTCCCCGGATCCGCCGCAAGACTCACAACATCGTTCCTATGTCCCCTCAACCGCATCACCACAGCTCTCCCACCGCCAGCACCGCTTGCACCCTCCCGCGGATCAATAAGAAGCACAGAGCGACTCGTCGTCGTCCCTACAGCGACTAATCCCAGACTCGGCAGCGCTGCGAGAGAAGCTAGCGGTGTATGCGACGCGGGTGTCCGTGCGCTAACGCACGCAGAGGTCACGAGATCCCAGGTCCGTAGCGTGCGGTCCGCGGAGGCTGTGTATGCGACTGTGGGGTCTGTGGGGTGGAAGAGGACGGAGCGGACGGGGCCGGTATGGCCGACCAGGGCGGTGAGCGGGCCGCGTGTGGGCACTTTCGACTCAGCAGGCGCGGAAGAGGAGAGTTTGCGGCGTTTTGCGCTGCCGGGGAAGGAGGAGGAAAGGAGGTTCGAGGGGGCGGGGTGGGAAGCGGAGTCAGAGGGAGAGGGAGAGGACGACCAGAGCATGGCGGTGCAGTCGGCGGAGGCGGTCAGAATGCGAGAAGAGGGTGTGTGGACGGCGATGGAGTGGACGGGGAGTTTGTGGCCGTAGAGGTCGAGAGTGGGCGTTAGTGTGCCGGTGGGTGTTGTGGAGGAGGTGGACTCGGTGTAATTCCAGAGACGGGTAGCGCGGGACCAGCCTGCGGACACGAGGGTGTTGGGGCTTAGCCATTTGGCTGTGAGGAGCTTCTGCGTTGTCGCGGTGTGATCGCGTATTGGTGTGGATGTGGCTGTGATGTTTCCCGCATTGTCCCAGACGCGGAGGAGGCCGTCGTAGCTCGCTGACAATATCCTCTCTCTTCCTCGCTCTACGCCCGCACTCCCTGCCCATATGCTCGCAGGTGATGTGTGTGAAAGGACGTCGACGCTGCTGACCCAGTCGTCGTGCTCGAAAGATGCTTGGTGTTGTGGTGGGAGCTGTGCGCGGAGGTATTCGACGTTGAGAGTTGTTTCGGCGGAGATGCCGTTTTCAGTGAGGAAGTCATCGATGGAGGTGCGCAGGAATTGACCGTTGATGAGGAACTCGAAGGGGATCGGGGTGGGGGAGTCGAGGAGGGTGTTGCAGAGGGTGGAGAGGGCGTAGCGGCGCAGTGCTGGAGGGTCGGTGTTAGTATGTGAGCGATGGGTGAGGCAGAAGAGACCTGACGGTTATGACAAGGGAGAGGAGCAAGTGTCGCAAGATATCCTCCAATCCAAAGTGCTATAACATCATCGGCGCAAATCACAAGGAAGTCCTCTTACTGGTAGAGACAAGAATAGGACCAGGTTTTTCAGGAAATTCGAGCGCTGTGTCTCTGGTACTAAGCTGAATCCTGACCTGAGTACTGGATCCGGCAGGCGCGCTTGTTACTGTTGTGGTGGCCATGATGTTCGCTGCGGGTGATGCTGCGTTGTTGTTGGACAGCAAGGCTGTTTCTGGACTTTTTTTCTGCCGTACTGAAGTCACATGGAGTCTACTCCGAAAGATATAATGGTATGACTGGCTGTTCTAGCTAGATTCTACCTCTCTTTTCTGTACAGTGCCAGCTTCAGCCTGAAAAGCTCTTTGCGTGACAGCCAACCATCCCAATGTCCTAGTTCCTGGCCATCAGTACAATGCCATGCAGTACCTGTCCATGCGTTCCTTCCCTCAAAATGCAATCATTAGTCATTAATCCTGAACACCACAGCCCATTCTCGAAGTCCTCGCTCTGACAGGTCAGTCTTGCAAAGCTGAGTATGCTGCTTCGACAACCGAGATCAACCTTCAACCAAGATGATGTGGAGTCGTGTCACAACCGGCAAGACTCACTCAACCTGGTCCATGTCCCCCTATCGCCTGCTGCTGCAGTTGTTGTAGATCTGCCTGTGGTTGTCCTTGTTGCTGTGTAGGTAGTTCCTGAATCATCTTGATCAAGTAAGCCTTTTCATCTTCAAACTGGACATCATCCTTCCGATCGTTCAAGAATCCCGGTAAGAATTTCAGTAGCTTGTCCCGGTTGTTGATCAATATTCGTAGTACAGCCGGAGACTTGTGTGGATTCGCGACGAAGACCTTGAAGATGTGAAAGCCTTCGTAGTTGACCATACGCCGATCCTCCTTGAGTAGGTTCATACATAGCTTGAGATTGTCAGCGTTTTCCACGTAGCGCGTCATGAGAGAGTAATTTGTTCGTTCGAGTAAGAGGGCGGAGAGGAGGTTGATTGCCTGTCGTTTCGTGACATAGGATGAAGAGTTCATGAGGACCTGGTTGTAAACCTGGACAAAGCGATCGAAGTTAACAAGCAGATAGTGGGCGACAAGCTTCTTGTGCTTGCTGAGGATTTCCTAGCAAACATTAATGATTTAAGGTCAATCTCAATAGTGCAGGTCTTACTCTGAAGGTGCTAAACGCATCTGCAGTGACTTCGAAAGCGCTCTTATCTATCCACTCGAAGAACTTCCAGAAAACACCTCTTCCTGAAGCTGGCACATTCGGGTCCACGCCGTTCAGACCCCTTGACCTCCCGTTCTCGGTTGGCTCGTCGTAGAGTATCAGCGCACACACGGAATCATGCTTAAGAGCCTCTCGTAGAACAGCACCACATGGTATCGCGCTCTCTTTGCTGTTGTACCCATTACAAAGTGCTGTGACGATATCTGGTTTCGAGCTGACGACGTATTGCAGGAAGGGTGGCTCTGGAGCATTGGCGTTCGGAGGGACGTATCGGAAAAGTGTTGTGAAGATTGCCTGAGCATCTTTGCGTGTTTCGAATGGTAGTTTCAGGATATTCTTGGCCAGGGGAAGTAGAACATCTTGCGAGATGAGGCTGTGGACGAGTTCGTAGACCTGTTGTGGACTTATTTCGACTTCTAGTGCTTGTTCAGCAAATGTATAAGTATAATACCATACAATGACTTACCAGGAGTGCCTTGTAGCGTCAATTTCATGTTGGCCAAGATGCGGACCAACTCCTGGGCGGCTACACGCTCATCCTTGCCAGTTTCCAACTTGATGAGTAGTTCTTTCGTCGTTCGGCATATATCTGAGTTGCTGCGCTGTCTGTTGCGATTGAAGAGGAAAGCCATGCCTTCTGTTGGTAGGTGTGTCGTGGGAGAAGGAGGTTGTCAAGGTAAATCTTGGTATGGTTGTGGAGCTTCTCCAGCCGCCGCGGTGGAAGAATGTGACGTATGCCGGTCGATGAACGAGCTCTCAATACTCTCTGTGAGAGAAAGTCTACCAGGCTTTGACTGTGTCAGAAGATCACAGTCAAGATGGGATTGTTTACTTCATGCAGGATTCAGGGCAAATCCCCGTCAGGTACAACACTCCGCCAAGGCCGCCCCACAAGTTTCCATTGTTCAGTTGTGTGGGGAAGAGGTCGAGACTGCCATCCTTCGCGTTTCAGCTTTGTATCGAGGACTCTTCGGTTGAAGAGCAGCTGGGAAATGATTCGAGGCATTGCCCGTGCGCCTCATCTGTGGATGCGATGTAGCGTACCGTATGCCTCGCACACAATCTCCGACGGCAAGCACTGATTGCCAACGTCAGAATAACCTGAAACAAGCCTGTGAAACTATGAACTCGAGACAACACTGCTAGTGATTTGCAGCCACGATGGTCATTTTGTATGCATAATCCAATGGAAGTTGGCATCTGGTGTCTTGTATCTGTTATCGTGTCCTTCGTCGTGGTTTGTGCCACGATCAACCGGCGCAGTTGTGCCTTCCTGCTGAAGCTCGCCACAGTCCATTTCGGGCGTTACTGGATTCCACGGACCCTGGAATTTCAGCTCTATTCCTAGGTAGATACCGTCTATCTCTTCTACCGACACAGTTTGTCCGTCATCTTGCAATACGAAGCCCTTCACATCGACACACAACATGGCTCGAACAAAGGGCAGGAAGCCAGGCAGTGCACGTCGCAAAGCTGAACGCGAAGCAGCAGCATTAGCGTCGAGCACCGTCACGAAGCCAGCTATTCTGAAGGATGACACTAGGACTAGCTCCTCGAAGAGTGCTGCCAAGGTGGCCACCTCAAACAATGTCCAAAAACCGGTCGTCCGGAAGAAGTCCAGGAAGCCCAAGAAGTCGAAGAAATCGAGATTACTAGCTACTTTACATCGGCTGCCCACTGTCAACAAACATGCAATGGTCTTAAGGTCGGCTTCATCGATAATTGCCGAAAAGCCGGCCGTCTCTGACGAACTTGCCGCTTCTCGAGTGGTTTCGCAGACGTCAGTGATCAAGTGTCGTTTTTCTCAAGAAAGACTGACCTCCTTCCATAGTTTCGCATGGGGTTACGGCTCTTTGTCTGTCTTGTCTGCTGAGATTTTGCTTTTGATCTTCTCCGAGCTCGAGTACTCGCACCTGAAAGTTTGTACTATGGTCAACAAGAGTTTCCTGGTATTACTCGATCATCCATGCTTCGACCGGTCTCTCTTCAGACGGCGCACTCCTCTAGTTGATATCAAGGGTATCACTCCTGTCTCAATTCCTGGCTTTGGAGGTTACGTCTTTCCAGACAATGAGAAGGTCTGGGTCGATGTGCACCCATCTCTCAGCATGATGTCCTACGGCTGTAGTCCTGGCATCCAAGATCCATGCTTTTACGACTACTCCTCTTCAGCGATTTCAGGCAAACATTGGCCAGTTATCGAGACATCTGCAGCAAAAGAGTACGCTACGGTACCTCCCCTGCGAGAACTCAAGATCAGAATCTACAACCGCCCAGCTATATCTATCAAGAACAAGTGGGGTGTGACAGTACGCGATGTGCTCGAAGCTCTCGTGGGGCACTTCGGCAAGATCATGCCTGGAGTCATGATCTTCGATCTTCCCGCTTGGGAATATAGAGACGAGGGAGATAATACAAAGAATCGTCCTGCAACCTATCAGGATGCGCAGGGTGACCGCAATGGCTGGCACGGCTTCGAGGGACAGTCAATGGACTCGGACGGCACACTAGTGCTTGTCGCAGACAGCTTCGATTCCTGAAGAGAAAGTGTTCGACTCCTCTGCTTTTCT
>Ga0058698_10001145_pt1 | contig 12579 bp, 14 predicted proteins | sample AgamicAsSfe_FD_67288 | JGI IMG/M metagenome (GOLD analysis project Ga0058698, IMG submission 67288) | Agave microbial communities from Guanajuato, Mexico - As.Sf.e | ecosystem: Host-associated > Plants > Phyllosphere > Phylloplane/Leaf | place: Guanajuato, Mexico | collected 2012-05-30
TTCCGCCCACGGTTCCCACTATTGGGTCGCAATGGAGTAGATCTCAGGGATTTGTGGAAGGACGATCCGATTTCGTACATGGGGCTCGGATGTGCGGAATTTCCGAACTACTTGTCTATGCTTGGCCCCAATTGCCCGGTTGCGAATGGTAGTTTGATAGGTATGTAGGAAGCTTTGTTATGATTTTGCCGCTGTTTTCCATACTGATAGCTGTGCAGGTAGTCTGGAAGCTATGGCAGATTTCTTCGTACGACTTCTCAAGCGCGTGGACAGTTTTGACGTCGCTACGTTTATGCCGGACAAGGGCGCACAGGAAGATTTCAATCTGCAGGTCGAGGAGTTCATGAAAGGAGCTGTATGGACAGGAAATTGCACGAGCTGGTGTAGGTCCGCCTTTTGCTTCTCCACTGTTTAGTCAAGAGATTTTGAGGTCTTGTACTTACGCACTTTCCAGATAAACGCGGGAAAGGGGGGAGGATAACAGCTGTGTGGCCTGGGAGTAGCCTCCATTACCGTGAAGTACTTGAGCAGGATCGCTGGGAGGACTGGAATTGGACTTATCGTGGCAGACGATATGGCATATGGGGCAAGGGGGAGTCTGCTGTTGAGAAGGCCGGTGGTGATCACAGCCACTACCTAGAGCATGGACCGTTACTACAGATGTCTTCCCTCGCTTAGGAGAGTTTCCGTAGGAGTGAGCTATATAACCTTGTTATAACCTTTTCAAACTCTCTCTCTGCAAGTGTGGATCAAAGGCTTCGAAGAGACATAATGTAACAGAATGCTCGCCATGATTTGGGCCTTGTCAACAGATACAAGGTATCAGAGTCTCTGACCTTCCTCGCCATCCTCCAAAATCATGCACTTCACTTGGCAATTTGAACTAACGGGAAGTAATACACATTGGCATGTACCTTCTCAATGTTGAAAGGTGCGCGAGCCTACCCAAACCAGTCCACTCCTCTACCTGCAGTCACAGCAGTGCCTTCTCCTGCTGCGTAAACTCGCGCCGTGCTGGCCCTCCACGGCTTCCGTCGCCATGAAATGTATCTTCGCAATCTTTGTGTTCCATCCTGAATCGCCATCTTTGTTGCAAGCCTGAGGGCAGTGTGCGCTCGAATGTCTGCGCTACGTACTTGCCCAGCACTGGCAGGAACTTGAATGCACTACGGAAGGGCAGAGTCAGTAAAGTTAAAGTGGAGACTTATAAGAGAAGAAGTCAACACGCACTGACCACTTCCGGCATTTGCCAGGAACAGATTCGAGATCGGGGTGGTAGTCGATGACGAAGTCACCAGAGGGCGTGTCGTTGTACCAGCATACTACAACACGATCAAAGTCTCGCTCTGCAAGGGACGGAAGGATAGTTGGAAGGCCTGCACGAAACCTTCCGACGTCGTCTGCTGGCGCAAAATTGGTTCGGTTGCTTCGAGTCATTGTTGGAGGGAGGGAGATGCCGTTCTGCTCTGTCGTTCGAGTATAGCCCCAGCCATGTACGGCGATTTTCAGAACCCGGGCTTCGGGGTGGAGCGGAAAGCAAAACCAGCCGGAATCGTAGTCTATGTATAATGAAAGGTCCCTATAGGCTTCCATTGCAGCATCTGTCAGGTTAATGAAGGGAAAGCTTTTTCGGACAACCCTATCTACTTCTCAGACAGCCTCAAAGATTTAGATAAGACGAAAGATTAGACGATCTAAACTAGGCTAGTAAAAACTATTTACAGTAACCTATACCCATCAATAGTTGCCTAATTAGATAACTTCTTTCTAGGAGTTCGTAGAGATTATATATAATAAGAACCAAGAAAATACTCTATACTAGAGAGTTAGATATATGTAATAGCGTAACTGTAGGCAATAGTGCTTGCTTTACGGTACTAAGAATAGTAGAAGATAGCTTATATTATAAGACTACAGACGTAGGTAGGAAGAAGAATAATTCTTGCCCTTTTCTGTAGAGCGAGGCGCCCCTTACAAGCAGGTCTAGCGCGTGCTACTCTACTAGGAGCGGCATGCGTCTCGCATCCCTCTCTCTAGTACAAGGTACTTCTAGAGTCTTCGTTACAGCTTTACATTTGTGTTGTGCAATCAGTGTATTGCTCCTGTCGCTCTCGTTATTTGGCTGCATCTGCGCTGGCTGTCCAAGTCCTCTACACTAGCGCAACCACATCCACAAACACTAAACCCTAACACCATCAACCGCGTTGGTTGCGGGGCTTCAAACGGGCGTCAATGTGCAGTTTAATGCGCTGATTAACATAGTTACATTTTGGAGCTATCGACCTATAGAAACCTAACTAGTTCAGCACCTTAAAGTCTTCTGGGGCGAGCCCCCCGTGACGGATGAAACGCAGGTAAATGTATATATTGCAGCACCAGATCTTCTGTGGTTAGCGCTGATCCCAAGTAGTGCCCTGGGATAGACACCCGGAATAGCAATTAAGCATAGTGTGCCTATGTTAGCATCCGTACCTGCCATTGCGTCCTCGATAAGAATTCAGCCGAGAGACATTACAGACCCACCAGATAGGCCACCTAAGATGTCGGGTAATCTTTCTCATACCGTGGCCGACGGCGTAACAACTGCTCTACCCTGCTAATTACTCTGGCTGCGCCGAGTTGCGCAACTTTCTCAGGGTGCACGGATAGTACTCTCAGACCGACTCGTATAGAAATCTCACCGCTGTTTAGATGAAAGGTTTCGACCTGTCTAGGAGGAACTTCGCGAGCACTGAATGGTGCAGAACGTAGTGTAAGAATGTATGATTAAATGCTAATTCAACATTTATATAACGCTATCGCAGTAATTTAGCGCATAAACTGTTATTCCTGTGATTTCGAAAGTTTAATCAATTCGGACGCAAAACCGATTGAACCTTACTAGATTACCCCAGATCTGCAAAGCTTGTCTAAGCTTATCTATGCTTACGAGGCTTGGTGCGATGAGTGTACGTAACCACCGCAGTCCGGCCGGAACACGCCGACGTCTATCGGCCTAATTCTCTTCTTTCATCCATCTGCTCGTGTGACTAATAAGCACAAAATACAGCTTTCTTTTTGAGTGCCAATACATAGTTAGGAAACAGCGTGAGTAGAAGTTCTAGCGCGAGGGAACAACCAACTTCCAAGGCTAGTCAAAGTTGTTAACTACTCTTCAACTCAATAAGAACGTCTACGAGCATAACGTAGTTTTTGGTAAACATAATCAACTCAGAACTCAGTCCACAGACACTGGCCTTACCTGATTTCCTCTGGCCAAAATAACAGAGCCATTATCACCTCTTCGAATATAGTAAGCTTAGAGTGCCTCGAGCATGAAAACTGCCGAGTGCTCATTACGGCCGAACTCCCATACGACGCAAAACTCCATGTTCTATGCGACTACATAGCCTCTAGCCAGACTTGTCAACGATGAAGTCAGAATAACTTGCATTCGGACCATATTCGGTGCCTTAAGTGTACGTCGATTCGTTTATAGCAAGAATCACCGTTATTAGCTTACCCCACTTGCAAAACAAGTAGAGCTATACCTGTATCGTCTACTTCGTTGTGACAGGGTTTAAGGCGGAATGCAAGGTTAAGCCAGGTGCATGCTCGTTTGATACGTGTGAACTAGAGATATAAAAAGCGAGAAGGCGCGCCCTTTGGACTATCGCACTATCATATCGACTCCATCACCTTAACAGTACATTTATACCAACAACAATTACCTATAGCTTCTCTTAAATCAGAGTAAGCTACATGTCTACTTTCCTTTGCTCGTTTAGAGCATTTCTAACATTTCAGTCTAGATGAAGTTCTTCGCCGTTATCTTTGCCACATTCCTTATGGGCCTTGTCTCTGCCGATGGCGGAAACACTAACTGCGCCCCAAATCAATGTCTATGCGAAGTAAGTCGCGATGCAGAAATACAGAGTGATAACATTTCTAACGTCAAGTGTACGATCCAGACTGTCTTCGGTAGAAACGCTGGTGACCATGAGGGCACGGTGTTCACCTGCCAGGACAACCCAAACAACAAGGACTGCCTCAAAATCTGCGGCTAAGGGCAGGAGATGATGTGTTACGATGCCGATTCGGAAGGCCGTTTAGAGGACGCTAAGATGTTATTGGGATAGTTTAGTAATCACTAGAATTCCTGCGCGAACGCGTATCTGTCAAGAGCTCTTCAGGCTACGTCAAGTCTTTAGTCTGTGCATAGTAGACATACTGATCACGTGTACATATCCATCCCACTAGCCATTGTCGTGACAATATATTAGTAGCAGTACTAGATGAGAACAATTCCAAGTATGAACTATATGAGAGAACATATCAGTAGTGATATTCAGCTAGCGGGCATTGTACAGAAATTGGTCTAGGATGATTGTTAACGCTGATGTTCTGGAGAATGACTAGGAAATTGTATAATAAGAAAGGTATAAGGCAAAAAGGTGAAGGCGTCTTTTGTATTGAGACTCTTGTATTTGACCTTCTAGATTTGGGTCTACGTAACTATAGTCTCAGATGATATCTCATATGTGCTTTGAAGAAGGTCAGGGCTGGAATGTAGCTCAGCGAAGTATGATTTCAAAACTAGGAGCGCAGAGCAGGTGCTAAATTTCACGGGTGTTTTAGAAGATAGTAGAAAAAATGTAGTATACAGAGAAGGCGGCGAACTCGACAAGAAATAGATCTCAAACATTCCTCTCACGCTGTGATGTACAGTAAGTAAGGTGTGGTGGAAGTTCTCCCGCAAGGTGCTTCTCGTTGTACGCTTTGCGCACAACTCTTTGGTGTCTCTCCCAAAGGATCCGACATGGCTCATTGTACGTAGTGGATAGAAAAGACGGAAAGTGGAAGGACAGTATCAAACACAAGAAAACATTGTTTGGAATGGAAGAAAGCCCTCAACCAGTTTTGTGGCGTTTTCGGAGTAAAACAGGAAATAAGAGGTGGTAGTGAAGAAGACGAGTAAGGTAGATTTAAAGACGTTTCACGAGCATTCATGCCTTGTCGCCGAATCTTCTGCTCACAAAAATCAAGGTTATCGTTCCTTAGTTTCGACTGGATCAAAGAGCTTGAGGTTTTGGATGAGTATGCTTTGGCTTCCATAGCATACGATCGAAATTTTCATGTTCAGACCGTAAGACTATAGTGACAGCTAGGGAGCCACGCACATACCCTTATACCTTCCAATCTTGGAGAAGGAGCCCTGAGTAGCCGCTGGCGCTTAGATAATTTATCTTGATAAGACATTCAAGAAGTGGCGTAGTGGGGGGAAGAGATTAGAGCAATTAGAGGAGCTCTTATACTCCATCTTTATCCCTTCTTCTCCGATAGCCATACCATCTTTGCCTATTCGTTTATGAAAAGCACTATCTCACACTCATCCCAGCGCTAATGTGCGATCTTGGCCAGCGCGGCACTTGCGCGTAAAGTATGCAATGATGGGTCTTGGTCGAAGAAGGAAGTTAAAGGTAGAGGAAGGTAGCGCAGCCGCCCATAGATGGTGTCTGTCGTCATTTGTTATTAGGCGAAGAAGCTAACGACAGCCATCAATTCTCCGTCAGTAGTGCTGAGAAAGTGCAAGGAACCTTGGATGAGTGCAAGCCGCAAATTCCCCCATCACATCTATCTCTGAAATTTTCGCGCCGGAAGAAAGCAGGCGATTCATATGATGTTTGTGAACGGCTCGTTTTTGAGGAACATATAGAAAAACGTGGTACTGGGGAAGTCGAAGGAACATGAAGAAGAAAGGCTTCTATATGCCAGCCTCAGCCCCTCCTACCTCCATGAGCTGTTCTATTCTGGACTTATGTGTGTATGTGTGCGCGGCGAGACACGGTAGGAACTCTCCATGGAACCGAACTCCTGGTCTTTGGATGCGATCAACGGTCCTGCTGACTGTCTACAGGCCTAGTCAAGTTTGAGGTAGTTTAGAAGAGAGCAGCGGAAGCACATAGGCATTTTTGACGGTACTTTTGGGGAGAGGGGCTGGTAGCTTACATGAAAACTTGTCGCACACCTCTTTGGTGATATAAAGAAGGAGGATCAGTGCATCCGACGTAGCGTAGTACGGGTCAGATGAGGTTATATTGAGGTCCGTACGGACCAATTTTTCGTGTTGTACGTATAATAGTACCTAAAATATTAGACCGGGCTCACGATATATACTATCCTGCACCATGATCAGTAGTCCACTGATCATACGTACCTCTTTGGTTGCATAGCGTAGTGGTGCAGGGCTGCGTTCTGACAGTAGTACTATATACCCTGGGCCTAGCGTTAACACCCCTGGCATGGACTCGGTGTAACATGTTACTAAAACACAACATTTTCTACCTAAAATTAGGGAATAGTGTATTAATTTTAGAGACCTAGAAATTAACGTTGTCAAGACCCCTGCGGGAGGTACTAAGACCCCTACCTAGAATCTTATTTCTAAACGAATTACCCGGTCAGGCAAGTATCAATAGGTGTTGATTACTGCAAATGTTTTTTACGACTCATTTTGGTCAGCTGAACTTTTGGGGTTGTCCGAAAAAGCTTTCCCTTGATGAAGGCTAAGACTTGTGTCGTAGATATTGTTGAGTTGTACATGGGTGCTAGGCTTGTCGTCCAAGCGCCAGCACTCAGGATAAAGTAATCCTCTTGGATATCGTGGCCGCTTTCAGTTTGTGCGGCTGTAATTCTGCGGGTCGTCGTGTCTTTCCGGAAAGCAGTGACGGTGCCTTGTTTTCCGCAAACAAAAGACACGACACTCTCGATACATTGATTGCGAAGAACGGTAATTGCCTTCTGAGCATCCGCACACCCAGAAATTCGATTACAGTATCCAGAAAGATGTGTGTGAACTGTATCACCGTACAGAATCGGGAACTTAGATTTGATAGCTCCTTGACCCGGCATTGGTTCCCAGGGGTGATTCAGACCGTCAAGGGCATCTGTGCATCTTTTGAGGTGCGTACGACCGTACGCCTTGCTTGCGATGAAGGCATTTGGACCATGGTGGAATATCTCACGAAATCTTGGATCATCACGCCAGACATCAAACGCTTCTTTTGCAAGCTTGGCGTAAAGCGGATCGCGATAGTCGAAACGTATCACTCGCGAGATGTCGACGCTGGAGCCATCGGGTACCTTTTCCTTTGGTCAGCTTCGGCATTTTCCCATTTGTGCAAACTACCTACCGGGGGTACATGACGATCTAAGATTGTAATGTTTCTGTAATCTTTGCGTACCAGCTCTACTGCTGTCGACAAGCCAAATACCCCTACACCTACTATAATGATCCGACTATCTTTGTGCATTTTGCATTCGAATTTTGTTGGCGATACTGACAACTTGTTGGACGGTATGCAGTCCGGACGCTGTAGGTATGTCGACACAGATTTATGATTGAACCACATCTGAAAGGAGCGTATTCGTCAGGTCATACACGCTAAAAAAGACGTGAATCAAAGCGGGATCGGAAGCGGAAGTGACACGGAGCTGGTACGGGACCAATTCCGGCGCTAACTGCCTCGTCCCAGTATCGCCCGATGTATTTGGCCGGCCGATTACATAGAATCTCAATCGCGGGCAACCACTCGAGAAAGAAACACTTACCATGTCTGTTACTTGGCCAGAGCAGTACGCTCTTTCCAGCTCTACACATGTCCCAAACAACATCTTACCAGCTCTGATCTATCGAGATGTTCTCCCTGTTCCGGTGAACCCTGAACTTTCAAAGCGTCTTTGTGAGGGGAATGGTTGGGAAAAACGTGTAAGTAACTGGTCGAGACTGGCTTGTATTCATGGCTGCGGTACAATGAGTCCCTATGGTCGAACCAAATTTACTAAACCCATCCTGGGACAGCGTGTGCCGGGCAGACGTATATCACCTTTCTCGTAGGGCGATAGTAACTGAGCGTGGTGTTCTATCGTAACTAATACCCGCCGGGCCTCTCACTGCTGTATCTGTATTTGCGCTGACCGAGCATCAGGGTGAGTGGGGGGAGATAACAATACCACACTTCCATCCAAATACTCATGAGTGTTATGGTATGAATACGGAAGCCGCAAAGTCATTGGCTAGGCTGATGTGAATTGCGCAGCTATAATTCGAGGAAGCTCACGCCTTGCTCTTGGGCGATCAAAAGAACATGATGCTATCGACGGCATTGAGGTCAATATCCATACAGGGGATGTGATCGTGATTCCGGCAGGAGTCTCACATCGATCGCTCCAATCTGAGGAAGGCTTCAGGTACATCGGTGTATATCCCAAAGTAAGAATTGTATCAAAATTTGGCATTGAGTTCGAGCACTTATTGACTCGATATAGGCGGCTCCACGCTGGAGAAACAACCACTGCGAAGGCGATGAGCCCATGGATGCATTGTACCTAGAAATCAGCAACGTGCCAATCCCTGATTCCGACCCTGTCTTCGGTACGAATGGTCCTCTGTGTCAGATTTGGAAGTCGGCACGAAGTAGGACCGGCGTGAAGATTTGAACTTGTCGAAAAGTGATAAGCCACCAATTCGACTTTGAGAATGGAACACACAAACAAGAACAAGATGCATATTGTTTCGTCTCAGCGCCTGTGCTATTGGGGATGAAGTGAATCGATATCGTCATGAAAGTAGTTGAACGCAGTTCCGCCGGATACAGATGTGTCACCGTACGCCTGAAATGCAACGTCTTCCAGTCCTGCGCTGGTTGTCTGAATCAACATACCAGCAGATGAACTTGGACTCGGATTGATAGACAATTGATTATTTGCAACATTCGACGAAGCGTTGAAGAGCGGTGGTACGCTGTGCATAGCGGTATTAGACTCCTCGTCAAAAGCACACTCTGAGTTTGACTTAGGTGATGTCAATGCGTAGTCGAACAATCTCCATAGCAATAGCAAGTCTTCTTCCTCAAGGTGTACTTGGTTGGCTCCTTCGGGTGGAGCTGCACCATCGTACTCTTCCTCAATATAGTTCAGGATTGAACGGTAAGGAATTCGTGCCCTCAGCTGCTCGAGAAGGGAAGCCTTGAGAGTGTTAGTTCTTTCGTTTAGATTGACAAAGGTGACCTAAGCACGTACAGTGACTTGCATTCGCGGCCACTCTTGCGAGAGTCTTTTCACAAAGTCCAAACATTTTTCGAATTTCTGTTTCGCAGACGCAGCTACAGTTGGATACTGGCTCTTGGTATGTTCCAGGTGTATCGATGCTGCAATTGCGACCAAGTGACCAAGAAAGGGGTCGTGAAGCATCAATCTGGCTTCATCCATATGATTGAGTAGCCTGACGACCCAATTGGCATGTATCAAAGAGAACTCATAAGACTTTTGTAAGAAGGTCAAAGGAATCTTCTGCTTAAGTTGTACTGTTTTGATGTGTATCATGAAAGGATGATTTCTGTATAAACTTCAGTGTGATAATACAACAAAAGCTCATGCTTGACTCACAAGGTGCAGTTCACGACAGATAGCGTCAATTGAAATCGCAACCATACCACAAAATAACTTTTCAGGTGTGGCTCATCTAGCACTCGAGTGGGCGATCCTATGCATGCCAAGGTATGTCCTGAAGTCTCGCACCCTGGAACGCTATTCAGCCTCACTTACGCAAGCTCAGGAACATACTTACTCATCTCAATATCCAGGAGTTTTGTCAAGATGGCGGCTCTAGGAGAATCATGTCTCCAAAGAGGAACATCGGTATTCGAAGGGGGCTGTGCAATGTAATCAATGACGCACTCCCAGATCCTAATCGTCTGTATTTGTAGACAGATGACACTCTGCGGCGGGAGAGGCGCATCTGAATCCACACATTGCAACGAGATATCATACTCAGGTAGTTGCGTTCGAATATCTGGGTGGAAAGGTCCGTTTTGGATCACCGGGAGCTCGAAGGCTGTGGTAGGAGTCGAAGGGTTCCTTGTGTTTCCTCCCAGAAGCATTCTGTCTAACATGAAAAGTGACCAGATAATTTCCTGCCGGCGAGCTCGATTGGCAAGCTCAAGGCCACAGAGCGAATCCGCACTCAACATATCACGGGCTTGCGCAACTCGCAACCCTAAAGCCACCTGTGCTCGCGCTCTTTCTAGTCTCCCGTCTATACAAGATTTCATCAGCCCATGTCAACGAAATCGATTCGGTAAGTATGTAGACGCACCTCCCGAATCCACCTGGACTTGGAGACAAAGCGCCTGGAAGTATACATCATCAATCGCAAAGTCACAGTATGCCTTCGCGATAAGATTCCACGAAAGTTTTGTCATTCTCGCTATACATCTCATTCTTTCGGATTTGTTCCTGAAAAACGGATGCCGGGATGAGCGTAAGCTCAGAGCGAGCATAGCATATAGAACCATCGGAGGTAACAAGTCATCTTCACTGGACTCGAGGGTCTGAGAGGAAGCTAGGATGGGACATGGCTGATTGCAAAACTCTGAGAAGTATAGCACGATACCCTCCGATATGACTGAGTCTGGTAGTTGCGCGTCTGTTATACTACCGGATTATCAGTGTTCAGTCATTGTAGTGATCGGTACGAGCCCTTACTGTGCATAAGGAGATTGTCGTGCAGTGGGAGGCTTTAATGGAAGTTCAATCGCAGGTTCTTGCGAGCTTCGCTCTGTCGCAGGGTCATCATCTCGGCCATGGTCGATGGAAGGTTGGGCTGATTCAATTGATCGCTGTAGGCTAAGATCGTCAGTCCTCATCGAGAGACACGGAGTAGCGATCATACTCAATCGTGGCGGCAAGTTTCCTCAGCAGATCTTGAATCGTGTCTAGATGCCTGGACTAGAGAGGGATGAGCATAGCACAGGGAGATATGATCGGCATGCATTACATCATCGGTGCCAGCCATATGGGGGACATCGTGAGGTCCGATAGACCGTTCGCGAGTTCGGTATTGAGTAGCATAGACACATCTTTGTCGAAGTCGTACACAACACGAACAGTCGGGTCTTTCCCCGGTGCACTTTGACTTCTTGCGACTTGCACTCGTATCAGTTGCGGAAGTCTATGGGGACGGTAATCTGTCCGTACGCACGTACCGGCAATTTTCGCAAGCCTGTCTTGCGCGCTTGTTAGTAGTATATGGGGTGTGTCGGCTGCTTCGCCGGATTTCTGCCATCTAGAGGATGTACGTTGAACGGTTCACATCGTGCAGTGTCAGGAAGCCCGCAACCCGCGCCGGTGTCCGCTGCCGGCAGCATGATCGCGCACAGACCTTCAGAGATAAGATTAAGCATTACCTAGGTACCATGCGTATACGGAAAACAAGTTGCTGCGATGACCAAGCCAGGCCATTGATTGTCTTGTTCGTCATTTCCTGGGCTAGTCCGGGGCCGGATACCGGGGCCAAGACCATGATTCTCCGATCACCTGACCGGAACGGCAGGGCCACGTGAGCGGCTTTCTAACGACGTGTCTGTTTTCCCGATAACACATCTGAGCAGCATCGAGGGGTATATGGGATGTTGCAATGAATTCAACGCAGTCATGACCGTGAGGTCAAGACGGTTGATGACGATCCCTTATGCCTATCATGAGTCAATATCTCTGGAAACTCCTAGGCTACAAAGACGCGGAAAGCGAGACGCGACCCACCAATACATCACGCAGTTTACCATCGTCGTGGTATACGTCCGACGCTATCTATCAGCTTGAGAGGCGGGCCATCTTTTCGAAGAGATGGATTCTGATTACACACAAGCACAGGATCCCGTCTGCTGGGGATTACGTGCAATTTGAAGAGGCAGGCTTCCGCTTCTTCCTGTGCCGACATCGCGATGGCGATATCAATGGCTTCCACAACGTCTGCCGACATCGAGCATTCCCCGTCGTTACCGAACCTGCAGGGCGAGTGAAGATCTTGTCCTGCAAATACCACGGGTGGTCATACGGGTTGAAGGGTAATCTAGCAAAAGCGCCTGGTTATGAAGAGATGGAGGGATTCGACAAGACGCAGAATGGGTTGTTCCCAATGGGCGTTCACATTGATCAAAAGGGATCATATGGGTAAACATGGATGTTGCAAGGGACGTGGCATGGGAAGATGACTTCGAAGGAGTTGACACGCAGCCTCGGATGGACAGTTTCAACTTTGATGATTACCGGTTCGACCATACGTGGGAGATGGGTGGCGATTACAATTGGAAGGCGTTAGCTGATAATTACAATGAGTGCTATCATTGTCCGACAGCTCACCCGGATGTAGCTGGTATCACCGATCTGAAACTGTACGCGGTCAGCACTCAAGGGGGGCATATTCAGCACTTCACCAATGCGGAGAATATAGCCATGAACGAGGGACAAAGAGTTCGCAGCACATATTATTTTCCTAATGCCTGCATGACAGTGACGTGAGTGGACGAATGGAGAGATCGTGAGCTCTATCACAGTCGACTGACCGAGAGTAGACCTTTCTTCTTTTACATGATGAGATGCGTACCTACGTCAGCCGCTCATTGCTCCATGGAGTACGAAGTCTATCGACACAAGTGATGGAAAGAACCATCTCATGTTGTTATTGGTACCTTCTGTACCCACTAGCGTACTGCCTATATAATCAGAATCCTCCATAGAATCAATGCATCACTCTTATAT
>Ga0058698_10001147_pt1 | contig 12571 bp, 8 predicted proteins | sample AgamicAsSfe_FD_67288 | JGI IMG/M metagenome (GOLD analysis project Ga0058698, IMG submission 67288) | Agave microbial communities from Guanajuato, Mexico - As.Sf.e | ecosystem: Host-associated > Plants > Phyllosphere > Phylloplane/Leaf | place: Guanajuato, Mexico | collected 2012-05-30
AGAAGACTAAGATACTATATTTAAGTTAGCTAAGACCTATATCTATAATAACGTAACCTCGGGCGGTGACCCGGACTTAGTATATTACCTATTAACGGATACTAGTCTCGAAGTAGTAGGAGGGACCCTTTTTTAGATTGTAGGATCCTTACCCGATCACCTTACTATAGATAAGGATATAGATGATATTATAATTATCTGTTTCATGTTATTTAGATTCCAGGAGAGGGAATAGAGATACCTTATTATAGAACGGGAGTTCCTTACTATACTAAAGTATATCGAGGAGGTTAAGTGGATTATTAGTAGAAGTAAGTACTAAACTTATCTATATACTAACTATAAAGCATTAGTGAGCATCCTTAATATATTAGAGACGAAAGTAACGCTATAGATTATTAGCTAGCAAGATAAAATAAACAAATTCAATATTTAAGTATATTATCGAGCCGGTAAGAGCACTATTATAGGTATTACTAATAGTCTATTACGTATGCCGTTAAGGTATCGCTAATCATGCTACGCTAAACTAGGAGAGCGAGCGTATAGATTATAGGTAAATGTTATAATAGGCGGTTAGAATAACTTTAAAGCTACTTAATCTAGTACCGAAGTTTCCCCGTTTAGGCGGAAGGTTTTACCGATAGACTTAATCTTTAAGGACTATAGTCCCTAAACTAATTTGGGAAGAATTGGCGTATTATTAGGGCGAGCATTCTAGCGTCTAGTCGCGCTAAATACTATGACAGAACGCTCGGAGTCCGGGGTAGAAGTATATATAGACGTATATATAGGAATAGAGGAGGATAGTACTATCGAGAAAGAAGGAGAGGAGGGTTTTCTAGATATTTCGACCGAGATCGATGTAGAGACTCGACGGATAATAGAGGAGGATAAATTAGGGAGAAGTACTACTGAATATAAGGGCTAATTCGAAAAATAGACTTCTTTAAAGGAGTATAGCGATATTGCTCGCTGTTTACTAAAAGGTAAAGCTGGATTAGATAATCTAGACAGGAATAGGAGTCGTATAGTTCGAAATTAGGCAAAGAAGTTTCAACTACGGAGTTTCGTATTAGTTAGGAAGGAGTACGATAGATAGTAGGTAAGGTATATACTAAAGTAAGATATAGTAGTAAGGTTAAAGTACTACTATAAGTATCTTAGATACTTTATGGATATAATCACGATGTAACGGTTAAAGGGATATTAGTAGTAGCCTATAAGAGCGGAAGATATATAGAATTAGTATACTAGTTATAAGAGTTGTTAGAGGAATAGTTATAAGAGAACGAGTATGAACCTAAGGTTAAGGCAGTAATTTAGGCCGATATTAGTAATCGCGATAGACTTTATTAGACTAATTACGCTAAGATATAAGGTTACTAGGTTCTATTATATCCTAGTAGTAGTAGACTACTTCTCGAGGTTCTACTAGTTACTAGGGTATATATTACCGTCTTCAGAGGTAGCGGTTCGGATACTAAGGGATGTGATTATACTAGTATTTAGGCTACTAGAGGTAATATATTTAGACTAGGCTACGTTATTCATGTCTTATAAGTACCACAATTATTGCAAAACGGAGAAGATCCGGATAATATAGACTCCTATCTATTACGTACAATCAAATAGACTTCCTAAGAGAATAGTATAAATAGTAGTCAGTATCCTAAGGAAGATGTATATTAATTATAAAGATATACTCGATAGGTAGGAACCTTTACTACTGAAATTCATGCTCTCCCTTAATATAAGGTTTATTAAATTGTACGGCTTTGTACCTATAGAGATTATACTAGGTTTTCTTCCGGTAGCTACTACTCTAGAACTAAGCACCGAGTAGGTATAAGACGTAATTAACTTCGATAGATCCCTAGTGAGTCTAGAAACGATATCGAAAGTAATTAAGCTACGAGAGTAGAGGAGGGAGGAAGTAGTAATAGCGATCGCTAATAGTAACGATATAAAAGAGCGGAAGTATACTAATACGCCGTAGATACCCCCGAAGTCAGGAGACCTGGTTCTTAAGAAGATAGGGAAATATAATACGTCTAAGAATAAGAAGTTGAACTCGAGATATATAAAGCCGTAATTACTAGTCAGAGTTGCAAGAAATAGAGTTATAGGCTATATTTAGCGGATCTATAGGGACATTAGAGAGGACCTAGAGGGAGAAGAAGAGAAAGTCTACTATAATCTATCGATTATAGTGAGATTAGTACACCTTAATATATTAAAAGTATACTATAGGCGACGGCCGCTTATAGTATTTACTACTAATAGGGTTGACTCTCAAAACCCGTTAGTATTTATAATAGTTCTACCGGAGTATATCTCTTAGGCGGCTACAACAGAGTACTAGAATTAGATATATAGAATAAGATGTATCTTTCTAGATATTAAGAGACATCTAACAAGGGATATAATACGTTAGTCTATAAGACTAACTATATAGGTATTTAATATTCCTATATATTAGACCTGCATTTAACATAAGGTTCACGGCAATATGTTTTCTATTATTTTATATCGGTTATTAGTGCTTTTCTTTGTTCGTTTCAGATAAGAGCTAAGCGGTAAACTAAGAATCCTTTATTTATATAAGAGAGACATATATTATATAAATATAAAATAGGTTTAGTCTTAGTTTCACCTTTATCTTACTTCTTTATTTAGGTTCATTCATAAACAATAGGAAGTTGGGTAGTTATTCGATAAGTAGTAATTTACTATTCTATTCGGATTCATCTTTATAGTATATAATATCAGAAGGACTATAGTATAAAGAAAGACTTATCCTTATTATAGATTTAGCATCTCGACGTCTACCTTTTAATATATACTATAAACCTCCTACTCTCTATAACTATATACTCCCTAGTCGATTTTAACTATTACTCGTTATATATTTACATATATTCTACCTACTCGCTATAATACAACCTCTCCCTATTATTAAGAATAGCTAGACTACCCTCTTAATCCCCTCTAAAAACCCCTCCTTCTAAGATTCTAGTTATAGCTAAAAATATTTCTCGTAATACTCCTCTAGAAGATAATCGCCTTTCGAAAGTTAGAGTCTCTAAGAGAAGTTAAGAGGAGAGAAGAGTAGAGTTTAAAGATAAGGCCGACTTTTAGTTATATAAAGAGATATAGTAGGTATTAGTAACATCTACCGAATTAGTAATAGCCGGTTAGGATATATATATACTATCTTACTAGAATACTAGTACCTAGTAGGGGTAGTACCTCTAGATTATCTTATATAGGGGCTAATAGAGAGTGGTACCTATCTCGGTAGTATCTAGTATCCTAGGAGCAGAGACTTGGAACCGTTTTAATATAGTTAATAGGGAAGACATGCTTATTAATAGGGCTACTCTAAACGTAGCCTTCTTGGACTATCAGAATAAATTATATAGTTTTAGTTTATTAGAAGAAATCTTTACATACCGCGATACCCTAACTAACGAGACTGACCTCTAGGTATTCGACTAAATAATATTAGAGCACTCAATAGAGGTTACTAAGAAGACTATTTCCTAGTTCGGACTATATATCCTAAAGATCCGGAGAGACAAGACTTAGTATATAGATAAGAATATTATTTTAGATCCTTTCAACACAGACTATATAGAAGTATATAGCACCGTTATTAATATTGCTACTATCAATAATAAATTAGCTACGGCTATCGATATAGTATATACCACCTTACTACGTTATAGACGATAGGTAGCTACGTAAGCAACAGCTACTAATATAGCTAAAGGTCTCCGCAGGTTAATAAACAAGATAGTAACGGCACGCCCTTAGGAAAGAGAGTTAGAGATTATTCGTAAGATAGTTATTTGCTTAAACTTTAGTCTATATAAGAGGTTCAAGATAGTAAGGTCTAAGAAGTAGGGTATCCGTTACTAGAAGGACTAGACCTAAATAGACATTAATCGTGCAATTACTAAGTGCGATATAAGACTTGCCGATCCTAGTCGTCTACTTCTATAGTTTGATCCCAAGATCCTGGCTAATATTAGATTAAGGATAGGAAATTTAGATATCTTAACCGACGTAAAGGATCTACTTAAGACTTAGAAGGTTATTAATAATATTTTAGCGGTTTTGCCCCCTACACCCCTAGTAATTATACTAGTAGTAGAGGTTCAATTATCTCCGGTATAGGTAGGGGCCTAAGGATCTATATAACTATTACTAGTTAGTCGCTTAGTAGGATCTTAATAAAGACAATCTTCTACTACTAAGCAACAGCTGCCTTAGATAGAACTACGCTAAATATGTTTACAAACCCTTACAATAACTCGGAGATAACTATCTATGGAAACCTATATCTTAATTAATAATAACACTTAAGAAGAGACGACGACGACTATCCGAAAGACTTAGTCCTATATATATACCTATAGTCTAGGAAAGAGTTATCTGAATAATATACCTAGAATAGCCTCTAGAAGACCATTTAACCTGCGGAAACCGATATTAGACGACTAACTAGGATACTAGAGTAATATGTATCGAAATCGGAGCATAAGGATATAGTCTATTTTAAGTATACTAGACTTCTAGCTAGCTATACTGGTCTCTAGTAGGGAGGGGGCCCTATTACTTTAGAGATAGTATTATATCGACTATTCTTAATTATATAAAACTAGGATCGAATCGGAGATATTAGTATCTATATACTAGTCCTACTAAAGACTACTAAAGACACTCTAAACTACCTCTGGTTTAAGTAGAAGGGTCGAGTACCTATTCCGTTAGTTAATAATCTTAGAGTAATAGCGTACCAACCTATACCATTTAGGTCTATAGTAGAGGAGATCCTTGATAGGTAAGATCTATAAGCAATACTAGCAGTCTTAGATAATACTAGCGATTACGATTAGTCTATACTTTTAGAGAAGATTAGACTTCTACTAACTACTTTTTAGGACTTCTAGATAAATAGTACTATTAATGTAGACCTATTCTCCTAGCTCTAGGATCACGAACTACCTATAGGTTAAACTAAGACTATTAGTGAGTTGCTATACGAGGAAGCTGAGTGCTATAAGTATTATATAAGAAAGATATACCGGACGGATTATCTTAGCTAGCTTCGCGGAGCGGTATATACTATTAGCTAATAGATTATACGTACTTCCGTAGAGTACTTCCTAGTATATATAGTATTAAACCTAACTATTACTACCGACTAATCTCGTATCTATACTACGAGAAGCTAGCTAGATTTTCTATATATTCGAAGACCGCTTTCCGTTATATTGATATTAACATTAATCGCCTAGCGGACGATAATAGAGGTAGAAATATAATTTAAGGGTCCTTATCCCTAATAAACGAGACGGCTAATGTCGCTACTATTATTCTACTAAAGATGTACCACTATATCGACGAATAGGTTCAACGTATATAGGCTAGAGGTGCTCTAGTAAAAGGCTCTATTTAAGTAATTAAGGAAGTTTACTTTACTACGGTTAGTTCCGATAGCGATAAGACGTATTTCGCTACCGATTAGACTCCTATTCCTTATAAGAGAGGAGAGGTTAGAGTAATAATATCTTATCTACCTTATAGAGCGTAGAGTACTAATATAGGAGATCTAGATTGTTTTACTATATTACTATAGTTCATTACAGTATAAAAAGATAGTGATAGCTTAGAGATCCTAAATATAGGTACTTAGTTAATGCTTTAAGAGTCCTACCGAGATTATATAGCCCCACTAGCAACACCCTTAGGCTATACGAACATATATGGCAAAATTCCCTTTATATTTCTAGCTAGACCTCAATTGCTTACCGATAGTGCTATTTTAGCAGCTCTGGTTGGCCGTATACGATATAGTAACCCGGCCTTTATCTATAAGCTAAGACTGGTTCTTCTAGCTACTACGACGGACTTGCGTTATAATATTTAACAACGCTACGTAAGCACATTATCTACTCCGTATATATTACTTTCGATCAGCTTGTTCGTGTAGAGAAAGAGTTCTATAGGGGAGTATTATACTTTATAATAAGAGAGAATAGTGGTTAACCGTTACTAGATAAGGATAGAGCAGGACCTATAGAAGACTAGGGAGCGTTGCTAGAGGAGGAAGGCCAGGAGGTATAGAATAAGGAGATAGATATACTAATAGATAATAAGTTATAAGTAAGATCGTCTTTGAAGACTATAGTCCTAAAGGATAATAGGCAGAAATATAGAGTTGAATTTTCTTTAGAGTTAGGTTTGCGCATACTTAGTCGGCTATAATATATAGTCATTATAGTCATTACAGTTATTATAGGTATTATAATTAGCAGTGGTTTTATCGGGAGATAAAACTTCCGTTTTCCCCGGGTATATAGAGTAGGAAACTGGTATAGTATCCGATAGACGCTAAAATAACCCAAGATTATTAACTAGCAGTATACGAGTACATAAGGCTATCCGGGTAAAAGTCCCATGCATGGGTCTATCAGATATATGGTACCAAGTAAGCCCTTTCTATATAGCCTAGCTAGTCCCCTTCTATAGTAAATTGAGCGTTCTAGTGATTCTTGAGACGGACCTTTTAATTTATTGTCTCGAGTTCACATTTATGCCTGGCTCTAGCACACTGTCTACTTATCTTTTCAATATCTTTATAGACTTTATCACGTACCTGCCGTTATCTAAAGGGTTCGATGCTATACTTGTCGTAGTAGATCGATTGATAAAACTACGCTATTATATACCCTACTATAATATAGACGGTTCTGAAGAACTAGCCCGATTATTTATTAAGTACGTTATTATATATTATAGCCTCCCCGAAACTATTATTTCCGATTAAGGCGTATAGTTTATATCTAGATTCTAGCAACATATTACGACCCGTTAGAAAACTAAGACTAGGCTATCGATAGCATACTACCCCGAAATAGATAGATAAACCGAAAGACTAAATACTACCCTTAAGTAATACCTCTATGCATAAGTATCGTTCCTATAAGACGACTAGGTTAAGAAGTTACCTCTAGTAGAGTTTTCTACGAATTCTCTATAGTCGGAATTAATAGGTGTCTTACCGTTCCTTACTACGTATAGATTTAACCTAAGACTAGGTACTAAACCTATCGATACCGCTCGGATACCTTAGGACCGTAATACTAAAGACTTTACTTCTAATATATCGTTAATCGTTACTCACCTCTAGGAGGAAATACGACTAGCTTAGGCACGCTACTCCGATACTACTAACCGCTACCGATAACCCGCCCCTATACTCCGTATTAGTTAAGAGGTTTAGCTAGATACTCGAAACCTTAAGACCTTGCGCCCCCGTAAGAAACTAGACTAGTAAAACTATAGGCTGTTTCTAATTATTAAAGTACTAGGTCTATATACGTACCGCCTAAAGCTGCCTCCGTCTATGAAAATAAATCCTATATTTAACGTTAATAGCCTCTATCCTACCGTAGGTAACCTACTACCGTTCTAGACGCAAGAACCACCTCTAGCCGTTATAGTAGAAGGACTAGATAAATAGGACGTTAAGGAGATCGTAGATTCCGTTACTAATTGCTAGGGACGAGGTAGTAAACCTCGTATTAAGTATATTATCCGTTAGAAGGGTTATAATTAACCTATAAGAGAACCTGCCGATACTATCTAGGAAGATATCCCTAACCTTATTAAGAACTTCTATCGTCGCTATCCTACGAAACTACGACCCGCTTTTATAGTTAGTTAATACTACAAATCAAACTACGCTCCTTCGGGCATCGTATATTAAGTAAAAGAATTAGGATATAAAGAATTAAACTACGCTCCTTCGCGTATCGTATATTTAGTAAAAGAATTAGATAAATAGTTTCGCCCCCAAAGGAGCTCTCTACGGTTATTACTATATAATATAACTTTGCTATAAGATGCTAGAGGTACTAAAATAGTAGCCTATATAGTTATATAACGACTAGAAGTGTGTATATAGTGGTAACCGGAGCCTTATAGCTATATAATATACTAGACGACCCTCTTGCCTTAAAGGGTCCCTTAATTCTATTAACTAACTATAGACCTTAGGCCTAAAGCTATATGTCTAATGGGTTAGCTAACTACTAGGCTATACGACTAGAATTAGATTTTATCTTTTCTACTTCAGATATATACGCTTCTTAGGAGTTTAGCTTTATAAGGAGGGGAGTAATATTATAGGACGATATAGTCTAAACATAATACGTGCCTTCCGCATTAGGAAGCACATGATAGACTAGGAAAGAAAGGTTAAACCGCGGGTTTAACCTTATCTATTACTGTAGCTGTTAGCAACGTAGCTCTTTAAAGCTATATCCTTGTTATATAGCCTGATCTATACTAATAGATAAGACCTCCGTAGCTAACTAAATCTAAACCGTTTCCTCGTATTTACGCTAACTACCTACCGCTGCGAGACCGACCGTAACATTACTTATTAAATTGAGTTTAAACTTCTATATAGGCTTTTTAGTACCTTTTTAAGACTCTATATATAGCCGTTTAGTCTGATCTATAGTATAGCCTCCAATGTACCCGTTTTAGGTATATAGATTAATATTCCTAGGTATATTACTATTCTACGGAGTAAAGTTTCAATATCTAGGTAATATGGGTAGAAACTAGCTAACTTAGGGTACCTACCTATACTAGCTAGCAACTTTATTTTGTCGCTTTCCTTTCTATCTTACTTACTTCTATGATGCATGTATAGTAAAGATATAGGTATAGTAAGTTAGCTATACGCTATATACTAGTAAAACCCGCTAGTTAATATACGTCGTTGTTTGTATGCAATTATATATAGAAGTTAACGTATGCTAAAATACATATTTTCGGCGTTCTTGGGTTAAAAAGTTCTGACGAGCCAGCATTGAGAACGAAAAACGGCGCGGCGGTAAGCGGAGTTAGATTAGTTTCTTCCTTTATTTATATTAGTTTTAATACTTAAGTAGTTCTATCGAAAAGAATCTAGCTTGTTATACTAACATTAATCAGCTAGATCCCAGCTAATATCTATATGATAACTCAAAAGTTAGATCTTTAAGATAATCCTTTATAGTAATTTATTTTCTTACTAGTAGAGAATAATATAAGTTGGATATAGTCTACTATAGAAAGAGAACGCGTATAGCAAGGTTCTAAAGCTTTATACTTAAACTTGGTTTAAGAATTACTTAAAAGACCTAAATATATATAACTAGAACGCTACACTTTATTATAGAAGAGTAGGCCTAAGACTATATATATATAACTATTAAGGTATACGCAAAGTAAGTATATAGCTACTATATTAGCTATAGTACCTAGGATATAAAAATAATAATAAATTATAACTCGTAACTACTTCTATGGTATCTATAAGATAGGGATCTAATAGGAAGGATATAGTATTATTAGTATAGGAAGCGTATTATATAACTAGAATATTAATTAAGCTATTTAATATAAAACTACGAGGTAGGAGTACGCCTAATTCTCTATATACTTAGCGAGCCTTTAATGGACCTTCATAGATCCGTTAAGATACCTCTATAGCTAGGTTCTACTATCGAGTTCTATCTAGTAATATAGATACTATGGTCCGAGGATTCGCCGGTCTTAAATGATAGTATCTACTAATCTCCTTCTCAATAGTATAGTAACTAGAGAGAGAAATAAAGTAACTATCTATAGTCTAGACTTTATACTAAGTCTTAGAAATTAGAGCTATTTTCTGGATAATTATTTCTTACTATTACTAGATAAGCGAATTACTAGAGCAGATAATGAGACTACTATAGAGAGATCTAGGAGACCGTATCTATCTAATAGAAGACCTATTAAACTAAGAGGCAATAAGGGTCTCCTAAATCTTTACTAAAAGAATGTCCTAATTCTAGAATAATTACTAGGAAAGTAGACAAGAATCCTACTTAATAAGTACGGGTATCTAGTAGACTTAAAAGAAAGAGTATCTATTATCTATAATACTTTAGATATAGAGGAGAGTATAAAATAGATAAATGGTTTATATAGCCTAACAGTTCTTTAGTAAGAAAGATTTATTACTTTATCAAATTAGTTTACTATATACAGCTATGCTTAAAAACTTCATGAATATCTCGTCTGGCTGCTTAATACCTGACCTCAGCATCCTCCCGCACGCTCGCACTTTATAGCGCAGGCGTCTTCGGCGCACTGTCCAGTGCCAGAATCGCAAACTCTCCTCCCACAACCGGTCTCGCTATGAAATCAAACCCTGGATAACTATTGCATCACACTTATGTCAGCCCTGATCGTGTCACCTCTGCATGGAAGAGGAGAAAAGACTGTGAGCAAGACTCACTTTCCAGTAACGGTATCATAAAGATCGCCAAATGCGAGATTCTCCGGCGTCTGATTGAGATAGAGAGCGACTTTCTGGACGAAGAGGTCCTGTGTGCCCGTGCCAGCGATGGCGGCGCAGAAGAGCTCCCAGTCGGACTGTTTTGAACGTGGTGTTAGCATATGTCGTGGATTCTGTCCTCACACCACAGTGCGGCTGGGAAGCTGTTTGGATGTTCGAGGTGCATACCTTGGTGTACGTGTGACGCGTGTCGAGGGGCACGCCATATGTCAGCGCGACGTGTGGATAAAATGCTGATTGCATGTCGTAGACCGATTGGGGCACAAGCCCCAGGTTCAGCGCACGATCTGACCAGAGATTGTACAGGAGGGAGTAGGACGAGTCATTGCCGTAGTTGAGGGTAGTATGTGCTGGCAGTGTTGTGGTGGCTGGGGCGATGGCAAGGGTTTCCCATGTCCTGGGATCGCAGTGAGCACGGTTCCTTTGTGCATTCGGGGAGTGCTGGACTTACCTCTGGTAGTTTATGGCGATGCTGGTGTAGTTGATGCCATCTGCCGTGTTGCCGGTCCTGTTGGCAATTTCAGCCATGGCTGCGATGCCGATGATGCCCTTGATGGCTAGGTTGGTCTGGTTGCTGGAATGATGTCAACATGCATTCAGTTTCATGTCGCGGGTCAACTTACGCTAAGGCGCCGGCAAAGTCATCAGTTGAGATCTGGTTGGCTGGGATGAGAGCTTCTTCGACCAGGTACTCGTTCCACTGTCTGAGGATGTCGTAGTGTTTCGTCAGGAAGGCAGTGTCGTTGGCTCGCTGGGCATACGCGAGGGCCATGATGATCATGTTGCCACATTCCTGAGATTTGTTAGGTATATGTGCTGCAAATCGCAACTCTCGTGTTCTCGTTTACCTCGAGCGGCTGCATCTCATCCATGCCATTGTTATGACCCGTAGCGTTTGGATAATTGTTACCAAGGTCATGCTCTGTATACATGTATCTGAAAAAGAGGGTGATATTAGTAGTGCAAACTATCGTGGGAGATTTCGGGGTAGAGCATACGGCCAGTTGCCCGCTTCCTGGTTCTGGAACAATGGCTTCAAGAGAAGTCCAAGCCATTCGGGTGCCAAGTACAGGAAGATAGGCATAGTAGGGAAGATGACATCGACCTAAACAGTGATCAGCAAGGCGAGTTGGTCCTGTGGGCTTTTTATACACACAGTCTGAATATTCCCATCCGAACTAATTTCCTTCAAGAATACATAAGGGTTCCCAGGAGTGTTAGCAAGCTGAAGTGCACCAAAGACTTGACGGACCGCCAAAGTAGTGATGATCGCATAATCATCTCCAGCAGCTGCTACAGAGTCGTCGTGAATCTTGTTGTCGAGTGTGGTGCAGAGTGCGCCCACAGCCGAGTAATCAGCGTAGAAGAAGGAGATCTACGCTTGTTAGAATACAGAGGACGAGATCGGTTATCGCGCCACTCACTGCTGCGTTGTTTGAGCTAAAGTAGCTTGTCCATAACCCATTCAGAATCTCAGTCGAATTGAGCTTGTTCTCGTATTGAATCACCTCCTCTTGCAAGAAACCAACCGTGAACAGCGTGGACTTTGCAGTTGCATCGACGGCGCCTAGGTCGTTGGAGAATGCAAAGACTGGCCAGTCATTGTTGATCGCTCTGTAGTTTGTGTCCAGTGTGTCAGCCAGCACACCAGTGTTGATAAACTGGCTGCGAACAATAACGTCCTGGCCTTGTTGATAGGTGAGACCAGCGGTGTTTGCTGTCGTGTAGTAAAAGTCACCCCAAAGAGCCTGGTCCGAATTCTCGGAGAACACCTGCTGAGTTTGACGATAGACGTGATGATTGGCGAGAGCGGCGCCTGTTGCCGAGGGAGTTGCTGTAGCAGTGCTGGTCGCGCTCGTGAGAGTGGTGCCAGACTTCTTGGGCTTTCCAGGCTTAGCGTACTGGGTGTAAGCTGGAGGAACGTAGCTGTAGGAGGACAAGGTAGATGCTGGACGCGGGTTGAGGGTCGTCTGGTACGCAGCTGATGAGGTTGTTTGATTAGCATTCTCGGTCGAAGTAAAAACCATGCAGCATACTCACTCTTGGTACCGAAGGTCGAGTACACTGCTCTTTTTGCAATGACATCGGCAGAATCGTCGCTGAACGCCGCCTCATTTGCCTCTGTCGGATTACTTCCAGCAATGGTCTCGTAGTCCCACTGAA
>Ga0058698_10001149_pt1 | contig 12523 bp, 11 predicted proteins | sample AgamicAsSfe_FD_67288 | JGI IMG/M metagenome (GOLD analysis project Ga0058698, IMG submission 67288) | Agave microbial communities from Guanajuato, Mexico - As.Sf.e | ecosystem: Host-associated > Plants > Phyllosphere > Phylloplane/Leaf | place: Guanajuato, Mexico | collected 2012-05-30
GGTGTGGAAGTGTTGGCGGTGGTGGTGGTGGTGGTGGTAGTTGGAGGAGGGGGAGTGGGTGTGAGGTTTTAGTCGCGTGTGGAGGGGAATGGAGGATGCTATTGTGCTAGATTGGGAAAAGGCTTGCGGTGAAAGACGCCATGGTAGTTTAAGGCGATGTATAGGTGCGAGATGCGCTGCCATGTCGCGCAACTAGATGTGTGAAGACAACTACTGCAGCCAATGTTGTGTGGTGAGTGTTGTAAAAACGCATTGAAGTGATGACGTACATCACGATCTTATCTTATCCGATGGACTTTTGAATTTCACATCACCTTCGCACCAGCAAAGCTTCCAGTGCTCAGTAAACATGGCAGCCTCAACAGACTCGGCCACAGACGGCTTAGTAGACCTAGATAGTACGACTCGAATCATTCTGCCGATTCCATTCTCGAATCTAACGAGCTCGCAGTCACAAAAGGCACAACCACCCGCGCCGAGCTAGACACCGGCAACAAGCAAGACCACGATGCAGAGGCCGATTCCGACGCCTCTGGCGACGACGAAGATCCTAATCACACAGCCGACGGCACCAGCGCCACCAAGAAGAAAAAGAAGCGCAAGCCCCGCAAGAAGAAGAAGGCAGGCAGCAGCGCATCCACAGCCGGCGCAACAAAACAGTCGAATCCCCCTCGCATCCCCATTGCACAACTCTTCCCTTCGGGCGAATATCCCATCGGCGAGGAAGTCGAGTACAAAGACGACAACGCCTACCGGACAACCAATGAGGAAAAACGACACCTCGACCGCATGAACAACGACTTCCTCCAAGAATATCGCCAAGGTGCCGAGATCCACCGCCAAGTGCGGCAGCACGCTCAAGCACACATCAAGCCCGGACAGACGCTGACGGAGATCGCGGAGATGATAGAGAACGGGGTGAGAGCGCTCACAGGACACCAGGGACTGGAGGAGGGAGATGGAATCGTGGCGGGGATGGGCTTCCCGACGGGTCTGAGCATAAACCATTGCGCGGCGCATTATACGCCGAATTCGGGGAACAAGGTCGTGCTGAAGGCGGAGGATGTCATGAAGGTCGATTTCGGAGTGCATGTTAATGGACGGATTGTCGATTCGGCGTTTACGATGAGCTTTGATTCGAAATACGACAATCTGCTTGCGGCGGTGAAGGACGCGACGGATACGGGGATTCGTGAGGCAGGGATTGATGTGAGGATGAGCGATATTGGTGCGGCGATTGAGGAGGTCATGTCGAGTTATGAAGTCACGCTGAATGGGCAGACGACTCATGTCAAGCCGATTCGCAACCTCAATGGGCACAATATCAATCAGTACCAGATACACGGCGGCAAGTCGGTGCCGATAGTCAAGTCGAGCACCGATCAGACCAAGATGGAGGAAGGAGAGACATTTGCGATCGAGACGTTCGGCAGTACTGGCAAAGGATATGTGCATGATGATATGGAGACGAGTCATTATGCAAAGAATGTCGATGCCCCGAGGGTTGACCTGAGGGTGGCATCGGCGAAGAGCTTGTTGAACGTCATCAATAAAAATTTCGGCACGCTGCCATTCTGTAGGCGGTATCTGGACCGACTCGGGCAGGACAAATATCTGCTTGGGGTAAGAGGCTTGTTTTCTTGTGTAGCGAGTTCGTGCTGACCTTGTCTAGCTCAACAATTTGGTGGCAAGTGGAATAGTCGAGGCATATCCACCACTTGTGGACGTCAAAGGATCTTATACTGCGCAGTATGAACATGTAAGTTCTGCCGTTGACACTCGCCGGACCACAAAATTGACCCTAAGCTAGACAATTCTGCTACGACCAAACGTCAAGGAGGTCATCAGTCGTGGCGACGACTTCTGATTGAGCAGATAGCTGTTTGTGGCTTAAGAAGCCTTCCAGGCTGAATATCGAGAGGACCTAAGACGATATCGCCGAAGTATGCTTGGTTGATCAGTACATCTCGAGCCAGGTAGACGATTGCTTTGGATCAGGTCGATCTCTTCTTGAACATCAGTCAAGGCAGACGAGCTGGGACTTCCGAACGATGGCACGAATTCGTCGTTGATGATAGCACGACAGCATCAAGTCTGAGAATTTGATTGTTTGATCATACGTCTCACATCACAACCTGGAAGTTCAAGGCTAAGGGTAGGAGATACTGGGCCGCGAGGAGTCATCGTGTATGATGAGGGCGGATACGGTTGTCCCGAGAGGTATCATAGTAGCGCCAAGATAATGAAGGCGGTCAGGTTGTAGATAAGGATCCTTCGCATCTGCCTTGCTTCGGGATGGGAAAGACAGCACTGTTGGTTCTGATAAACTCGTATCAAGGACCCGTCTTCACCATATCCTCCAAGCATACATACGAAATATACCTTAGCCTAATACACCTCACCAACACTCGATAGGATGAAGACAGGCAAGCTGTGCTGTCCTGACGATCTTGGACCCTCATTGTGATCGAGAACAGTGCCGTGGTTGTGCCACCGGTCCAGCGGCTTGACAACGAATTGTGCCCTTCTGCCGCGAAGCCTGACTAGTTTGCCGGTCACGCGGGACTCACATCAACGTGCTCGCTCTCATGTCAAATCATACCCCGTGGCGAAGGTGGAACAGAGACAATCGTTGACGGAGCTAAACTCCATTTTCTGACTTTTACCAGGACCTGAAGAAGTATTGCCAGGTCTTGTGTCTCACGTGGCTCTTGATTACACCGCCGTTCGTTCATTGTCGCTGAGATGTCGCTGAGATGTCACCGCGGCAAAGGAGGGCCGTGTCCAGCCGAGTTAGACGCCACTGTAGAACTGTAGGACCTGGAGAAGGCTGGAGTGCAGCAAGTAGTCGCATGGCGCATGCACGCGACGGGGATATTGTCTTGTCTTGATGAATCATGCATCCTGTGCGGTCGTTTGGCCGTTAGGATCCCCTGCCTCATGATATGGTAAGCAATTCGATCTCAAGGCATGCCTTCCAGCAGTCTGGAAGTAGCTCATTCTGTGATACAGTGTTAGAGTGACAAGGATCATGATCCGAGTTGATTGCGTGACATGACCTGATTGCGTGCAGCGATTTGGTGGGGACAACTACAACTTTTTGTGATCTTGGGAGATAGAAAGATGGTCGAGTATAAGGGCTTTCACAATGGCATCATTCGCGGGATGGCAATCTATGCACTTTGTGGTAGAGGCCCTTTGGCGGGAACTACTGCCTTATCGATCTTGAGACTCGAGTCCACTCCACTGCGTAATTGAAAGACCAATCATTCGCCAGTGGAAAGCTAGAGCTAGAATGGAGCTAATCGGGACGTTCGCAGGATACAGAAGCCGCTATACCTTTTCAGGTTATTGGTGAGTTGGAAAGTCGACCATCGCGGTCGCGTATCGAAGCCTGAGATCTGGCGCGCGCTTTCGACGACTAGGTTTGCCCTAAATGTTTCAGGGTTAAGAGGAAGGTATGATTGCCGAGAGCGTCCTCGCATTTAGCGAGCAATGAATAGCGAGAGGATTGACTAGACGACTAGCCGCTTGGCATATCTGTGCGATGGCGGCTAAGCTGATACGGAGGATGCGATGTGATGTGGTGTGGATGTGACTTGGAAGACGGGACGGATCACGGGGTGATGGAAGACAATTCTTTGTATAAGGGGTTCTGGTAGATTAGTAGAGTAGTCGACGTCGTGTGAAGGGAAGGAGCATCATATTCATGGGAGCTATTCACTCGACGCCACGACGCTCTACATTGCGCCAAGCGTGCTAGACTGGGCATGCGGCCCCTGCGACCTGAGCTGTGCAGCTTGTAGTTGGACCCGACACCATGGTATTGCTTCGTGTTCTCGGACTACAGGAGACGGCACGCAACAAGCAGGGTTGGAGCGTGCAGGAGAGTCCAGTAGTTGGCAGCTGAAGTCAAGCGAAAGTCTAAGATTATTGCTTATTGCTACACTTAGCGCATACTCTTCGAGTCAGTATGCTTTCTGGGCCTATTGTCAATCTCACCTTTTGTGAAACTCTGTCCACGCCTTACGACTGCAACTGCTGTAGGATCCACAAACAGCCAAGCTGATTCCAACAGTCAGAAACCAGCACAAGCTAGAGGAGGCTGCTCACTGGACGAAATGCACATTATCGAGGAACGCTAGAACTGTACCAGTACCGGCTTGAATTCCAGATTGCTACAGGGCCGAGCACGCTAGCGTACGAGCCGCTGGGCCAGCTATCCTTCGCTCAAGTCTGATACACTCATGGCTGATACTACGTAGGCTGCATCAAAATAAAGAAGACACCAAACACCATCTCTGGTAAGCAAGCGGTCCAGGGTTCCCCATATGCATCTCGCTAAAGCTAAATGCGGGCTGTAGGACCGTCAGAACCAGCCCAAGATCTACCACTTAGCCGCCCGATATGATCATGGGCAGATGTTCGTCGATTTTTTGCCATGCTGTGTAACCCTCGGATAACAGACTCTTGCACTAGCTACATCACGGAACAATACTCGACTCTCCCCTTCGAAACCTGCCTCGGCCGTTTCACCCAAACCTTTGATGTACTGCGGAAGTGTATCCAACTACCATAATGACCCGCTCGAGGTACTGTCACCCGTCATCACTTCGCTGTACTATAGGTTCAGGACGTTGTGTGACCATGCTTCTTGCCTTGCCCATGATCTACGAGGAGTTTTATAGCGAGGACGAGCCGCACCTCTCAGATGACATACTAGGTATACTATTGTTTCACCATTCCAAGGACTTACTCAGTGCTTGCTTTCCTATAAGTTCTTCTCATAACGACCTGTTCGCCCTACTTCTCTCTCATCCTCATTATCTCTGAACAACATGGCGGATTTTCGTGAGCGCTTTTGGGCCGGACTTACCACCACTGTCACATTCACATTGGATGGCATTCCAAAGGTCGATGTGAAGACCACAACCGGAACTGGAGTTCGTTATACTTCGAATAGGCACTCGAGTGAGTCTTGTCTGTGCTCGGCTGAAGCAAGACTAATTCCTCCTTACAGTCGCATCATACTACACCAGAGGCAGTGTCGTCGAGGTGAACATTGGCAAATCCGATCAGGCATATGCCATCCTGCATGGAGAAATGCAACTCGAGGGGTCGAGCATACCAAAACACCTACTCATCACGTGGCTTCATTGGGACGACGCAGAGCCAATCTATCAATCAGCCTACCCCATCGACGACGACGAAGTCATGCCTTCAGATGAAGTCGATATCATCCCCTGCACAATGCTGAGTGGCGCAGCATGTCTACCTGGAGCATTACCAGATCGCCCGGACGATGCCTCCGATGCGGCAGATATGGGAGGCATCTACTGGAAACGCTCCCACGTCTACATCTCTGGAATGTCGAAAGTCATGGTACGTTGCAGTAGCGTATCCTGAACTTAGCCAAAAGCTGACCCCAACAGACTATCGCCCAAGCAGTACAAGAACAACCGTACAGGCGACGCCCAAGCCAAGAAGCCGAGACGAATGCACGACGAAGGTTCGCCCGCGAGCAACGAGCTGAACCTGCACCTGAAGTCAGCCCAAACTCAAAGAGGTCAAGGACGACAGCTGCAGCTGCCGAGACTTCGTGGCAATCGGTGAGTTTCCGAGCCATCTTGAACTCCATGAAGTCCACTCAGCAATCATTGACGTCAAGACCACCAGACACAACCTGTCCGCTTTCCCGCCTTTCGATCATCTACACCTACCGCGAAATACGTCACAAACGAGTCGCCATTTCCGTCGCCTCCAGTCGCCCTTAGTTCGCCGCGGTGAAGCCACGACGACAGACTGGACGCAAAAGAACGACTTCGGACTTCAAGCAGTACAGCCGTGACTGCCACACCTGCCACGACGCTGTTTCTAGCCAAGGGACTGGGAGCGGGCCGCTAAGTATACCTTATACCCTGTGCACAGCTGCAGCGAATGAGCTTGATCGTCACACCGGAGACTGTTGCGCACTTGATCACGGCCATCAAGCAGCGCAGCGATCAATCAGCAATACATGGCACGTCGTTGTGACGGGGGCGACTTGGACTGACTAGTATTGGAAACGGGGGGCACATGACTCGATGCGGGACAGGGTGCCGTTCGGATCCCGTCACGACGGAAGGGAAAACGCGTGAGGATTTGCATTGTACATATACGGGCCGGGTTGGGACAAGGATGGGATGGGATGAGGTGGGATGAAACCATGAGTGTAATCAATAATGTTCGCTTCCTTGCAGTATACTCGTCTCGTCATACTCGCCATACTCGGCCTCGGCTCCGACTGACTTCTGCCTCATAGTGTCATGGTTTACAAATCACAATCATGCTGAAACGCCGCTACTATGCAACAAAGCTACGCTAGCTAGACCCTTTCCTGAAACACATCGCATCAGTAGTAGCATCAGTAGTAGTGTCGCCGGGTGAAGAAACCTTAACACGTCCGAGTCATTTCAAGCACAACGCACAACGAGAAAACGTGGCGTCAGTAGGCGGAAGTCCCCGACGGAAGTTTAAGTTGAGTTTGAGCTGGATTAGGGTGTGTGCAGGGAGGGTCGAGGGTGGAGGCGAAATTGCTCTCGCGAGCCAATGAGCGTGGAGGTGGTTGCAGGGCGCGGATGTAGAGCCGGCAGTAGTCGTGATGATGTCATGGGCGCCTGGGCTACACAATCACCACATAGTACATACCCTTGCTGTCTCTAGTCACAGCTGCCATAACATACAGAACAATCCAGCCCGGCCGCCAACACGGCTCAAGTTGAATCCTTGGCTGTAGTCAAACTGCACAGAAGTTTGGCGCGATACGGAACAATGATATCAATCGAGCATATGAAAGAGAGAGATAGACCTAGAAGTCGTTCATCGACCTTTATATATCCGTATCCCGGCTTTATGCCCGATCGAACTAGTCTGAGCTGAGCTGAGCTGAGCTGAGCTGGACCGGACCAAAGCTGAATTGAGAGAGCGGGAGCGTACTAGGTCGACTGCCTATCTGGGAATGTTGGCACCTCACCTCACTTGAGCTGGACCACTGAAGCACTACTAAAACACAAAGGGCCCGGAAGATAGTGTCCTGATCTGCCACCGTTGAGGTGACACGCAATCAGTCAGCGACACAGATTTCTTCTCAGCTCAGCTCTGTTCGGGCTATCGTGACATCCCACCCTTCTTTTCTACCTCATCATACTTCGTAAACGGTAAAGCAATTGCATATCCCACCACCTGCACCTGCAGACTACGGAGATTTTCTTCCTCCTCCTCCTCCTCCTCCTCCTCTACCTACTCTTCCTCCTCCTGCCCGATCGATACATGTTTGTTAGTTCTATATCGGCCGCACATGGCCATTCCGACACCACCCCCATCATTGTCCCCATCCTCAACTCATGGGTACTTGCCTCCTTCCTGCCTGCGGAGGAACGTCCATTGCAGACCTCACGCCGACTGCCTGCAGCTGTAAAGTCAGGTGGCGGCTGGGTTACTTCACTCCACTCCAGTCCACTCCAAAGCCCACCAGCGGCGCTTGTGCCTCTGTCGAGTCAAGTCATCTCGAGGAGACGGGACGTCCGAGAGAAGAGCGAGCTCGAGCAATACCAGCGGCTTGTCGGTACGAAGATGCCTCCTGGAGATGGCGTTGTGATGATGACGACGACGACGACGGACAGGTCTTCTTGGCTGCAGGCGGCTGCCTTTGTCAGCGTGGCTTACTCATTCGCACCCTGGTTTGCAAGGCCGCCGGGTCTCAAGCAGTGCAAAGCAAAAGCCGAATTTACAAGACGCCAGTATGCTGCCAAGTTGATGGCGCTGCTGATGTATTCGATGTATCTGATCACCGGGGCGCTTACCTGGGCTGAGAGCTAAGCTATCATGCAACGTGATGACTCGAAAGCGACATGATGTATTTCTTGAACAGCATGCATCCTCCGCAGCCACATAGCCTTGTATCAGTTGTAAGTGCAGGCTGCAACCGCGAGACGTGTGATCTCTGAATAAGTCACGGACGCACATCATATGTCTTGACAAGACTGACTAGGAATCTGACTATCACCAATACGCTGGGCTAAGTTGACATGCCCGGGAAGGGACATATGCCTCCGCAGCCTTGTGTGCCTTGCATGCCAGGCGCAAAGAGTGATCGGGCTTGTGACTACATGTACAGCCCTGCATACACATCCAGACATACGGTCGACTAAGCTTACTCCAACTACGATGTACTCCTGATTCAGCTGAGCATGTCACACGATGTATATTGGGAAAGACAAAATTGCATCATCACGCAAAAGTAGTCCTGCTGATCGCACGGCACCACAAAGTCTGCAGCCATCAAGCCCCCGAGCGAAGTGTGCATGTCTACTTCGTGACTTGCTATGACTCTACCTCATCTATCCAGATCTCTAGGGACTGACTTGCGCTGAATAGAGGGTTGTTTGTCTGCCAATGCTAGCATACGACATCTACCAGAAAACGGCGTATGCAGTCTTTGCAATTAAAGACAGTGGTGAATGCGAGAATGGATACATTCGACATTCTCTTTCGTTTCTTGAGTATCCTTGAAGGTCATTCACACTGCTGAGGAAATCACGTCTTATTCCCCCAAAAGTCAGTCTTCATAATGATGATCCCACCTCCTATTCCTGGCAGCAAAAATAATGTACGCTGTCATCTCAGTATATACCATCCCTTCATAAGCATCGTAACAGAGCTTGGTCATCAAGGTCATCATTGCTGCGGACATCCAGTATCCATCCCCGGCATCAGTGCACTAGCAGCATCAGCATCACCAATGAGATCTGGCGGCGGCGCTCCCGCTTCCTGCATCTACACGCACAAGTCAGCCAACGATCACACACGAACCTACTCGCCCCCATCCCTCCTACCTTCTGCATCTTTTCGACAATAAACTCCCTATCTTCTGCATTCCCATCACTATACCCTTCCCTTTCAAACCTGCCCACAATCTCACTCACCAGCCCCTTCTGCACCGTGTACCTCTCCCTATCCTCCTCCGACAACGTCCCCTTCTTCTCCTCCAACCACCCAGGAAACTTCTGATCCAGCTCCTTCATAGGTTCGTAGAGAATCTCCTTATTCGTAAGCTGCTCCATCATCCCCAATAACATCTTGCTGAACGAGTCGTCGCCCTCGCCGTCCGCACCGCCATTCGCTGCTTGCATTTCTTTCAGGAGGTTTGCTATCATGTCTTCCGGGTCGGAATCACTCTCTGGTGTTGCAGCGGTGGCAGAGTCGGAGGACGCTTTCATGCGATCCATTGTTTTTCGTATTGTGGATTGGAAGTCGCTATCTGCTTGTGATGCTGATGCTGATGCTGGTGTTTTCGTCGAAGTTGGTGACGCTGCAGTTTCTTGTGCTTTACCTGTCGTCGGCGGCGCAGGGCGCGGAGGTTTCCTCGCATCACCACTCTTGGGGTTGGCTACCTCTGTCCCTGGAAATGCTCCTGCACCTCCAAGCTGTGCCATCATAGCCTCAAACTGCTTCGCCATATCCGGGTTTTGCTCGAGCTCCTTCAGCATACTCGCCATACCCGCCTGCAGCTCGTGAGCGAAGTCGTCTTCTGCTTGCGTTGGCACGTCGGGGTCGTGGGAGATTGCAGGTGTGGGTCGACCAGGACCTGAGGAACTTGGCTGTGTGATGGACTGTGACGCAGCTGTGCCTGTGGAAGTTGATGCTGTACTTGTAGGAATGGTCGAGGCGGAGAACTCGCCGAGCATATCTGAAGATTATCAGCACAATGCAGAGAGGAGGCAAGAGCTCACCAGCTTGCCATCGAGGTCGTCGAGGTCATCTTCGTCTGGATCTGGCGCTGTCGAAGGTGTCTCGACGTGGTGTTCCGAATGTTCAATTGGCATCGCAGTTGCTGGCGTTGTGGATGCATCTTGCGACATGGTGAATAGTAGTAGCTTGAAGTGATCACGTCGTACTGGGAGCTAGCTAGGAGCAGGTACATAAGAATCAACAGGAAGAAGCGCACCTGAAACCTGGATGTTACACCCGAGGTTCAAGTCTTGGTGGATCCCTGTATCACGTGCACAAGATCTGGATCTCGTCTTTCACTTCCTCTGGAGTTGCTCTTTCACTTACTCGATCTCTCTTTTGCGTCAGTCCATATCACGTTCGCTATAGCACCATCATTGCTGAGTCGATCGTAACACAGGCTCAATCTGAAACCACTATTGGAACACAAGACCCCGCTGGATTTCTGAGCGCAACACCCACTTGATAACAGCAACTCGAAAACGGAAAGAACATCAGACACATCATGTCACTCTGTCAGAACCGATTGCAGGAGGAGAGGTACGCACGACACCGATCAAGATCTTGAACATCAGGTTTGGCTTACCATTTACTAACTGATCTGCCGCAGGAAGCAATGGCGCAAAGACCACCCATTCGGCTTCTTCGCCAAACCTCAAAAGAATCAGACCGGCGTCCTTGATCTCAAGTCATGGGACTGCGGCATCCCCGGCAAAGACAAGACAATCTGGGAAGGCGGCCTGTTCAAGATCCACATACAATTCCCCGATGGTGAGTTCAGTCTTGACGCACATATGATCGACCTAGCAAACCCGATCATCTCAGGTCAGTCGTGGAGTCGCACTAACTCAAATCACAGAATACCCAACAAAGCCCCCGAAGGTCCGCTTCACGCCGCCTCTCTTCCACCCCAACGTCTACCCCTCCGGCACCGTCTGTCTCAGCATTCTGAATGAGGACGAAGGCTGGAAGCCAGCGATCACACTGAAGGACATCTTGCTCGGTGTGCAGTCGTTGTTAGATGAGCCGAATCCAGACAGTCCCGCACAAGCAGATGCGTACACGCTGTTCAAGAAGGATCCGGAGGCGTACAAGAAGAAGATCAAGCAGGTGGTCAGGGACAACCAGGCGCCGTGAGTGCTGGATAGTGATGGAGGTACGGATTCATGCGGAAGAGCTGCAGTGAATTGAACAAACCTGTGGACGACTCTGGCAGGACGCTGAGCTCATGCCGATTGCTGCTCAGGACTGGTGACTATAGACGAACGAGGAATCATGAAGCAAGGTGTTCCGGCGTAATTTTTCAAGGTTGGACGGCAATTTGATCGTTGATATCAGAGCTTGGATGCAGCCTACAGAGACAGATCACGTCATTGAGGTGAGGACATGGAGCAGCAAGGATCATGCTTGATCTGTTGGAAGCTAGAGCTATTTTCGCTCGAGCGAGAGCGTAGAGAGAGGACGGTGACGAATGAAGGACACAGTGCTCCAATAGCAGGCACGAACACGTGAGATACGAACCTGAATGCGTGAGCTTTCTCAGCTCCAGCTGTGGCGTTACATATTTACTCTAGTATATGACACACATTATGCGTGATCTATTGATACAGATGCCCACAACCTGGCCGCACACAACAAGCAATCCATGCCGCCACAACATACTCGAGGTCCACATCACCTTCATGAGCAAAACACTCGCCATCGCCGCTCAGTCTACGTCGCCTTCGAGAGGAATTCTTGTGTCCCTAGCGTGGTTGTGCTTTCGCGCGAGTCGCGTGCAAGCGAAGTGACTGTCCCTCCTTGTCTTTATCGAACGACAAGGCCTGAAGCCAAAGACCGAACCGCTGTTGTAGCCTAATGCCTGCGCCGCAACGTTGTACAGCAGATACTGCTCAAGTCAACTGCTGTGTTGCATACTCGGCCAAACCATGCTTCTTCCACCGAGCCACCCCACCTCACAGCTTCTCCAACTGCTTCTTCGCCATATGCCTTCCAATAGCCTCCAACATTCCCTCCTTCATCCTCGGCACCGCCTGCTTATCCTCGAAAAACCTCCCCCCACTCGAGCTCGGATGCTTCCTCGCAATATTCCTCGCCCCCTTCGGCACCATCCGCTCTCCCAGCTCCCTCATCTTGCCCGCCCTCCTATCCTCCGCCTCCTTCATCGCCACCCAGTCCTCATCATGCCTCTCCCTGAACTTGCCGTACTTGTTTCTTAACTCGTCAATCACGCTCGTCGGCATCGGCGGGCGCAGTAACGTGGGTAGAAAGCTCTTTTCTTCAACATCTATGCGTAGTGTGTCGGCGACCTCGTCAACATGCGTGGGCTCGGCGAGGGACTCTTCGGGCCAGGGAATGTGGATGTTTTGAGGGGAGAGGAAGCGGTCCCAGGAAGGGGTGTTGCGGAAGGGGTCGTGGGATGCGTTGCGCTTGACGAGCTTGGAGAGAATTACGTCGCGGGGAATGCCAGTGAGAGGATCGGGAAGGGGATAGACGAGGCGGACGGAGGGAAGCGGAAGAGGCGCTTCGGTGGTGTGGAGGCGGCCAGTGCCGTCTGTTTGAGCGCCGGAGGGTACTCGGATGTCGATCTAGTGGTGATAATTAGTTGGCTGCTGCGGTATATGATGTTTCCATTGACTGCAGCATTGACCCAGCAGTATTTGCAATAGCAAACTCACCAAGTTGATACCTTCTAATGTCACAGTCTCGCTTTCCTTATCCACACTCTTAATCTTGCCCACCCTCCCTTTCACGC
>Ga0058698_10001150_pt1 | contig 12518 bp, 14 predicted proteins | sample AgamicAsSfe_FD_67288 | JGI IMG/M metagenome (GOLD analysis project Ga0058698, IMG submission 67288) | Agave microbial communities from Guanajuato, Mexico - As.Sf.e | ecosystem: Host-associated > Plants > Phyllosphere > Phylloplane/Leaf | place: Guanajuato, Mexico | collected 2012-05-30
GGAAGGAAAGTGTGGTGCTGGTGGAGGAGGCGGGACATCTTATCATGTTTGATCAGCCACTGAGAGTTGCGGTGGAGGTTGCGGTGTGGTTGGAGAAGAATAGTAGATAGTGCTTTCGTGACTTTAGGTGGCTACAGCTAGCAAGTGCCATGCGTTCTTATTCACATCTGAGTGTAGAGGCTTGGGAAGCTGGACCTGCTCAAAGGGATATGTGTGTATCGTCTTGTGAGATTGGGACCGGAGCTTTGCTTGCCTGCATTGACGTAGGACTAGTATCTGGGGAATCTATGTCTATATCGAGCTTTTCACCTCCCCCTATGTGAATGGTATACGTGCACCCGCAGGCGTTCAGCCATGAAAGTGTTCGGAGGTGTGAGTGTGTAGATGTGCAGATATGCAAACGCACAAACGTACAGAGTGGATGGTGCAGCGCGAGCTATGTCGAGATGGCGAAGGGGACATGCGACGATGATAGGCCAATAGGCAGTAGAACGTCGTTCGCTTGCCAGCAACAGTGATCTATATTTAAATCCAACTTTCTGCCCTCCTCTCAAGTCACATACACACCCATCGCCCACGCAAGCCTCAAGATAGCCAACCCCCACGCCATTCCCAAGCTATCCCACACCACATTCAACTTACTCCCCTTAACCTCATGCCAACCCACCGGAACCTCCACCATCGGGATGCCCGCCCTCTCCGCCAACATCAACATCTCAACATCAAAGATCCACCCCTCCGAATGCATATGCGGCACAATAAACGGCAACGCCGCCCTCGAAAACAGCTTGAACCCACACTGCGTATCCCCAATCCTGCTCGTCGCCGGCGGCGTCAGCAGCCTCAACAGCAAATGAAACGAGTGCATCAGGAAATTCCGCAACTTGCTACGCTTGACCACAGATTCACTGCCTACGAGGTGTGCGCGACTCCCGACCGCAAGAGCACGCCCCTGCTTGTCCTCAGCGTCCTCACACGCGGTGATGAGTTTTTGAATATCAGCAAACTTGCTCGCGCCATCGGCGTCGGCGAAACCGACGTATTCGCCGCGGACGTGACGCAGACCGTGCGTTACCGCGCCGCCTTTACCGCGATTGTGGGAAAGTGTGATGACGCGGATGCTGGAGTCCCGGTGTTTGAGCTTTTTGGCAAAGTCGAGGGCGACGCGGACGGTCGTATCAGTGGAGCCGTCGGAGACGATGAGGATTTCCCAGCCTTTTGCTTTCGAGGATGCGTCCGTGGAGGATTCGGCAGAGGGAATCTGGGTAGTCCCATTCTGTGCTGGTTTCCTGTTGCGGAGTCTACTGTCTACAGAGATTTCTGATGAGAGATATTTTGAGTCAAGAAAGTTGACGGCTTCTTCTAGCATTCCGACGAGTCTGTCTTCTTCGTTATAGGCTGGAACGACCATGGAGATGAAGACTTCTGCCTTTTCGACCTCATTCGCGCCGGACGGGTTGTGTGCGTGCTCTACCACCCAGGGATCATGCCAACATGGTAATGCTTTTGATATGATCTTCCCATCTGTTGATACTGTCTGATATGCTGTTTCGGATGTGTTGGGTTCTCGCGGTATTGGCGCGAATATGTAGACGAAACTGATGATCTGAGGGAGTCAGTTGGGATATAGGATTGAACCTGAACCGTGCCATACGTACAGCGAGGTATATCAATGCAGCTGTGAGGCCTCCAAGGAGGAGCCATACACCTGGCGCACCATCAGCGGCTGCCCAGAGGGAGTCCAACTTCAGGTTGGAGAGGATCATCGCTTGAGACTCTGGAGATCGTCACAGCCACGTATCCTGAAGTGATTGTTACGGTCCGATCACCAGCAGCTTCATCTAGAAATTTGTCACGTCAAGTCACAAAGGTCGGAAAGAAAGCAATCATGCAAGATGAATGCGCCAGCAAGGTGTTACGTCCATTGGAAACGAGGAGAATGGCTGAAATATGGGGTAGTACTAAGCTAAGCCTAAATCGTGCTTCTCCTCTTGCGGACTCCTGCCTTACCCATCCTCCTTCACTTCTTCCTCTTCGCCCTTCCTCTCTCGATCTCTTTCTGCACCCTCCCTTCTCACTCTTGCTCCTTCCTTCAACTTCTCCCAGCGCTCGCGATATCTCAGCACTACCGTTTTCAATTTCTCATTCTCCCTACCATATCTCTCCACATCCTTCTGGGCGTGTGCCAAAGCGGCTTCTAGCACGGCCCGTGCCTCTTCCTCTTCTTCCTCTTCCACCAATGGCGCCATTTGTGTATCATGCGTGCCCCGTCGCGAACTTCCGCTAGGTGCACCTGGACCTTGCAGAGTGCGAATGCTCGCCTGTAAAGCGATGCTCTGGTTTTGAGCATTTTTCTCCCAATCGTATAGACGATGGCTTAGCCTGTCTGTAAGCTGCTTAAGAGACGCATTTTCAAGCTCAAGCTCTTCCAGTGTCTTCTTCGGCGCGGCGTTCGATGTTGGATTCTGTGCCGCGCTTGAGCCCGATCGGCGGCCTGATGCAGATACTGGTTTCGATTGTGACGATGAGCCTCCCCTGCGATCTTGCGTTTCATGTGCATCGACATAGTGATCCTGAGTCTCCGAAGCACCCGACGTGGTCCGTACATGACGAGTGGGCGGCTTTTGCTGGGATGAAAGCATACCCGCATACGATACAGTACCTCCAGATGTGGGTACCACGTAGAAGCTATCGTGCACACCAGCTGAGCTTTGATTGTCCTTGACAGCACGTAGAGCGGCACGCGAGAACAGCCTACTGATCGCCGGATCATCAGAGGTCGCCGTGGTACGAGCAGAGAGTGGTGTAGGTGCAGCAGTCGTAGCTGGTTCCTCCGGCTGTAACGGCAGTCCAGCGAAAGCAAGTGGCGCGGAGATCTTGGAGAAGATGTTTTCGAAAGTGCTGTAGAACTTCTGAAAGGAATCTTCGCTTGTAGTCGGTAAAGTGCGCTGCGATTTCTGGACTTCTACGAGCTGTGTGCTTGCAGGTTCTTTGGGAACAAATTGTCGAGCATGCTGCGCTTCTGGTTGAGATTGTACTCTAGGCGACGGTTGTGAATTCCTCGAAGTAGGCTTTGTGGGTGATAACTGGCGCGGTCGTGATTGGCCGTCCTGAGACGGGATGCCCCTCGCATTGGCTAGATTGCTTGCGATCGATGAAGAAATGTCGCGTGGAGGACGACGTGATCGCACTGGAGAAGGCACCCTACCTGCAGTACTTCCCGCTACAGGCTTTATTACGTCGCGTGCAATTGTGGACGGTTCAGCTTTTGTAGTTGAAATATTGGCCTTAGGCTCCTCCGGGATGGCTTCAGGTGGCGCGATCTGAGTCTTAATGATGCTGGCTAGTCGATTATGATGTTGCTCTAGTAGGGCCAGAACGCGTAGCGCTTCACAATCATCGACATCATGAGCTGCTTTGCCAAATTCGAGGGCGGCTGCTTCGTGTTGCTCAATCAGCAATGTTGGTGCTTTCGGTGGATCGTTGAACACATCGCGCGCGACCAGATGAGCCTATGCGCGATGAGCAAAACACGGTGATGAGACTCATTGGCAGTCTCACGTACGATAGTCAAAGGAGCGCCTTCCATCAGAAGTCTTGTAAGTTATCCGACAAGTAATGAGAACCAACATGCGCGATGAATCTACACAGGAGCTGGCAGACGCGGTGATGACGCACTGCACGACTGTTGGTCACGAACTCCCCACACCCCACACTTTGTGCTCCCTGCATACCATGCTGAACATTGTCTTGTTCTCTTCTCGTTCAGAATACCTCGAAGTACGACCCAAGTAATTTCTAACCACCGGTCCTCTCTGGTCCGAGCAACTATTCTAGCACAGTCACGAATGACACATGATTGAGCGTTCTTCGCAGACATATCCGGGGCTACAAGCATTACCTGGACAGAACCAGCAGCATTGTTGATCAATATCAGCATGCGTGTTTCCCAAAGGATATAGTGGCGAGTCAATATATAGTCTACACGACGATCTGAACACACTTTCCCACGCCGAGCACCGAGCCACCATGGAGACAGACTCGAGACTCGGCCTGTCACCAGACAGAGGTTTCGCAGCTACCCTTACACCCACACGCAGTGGAAAGAGTTCGAGTGTTGGAATATCATCATCCGCGGCATCCATTGATAGCCATGAGCATGAACATGGCAACTTCCTGGACAAACTCAAGCTGGACAAGTTGAAGATTGGGAGCAGGAGGGGCTCAGTGGATGAACGACGAAAGAGTAATGATACCGCCGGCCGCAGACTGTCAAGACTTATTGGTTCCAAGAGGCGCAACAAAAAGGATGATGCTTCTGCAGCAGCGGACGCAGAAGAAGCACTACGCGGCAGAGTTGGCACTCGGGATGGTGATTCAGCTGATACACTCGGGATTAGCTCTCCCGGCGCTTCCAATGGCAGATCTCCGCAACGACGAGACAGTATTGCCAGCAGCTTGTTGACAGACGACTCTGACGCCGAGTAAGTACCTTCGTTGTGCTCCTCCCGAGTCTCTTGCGTGCCAGCCTACCAGACAGCGAAGTTGGCATTCGATTACGTCCGCCGCCGAGAGGCTTGGCGTCGCCGAGGCGGAGTATTACTTCATGGGGCTTTCACAAGCCAGGATCTCGCTTACGACGTCTGTCGTCCCAACTTATCAACTTATGTGCATTCTTCCCCCATGACCCTGCCTCACCTGCACATGACCTTCTCACGTCAGCAGTCTTGTGTGGCCATGTTGCATTACTACTAGCCGTCTTGCACGATCTTAGAAGTTCGTCCACTGACCCACGCATCAATCCAGCGCATCCCGACCCACCCTCGACACAAGAACATCACACGCAGGCTTCCTTACTTTGTCCTCGCCATTGATCGCTACGGAGACGCTAAGCTCTACGCCAGAACATACTGTATCGCGAGACATTCTACAACATACCTCGATACCCACATTACAGCCCTTCCCGGATCACATTGAACCTTCAGTATCGCCGAAAGCTGGAGCCTTGCCAACTTCTCCAATCATTGGATCGACTATACCTCCTCTCGATCAAGATTCTGCCTACATCACTGCTGAAAGAGTGCGACCTCAACCTGTCATTACACCTCCACCAGTTGGGACACCTACCACCTTTATCACTCCTCCTACTCCTGTCATAGCTAGTCCTGGATCGATTGGCTCCTTTTCTGCAAGAAAGCCCGTAGCAGCAAGACTTGCACAAACCCCGTCGGCTTCTGGTCCACCCTCCTCTGCAGTCCGCCGCCTGAAAGGATCTTCTGCAGCTTCAAGTGGACTGGTCAACCCCCTCACACCAGCTATCGAAGAAGCAAAAACGCCAGGAGGGTCACTTACACAGCCACCCGCTTCTAGTTTCTTCTCTTCAGTATTTTCCGCCACGCAGAACGCTGTTAGCCAGCTTAGTACCTCGATCGACAAGTCCCTGGGTACAAGGAGCAGAAGTGGAACAGTCTCGGATGAAAGATCAGGTTCCAGTGTTCCTGAAGGTAGCTCGGTCACCACAAACTCCACCAGAACGGAATCGACTGAGATCACGCCGCCTAGGCAACCTGCAATAGTCACGATTGGGTCAGGAAATTTGAGTCTGAGTCACCTTGGCATTCCTGAAGTGGAGGAAGAGGGGGGATCGGATACCATGCAGGGTAGCCCAGTTAGCAAGCGGACTCGTGCCAGCTCTATCTTGCAGACTGGTTACATGCCTAGCAAGACAGAAGAGGCTTCTGCTGCACAAGCTGTATCTGCTGCCTATGTCGATAAGAATTCAGTCGAGAGACCAGCTTCTACTCTCCCGGATGTGTCGTCGAGTCATCGCCCGCAGTCTATAGCTAGCGTCTTCGGGAGTACAGCAGGAGATACGACACCGCCGGCTTCTGATAAGAATGGCGGCGATGATGGCGGCATATTCAAGCGCAGTGGATCTGTACGCAGTCGCCTCAGTGATCGACGTCGAAGACGTCGCGAAAGCTCGAATGTCGCAGGGGCGGCAGGACTGACTGTCCCATCAGGAGCTAGTACTACAGAGCCTGCAAAGGCACATCGTCCTGCAGGCTATGCTGTCGCTAGTACGAAGCGCAACCAAGACTTTCATGCTCTATTCCGCAGTGTACCTGAGGATGATTACCTTATAGAGGACTATAGTGCTGCGTTGCAACGTGATATTCTGCTGCAAGGACGGCTATATGTGTCTGAAAAACATGTATGCTTCGCAAGCAATATCCTTGGTTGGGTTACCAATCTAGTCATTGGCTTCGACGAGATCACCGCCATGGAGAAGAAGAACACTGCCATGGTCTTCCCGAATGCGGTCGTTATCCAAAGTACAAATGCAAAGAATGTGTTTGCCAGTCTCATCAGTCGAGATCCAACTTATGACTTTCTCATCAGTATTTGGAAACTCACGCATCCACATCTGAAAGCTACCGAGCATGGTCATGAGGTGGACAATAACACAACGCCTCCGCAAGAGGATGAAGCACTGGAAGACTCTATAGAAGGGTCTGAAGAGGGGTCAGGCGACTATTATGATGAAAACGATGAAGAGAACGGTAGCATCATAGAAGCAGACGGAACTGATTCTCGCAGCGATCTGAATGTGGGCGAGGCAAAAGCTGTAAGCCTAAGGTCACCTTCTGGTACCGTCAGCATGAACCCGGCACCCAATGCTACCTTGAAGCCTGATCCCAAGGTATCAGTAGTGGTGGCTGACTTCCCTGGACCTGTCACGCACGCACCGACGGAATGTACAGATCAATCAACTCATTATGACAAGTTACTCATCGACACCACAATACCTGCACCACTCGGCAAGATCTACTCGATGATGTTTGGTCCGCAATCAGGGGTCATCATGCGAAAATGGTTCGACGATCAAAAGTCTACTGATGTTCAATATGAAGACGACAAGATTGGCATGGACAAAGACCACAAGACATTCTCATACTCTTATATCAAGTTCCTTGGTGCTGCCATTGGTCCAAAGTCGACAAAGTGTATAGTCACGCAAACTCTGGACGCATTCGACCTCGAAAAGGCAGTATCAGTGACCTGTTCGACACTGACGCCTGATGTGCCTAGTGGTAATGTCTTCGTTACGAAGACCAAGTACTGCTTGATGTGGGGCCCTGGCAATTCGACTCGATTCATCGCCAATTGCGCAATCGAGTGGTCTGGCAAAAGCTGGATTAAGGGTAAGACGAACAATACTGCCGGAACACAATCCAAATGACTGACAGAATCCAGGTCCCATTGAGGCAGGCGCCAATGGCGGTCAGGAAAAGTATGCCAGAGAGATTGTCGCGTTTTTCACAGCAAATGTTGCAGCACCTGTATCACGATCACCTATCAGGAATGGCAAAGCCAAAGCACCGAAAGGCAGGAGAAAGCGTTCTGAGACCGAAGAAACAACTCTCGCCGGTGGCAATGTCGATGGTGCGCTTGGTAAAATGATCAAAACTAAAACAAATTGGGGTCCTCTTGAACCGCTTCACGATATACTCGAACCTCTGTCTTCAATGGTGAACCCGACTACAATCTTCGCAGCGCTATTCTTCCTGATGACCATTCTATGGATGCGTCAAGCATATTTCCAGCCACAGAGTCCATCTGGAAGCAGAGGAGTCATGATGACACCACACAAGTTGGCAGCATATGAGGAAATGTGGCGAAGAGAAGAGAGTGGTCTTTGGAAGTGGTTAGAGGATAGAGTAGGCCTGGATGCGATAGGAGATGATGTCTCGGGCAAAGAGAGCCGGCATCTATTGAGCCGCAACGACATGGCTGCAAGGGTAAACAATGAGCAGATGAGTGATCGTGAGGTCGATGAAGCTATACGAGTGACGGAAGAGAAACTGTCTGCGCTTAAAGCTGCTGTAACCGCAAAAAGGGAGCGAAGGTGAAGAAGTCATGATGAAAAAGGTAGACGAGCATAGCATGAGTTTATGAGAACAAGAGCATAGATACTTAGCATTATCAAGCATCATCTGTGGAATGTCTCGTCAGCGTCCCTCGATACACGTGACCGACCTGAAAGTCTTGGCATTAAGTTCCCCAGATAGCTGAGCCAAAAGTCCTTGAAACAACCAAGTCTCGTTCAATATCACAACAACCTCACCACACGCGCCCACATACTTATATCACAATGACAACCGCCCATCGTCCCACCTTCGACCCCGCTCGCGGCAAAGACGCTCTCACCGGTCCAGCCTACCACCAACGCCTTCTCCCCGCCCACACACTCCTCAAACATCGACAAGCAGGTCAAGGCGGCGCCGCCGATGCCGCACCTCGAGATCTCCGCGCTGAACTGCTACGTGCCGAAGCCGCTGTGAATGCACGAAAGAATGGGAATACGTCAGCAATTACAGATGGCGAGAGCGAACGGAACACACCTACTGGGGCTATTGAGGATGCGAAAGGGAGAAGTGAGGATGTGGAGGAAGACGCGGAGATGAAGCGGCGGCGGTTGATATTGGAGGAAGCACATGATGTGGATGCGGACTCTGATGGTAGTGGAGACGGCGGCGATGACGACGACGACGAAGAGGAAGACGAGGAAGCAGAACTAATGCGGGAGCTTGCGAAGATCAAGGCGGAGCGTGCAGCGGCGAAACAAAAGGAGGAGGATGAAGCGGCACGAAAAGCGGAGGAGCAGCGAGAGGTGGATATTGCACGTGGGAATCCGCTGCTGGATCCGATGAGGGGGAGGGATGAGGGTGCGGGAACGTTTGGAGTCAAGAGAAGGTGGGATGATGATGTTGTGTTTCGGAATCAGGGGAGGGGGACGGAGGAGAAGGGGAAGAGGAGGGAGTTTGTGAATGATTTGCTGAGGAGTGATTTTCATAAGAAGTTTATGGTGAGTTATGCTAACTTTGATCTTTGTCTCATGTGGTAGACAGCCTGTTCAAATGAGCTGCTTGCTAATCGATGTGAAACAGGGACGCTACATACGATGAGCATGGAAAGCAGTTACGGAGTGTCACCACACTGTAATAAGCGCAAATGCTCAGAGCTCAGAGCTCAGAAGAAGCATGTTCAGGCGGGGCATAAGGGCGTCGCTGTCGAGAGCTTCAGGAGGACTCCAGCGAGCTTAACGGCCCTGTTGTGAGAAGCTTTGTTGTCACCGTTGGGTCGCTATGCACTGTCCGACATGCTTACAAGGATCTGGACATTGTGATGCTGAGGTATCGGACTGACGGTCTCATGGCATAGTGCCAGAGTCATGTTCTGGTGAAATCTGGCCAGTCGAATAGAAGCGTGTCAGGGCGCACTTGACTTGATGTGATTGGAAACGTGCTGGACATGCAGCGAAGGATGCCTGTTGTTTCTAGGAGGAAACAGAAGAAGGAGTGTGATAGAAGGGTAGATGCTGGATATCTAAATCATACAGTACTGCCGAAGCTCTGCTGCTAAAAGATGGTCCTTCCATTTCTCTCCCACAGCCCTGTCCATGAGATATCATGATATACAGGATCGTCACTCAAGTGTTGTGTATTGCCTGCCCAAAGCTCAAAGATCATCGGTAATAACCGAGGTAAAATCTACAGACCAGACGACGAACCGGACTTCCCTGTCCGTCACCTCATTAGACTTTTCATCCTCTCGCGCTAACACTCTATCTCAACGTCATGATACCCGACCCGCCTCTCTGCCTTTTGTGTGCCTCCAACCACAGACATGCAGTGACACCATATTCAACCTTTTCAAGCCGTCTTTTCCCTCCTTTGACAGTCCTCAGTGTGCCTCAGTGTTCCCCGTCAGTCCGTGACTCCGTGTGTATGCGGTGTGCTGACGCTCGCCTAACATGGCCTTTTGAAGGCATTTTCCACGCGGCTGTGGTGCCTGGATCTCTTGGCTGTATGCTTCTCTGGAGGGGTTCGCAGCTCGAGCTTGGGACCGTTGTGGTAGGAGTTTGAGATCCGGATATGCTGACACATGGATGGATGTCGTCTGTTGTTTCCAGGTGAAAGTGCATTGGCATTTGTGAAGAGAACATGCTATTTGTTTGATCTGACCACCGAAAAACCCTATTTGAATATCATGACTGTTGCGAAACGCGATTCGGTTGCCGGCCCCATCGTTCGCTGGTCCTGAGACGCCTTGGCGCTACCTCATGGTCTTACTCTTAAGATGTCACGTCTTGGCGTACAAAATTCGAATGTCACTGCCTTTGAGCCATGGCCTGGCAGAGGAAGGGCGGGGGGAAAGAGAAGACAATTGATGCCGTATTTGTATCCGTTCCACTTATTCCTACTTTTCTTTACAAGGATACGGCTTTCTTAACTTTGAAACAACCATGTGCCGTGCTTGGTGCTGAACCCTGCTGTTTGTGAGATTGTGACCTGCGACCCGACACTTCGGCATGCCGTCCTCGGGCTCGTCTTCGCCATATGGCGAGCTTGCAAATCCAACAGAGGTCGACCTCTCTACTGCCTTGCCTGGACTTGCGACAGTGTATGAAGTTGCTGAGACTGCTGATGCTGACCGTCGATCTTATTTGAGTATCGAGTCATGGGATACTTCTTTCTCTACAATCAAGGAGAAAGAGCCAGAATACCCCAGTAATGAAGGTCCTTCGAATAGCACCCTCTTCAATCCTCCAGACACAACACCTCAACGACGCGATTCTCAAAGGGTTGCCACGAGTGTTGGCGATATCCAAATTCCAATCAACCTGATCCGCAGCGTCAGCAGCACACCGTCATGGAGACCGAACCTGGACGCTCCTGATGACCAGGGCTTAACGGCGGACGAGATCATTGCTCCTCAATTAAGTATACCTGGATTCTCGCGGGAGAGGGTTCAGAGTGTTACGTTAGGTACCGCTGAAAGGGCAGCTGCACTACGAAGGACGAGTACACCACAATACGATGCAAGTGCGAGAAACGTTCGCAAAACCTCAGTGCCACTTGGTCGGGAACTCGCGGGTATCCCTGAGCGAAAAGAACCCGGAAGCGGTCGTCAGTCAAGTAGTGCATCGAGGACACGACCAGGACCGCTAGCTAGAACAGCCACGGAATCATCTCTCTCGCCTTTTCAATCGAGGAAATCATCGACAGTTCGACCAAGACCGCCACGACGGACGGGTACAGAATCATCGCTCTCGCCTTTTCAATCGAGAAGAGCTGCTCCCACGCTATCTGATCAATCTGCAGAGTTCGGTGGTGATGTCGCTGCTCAGGATTTCGCGACTGATCGGCCACCAATTGCTAGATCAGCGTCATCTGCACGTCGTGGTCTTGCTGTCTTCAACTTTGGACGTCGTCGCAGCACGCTAGCGCCACAATCGGGTGATGTCCTTGATCTGGAAGAAGGCGAACCACCAATGAGGACAGCCTCGAATATGCAGCCACGACCGAGTGTCATTGACGTGGTTGTCAATGCAGTAGCGAATGCAGTGAGACGGCCCACTCTGGTTGATGCTTTTGAGAGGGCAAAAGTGCGTACGATACAGATGCAGAGGAAGCCGTGGGTGGAGAAGTTATTTGAGTATTCAGTATATCTGCTGTTGGTGTGTTTTGTGTACTTTGTGCTTATTGGACGCCCGTTGTGGAATGGTGCCGTGTGGTGGTTATGGTAAGTATGGTCGATTGCGATACACGCTACCCAAGCTGACCACTTTCGCAGGTGGGTAGTCGACCACAAATTCGTCATCTCAGGTGGTTGGGCCATCACCATCGGTCTTGCAATCTTGTAAAGTCCTCCCTCCATCCTTCTTTCCTCCTCACTAACAAATCATTCCAGCTACGCATTCGGTCCCCTCCTCATCCTCTTCGAGCCCGACCCCCCCTTTCCCGACGAATCCATCCCCCTCGTAGATCGCACCTCCGCCGCCCACGAAACAGCCCTCCTCATCCCCTGCTACAAATCCGCCTCCCTGATAGCCGCCACCCTGACGTCCGCCCTGAAGATCTTCCCACCCGAAAACATCTTCGTCGTCGCGAATGGCAATTCCCCGAAGCCGCTGGATAATACCGAGGAGGTCTGCAGACCGTTTGGGGTGAATCATGTGTGGAGCCCCATTGGGAGCAAGATTGTGGCGCAGTTTGTCGGGTGTTATGCTGCCAAAGGTTAGCTTTCCAGACATCTCAGATACACTCAGCCTACTAAATCATTCACTCTTTCAACCACAGACTTCAAATACGTCCTCATGATCGACGACGACTGCGCCCTCCCCGCCAACTTCCCCATCGTCACCGATCGCATGACCGGCCGCGTAAAATGTATGGGCTATACCATTAAATCCGTCGGACCCGAATCCAGCAAAGGCACGCTCTGCCAACAGGCTCAGGATCTGGAGTATAAACTTAGTGGAATTCAAAGGGCGTTTGCGGGTAAGCTTGGCAGCGCGACGTTTGCGCATGGCGCGATTGGGCTGTGGGATAGAGAATTTTTGGTAAAGGTGTTTTATCAGCATCCCGGGTTTAGTGTGTCTGAGGATTGTAAGTCGTCTCGTCATCATCCCTCACGACCCCCTTTCACTCTTCCTGTTCGCCCCCCCTCAC
>Ga0058698_10001151_pt1 | contig 12517 bp, 8 predicted proteins | sample AgamicAsSfe_FD_67288 | JGI IMG/M metagenome (GOLD analysis project Ga0058698, IMG submission 67288) | Agave microbial communities from Guanajuato, Mexico - As.Sf.e | ecosystem: Host-associated > Plants > Phyllosphere > Phylloplane/Leaf | place: Guanajuato, Mexico | collected 2012-05-30
TCCTGCCCCCGTCCCTTCGACCCGGTCGTCCGGTACCGCCGTTACACTAACGCACCCGCATCCTACGCTTGCATTCACCACCTGTCCACGCCGCTCTCCAACCGCCCCGCTAACGGCTGTCTGCTTCCACCTTACGGATCACACCTTCCTTACCATCTGATTCGCCTTTCTTGTGTGCTTGCCTGAAACCTGAATGCCACCACCTCGTTCGTCAAACCGGAAACCCATCAACCCTAACCCTACACTGACGTCCTCGTCCTCGCCTTACTCATGCACTCACTTACTGCTACTCTTTCTTGATTGCTGATGTTGCCCACGCTTTCCTCTCGCCACTCTCTCCTGTTTCCGATCTTCATCTGCCCATGACCTACTTCTTGTCCTTTGCACCTCCCCTGCGAACGCTCCCCGCTCTCCTATTGCTGACTCATCCTCGCGTTCACGGCTTGCTGACATAATCTGACCCGACATCCTCTCCTCACCGAACGCATCCATGCTCGACCCCTTGTCCCTCCTTTGCGCCTTCGCCTGATCCTTCGCTCTTTTCCGACCTCACCTCTGCATTCTCCCAACTTCCACTTCCTCCCTTCGCTGTCTGAAACATCCATCTTTCCAACCAAAACTCTCTTCTTCCCTTCTCAAACTCTAATCAAACCTCACCACTCCGACCGCTCCACCCTTTCGCCGCCAACCTCGAATGTCTGCCTCCCATTCCGACCTTCCATCATGTCACTTCGTGCCGTCCTACGCCTCCGTGCGGCACCTCGCCCGTGACAAACCCAATCGTAAACTTCTGCCAACCCTCACCATTTCGTCTCCGAATCCTTTCACCGACACGTCTTTTGCCTGTCATGCCACTTCGTGCCGCCTTATGCCTCCGTGCGGCCCCTGCCGCAACTCCATTTGTATGTTCGGCTCCCGTCCACACAACACTTCTTCCTCGTCCCTGCCGCAACTCGTCCTTCTGTCTATCCTCGGCCTTGCACACCGGATCTTTGCCTCCTATCTTTGTCTGCTCTTGATCCACCTTCTCTATCCTGTCCCACCCACACCAATCATCTCTCCCCGCGGTTTCTTTCGTACGGCGAACGATCCTTTTAACCTAAATCCCTCTTTCTAAATATCGATTCGTCTTTTCCCCCGCCACCACTAACGCTTGTCTGCGTTCTTCTCGGTGTTCGCTCCACCCTAACGTTTGCCCACGTCTTCGTTCTTTGTCCCAACCCTGCCTCCTCCCTCTCCATCTCCCTGACCCGATCTCATCGACACGCTCGACGGCTCCCTCTCTTTTCTCGTGACACCTGAACGGTTGTGCAACATTCCTTCTCTCCTGCTTGCTTTTCATTTCCTCTCGTAACGCCGGAACGGTTACGTAACCTACCTTTTCTCGTGACACCTGAACGGTTACATAACCTACACTTTTCCCGTGACACCTGAACGGTCGTGCAACACCCTTCTCCCTTTCCCCTCATGCTCTTGTCGAAACGTCCATCCCACCCTTGATCTTGCACGTTCATTCTCACATCCCCTTACCTTTCCCGTCTTCGTCCTGCTGACACCAATCGTTGCTCACCGGAATTTTCTCCGTACGGTACTCGAATCTTCGTCCGACCCGACAACACAAATTCATTCCCCAACCTTCCATTCGTTATTTTCCCTCCGACGCTAACGCCGGTCCGCATCCTTCACGGTGTCCGCTCCGCCCCAACGGATCCTGTCATACGTTGCTGATTCATCACTGCGCTGACGGCTTGCTGACGTAATGCAATCTTCTACCGGTTGCTGATGCGAATTCCATGTTGTCTTTGCTCGTTGTTGATGATCTCCGGATTGCGGATCGGGAACGACGATGTGCAATCTCGAAACGGTGACACCTGACGCTGACTTCGTTTTACACGTGCGGGCGTGTCCTGTTTATTGCTTATTCCTGTGCTGCACTGCTGCCTGACCCCGCGTCGCTCACGCACAATTGCGCGGGGCTGTCTCTGCTGACTCATCCACGCGTGCCCGCGCCGCTGACATAATGCGACCCGACGTCGACCTTATTTTGTGTCTTCTTTGCCGACCCGGGCTACTTGGCAATGCCGGCATCTGCTCGTGGTGATATTTGGGGTTTCCGTTCAAATCACTATTGCACCTTACGAAAAATATGCTCCCCTCGGATCCTCCTCTCTCCGCGCATGGGCCGCACCCGACCGACTCGCCTGCATCTCTTCTACCCTCCTGATCGTGTTATCGAAAACGATACACCATCGGCTCATGCGCTCATCGTTCAACCTCACCTCTTCGCCTACGTACTTGGTCATCGGTCCATCACCTCTCTTCGCCCATGCCTCCGGCTTCGTCACCTGCTCCTCGATATTGTTCGCATCTATCCCGTCCGTCGTCGCGTCGCTCGCCCATTTCCGTCGGTGATACGGGCCCTCGCTGCTGTGTATTGCACACGCAAACGCCATGACCATGATGCCGTTGAACGGGCAAACCTTGCCCTGGCCCGTCCTCGACGGCACGTACCATCCCGGTTTGCTCGGATGCGGCGCGAACCAATGGCACATCGACTGCGGTGCGAAACACATCGTGCACGAAAACTTGCCTTCCAACACCGTCGACTTCTGCGCCGTGCGTGCCACCTCGTACGCGCCGCACTCCTTCACGTGCTCGCAACGCCACGCGCTGTGGTCGAACGGCCGCCCGTCGATCGCGCACAACACGCACTTGCCTCGCCACTCCTCTAATCGTGACTTTATTCGTCTCGTCTGCGCTTGCTGTCTCCTGCTCTGCTCCATCTCCACCTCTTTCGCTTGGCCCCGGTCGTGCTGCGACTCGCGGAACGCTTGCACTTCGTCTCGGTCGACGCTCACTTCTTCGATCCCACCGGACGTCATCACACCGGTCGTGAACGCCGCCGGCTCACGGTTTCCCGCTGCCTCTCCGTACGCGGTTTGCTCCGCTGCCGCGTCCATCGTCCCGGCTATCGCACGCTGTAACTCACTTGACGGGGCGCAAACGTCGCACGCTTCTTCCTCTCCCTGACACGCCCGTCCTACCTCGCCGTCGAAATACTCGTTCAAAACGACCCTTCGACACGACTGCTGCCCGGGTGGGACGCCGACTTGCATGAATCGCTCAATCAATGTCGCGCTCTCCGCTGCGTCACGCCGCTTGCTTCCGCCCTGCTCTTTCCGCTCGCTCGCTGCGTTTTGCCTCATGATCACGATGTTCTCGCTGGCCTGCCTGTCTCTGCCCGCACGCCCACCTTCTTGACTGTACTCGATCATTCCGAACGGCCAATCCACGTGCACCACGGCACGTATGTCGGGGATGTCGATCCCTAATCCCAACGCGCTCGTCGCCACGATCAATTGTGTGCGTCCGCTGCGGAAATCCTCGAACTTTTCGGTCTTTAAATCGGCATCGCTATAATATGCGTCAACGCCCAACATGTCTGCGTACTTGCTGACGCCGCTCGTGCTGTTGCAATAAACGATCATCTTCCCTGGTTGATATTGCCGGAATTTGGCTTCGACCACTCCCACCACCGCCTCGTCGTGCTCTCTCTGACTGCCATCGATCGTGCAAACGCTGTAACGGATGTTGGTCCGGGCTGTACGCATGCGGAACTCTCGCACTGGCAACCCGCTCCAAAACATGTTCGTCTTCAACGCCTCGACTTTGCTGACGGGCAATGTCGCCGTCACCATGATCATCTGCGACGCCATCTTCACCAACCCGCCCAATCGCTGCAAATGGCGTCTGAATGTCGTGCTCTCGTTCAACACCACGTGGCATTCGTCGATGACTATTCGGTCCAACCGCCGGCGGTTCCGCTGTGCGAACGACCTGAACGACGCATTCTGCGCCGCCGTCTCGGGCGTGACGAATACGATGCTGGCGTCGTCCACTTGTCGCTCGGCCTCCCACTCCCGCGCCGTGACGCCTATCGCCGCGCACCTGACCATCATGTCGTACCGCAACGCCACCAACGGCACCACCACGATCGTTAACCCGCGCGGCGATATGTATGCGGGCAATTGGAACAACAAACTCTTACCCTCGCCCGTCGGCATGACCGCAATGATCCGCGGCGCTCCTTCGACGATCGCTTGGATGGCCTCTCTCTGCACGCCTCGAAACCTGGCCGCCCCCGATCTCATCATCTGCTGCAATCCGGTCTGGATGTCTGTTCCTCGCAAATGCTTCCACCTTGCCGCCTGCTTCGCTTCCATCACGGCCTCCCACGGCATCTCGCTCGTCTTTCTCTTGCCGATCGTCTGTCTTCCATCGCTGCCTTCGTGATCGAACGCCGTGTCGAAACCCAACCACAAATGCCACATGCAACTGACCGTCCTGAATCTGGCTCGCGTGCTTGCCACCGTTCCATCTCGCTCGCTGATCAACCGCGCGTATATCATGCCCGCAACGCTGGACGTGTGGCTGGCCTGCTTGTCCATGATCGACTGCAACCGTCGGCCTACGCCTTGCTCCCCCTCGCCCTCGTCCAACCCGCCTTCGTCGATCCCGTCGAAATCTTTCATGAACGCATCTTGCTCGCCGATGAACCTGCGGCTGATCGCGATGGCGATCTCACGGTACGATTGTATCGTCAATGTCTGGCCCAAATGCTCCCTGCTGTATCTTTTCATCGCTTCTCGCATCTGTGCGCTGGTCGTCTTGCGTCCTTCGTGATCCACCGGCCACAAATGTGACGACACCGGTTTGGGTGCCTCTCCGTCTTCTGGCGTGCTCCAAAAATGCTCTCTTTCCATGGCGAAATGAAACGGCAACACCAACCACAAATAACGGACGACCAACTCCGACACCTCTCTCGGCAAATATCGGTGGATGATCTTGATGTCGCCACTCATCGCGTACCCTTTGTGGTACTGCGTGACGAACACCACCAATCCATCTTCGACAAACAAATTCCGGTGGTTTCCCTTGGCTGTGTTCTCGTGTCGGACGCTCAAAATCTCCGGCGCCCTGGCTGGTTGTCCGCCTGTGATGTGCATCAAAATCAACAATTGCATGCGGAACTCTTTCACGGCTCCCATGTACTTGTCCAACTGTGCCATGTCGGCTCGCTTCGTTCCCGGTTTGTACCACTCTTTCAACTTCTCCATGTCACCTCCCATCTGCCGACGCAACCACGTCTCTCCATCCGCCGGCATCCTGCTGTGTTCGTCTCGCAAAAAATTGAACCGTGGGCTGCCGTTACTGGCGTCGTCCCGGATGTTGGACCACGGGATCGCCGGTGCCTCGTAACCCATCAACAACGTTTTGTTCATTAACTTCTGCGCTTGTTGCAACAATGTTCCGACGAATCCACGGAATGCGTCCATTCTGATGTCGATCCCTTTGTACCTCAACACCTCATTGTCGTTCCAATCCACGTGCCCGGGACTGGTTGTGTTGTAATGTATCTTCAACCCGTACGTTCGTAAATCCAACATCCACTGCATCGGGCCGTTGGTGCCGCGGACCATGAATCGATCCATCATCTGTGCCACTGCTTCGATCACGCCGCGACGGCTTTCCGGTGGCTCCGTGTCGTCCGCGCTGTCGGTGTCCTCGTACCTCTGCCCGACCGCCCGTTCGCCGTGCTGTCCATCTCGTGCGGTCTGGCGCGCTTGTTCGCCATTCTCCACGTTGTCTTCCCCGTCGACGACCAACCAATCTCCAATGTCATCAACGTCGCCAATGTCTGTCCATCCTGCTTCCCCACCGTTGCCCTCCTCCTCTTCCTCCTCGCTCCCGTAATTCTTCCCGTCGTCTTCGAATTCTGCGAACTCGTCTGCCGGTTGCACCTCGTCAAACGCCTGCTGTACAACCATGAACCGCGCAATCTTGATCAATTTCGATAATATCGGCGGGTACGTGTCCACTCCTTTCCAACCCACCTCTTTGACGCCCAACACGGCCAAACCGCAAACGAATGCGCCGTCGTAATCGTGGTCGATGTTGCGCTGGTCCAATAATGCCATGCAAAACTGCAAACATGCTCGCTGGATCGCCGTCAACTCCTGTTGTTCTGCCTCTTCCGACTGCTCCTCTCCCTGCTCTTCCTCCTCGCTGTCGGCATCGTCTCGCGTCCTGCGCTTCTTGCCCTTCTTCTTTGGGCCTATCTTCCTCGGCTTCCGTCCCTCCTCTCTTACCTTTCCCTTGGCCTCGCGAATGAATCGCACCCACGCCTCTTCTTGCTGACCGGTCAACCGATACTTCGGTGCCGCTTTCCGCGACTCCGCCTTTCTTGTCCGGGCGAAAAACATCAAAATGCGCTGCCATGGTCGGGTGTACGTTCCTATCGCCTTGTAATCTTGGTATGCCATCAACGGCACGTACCTCGTCTGACGCTTCTCGCTGCGAATCGCCTCGAATCGGACGAACAAACCGGCCTTCTGTGCCACGGTCTTCTGGCAAAATTTTGCCAAACCCGCCATCGCCGTCCATATCGCATCTTCCACTTGCTCTTCTTCCTCCGGCTTCTCTATCAAATCCAACAACGCCTCATGTTCATATCCTTTCAAATACCGGTTCCACTTCGTCCGATCCACCCACTTGTTCACTTCATCCGTCTCACCTTCTTCGATGATTCGATCCGCCTTCTTTCGGATCTCGGCCGCCTTTTTCCAAATCTCGTCCAACTCGCCATTCACTCTTGCTGCCCACTGTGCCTCGTCCGATGGTGGACCCACACGCTGCTGCTGCTGGCCACGCTGCTCGTGAACCCTAAAATAATTTGAATGCTCGCCTTCGTTGAAAAATCGCTGAAACCGTTCGACTTTGCTCCACAACCCGTTCCTCGACTTTGCGATTGCGCTCTGCTTTGCCTTGCTCGGACGTCCGCAACTTGTGTGTATTGTCTTACCATGCTCTTGCCTGCAATGTTTCCTCATGCACGATTCATTCTGTCTTATCGACCCACACTCGCGGCACTGGAACCCGTCGGTGTACACCCGTAACTGCGGAATCTGTGCTTGTATGATCGATGGTCCGATGAACTCGCTTGGACGCTCCGCCATGCTGCTGTGTTGTTGACGTATGGTTTTGGCGGCCTCGATGCCACCTTTTCTCTCCATCTTATGCTTTTGTTTCAAATGTGTCGGGATTCGGTCTGGCCATACTGCGTACTCACAATGGTTACATATCACCACCCTCCACTCATCTGAATAATGGAAATACTCCATACGTCGTGTGTTATGGGCTGTGTGCTGTGGGTGTTTGCTTGGGCGGGGCTATGGGCTTGGTTTGTTTGCTTGGGTTATGGGTCGTGGGTTATGTGTTATGGCTTGTGGGTTGTGGGTAACGGGTTATGGCTTATGGCTTATGGCTTATGGGTTGCGGGTAACGGGTTATGGGTTATGGGTCGTGGGTTATGGGTTATGGGTCGTGGGTTATGGGTTATGGGTTATGGGTTATGGGTTATGGGTTATGGGTTATGGGTTATGGGTTATGGGTTATGGTTCGTGGGAGATGGGTTATGCCCTTGGTTCATGGACATGGGTGGGCTGCAACTTGCCCCAATCGGCACGTTGACTGACGAATGAAAGTCGCGGGGCGTCGAATTTGCTTGCGCGTACGCCACTATCACCTTTCAATCCGTAACAAATCCTTGCTCGCTCGGCATGCGACCATCCTTCATATTTGCAACGCCTCCAATGGACTCTGTGCAATCGCCCACATGCCCCTTTTTAAATTTAAAATCGTTTATTGCGACATTTACTGGGATGCTGGACGTAATTCATGTGTTGGGCGCGTACCCACGACTTGCTTATGTCACCCTCGCGCGCCCGTGCTGCTGACATAATCGGCCCGTGCGACGCTTGATCCCCGCCTGCTTTCTTTCGGTCAGGCGAGCAACTTTCCGCATGACATCTTTGACTTCGCGCGTCATGTCCACTCCTAGCTCTCTGTCGCAGTACGCAAGAGATGTGGTCCCTTTCCCGTCAGCCCAGTCATCCACTACGCACCTAACCCGGTCGCAACGACAATTGCTTTCCGAGCCTTTGCACGCGGGCAATTTGAAGGCCTACCTCGACGGCATCTCTCTCGTTGACGTGCAGGCCGTCTTGTCCCGTCATTTCCTCCAACACCAGCAAGACCGATCCATTTTCTCTTTTCTTGTCGACCCAGGCGACGGTGTTCTACCACACGAAGCTGCGTCTGCAGTGCTGGAAGAGTTAGCCAGCAAGACTGAAGATGTCGCCATTGTTGCCACTCTGGCTTACCGCCTTATCGAAGCCAAAGGGCTGTGGAAAGGCCATCCCGATCCGAGTGTAAAATCTGCGGAAGACCTTATTAGGAAACTCGACTCTGGCTGCGATGTTGCGCAGGCGAATATTGTCATTGGTGCGTCTGCCCTGCGACAACGGCAGAACTACGTGCGACTCATCGACGAGGCATGGAGGCCAGGCTGGTTCGAGGCCATTCCACACTCGATTCGTGCTCCTTCCTGGACCCGGCCTGAAGATCTGCCGCGCGACGTGCTGGTCCAGATCACCGCCAATGCCAAACAGGGCATTCCAATGACCACCGCAGTCGCACGCTGGACGCAACACATAGCTCGACGGACGGACCACGGTACTCGTCGCAGGGAACGTATCAGAGGCCCAACCGTGCCGCACTTGATCCTTTCCGACATCAAACCCCTTAACATCCCGGTGAAAGATTCCGACAAGGGTAGACGCACCAGCGACATGTTCTTCCCGGAAGATGCCCCGACGGATCGACTGGAAGTAAAGCTGGCTGCGTTAACGTCGCCGTCCAGGTCCAGACCAGACTATTCTGCAGCCCGCCCACTATCGGCCAAGAAGCGTAAGCGAGATGGCTCAGGGATGGTCGAGCAGTCCGACGCCGACGGGGTTGTCGCCGCTGTGCAAGAAGAATGGCACCGCGGCAAAGATGGTATGATGGTGAAGAGATTCAAAAATCAATTGATCAGGAGACTTCCGACTTCTGAGGAGCTCGCCGAAGTGAACTCCTCGCCGCAGCTGACGCAGAGCTCTGCCGGAGGCGACGATGTCCCGCCTCAACACATGGGCGCACTGAGTGGCGACTCTACGTGTGACGGTCCTGGTATCGCGCTGATATTCGGCAAATTCGTCGACTTGTACCAGGAACTGAGATCAGTCAATAACGACACCGCCAGGATGACGGCTCGCTGCTGCGACTCTTGCCGTGTCTTCGTCTTGCGTGCTCTGGCCTCGTTGGAGGCCGATCTTGTCCCGTGCGTCCATGGGCTTGAGCAGGTGGAGAAGCACCTGTACGACGGCAGTGAGGTTCGGCCCAGTCAAGACCACGGTGTGTCTCCAAGAAAGGTCACTCCTGGTAGGAAAGGTGGCCCTCGAATTCGCGTAATCTCGGACTCGTCCGACAACTCAGAGGTCGACTAGCAAGTTAAGTCTCTGCTCACTCTCACGAGCTCAGGAGACATCTCTTCGCGTGGATCACGCGGGAAGAAGAAATCCATCGCCTTTTGAATAACTTAGGTTATGTAGAACGTGCGAGTGGATTTCAGTGAATTATGTCTACTACTCGCGGACTCAACACTCTGGTTGATCTTCGTCTCTGCTTCCCCATATCTAAGCTTTCAGATCAGCGTTTCATTTCTCCATCGAGGTTCCCCTCTCTTCGGAAAATGATTTTGACTTTGAGATTGGCCTGAGATTGGCTTTTCCCACAACGGTAGCTTTGAACCCCACCTGTCTCGACCAGACGCCACTTTCTCGCTCACTCAGCCTCGTTCGTCGACTTCACCTTGACACTACCGCTTGTACCCGTTCGTCGCCTTCCGGTCCTTCTCATCTCGAATGCGTTGATGTGATAAGCCAGCTTGCGCGCGCCTCTGGATCCTTCTGTCTAATTCTCCGATTCATAGTTTCGCCTCGACTCCCTGACCCTTCCTGACCCAGGCTTACCTCGGGTCTCGGGCTCGCTCCTGTTGATACGAGTTGATTTCGGTTTTGTCTTGCTATGTCTATTCTTCCTTTGATTTTGGTCTTCGACCTTCTCGTCGCGCGTTTCATCCTCCTAATGATTTACCGCTCGTGTTCGGTCCACGTAACACCATTCAAGTTTCTCGTCTGGAAATCTTCTTCTTCTAAAGTTATGAGCAACTACGATCAAATGTTTTTTCGCGCTTTGTTGTGCTGCCGCAACACCTTTGGATCGATTGATCCATGTGGCCAACCCTCAGCTCTAACCCTAAGCTCTCCAGCGTGGCTTGTAGGGCTGTACAGCGAGACTTTGTCGAGTGCTAATGGCTTCACATACGGATTTGTTGATGGCGCAGTATCGCAGCTAAAATTCTGAAATAATTCATGTCGACATTTGTTGCCATCACGGACCTTCTGCAATTTTTTTTGGATGGCCTAGACGATATGAATGGGATGTACGAGAATATGACACAGAGCTAATGACCTACAGTCTCGGAATTACATGTACGCATGAATGTGTACATTTCATCACTGATTGTGAAATGACATACAGACCTGTAACCCATTGGGTATTTTGGATAGACCATGCAAGCCCTACAAGCCTCACCCTCCTCACACGGCACTCAATGCCTCTCCTGCGTCTCACCTACAGCAGCCACTCGCCGCCTTCTTGCCGTAACCTGTCCGATCCTCCTCCTACCCTTGACTCCCTCTTGCGTTATCTCGAACCTACAGCTCCCTATCAGCCCAACCTCAGAGCACGCTAGCGTTTGCAGCCGAACCGCGCGACCTGTCACTTACTCCCTGAACCTTCACATATCCACCCCGGCTGCGAACCCTTCTTCCTTACACGCCCTCTCCGCCCTTCCCTTTCTGCAGCCTGCTCGCCCCTGTCGGCCAGCTGCTACGCTAACGGTTGTCTGCGTGAAACAACCACGCCACCCCATTCCCTGACGATCTGTCGGATTGTATCATCTCGCTCCTATTTGTCGACATATCGTGCCCGCTAACGCTTATCTGCATCTTTGACGGAGACAGCACCGCGCTCCGTCATTCACATGCGTCCTGTACTGTCCTATCCACCATTCTTTCTGACCGTTCTTCTCTCATCGACGCTACAGTCAACGGCTCCGTGACCTCTCTACTCCCGTGAACGCCCGAACGATCGGAAAAGTTCGACCCACTTGTATCGTCTTGACGGCCAGACTAGCTCCTCCTGATCTCCTGCCGTCCGTCGTAAATGTTCCTCGACTCGCTCTCTACAAAACCTCTGAAGAAATCCCTAGACCAAGTTCGATTCGCTAGAACTTTGTTTTACCGTCCGCCGCCTTCTTTTTTTTCAATCCACCCTTTACCACCCGTAACCCGTGTTTCGCTGAAGCGTAACCCCCAACCATTCTACTTCAAAATCGTCGTCGTTCCTCCTTCTCGCCCCTCTATAGTTCTCCTCCCCTAAAACCTTCTATCCTTCCTCCCTGTGCTAACTCTGCCTCGTAGCCCGGCTGACACCTTCGGGGTACGGTGATGCCGTCCTTCCCCTGCCCGCCACCTAGTTCCGATCCTCTCTCTTCTACTATAACCCTTCACTTCTCTCGCGGGACACCTGACGGGTCATACGATCCTACTCTCTAATCCTGACGACCCTTTCCTTTCGTGACACCTGAACGGTTGTTTGACCCTAACCTCCCTTTTCCCGTGACACCTGAGCCGTTACATAACCCCAACCTCTCTTGTCTCGTGACACCTGAACGGCCAGTCATAAATATTTTTGCACGTTTCCTCCTACCCTGAAGCCCCACGACTCTATGCCCCCGACACCTCTAGCGACCTAGTACCGCGGTATCGCTGTTGTCCTAGCGCTTCCCTGACCTGAGCCGTCTTCGCATTTCCCTCCCGGACGGTCTTCTATCTCCTTCTTGATCCGTATGTCGATCCCCTTCCTCCAGAACCTCTCTTCTCTCTCTCGGTGTATCCTCGTGCGTCTCGGTATGCAGTACCAACGGATCTAGCCGACGTCCCTAAACGTCGCGCGTAACACCATAGCTATAATCCCGGCTCGATCTTAAGCCTCCGCGCTTGTCTCTATCCGGACCTAGCTCCGCTCACTCCCCTACTATAAGCCGCGACCTATAACCCTACTTGTCTGCTAAATCCAACCTCACCTCACTTCTCACCTTCTCTTTCGCCTGCTTTTCCTGCCTTCTCAACCTTCCCCCAACCCTACGCCTACTACTAGTTACTTATCTCGGTCGTATATCACCCCCGGTCTTGCTTCTTCTCGCCTACCTTCGCTTTCGACACATACGTGCCGCTGAGATCTTCCGCCCTCAAAAACTCCGTCCTCCCGTTTCCTCGGCAGTCCGACGCCCTTGTCTTCCATATCGCTCCTACTCGTCTATCTACCTCGTGCTTGCCTTTCTGCTCTCGTATCCTTGTACCTCCCCGCTCCCTAAGCCCTCTTAGCCTCGTAGCCGCGTAGCCCTAAACCTTCTGCGTCGAGACCATGCAAGCCCTATAAGCCTCGCGCTCCTCCGACCAAATTCAATTCCTCTCCTGCGTCTCAACTACAGCACTTACCTACTACCTGA
>Ga0058698_10001152_pt1 | contig 12502 bp, 16 predicted proteins | sample AgamicAsSfe_FD_67288 | JGI IMG/M metagenome (GOLD analysis project Ga0058698, IMG submission 67288) | Agave microbial communities from Guanajuato, Mexico - As.Sf.e | ecosystem: Host-associated > Plants > Phyllosphere > Phylloplane/Leaf | place: Guanajuato, Mexico | collected 2012-05-30
TACAGTCTGCTCACCAACTTGATGCTTCTCTTCGTCATCTGCCTCGTAGTTGGTGGCATGTTCGGAATCGGCAAACTAGAGGGAAATGATCTCCAGCTCGGTAGCTGGCGTGCCACTACCTCTCAGCTGTACACTACGCTTTTCGTCATTGCAATTCCTCTTGGACTCTGGGCCTCGCCCTTTACTACAGTTCTCTGGCTGATTGGCGCAACTGGTGTCACAGTTGTGGGCCATGCTGCATTCATGGACAAGCCCATCGAGTCAGCTTTTTCCGAGGAGGCGGTCTAGGTGGTCGGCCGCGAACTCCTTACGCTATGCCCCCATGGGGAAGACCACCAGGGGGCTCGTCGGGTGTGGGGAGATATTACGAGGGAGTGCAAGACGACGTTCATAGGTTTCAAGAATTGGATAGTGAAGACGAGAAGGGTGGCGTTGAATTAAGTCAGGCGTTCCAACCGGCCTTAAATGGCAAGAGCATCAATCCAGATGAACTATACTTTAATGATATGGATATTAGAGCATGGGAGCGAAGGACATCGGCTTTGGGTGAGGCAGCATATCGGCCAGACCATCAGGATGGTTATCTTGACGATATGGGCAACAATGTCAATTCCGCTGAACACGAAGAAGTACTTTTCCGACGAGTACTCGATAAAATTCGGATAGCAAGAGCGGCAGGAAATACAGACGTATCGTTGAGCCCAGAGGAGCTAGACGCGTATCACTCAAGACTTTATGGCCCAAGATCGACCGCAGTTCGCCCTGAACCCCAGTCTCGACCAAGCAATACTTCTTCACACGATGCCGCAAGTATGATCAGCGTTGATACGACTAGCAAGCACGGCAGTTCCTCCAGGTCGAAGAAGAACCAGCAGCGGAGTTCCATCTTCGGGTCAAAGTCGAAGAAGGAGAAGTCTAGCAGTCACAAACGTACATCCACTACAGATAGTCGTGCATCGCCACCAGGCTTCGTTATACCTGGCCCGGACGGGCAGCCTATGTATGCACCCATCAATGCCTACCAGGGTAACCTGGATCGTGAACGGGAGCCTTTAAGTCCCGCGTCCCGTTCCGCATCTGATACTAGTCATCATACTCCCCCGCTTTCGCATGCCAGTTTCTCTCGGGACATGTTGGGCGCCTTTCCAGAATCCGAGTATGATTACCGCCCGGCTACCCCTCCACGGCAAGGTCGTTCTATATCCTCTCGGCAAGCTGCTTACGAGGCTGATCTTCCACAAGGCACACGCACAAGATCGTCTTCCATCCAGTCTGCTGGACTTGTGCCGTTTCCTGTGGAGCCTTATCAGTACCATACTTTCAGTCCGGCGTCTTCTTCCTCAACAGCTTCGCCTCAACCACAGTATACACGGAGAGTGAGTTCGGGTGTATCTGAGGCCAGCTATACATCGGTCCCGCGACGTGTTCCTGTTCCCGCTCCTGCGTCAGTGACGCTTCAGCGAGCAGCACCTGTGGCGGCCAGTCATGTTGGCCAGTCGGACCCAGCTTTGTCACCTTCAGCATCAAGTTCTGCTATTCCAGTTCAAGCTCAGGAAGCTACGAGAGCCAGTGGCGGTGGACATGGAGAAAGACGGCGGAAGAGTGGTAAAAGTAGGAAGAAAGGATAAAGCATCGTGCTCTAATCGATCATGACAGATATCCCTTGCTCTTGATTTTGGTAATTGTGATCCAATCGATTATTGCTTTCGTAGACATTGCATGAGATACAGGGCGTAAAAGACGGCCACGTATGTGGTGGACCCTTGGTTATTCTGTTGTACTGATACATATATGTATTGTTTTCTCCACTGATGTGTGTTGTTCGATAACAGTCATTCGATCTGACTCTCAATCCGTCAAACGTGGCTCGACCGGGGAAAAAGGGTATGCAGGAACGGGTCGGCCGACTTAATCCAGACCTTAGCACGTTTTGTTGAATGCCATATTGCGTGTGCTGCATCTGCATCTTGCAGCTGCATCTGGGTCTCGAACATTTCCAACGGTCTTGCAGGCACTTATGCCACAGGGGTGCGCGCACAAACGACCGTTGCACAAGGAGAATTCTGTCCGCAACCATGTCAAGAATCTCGGAGCAGTATCAGATATCAATCGATATTGATGTAAGAAATTCAACGTCCATTTGCGTAGCATCCTTCTCGCGTAAAGACGAATAACCTACGTGATTTTCATGGTTCACGCACATCATCGTGCACTGCACAAGTGCCATCTGGGTCGGCATAAATCGAGGTGGCGGTACCTGCAGGGCTACGCAGTCCGCCCAACCACCAAAGAGCGGTCTGGTAGCTGCGACGATCACTCCTCTCAGCTCCACAAGTTCGCGCACATCTTTAAGCTGGCCAAAGTTCCTTCCTTCACCAGCAAGCCCGCCGCATTCCCCAACCGTGCCATATTTTGTGGTCTTTCTACCCGTTGACGTGTTCCCTACTAGTCATTTCTATATTCTGTTTCGCGCACGGTGGCCAGTGTTGTCATAGCAGTTTGAGAGTTGGGTTGCGCGCTCCGATCTAGTTGATTGGTAGGGCGTCATCAGGCAACGCAGGGCAAGGAAGCAGGGAAAACCTCTGTAAATGAGGCGAAGAGGAGGCGATTGAAGCCCAAGAGACCCACTCCCTTCACCGGACTTTTGTTGCGACAGCTCTTCTAGACCCTGGACGTCGTTGCGCTGGCACAAGACTCACAGTCATAGTCATTGTTGTCGACAAACCTCATCCACACGCAAATACCATATCAACGTACTTTGCGCTGAATGCGCTGGGCGTCCAAGTACACATTACACCATCGCATCCCGACATCTGTCGTTCGCGCACATACATCGCGATCAACAAACAACCCCAGGGGATCGTCAATACCACTTACAGCCTCACTCCTCCCAAAACCAACTCTACTCATATCATCTTCCGACGCCACACAAACAAACACCATGGGTAGCAGTTGGAACCCCTTTTCCACGGGCTCGCCCTCACGACGCTCATCATCCTACCGCCCCGGCTACGCTTCCTCGTCCTACTCTTCATCATCGCGCCACCACAGCTCAACATCGCGGTACAAGCGCTCACCCCGCGACTCGTACATGCAACACCTCTACAAAAAACTACAACATTTTCTCCGAGAAATCTGGCGCTACGCTCAACGCCATCCCTACAAAGTCTTCTTCATGGTCATCATGCCGCTCGTCTCTGGCGGTGTCCTCCATAAACTTGCTCGCCAGTTCGGTGTCAACCTACCCGAGATGGGTGGACAGGGAGCAAGAGGCGGGTACTCGGGCTCCGGTCACCACAGCAGCAGTGGAGGTGCCAGTGGCGGCTACTATGGTAGTCAGGGATATGGCATGGAAAGCAGCCGAAGCGGCCCGAGTAATGGTGGCGGAGGCATGATGGCGGGACTTGGCAATATCGACATGCAGAGTGTAGCAGGCGGAATCGGTGGGCTGGCTAACTTGGCGAGTATGGCAAGCAAGTTCATGTAAAGCGGAAGGGAGGCTGACGCCTCTTTCTTCTAGGAACGGTTGAGAATATCTTTACTATCACGAGGGTCGTGGGGAATCTCACAGGGAGTAGGAATGATTGGTGACATGAGGAGATGAGGAAGAGGTGGGATCTTGGTTGTCACACCTGGTAAAAGGCGGCATTTTTGTTTTGTTGTGGCACGACGTTACGACAGCATGAGGAGAAGCGTGTGTTGGCATTCCCACCACGCTTTCTCCTCTTTTTATCTTGGGCCTTTCATGTTATTTATTAGAGATATCCCTCCTTTGCGTAGGCTTAGACCTACATGGCGTTCAGATGCAGATACAAACATACTTTCTTCATAGGTCTCTATTCACTTTATAAGCATGAGAATCAGTGACAACACGAAGTTTATGTGTCATAAATAGTTCTCGTTTTAAGCAAAAGGTGAAAAGTTACCAAAGAAACTCTCAAGGATATCGTCAGTCATACAGCCCATGTAAACCCATCGCTTCATGCCTCCCCTTTTCTTGATGCCCCATCAACCAGACACGACATTAGCAAAAACCTTAGCCGCGAGCCCGCTCAGCAACCTCGCCTTGTCTGCCTGCGGCATCTCCTGGAAAACCGCATAAACACTCTTCCCCTTTGTATCTCTTACGGCTCCTAGCCTGTTTCCAGCAACAGCGCCAGCGACCATGCCAGGGAAGTTTGCTACAATAAAACCCATGGCGCCTCCACTCAGACCACCCACAATACTCCAGAACTTGCCCGTAGGATGCGCATCCTGATCTGCCATGCCCTCTTCCCGTAACATCTCCTCAAAGATACCGCCAAACTGCTCTTCAGAGAAGCGGTTGTGCGATTCTTCTGTGTTGCCGGCTGGAGCGCTGCCGAAGCCGAATGCGGACCACGGGAAGCCTTGGGCAAAACCTGCGCCTGCGCCTGCATTGTTGGGAATTTCCTCGTCAAACTCCTCGTCTGGTGTTGCGGTGCTGCCTGTGAAGCTATTGTAGGTACGTGCAGCGTCATAGTCGCGGCGTCGCGTGGGGTCCGATAACGTGTAGTAGGCGTCGTTGATTTGCTGGAAGCGCTTCGTACGACTCGCGCGCTCAGGAGAATCAGATGGAACACGATCGGGGTGGTGTTTTAGCGCTGCCCTGTGGAGTATTTTAGGGTTTGTGCAAAGAAGTTTGTAAGGAGGGGTGAGGTGCACTTCTTGTAGGCATCACGGATTTGTTGCTGAGTCGCCTTTGAGTCGACTTCTAGAACCTTGTCTGTGGTATTGTATGAGCTTGGAACCAAGGGCCGCGAAGCTATGCGCGCCTACAATAGTCTGCTGGAGGAGCTGCTCGAAGTTAGTTGAAGTTAGATTACCAGGCTGCTATGTATCTCACCCATGGTGCTGGCTGATCTGGAAGGCTTGATATGTTGCTTGAAGAGCTATTATGGTCGAATTGAGGACTGAGTAGGTGACTAAATCAAGAAGCAAGATTTGGACAAGTGAGGAGGCAGGTTGATACGAAGAGTGGTGGGTGGTTCAGGGTCAGGTACGCGGCTCAGAGCAATGACGTAGACGCGAGAGGTCTAGCCACAGTGGCTTCACGTTTGCACGTGAACACAGCTTATCTGTGTGCCCCAAAACATTTGAATTTCGACAGCCATACATGGCTTGTCGCCAAGTTCTGGATTGTAATGCCCCGGGTCCAGACGTCGGATAGATTGAAAGTACATACGCAGTAAGAAAATTGAGCCAACTCTTGCAACGAGTGAAAGCAGAGCATACAAGTCGACTTGCTTAGGTTTGAGCCAGTGCAGATTTCAATTCGTAAAGGTGTAGAATGAGATAATAATTAATGTAAAGGTGATGCAGCGCACCTCCTTGCTAGGTATCATACAGCAAACCTTACCTACACTCTCGTCGGTCTTACTACCACTACCTACTCTTCTTTCTGATATCCAATACCACACTTCCTTACAAACCAAATGTATCAACAAAGAAGAATTGCTTTAGCCAGTTGCGCACATCTCAAAATATTATGCGTTGGGGTTCTGCCCGTCTACCGCCTGAAGCTCGCACTCAAGCCCGAGAAAGCGTCAGGCGAGTGCCGTCCACCCATCAAACCCGCAAAGTCCACGCTCTCGTTGCTGACATGCCTAATGCCAGGTGTTTGTGCAGCGGATAGTGCTTGCCCTTGTGGCGCACCAGACATACCACCAAACGGATTTGAGCGCCCGGGTGCTTGCGCAACAGGAGTTGAAGCTTGCACAGCTGTGGGTTGAGCTTGTTGCTGTGGCGCTTGCTGGGTAGTCTGTTGAGGTTGATTGTACAGCGAGAGGATTGAAGCGTTCTTGTCGAAGGGATTAGAGCTTTGTTGTTGATATAGCTGCTGCTGGTTCTGGAAACTTTGTTGCTGAGCTTGGTAGTTTTGAGTTGGATCCTGTGTTTGATAGGTCGATTGTTGGGGTTGCCAAGGATTCGCCGTCTGAGGAGTTGAAGCCTGGCTGTACTGCTGCTGCTGCTGCTGTTGTTGTTGCTGCTGCTGTTGTTGCTGTTGTTGTGACCAAGGATTAGGCATCTGCTGCTGCGAAGAAGCTATCTGTGATTGAGATGACTGCTGCTGCTGCGACCAAGGATTAGGCATTTGCTGCTGTGGTGGAGCCGACTGTGGGTGAGCAGACTGCGGTTGAGACTGCTGTTGCTGCTGGAATGTTGACTGCCCGAATGGATTTGAGCTTGCAAGATTGGTCGGGGTAAACATTTGGCTTTGCGAAGATCTCAAGAAGGGGTTCCCGGGACTTGAGGGGTCGGACATGGATTGGTACTGCGGCTGTTGCGGTGCAAAGAAAGCACTGTATTGTTCAGGTATTTGCGGCATCGGCGGTGGAGTGAAGGATTGGTTGTAGGGGTTCGTTTGAGGGAAGGATGAAGGTTGGGATTCAGCTCCTCCTGTTCGATTCGGGAACAGAGGTTGTGGAGGCTGTGGGTTTGAAATTTGCATACCCTGAAAGGATTGTTCTAGGTTTTGCTGTTGTTGATTCCAAGGGTTTTGCTGATAGCCGTAGTTTTGCTGCGATTGTTGCTGAGGGGCCTGTTGCTGAACATATCCTTGGGAGGATTGTTGCAGGAATGGGTTATAGGAGTTGGACGAGTAGGCCTGCTGTGCTGCCGGCCCCCCATAGGAGGTCTGCTGGGTTTGAAGCGGAGCAAGTTGTGGCTGCTGCTGAGGCTGAGTAGGCGCATCTAGCGCGTCGAAAGGGTTCGTAGACGATGTCGTAGCAGGTGCGCTGTTCAGATTATCGAATGAAATGCCATTGGACATCGGTTGCGAAGCTGGTGTCGGAGTGCTTCCTCTCGACCTGCCAGGGTCCTGTTCGCCCAACCTGATTAAAGCCTCGACTGCCCTGTCCAAGTTACCATTCAGTCCCTTCAGTACCGTAGAATTGCGCTTGTCGTCCGGGAAGCCCATGTCCCGAAGCTGCGCCAGCTTGGAATCCATGCCATCGCCCGAAGTATGTATGTTGGAACCGAAGACCCTGGAAGGCTTGTTGATGCGTGGAGGTGATTGGTCTTGTTGACTGAAGCCACTTAGACCTGGGGACAGTGGAGGCGTCAGATTCCGCGGTGATGTCGCCGCCTTTCGTAGCCCAAAGCCAAAGCGACCAGTCGGCTTGGGTGGTAAGGGCGGTGGTCGGTCCTCAGAACTCGTACTGCCCGTGTTCTGTCGCGTGCCCGGCCGCGAAGCGTCCAAGTATATTCTCTGCTCGTATTTTGCCCGTATGTATCTCTCCATAGCACTGTCTACCTCGTCGATGTCGATGGGTATGGAGGGCTTGACGTTGCGCGGATTGTATGTCTTATTCGATTCGAGGTTACCAATGCGCTTCATATTCTAACCAGGCATTAGCATCCGGACTTGAGCCGCAGAAGTCTGACGGTTCTTACGTCTACTTGCGCATTGTCCCACTTATCCATACTCAGAGACTTGACCTTGGAGATGTGCGTCCCCAGCTTGCGATGCAGGGCTGCGCATCGCATGCACAGAAAGATGCCGAGCTACAGCAAACGTCAGTATTGTGTTGGCGGTCGACGGACAATAGGGTTTAAGAGGTATATAGCTTCGCGTTGTTGTATGGGGAGACTTACACTCCAGCTCGCCCATCCTGTGTGATGTGGTTAGCATTGGGCCTCCCGGACAGCATGCGCCTGCACAACTTACCTGGATTCCGCGCACCGCAGTCGGCACAAGTTCCGTTGCCTGGAACTGTCTTGATGAGTTCCTGTAACGTACGCTCATTACGCGCTTGCTGGCGCTTGTTCAGGGCCGACGCCATCTTGTCTGGAAGGAGGAAGCGGTTCGGGCGGAGGTCGAAGATCGGGGCGCGGCAGAACGTGCACGAGAGCAATACGCGGGGGGAAAGGGGGCTTGAGAGACGGCAAGAGGGCGCGTATGTAAGATTACCCAAGAAAGAATAATTCCATAGCAAAGCAAAACATGAGCACAGAAAGGGGACTTGGTACGGCCCTTAGTTGACACACGCGATGACGAGTAATGCATCCGTTCCACATTCACACACATGGCAACCCGCAGAAGCTCCAGAACCCTGCGTTTTTGGGCTATATACGGCACCATGCCCCTGTCTGAGCTTCGAACATTCCACCCGAAAGTCCATCGTCGTCCTGCCAGCCTATCGAGATGGGACAGCTTACGACAGCGCATGAGCAGCAGGCGCGCTCAGTGGCGCGACTCAGAGACGCTGCCGATCTGGTTTTCGAAGGGCCGAAGCCATCTTCTTTCGTTGCCGGTCGGTCGGCCAGCCGGTCGTAAGGCACATAACGGCTGGGTGGTGTTGCAGTCGTCGTCGTCGGCGTCGTCGCTGCTTCACAGTCCGAGAAAACAACTCGTCTCACAAGTTCAGGTCCAAGCTAGCAATGTTTTTCTTGGAACACAGCGAAAAAAGCTAGTATGTATGGTCACGCAGGTGGCTTCAAGCAACATAGAAATCGAAGCAAAAAGCCTAAAAGTGCCAGGTATTACTCTAGTGACGCAAATATGACAACTATAGAGATGATGAGCTCAGTATAGCCGTTGATTAATCGTCCATTTTTATGATTGTGTGTAAGGAAGAGAAAGCGTGCCCGAGCTGCGACGAGAATTTCAGGTGCGCGGTGCCAAGCGCTGCTGACAAAGAGGGGTCCGAGCGTGATAATTTTCATCAAAACCCAAGCTCCAGCTCGCTCTGCTGCTCACCAACAACCTCGCGATGTACAGGTTGCGGCACGTGCTCCTACGCAGAACGATCAATGTTTGTCGTTCTTCGAGTCGTCGCACATGTACATGTTGTATGCTACTACCCCACTATTGCCTGCTCCCGGGTTCAGCTCTCTATGGCCTGGAAGCAACTTTTCTCTCTGTGGGAGACTGAAATTGGTTTTTAGCAGAGCCGTGTCTTCTCCACCCTACCCATGAACATCTCGTGGATGTGTAGGACTATAATTGGACATACATCTTTCTCCAGCTTACAAGCCGGTGTGTACTGCTGTCGTGTCGATCCGAGTCCCCGTGTGTCCACAGCACGTTGCCTATGGTTCGTACAGGTGCCAGTGCAGTATGTTGAGGCCATGAGAGGTAGTAGCTCGAGCTCAAGGCATCATCACAGAAACAAGGATGCAGAACGAGAGATCAAGCCAGCTACCTCACTTCGGTCAATGCATTCAATAATACATAAGCACGTTGCTGCGCTTGCAGCTCAAGTGTCAGGGACACCCCAGCTCATAGATGCGCCTTCGAAACCTCATCATCTCGGAATCGCTTTGGCCAAATACCTTGCTTTCCTGGCGACAGTATACCATTAGGATCAACAGCGTCTTTGATCGTCTCAACAAATCTTCGATACGCATGGTCATTGAAATCGTACAGCGAAGCGACCCGATCTGAATCAAAATTAGTGGCTGTAGACAGGCAGTCATGCCCCGAGAAAACCAATGCTTACCCATGGTGTTCACATGGCTACGATACTTGCTGTATCCTCTTTTCTTTCCCGCCTCAAACAAGTTGTCAAAGATGTTCTGTACGGCTTTCCGATGCGTCGCGTTTGTCTTGTCAAAGGTAAACATGTTGACGAAGATGACTATATACATACATTAACGTCAGTATGTGTCGTCATCTACCATTTGAAAGTAAGGACTTACCGTGTCGCTCGTGCATGAAGAAGTCGCAGAACAAATCAAAGTTGTCAGCTTCACAGATCTTCTTCGCCGTCTTGACCCAGCTCAGGATCTCCTTGCCTTTGGAAGGAATGATGGGACTGTAGTCGTAATGCGCGCCGATACCGCCCCCAGACTTGGGTAGGCGGAACTTCACCATGGGAAGCGACCAGAGAGTCGGTATACCAACGAAGAAGCCACCATCCATTTCGGGAACGGATGCAGGATCCAACGTCTCTCCATCCGGCGCAGAGAATATCTTACCCATCAACCGACCTTTCGGCGCCTTCTTCTCGATGATCTTCTTCAACTGATCGAAATGCGCTTGCACAACATCTCTCGCGCCATATAAACCAAACTTGGCGTTCCAGTAGCCCAGGTCGAACTGCTTCTGCAGCTCTTTCACTCTCCAGTCTGGTATTGAAGTATTATGCGGCCAAAAGTCTTCTCGTGGACCCATCATGCCTAGCCACTCCGTTACGTTCGATACGTAGACTGTGTTTGGAAGCAGGCCGTCACGTCGCAGTGGCCCAAATACGTCGACAATCGTCTCCACGTCGTCGAAGTCAGGCATGTCAAATGAGCAGGACATGAAGGCTTGGGGTGCGGGTGTAAGCCAGATGCCGAGTTTAGTTACGATACCAAGGTTGGACTGTAGGAACAAGCCCTCGATGCTAGGTCCAAATGTGAACTTTGAGAGATGCGCAGATGGTGAGTTGGAAACGGCGAATTGTCCTGTTCGTACGAGTTCACCATTCGCCAGCATAGCTTCGACCCCACAAATATGCTGATGATGTGTTGCTGTGGGCGTGAAGCCTGTACCTCGATCAAGCGTGTTCCCGACAACGGAACCCCATCCCAAGGATGGTACCGAAGGCCAAACATTGAGCTTGTTCTTAACGCAGTAATCGTAGAGTTCGGTAAAGGTAACCCCAGGTTCGACGACAGCGTAAGCATATTCAGCGCTTACTTCGATGATTTTGTCCATGCGATGAAGATCGAGAGCTATAGAGCCAGTCACGCGGGGAGCTGGTCCACCATATCTATCCGATTGTCAGACGATCGACTGAGATGTGTGAAGGAGTCTGCTAACCCAAGGTTTTTGCCTCTTGAAAATGTCCACACTGGTATGGCGAATTCATTCGAGATCTTCAGCACTTCTCTCAATTCCTCTACATTCTTGGGTCGGACGGCTGCGCTGGGCATTCTACGCGTCCCCTCCGCCTCATGCAACTCATACGGGTCGATATACTCTGTCAAGGCATCACCTTGGTATACCTGCGCATCGCCAACAATACTTTTATATCTCTTGATCGCTGTATCGAATGCGTCTCTGTCAATACCAGGCGGTAGTACCGACTTTAGCGGAACGGTTACAGAGTCCTTGAACAGGTTGTAATGTGTTGATTGGTACTCCGGATTGATGTAAGCTGGTAATGGTGTCATTGTAAACGATGTCAGATGTGTGTTGCGAGAAGGCGAGACGTATCTCTATGACAAGCCGTTAATATATTCTGCAGGAACAGACCTCTTCGGTTCGGTGAATACATGGGTGCCGACGCTAGTTACATGTGTGAAGGCGTCTTTCCCCACATTGCGGAGAAGGACCCCACATCTACACTTCTCCAACGTTTCGGCCCTAATCCTGCCGCTACTCCTCTCAATAGCACTCTGAAGCCTTGAAGACCGGTACGTGTTCTACGATGTGTGTAATGAGAGTAATATAGGGAATGATAACGAGTGCGTTCGCACAGTCCGTGCCTTGCGCATACAGAGTGCTACATGCACGTATTGGTTGCAATAGTGAAAGTCTTCGGGTTTTACTTGTCTGATTTTCAGGATAGTCGTGGTAGACAATTTGTGGAATGGTTCATGGACAGGTTCGTTGCAGACTGGAGGAAGACCGGCCGGGTTAACGCACCAACCGACCAGCGATCCGCCACCTGCATGGTACAATCGATCAACAATGCTCAACGTTCGTAATGCTGCTGGCAGTCGATAGGATTCGATGAAGGACCACTCGTACCATTCTGGGCACTATAATGCTATACTTTCGGGACACGACATAGGTGGCACTGCCTGATTTTCACCACGTCAATCCTGTCTTCCTTTCCCACGTCGTCACGACAGGCGTGGCCTTTAGCTCTGGAAACTTGTCTCTATGTGAGAAGGCTAAGCGGCGAAGGACGCGTTCGAGTAAAGCACGTCGTGTCATCTCTGGAAGTCTGGTTCTGTTGCAAAGACTATCAATCTGCAAGCAGTCGATGTTGGCGGCTCCAACTGATGCCTAGTTCCACGTCAGTGCCGCTCTGCTTACCGACTCAGAAAGAAACACCCACTTCACAAATACTTCGCGTCTGGAGAGCTTGTAAGATGCTCTCCCACATCTCAGATCCACTCAGTCTGGCCACAGAGGACCAGGAGCCGAAGAGTATGTTAAGGACAGCTGGAACAGACTATATGGTTGAGTTAGTTTCTATAGCTAGTGAAGCTTATAGGAAACCATACTGGAACAGAGTGAGCGAAAACGAAGGGCATAGCCTTCAGTTCAGGGAAGGCACTCGGCTCCGCGATGACCCACGGAATGAGTGCCGATTCGATATCCTTCTTGATTCTCATGAAGCCATAGTGTTGTCCAGGTTTGGGGAAGGCATGAGCGATGGCATTTTCGAGCTCGGACGTTGTGCGAGTCTTGTTCATGCCTCCTAAACCACTCACAACGATACGCTGCGGTGGGTTAGCTGTAATTACGACAATTGGATGGCGGCAATCTACCTCTGCTGAAATGCGATGTTTGAGATTACTCATGATCGTTTGCGTGATTCTG
>Ga0058698_10001153_pt1 | contig 12480 bp, 15 predicted proteins | sample AgamicAsSfe_FD_67288 | JGI IMG/M metagenome (GOLD analysis project Ga0058698, IMG submission 67288) | Agave microbial communities from Guanajuato, Mexico - As.Sf.e | ecosystem: Host-associated > Plants > Phyllosphere > Phylloplane/Leaf | place: Guanajuato, Mexico | collected 2012-05-30
GGGGAGTTGTTGTTCATGCTGTTCTGATATCTGGAGCTGGGGAGGTTGAAAGAGAGCAGGGATGATGGGATGTCGGGATAAAGTGAGGTCGATACTGATATGGTGCTAATGGACGCACAGCCCACGACATAACAACCTCCACCTCCACCTCCACCCTGACATGGATCCTCGTGCTCATCTACACCTCCCCACGTCCTCGCCCACATCCGCATCAAACTCACCCCCGCCATGACATCCAACACCACTTCCCATCCTCCCCATCGCAAGCCACGCCCCCATAACCCGCCACCAAATCCCCTCCCTACCTCACCTCACGGCCTACATTCGCGAATCCACCCGCCTCGACCTCCACCCCATTGACGGTCGGGCACGCTGCTCATGCGCTATATCCCCCACCCTAGCGCCTGCATCGATGGCACCTCGGTATCTGCTAGTACGATCGTTGGAATCTTCGGCTTTTGCGCCGAATCGCGCTGCGGGAGATTTTGTCTTGGGGGCCGCGACTGTGGGAGGTTTGATTTGGGTTGAGCTGTCCTCCCCGTCCGTCTCCTCTTCCTCGTCCGATGATAACAACAACAACAACAACAACAACGACGACGATAAGCACGATACCGACGAAGGAGATGGTGCAGACGTGAAGATGACAGTCGAAGCGGGACAATAAACCCTGAAAAGAAAGGGAATGCACCGATATTAGTTGGGGCGGCGCGAGTTGGACGTGTGTCGGGAAGCGGTTGGCGAGGTTGGTGTATACGAAGGCGGTGGTGGGGATGTTGGCGAGGATGAGGGGTGGAGTGCAGGGGGCGGAGTGGAAGAGGAAGGGCGGAGTGGAAGAGGAGGGCGGAGTGGAAGAGGAAGGGGGGAGTGGAAGAGGAGGGAGGCGAAGGAAGTGTACGTTACGTAGAGACCTGTCGTTGTGTGAGTGAAGCGGAAATGGAGAGCGTGGAGGAACGGCGGAAGTGAGACACGGTGCGCGGTGGCGAGCATTCTCTACGCTCTCCAGGCACGTCAACTCCATCTCGCAGCACACCACACCACACATCGATGGGCCTCGTACAGCCTCAGCCTGCCCACGTCTCCCTTTACAGACTGCCAGGAACGGAAAGTGCAGCAAGCAAGCAAGCAAGCAAGCAAGCGCGCCGGCCGTCATGACGTGAGGAATCGTCACGATCTCAGCATACAAGGTCCTACTCGAAGCATCTCCGATGCAGACACGGGTTGCGGAACACAACATAACACTTGCGTGATGGTGCATATGTGCTTGTTCGTCGCAAACTCGTCCTCCCTCGCCGCAACAGAAGCCCGCGTGCGCTATTTGCTGTGTCGTGCTCTTTCCGTGCACCGTGGACGCTTTTCGGCTTACGATGGCCCTCCTGAGCCAGAGCCAAAAATGGAGATGTACCTCTTCTCTTGCCATGTCTTCTCTTGCCGTGTCTTCTCTTGCCACCTCGTCTCTCGCCGTTCCTTCTCATGCCAGCTCTCCTCGTGAGTCCCTGCTCCGGACAACCAGTCCTCTTCGTCACGCCTCGCACGTCTTTTGGCCGATGCTGCCTACGCTTCTCTTACTTCCAGATTCCGGCCGGCACTGCGATAGCATGTCTATCTGTCACAACTGCGCCCGCATGATCTTATTCCGCCACCATCGGCGCGGCGTGTCCTCCGTTTCCATTCGTATCCGCTGCATCCTCCTGCTTCGCCTCTCGCGGTATTCTAGCTGCAAACGCCACACTCCGCGGTATTCTGAAACTAGCGCAATACTGCCTCTTATTTGGCGCCACGTCCCTCACATCCCACACCTCCGTCTCCGTCTTCCTACTTCCTCCTTCTTGCACACCACCCAACCCCTCTACCTCCACCCCATCCTTACCCAGCTCGCCATCAGCCTCACCATCCCCATCAACACTGACCCTCGCCCCCAAAAGCCTGCTAACCTCCTCACAAACCTCCCTCCTCGGCCCCCACGCCTCCGGATCCGCCACTAAATCATGTTTCGGCCCAAAGGCGTAACAGTGCACCATCGGCAGTTTCCTCTCCGTATACGGCTCAAACAACTTCTCATGCCCGTGATACAGCCCGCGGAAGGCCGGGAGGAAGAGAGGGGCCGTCGAGGGCAGGTTCATGACGTAGTGGTTGAAGGTGGTGGGTTGGGGCGTTAGGGTGAAGCGGGAGGGATCGTCCCGGGGAAGGGTATTGAGGATGTGGCGGGGGAGCTTGGAGGGAATGCGTGCGGTGTGTGTGGTTTGCAGTAGGAGGTCGGCGGACGAGGGGATGAAGGCGTGGCCATCGGCGCAGAAGGCGCGGACGTGTTGGGATACCTGTGCGGTGTGTCAGATTGTGCTGCAGGTCATGTACACCAAACAAGACAACTCACCTTGTTCAATTGAATCGCCTCTTCTAATCCTTTGGCACACTCCGGATTCAAATCGTTCGCCCAGACAAAAACGCCCTTTTTTCCCGCCGGCACCGCAAACGGCCCCACGCCCGCCATGACATCGCACACCATCTCGCCCTCCTTGAACCTCTCCACCAATCTTGCATGTTCCGTGCTCAGGCGACTATTCCAAAACACCTTGCTATAGTCAAACTTGAACGTACACCCGGATTCCTTTGTGGTGACGAGAAAGTCATGGTCGCCGGCAATGACGTCGAAGTCGAGGGCGCGGAAGATGTTGGAGGAGGTGAGGGTATCGGATTTGTTGATGACGGTGCGGATAGAGGGGTTTTTGTCGAGGATGACGGCGCCAATGAGGGATGCGTGAGGGAGGTAGGCGGGGCGGAGGTTTATTTGGGCTGTGTGGAAGGCGGTATATGTGAGATTATGTTTCTCGGAAGGAGTAAGAAGGGTGAGGTTGAAGGCAGGGGAAAGAAAAGGAAAGGTAAGAGATAATTAAGAGGGCAAGAGGAGCGTACCAATGTGGCCGGCGTGAGCGAATGCGCCGGGCAGGTCGTCGAGGAGGTCTTCGGGGAGGATGGAGGACATGATCTCATCTGGAGGTTTGTTAACAGTCGGACGTGAAAGTGCTCGATGTGATAAGCAGGCATACGATAAGTCCAGTGGCTATAATCCAGCTTCAGCTGCCACGGCATGAGCGACACGTCCCCAGCCCGGACAAGCTGTGCGATAGTCTCACTCCACGTCTTCTCGTCTACACAGACATCTATTAGCATCTCCCTCCCAATTACGACCCATCAGAACACACCATTGAACACCACTCCCGGCCTCAGTAGAATACACTTCTGCTCGCCAAGCTTCACCGCCACCTCCGCAGCATTTCTGCATTTTTCAGGAATAGACTGAATAGGATGCAGCTGCCGCACGTCCAGTATGTCCTTGCTTTTCAGCATGGCCCCACGTATGCGGGATAGTTGTTTTATGTCAAACACTCGTGCGGCGGATATGGCTGTTTCTGTCTTGAAGAAATTGCGGTCGAGGACGCGCATTGCACGGTTCACGCGGGGGCGGAACATGGTGTCGTCGCGGTGGACGTCGCTCATGTCTGCTGGGAATTGAGATTATGGCCGCCAGGTGTGAAACTCGATGGGCGTGGATTTGAAATAATTCGAATGCTCAAACCCGAAGGTCTCGAAAATGTGGTGATGACCGTTGAAAAGCTACAAATGCTTCAAAGTTTGAGATTGCGGTAAGGTAGGCGTGAGTCAGTTCAGGGTGCGGGCGATTGGAGGGACCTCGAAGATAGACAAGATATGCACAGACAAGACAAATCCCGAATACACAATGACTAAAATATGCTGCAGCGGAGCACGAGGAGGATATGTTCATGTATAAATTGTAACTCGAATAGTAAAATACAGGATAGCAAGCCATTTCATATCAGACTGGACGTCTCACAGCAGAAGCTCTCTCCCATTCCAGGAGACTGGTCCTCGCCAGCATAACATACAATAAAGTGATCTGGGTATCTTCGTATCATCCACGCAATCGCCCATATATTCGCTCCGTCATGAAAACGCCTGGTAGATTTCCGTCATATCATCAGAGACTCTTGTAGTCAGTCCCCGGTGTCAATCCTTCTCACGTTCGAATCGTAGCTTTCTTATTCATCAGCAAAGCCAGGTATGTTCATAGCTAACGACATAGCACTTCTGCAAAGTGCAAGGCCAAATGGTCGAAAGCAGTCAAATGAGTGTGTGTTGAAGTTGGAAAGGAATGTATGCCCTTCACAGAAGTGGCAGAGGTGTTTCGTCGATCTTTGGAGCGTTGATAAAGTCCTGAGACGTTGCAACGAATCCGTAGTTGGTCGCGACTGGAAACGAGCGAGTTAGCTTGTAGTCCATTCCAGATCGAGCGACAAAACTTGACATACCATTGTAGTCGCATAGCTCTTTGGCACCAAAACCAGTCATTGTGCCTGCACAATCGCCAAGCAGGATGCAGTCGAAACCCCAAGAGTATGCGTCGGTCAAGGTGCCCAGCACGCACTGGTCGGTGTTGACTCCTGCAAACAGAATGGTCTTCTTCTCACTCTCGCGCAAGTAGCGATGGAGTGGTTCCTCTGGTGACCACATGCCACTCGGTCGGTTCTTATCAAAGTAGAGGTCGTTCTTTGAGGCAACATCGAGTAGAGGATCGTAAATCTGCGCGTTCCAGCTGCCTTTCCAGAGACATTTGCCCTGTCCATCGGGAAGCTCAGCGCCTAGACCGACGTGCCAGCCGACACCAGTCAAAGCAGCACGGTTGCGGCAAAATCCACGCTGAACAGCTGGAGGCATGACGCGCAAGTCGTGGTCGGTGATGCCCCAGTTGAGCCATGCGATCTGAATGCCCTCAGCTCGGCATCGCTCGATAACATCGAGAGTAGGCTTGACAGCTGTGATTCCCTCTTGGTGGTCGCGACAAGCTGGGTGGATGAAGTAGTTTTGCATGTCGATGATGACGAGGATGGTCTTCTCAGGGTCCTGTAGAGCTTCCATTAGTACTGGTCGCATGAGCTTGGACTGGCGGCGAGGTAAGAGGACCCACTATCATGCAGCCACGGTGGTTTCGGATGCCATCGTCTGCATCGATCACGAGCTTGGTTCGTGAACCTCGAGACAAATCGAAGCGCTTGGTGTTGGGATCATATTGCCACTGGTCGTCGCCGCCAAATGCGACACTTTCGTAAATCTCTTTCTGCTCGGCTTGAGAGATGTTCTTGAGGACGTCAATAGACGGGATAGGGAGAGCGGCGAGTGAGAGGTGAGTTTGTTCTTCAATATAGACAGCTGATGGGGCCATTCGTGATAAGGTAGTGAGGACGCGGGCAGGAGATCTTGTGAATGAAGCTGGTGCAATTGCGGCTCTAGAGTATGTAGCTTTGGAGAATAGAGAGTGTGTGGCCGCGACGAGACGGCCTCTGATAATGTAGCGTGGCGAGAAAATTTCTTCTTTGTGTAGGTTGAGATTGTGGTGGAAGTGGAGGTGGAAGTGGATGGAGCAGGGCAGGAGTTGTTTTTATTATGCTGTAATGGACATGTGACTCTGATGTATAGTTTGTGTAAGGTGGAATAGATGAACAAGGGCCGGCGACTTGGGCATGGACATATATATGCCAAATCGAGCTCCGCTGAGGCTTATCTGTGCTCCCTCAATTGTTGCGACTGTCCTCGTGCTACAAAGTACATGGGTACGCCTATCTATCAGCAATGCAATAATAATGCGTCAGGTACCAACTCGATCATCAGTGATCGCTCCGGTAGTCTGTACCCACGGCACGCTCCGGACGATGATTTGCGGCCTTCATTTGTGATTGATACAATGATAACCCAGACAGACGTTTCCAGCTGCCCGCCTCCAAGAAGAGCGATCTTCCTTATGACGGACAAAGATACGAAAAAATCCTTATCATCAGCAATCAGCCCATGTTTCGCAATTGTCTTGCCATGATCTCAACACCGATCCTCGTCAATGGAATCCTGCAGCCTGCCTACTCTGCCAAGTATGAGCCTCCTCGTACAATGTTGTCGCGCGATACACATAGATGTGATGATGTACGGCAGAGCGTGCTCAGTCGCGCATGCCACTACTACTTTGGGAATATGGTGATGATGATTTCAATCAATTACTCGTGACTCGCCAAGGATTCTTATCTCTTCCAAGCTCCGAGAGCGCAACCTCGGTCTCAAGTATTCGAAACACCCCTGCCGAGATATGCAGCCCGTCTTGTGCCGGCCTTGTGCTACATCATAGAAGATCAGCCTGTGGACTTTGCTACGCAATTCGATCCTACTGCCGCCGTATGCGGTATGTCGATGCGGTATCAGGCTATGACATGATGAGCTTGATAGCAGTTCAGGATCCAATCAGTGCCACTTCACAGCCGATAGGATTCGCGCTGCTGTGGCAAGTCTTTGGCCTCGTCACTAAAGTGGTCAGCATGGCAAGCTAGAACCTTTGATGACGACGCGGACGCTATCTACCAGGATGAGAACAAACAGCCAACCCCTATAGTTAACTGAGACGCTGTGCACACATTGGCCACCCGACGACATATTCAAAGACCGTGGCTTCAAGGGCTGTGTACGACGGTGTGGGACGATCACAATGGAGGCTATGCTATCGAACCTTCCCCTGTCACAAGACTCGAGCTTCTCCTCGTATGCTGCGGGAGAATTCTTATCTCATGGCTATACTCAAAACATAATCACCAAGCAGAATCTTGATGATACTCTTCTTGCTCAGTTTCGGTGTCGTGATAGTACCAGTGGATCTTTCGGCTCGAACCGTTGCGCTGGTTGCTATCGCCATACTGATCCTACTCATTCTGATCTGCATCATGAACAGCATCGTACGAGCTCGCTCGACCTGGACACCTCCTGTGGGGCAGCGCAGAGCCCGCCAGAGACACTAACGAGAAATCGATCAAGACGAATAAGGAACATAAACAGGTTCAAAGATCAAACACTACGACAAGATGGCTCAACCCCGTGTAGAGACTAGTATGAGCACCACGAACAGCAGCGACAGCTAGGCGTGCATCGGATCTAGCACGAATGATACTGCTTGAAGAGTTGTAGACCTTGAGGGACGTCGGAGGTCATGTGGGCGCCTCGGGCCACATCTCTTGTGTACGATGATACGACAAAGAATGCGCGAATATTGTACAGCCTACATTACAAAACCTTGTGCAACACCTTCTCGCAACAATGACAAAGAACGACGATCGACATTGTCCAACAGGCCATCAACATTGTGCAGTGTTTGCGACGCCTTTGTGAGAGTGATGGTCGACACTGTCCAGTGAATCATCGACATTGTACACAACGTGAAGAAGCCTTTGTGAACATCGAAAGACATCCTATATATACAATGCAATGCCACCCTAATCGTTACGCATCAGCCAAATTCTCTCTCTACTCATCACCGCTCACACTCATCGTCTACATTTCATCCTCAACACAGAACACCTCTCCACAACCTCCACAACCATGGACTCAGATAATCCCAATCCCATCACCACCAACATCTCCTCGCCGCGCGCCTCGGAGACCACTTCCGCCATGCCAACGGCACCCTCGTCCCTCGAGCTCTCACCCGAGGCCGTAGAGCTCCTGCACACGAGAACGCTCCTTCGAGAAGTCGAGGGCAGGTACCAGCGACTCTGTCAGTTCACACATACTGCAATGCAGAACCGTCTACAGGAAATGCACACCATTCAGCACCAATATGAAGCAGAAATAGCTGAGCGGCTCAATGTCGAGAGGCAGTTCAACCGCTGGCGCGAGTCGGCAAGAGAGGCCTTCGCTGAGGAGCGAGCCGCTCTTGCTAATGCCGAGCACACCATTGAGAATCTGCGCGAACAGCTGGAGGATTGCACTTGTAAGTGCGAGTGCCCCAAGCATGCTGATCAGGCTGGATGTGTCCACGCTGAGAATCTCAAGGTTCTGCAAGCTAAGCTAGAGGAGATCAACTGCTGCGTCTGCCTCAACACACAATCAGATGCATTGTTTCCTTGCGGACATGTACCTTGCTGTATGGCATGCGCACATCAGCTGTCAGCATCTAACAGTTTGGCAGAGGGTGTGGCGCGTTGCCCGACCTGCCGTGTGGAAGGTCAGTTTCAAAAGATCTACTTTGCTTGAGGCAAGAACGACGGTCAGATGCCGGAGGCGAGAGATGGAGGAGGTGAATGTGAAGTCGGGATGAGAATTATATAGATGATTGATGACGTGGTGAATGAAGGGTAAGGTAAGGTAAGCTCGGTGGAAGGTAAGGCAAGGTAGGTGCGAAAGCGGACTGGATATGCTACAGCTGGACTGAGCAAGGCTTTTGGTTCGCATTGCTCTTGGTATATAGATCATGGCGGTAAGTACATCAGAAAAACCATTTCCCCAATCTCTTCCGTCCACGAGCTATCAAGTGACCACGCCCTGACATGCGTATAGTGCTCGCCGAGACTAAGCAGATCATCGCCCGGCACCTCCTCCCCGGATACAAAAAAATGTTCGACATCTCCTCCATCGCTGCAATTCAGACCTTGTCGCCTAATTTGACATATCGTTTGTTTGATCATGCTATCGGTCTCGACCCCGTACATTGTGGATCTCAGTGCTTGATCAGAACGCTATGCCCTGATTCGAATTCCGTCGTGGACAGTTTCGCTTAAAGATTGGGCATGAAAGTCTTCTTTCTGGACAAAAAGAAATACAGCAAATGCTAAGACACTTGAACAAGCTGTGAGACATTTCTGAGTATGTTCGTGATGTGGGGAGTAGCAGACAAAGAAAACCTCTGTGCAGTCGAAATTCATGCCGGTCGTGAATCAGAAGTGTGTCAAACAAAGAAAAACACCCTGAAGTGAGACATCGAGCCACTGTTCAAGCTGTGAATGTCCCTTATGACTTCTTAGGGGTCGTGCTTCAAAAGCGACCTTATCCCTCCCCTGTTAGCATCTTCTTATTCACCATACTTCCCTGTTTCCCTCTTCAAGGATCACATTTGGATCGACATCTGCATCTATAACCACTCACTACAGTACAAAGAAACTCTTTAATGTCTTTGGCATCATTTTCGTCCTCTGGCCTCGAGTCAACACCGCCTTCGTCCTCAGCAGAGCTTATGGACATCACACCACCACTGCCACTCAATCTAGACACCTACTTCAAGCGCGTACTGAGCGACGTCAAAGTCCTGAAATGGCAAACGACGTCGACACCCCACACTATGTCTCGGGATGACTTCAAGTATTTGGACCGTTCTCTAGGTTGGTTAGCTCGGGACATACGCGAACAGTTCAATCGCGAAGTTGAGCTATTGTCACGCAAGCTGTCACAGAAGAGTTGCGTCGAGCAAGAACGGGATGCAGCCATTAGCCAGCTCAACGACAAATCTGTGGCCCTCAATGCAGAGATGGAAAAAGCCAACGAGCTCCGAGCTGAGGTCAGGGAGCTTGGCTTGCAATTAGCTCGCGCCAAGGGGTTGGGTAACGCATGGAAGGAGATTTCCGAGACGACATTGGCCCAGCTCCGATCCTCAAACGCAGCGTTCAGTGCATTCAATATTGCCAGTGATACTCAAACAGGTTCGGTGTCGTCCGCCTTAACCTCTCACAATCACGAGTGTAGCCTCTGTCTGGACGCGGAGTCTGATGCCTTGTTTCCTTGTGGGCACGTCGCATGCTGTGTGACCTGCGCACATCAGCTGTCTGCAACTGCCAATCACGCTGATTCGGAGGCGCGGTGCCCAATATGCCGTGCGCAAGGAGGATTCCGGAAGATCTACTTCGCATGAGTAGGCTCTGCATAGCGAGCACCGGCGAGAGATGGTGGTGACCCATTCCTGGCTATCGAACAAATGGGAAGAAGAGGTGTCCGCTGTCAGGAGCAGGAGACGAGCCATCGCTTAGAGGTGGCGACGTTGTTGACATGGTGTTGTATGGAGAAACTGGCAGCTGATCGTTACCGCATGGAGCGTAAGGAGTTCTCTTGGCTTTGGTTCTGGTTCTAGTTCGAGATGAGGTTGGAGTTTTGGGGTGGGTATTATTCTGTACATGAAATTAGTTCAATTTGATCACGCTTATTCTTCAGACCGCACTTTCCACTTATACAATTATGCTCGACACAGCACTATTCCAAAGTGCCTAGCCAAAATTGCTATTTCGCCGGAGACAGTCTCGGTGAACATCGTGGCTTTGTCAGTTCAAGTAATTACACAATGTAGTCAAAGGCACTGTGCAGTAAGATATCGAAGCACTGTCCAACAGTTGTTGCTAGTCTTTCTTGAGTGTGGGCAGACGAGCTTGAAAGGCGCCCTGTTCTATCCTCCTTCTATGGCATCCTCTCCTCGCTGCAAGTTCACTGTGTTCACCATACTCACTTATTCACCAATTACTAATAACTCGACAGCTTCACCCCAAGCGTTCATGATAGCACAAAACGATTGCCATGTCTTCTATGGCATCCTCCTCTGCCGAAGACTTGGACTACATCCACCGATCCCTCGTATTCTTGCTGACCGTGCTCCTGCTAATCCCCTTATTTTGCCTATCGAGACAGCTGAAGCGAGAGGAAGACAAGAACAGCGAGCTTCGAAGAGCGCTCTCGACAGAACGCGCAGCAGCGGCTTCGAGGGAGGATGCTCTTCGTCAGGAATTGGGATGGGCACGCGGTGACCTGGAGTTCACCGAGTCGCTTCGCAAATGCGCGCATGTTGACGCGAAGAAGTTTCACTCGAAGTTGGCCGCCTCGAAGGCTGACCGCGATCGCATGAGCGCCAAGCTGGAGAGTACCAGCAGAGAGCTTGAGAGAAAGAAGGCAGCCATCGAGGAAGCCAAAACAAAGTTTAGCTTGTTGTCTGCCGAGCGCCGCGAAAGTCTTGAAAAGAGACCTGAGACGCAATCTCTGACACGCCAGCACGAATGCACTCTATGCATGAACGAGAATGTCGACGCCTTGTTTCCTTGTGGACACGTCGCGTGCTGCATGATCTGTGCGCTCAAGCTACCGACAACAGACTCGGACAAGTTCATGGTATGTTGTCCGTTTTGTCGCGAGGAGGGACATCCCAGAAAGTTGTACTTCGCATAAGACTTGCAGACGTCAAGCGTAATGGATACATCGTCGGGTAAGGAGTATCAACCGAAGAGCGCCAACTGTTCTGTAAAATAAGGTGAGAGGTGCTTGTAGACAGGAGAGGGTCGATTACTTGCACGCGAGAATGTTGTTGATATGGTTTTGTAAAGGTATAGTATTTTACCAGTAGATTGCGGAGCACATACATCGTTCTCTTTTCAGAGTTGGAGTTTTAGGTTAGGTGCACATCTGTACCATACGATCAGATAGCATGAAGCTGAATATACTTACTCGTCTACTCGTTCATTAGACCGCCATATTCCCACGTATATTATGAACTCCAGCGTTTCACTCGCCCGACTACCTCTCCATGATCGGCCTTGTGCTGTGAATATGGACATGAGAAACGATACAATGAAGCAAAACAACGACATTGTACAATAAAAGATCAAAGCACCGTACAAGTCGTAACAGCGACCAGGAAAGATATGACACAAAGGGAGGAAAAGCACTATGCACTATGCACTGAGACATCAAGCCGTGAATCACGAGGAGACGTGCCGAAAAGGCGACCCTCATCTTCCTCTTTTCGCATCACTTTTCTGTCCTCGTGTAATCACTATAGTCACATTTTCCTCAAGCACAATCATGTCGACCCCGACACCGTCAATCAAAGTGCAAGCTGTGCAACCACCTACGCCAACACAAACTACGACCGAGATGTCTTCCCTATCGTCCCCTTCTGCCACAGCCCAGTCGACATCGATCGTGTCCTAGGCTGCCTCACCGCTCCATACATCATCTGCGACGATTGGCCCGAAGCGTGAGATTGAACTCACACAGCAACTGCTCGGGAACCTTAGCAGAAGTAATGCACACCGAGACAGTTGCTCTCCCTTGGACATCTGTATGCTCAGTAATATCTTGCGCAGGTTGCATGAAGGTATCGATCAGCAAGCGCTTACACCTGAAGACCTATTGGAATAGCTGAAGCAAGAGCGAAAGAAGAACCAGGCACTCCGAGAGAGGCTGTCTTGACAGACGCTGTCAAGGATCCTCGCGCAAGCGATTGATAGAGAGCGTGTCTGGAGGAAATACGCGGACCGCAAGAAAGAACAGGAGCACTCGCTCCGAAATGAGGTGAAGACTTGGACGGTCGCCGCTGAAGTTGATAGGGATTAGATTAACGTTATACTGGACTTCACTCGCATAGAGCTACAGAGCCAAAAGGCAGCCCTCTATGCGGTTAGAAGTCCTGAAATCCAGGAGGCCTCACTTGAAAGCAATAAGGTAGCCACCCATGCCGCTAAGAGTTCCGAGACTCAGGCGGCCTCAGTTTCGTACCAGCACGAGTGTAGTCTCTGCTTGGGTGCCGAAGTTGATGGGTTGTTCCTATGTGGCCATGTGGCATGTTGCATGACATGTGCTGAGAAGCTCCCGGCGAGCAAGGAAGGGGACGAGTGATCAGGAACC
>Ga0058698_10001155_pt1 | contig 12474 bp, 8 predicted proteins | sample AgamicAsSfe_FD_67288 | JGI IMG/M metagenome (GOLD analysis project Ga0058698, IMG submission 67288) | Agave microbial communities from Guanajuato, Mexico - As.Sf.e | ecosystem: Host-associated > Plants > Phyllosphere > Phylloplane/Leaf | place: Guanajuato, Mexico | collected 2012-05-30
CTGGTGTAAAGCGCCAGACTCGTGACCGGTGTCCATAGCATCCTGAGGCGTCGGCGAGAGGCGGATCTCCGTGACTTCCGGGTCGCGGTCTTCGACGTGCATTGCTGAAGTCGGGACGTTGGGAGGCAGGCCTGCGCCGGGGAGCGCTTCGTCATCGTAGTACGCTGGGCCTGCGACTGGGCTGGCGCGAGTGCTCAGGCCGCCGATTTCGGCACACGTGCTATCCATGCTGGCACGACGGTCACCGGGTTCGATGGACGGGCGTGGGATGTCGCTGTCGTGCGCGTAGTCGTAGGCGGGCGGAGGACGGGAGCGGGCGTGGTCGTGGAGCTCGACGTTGAAGTGGAAGTCGTCGTCTTCGACGAATTGCTGTAGGGCGAGGGGGAGGGTAGGGTCGTAATGTGTGAAGTCGACGGCGTGATCGCTGGCGTAGACGAGCAGGGCAGAGTTGTGCTCGACTTCAACGGCTTGGATGACAATGTCGCCTTCGACTTTTGCTTTTGAGATACGAGGCTGTGAGCCATTGACGGCGTACTCGATGCGCCACCACTGCATTCCGTCCGGAGTGGCTTCATCGTCGTTTTCAGTCGACATGTGGTCGTCTTCGTCGTCGTGGTCTTCTTTGGGTCGGAGAACGTAGGTGATGCTGGCTTTGGTGGCCACGCCCATGAGTGTGTAGCGTTCCTTGAGGCCTTCTTGTTCCAGCTCTGTTGGTGACGATTTGGATAGCTTGGAGATATTCTTCTGGATACTTTCCCTCTGCTCTGCAAGCCTGACCAGCTTTTTGTCAACACTTGCTATGACTGCCTCAAGCTTAGCCGCAATGTCTGCGTAGTGTGGCTGTTCAGGTGCGGTCGTGCCATTGACGACAATGCCATTCTCTTTGTCGGCGTTCTCTGCATCCGCCATGTTCTTTCCCGAAAAGTGGCCCAAGGTATGCTGCAGCATTGCTCTCGCGTCGATCTCCCTCCCTGGCATTTGCCACCTGGTGAGCTTCTTCTCGATCTCGTTGATCTTTGCAACTCGCTCCTTTTCTCGCGCGATTTCCAAGCGCGCTGGTCTAGCAATATGTACATTCTTCTCAAGATATTTGTCAATGAACAATGTTGATGGAATCTCAAGCTGCAACTTTTCCGCAGATGAATTGGTCTGCTTAGCCTGCATCACGATGATGTCGCCGGCATTTGCAATGTAGTTGTCTCCAGTCTCGTCGATGTCAGTATCCCACAATAAGCTGTCGAGAACCTCCATCAATTGAACCTTGTCCTCACCCGAAGTCTTAACGTCCAGAGGGAGAACGGTAGCGTATGGCGTGCGAATGCCCGCTGGGTTCGTGGTGCCAATGCGGGTCTTGAACAGTGATGTCAACTTATCATAGTTGTCCGTGTGCGCATCAGCTGCGCTGCACAACTTGTCGATGAAGTTCTCTGTCAACGTGACAGTCTCGCCGGACAGCAACAATTCCGTCTTTGTCAACGCATTCACGCTAGCGTATGCTCGTTGACTTGCGTCCAGAGCGGCCATCAAACGCTGCGTCTCCGCAATGAACTGATCAAACCTGTCGATCTCAGCGTCCGCGGGTGCTCCATTCTCAGTATGCACAATCTTGGGCAGGGCAATCTGGTTGCCTCTCCACCACTCAGCGTCCGTTCCATACTGGGCCATAGTATAGTCCCTCATAAGAAGTGCCTCCCGGACCGCAGGAATCGAATGTGCAATCGTCAAAAAGTTCGGCAAGTAATCTCCAGAGGGTAACGTCTTGAGGAATCGTGGTTCTCCTTCAACATGCTTGCGCTCCTCGGGACGCTCAACGTCCGGCACGATCTCACTGCTGCTCGCGCCCTGTGTCGACAGGACCATGCCCCATTGTCTGTCATGCGCGCTCTGATCTTTGTTCATGGGGCCGTATGTCTGCTGCGATGTTCCGTCCGCGTGGAGAATTCCAGATTCCTGCTGATAGTCCCTTCCTTTGCTCGCCGCAATCGCCTGCGCAAGTTGAGCATCCTCGTCGTCTCTGCTCGACGGTGCACCCATGTTCATCGCCGGCGAAGGAACCCTCGTAGGTGCCGTGCTTGTGCCTCCAAGAGGATGCAGGTTGTTGTCGCCCATGTTCGCATTGCCATCTCTGTCTGTACTCCACGCACTCTCATCCCAAGTCAATTCCTGCTCTTGTTTCGTGATATCCTCGCCATCCATGATCGCACCGATTGCACCTGCGACATCCTTCTTGACTTTGAGGTAGCGGACGGCCTGCTCTCGGCCGCAGCCAATGATAGAAATCACCGACTCGACATCGTTCTCGTTGGGTTCGGTGGTCATGTTTGGTGATGTGCGTTTGCTCGAAGCTGAAGAAGTATCTGCAAGGTTGTTCTGTACCAAAGTCGATTGTTTGTATTCCTTCTTCTTAGCAATAGAGCCTCTCCGAGCGTCCTGTTGCTGGTTTGATGAAGTATGCTTTGGCTGTGAAGCTGCGGTGTTCTGTGCAGGCTCTGGCACTGCGTCTAAATTCTGGCTGGAGTGATCAAAGAATAGCTCTTGGGCTCTCAGGAAGGCCACGCGCTGGTTCGCATTGTTGTTGTGATTGTTGGAACGGCCATATGTTTGCAGGCTGCGGTGTTTGCGCTTGCCGCTGGCCATGATCCTAGCTCGCGATGACGAACGGCTTCACGGGTGATCTGCGGCAGGTCTGGTGCTGGCCCAGTGCGCCGGCGACGGTGAGGTGTCAGGTGTGTGATTTGTATTTGTGCATGAAGCTGATTGCTGGACTGATATATGGTTTTGTACAGACGTGTGGTATGGAAGCAGTTAATGGGTGTATGTGGACGAAGGTCTGCGTCATCTCGAGCTCTCGTTGCTGTCACATGCATCCTGCTAGAGCTCCATACCTCACTCTTCTGCCAGACATCAAATTTGTCTTCTTCTCATGGAGCAATATGATCTCGCAGAGTTAAGGGCGATTTCGACGACCTCGAATATAATCGTAATCTTTGGCTTGCAACTCTCATCACACTTCATTAGGTTAATGCTAGGAACAATATACAGCCGCCAGTCTTTCCATTGTGCTCAAACAAAATCTTCAACATGCAGCTCGCCGGCTTAAAAAGTAAGACAGTACAAGAAAAGAAATCCAGATAGCCATTCTATGCAGTCATAAACATCGTGGAAAGTGCTCCACAGCTTCTCGACACCAATATCCCTCTCTTATCCAAAAACTCAACCAGTACCCGTAACACCACTCAATCCACCAGTCACGGTGCCTGTTGTACTGCCAACAGCGTTCTGCGCTCCCTTAGTAGCATTTGTAGCCTTCTTGGCATGCCCCGTAGCAGTATTCGCAGTATCGCTAGCAGCTTTCGAAACATCACCAGCAGTCTTCTGCGGCGAAGGCGAACCGTTGCTCTTCGCGCCACCAATCGCATTCAATTTCTGCGGCTTGCCGTTCTGCTGCGGTTTCTCGTCATACCTGGCAGGTGTGTGCTCGTCGCCATAGCCCGAGATGTCCTTCTTGGACTCCTCCTTCTTAGCCGCAGACATGAAACCCGTGAGGCGGCCGCCGCTGAGCGAGTTGAGTCTGTCGCCGATGGTGGCGTTGCCGCCTTCAGATTTGCTAGGCTCACTTTCGCCGTTGGCCCATTTGAGCGCGTAGTAGCCGCCTAGACCCCAGAGGAAGAGGAATGTGGCGCCCATCGTTGTGAAGAATACCGTGGGAAGAACCACAGTCAGGGCGAGACCGACTGCGAACAAGGTGAATGCAACTGCACCTAGGACTCCAACTAAGAGGCCCACTACTAGGGCGAAGATGAAGACTGTGAGGGAGAAGAGCACGAAAAGGAAGAGCGGGACGCCAGTGATGGCGAAGTTCATGCCCAGGAAGGTCTGAAAATTGACGTTAGTTTCAATCACGCAACACAGCATCGTAAACAATATCCATCACACAACAAACTCACCGAAAGCTTCGGATTCTTCAACATAAAAGCCTGCAACTTGGCCAAAAAGCTCGCGCGCTTCTCAGGTGGGAACACCGAGTCCAGCAAACTCTTGCCCTTCGCAGCTATCCAGTTCCCCCATCCTTCGATAGTCCCAAGTACACCGGATGTAGCGCCTTGCACTTTATCCTGAGCGCCTTTGGCAATGCCGTTGACCTTGTCCGCCATGCTGTTGTTGCTGCGATCTTGCGAAGCCGTGTTTCTCTTTCTTGCTCTTGCCGGAGATGGACTGGCCGACTTGCCCTGGCGGATCTCGAGTTTCCGCGGGGTGTGATGTTTCTCGGCGGGAGCTATGGTGAAGTGCCACGCAGGCGAGGCTCGAGTTCGAGGCTGGTATTGTTGTTCTTATAGACTGTATCAGGGGATAGCCTAGGTGCAGATAGCTATTGGGCGCACGTAAAGCAGTCGCAACAGAAAGGGAACCGCAGCAAAGAAAGGACTTGTACCTCTGTACCCGGAGCACAAACAACGCTATGCCTTGGTTTCGTGGAGCATATGCTGTCACCGCATGGCGTTTAGTTCCCTTACGCTACGACAGAAACTTGGTTCAACGGGGGCGCAGGTGCGGGCGTGCCAAACGCGTGTTTTGATGTGACGTCGAAGTCGTGGCGCTCGCGTGGCTGATGTCGACTTTAAGATTGAGGCTCACGTTTGGGGGCATGCTTCTTGATCGAATTTCGCAGTGAGCATCGATATTGGTTCGTAAACCTCATCTCGAGACACAAGGTCAATTTTTACATCTGAATAAACAATACGGGTCGCCTTTACCTGCGATCCAGAGATCCCTAAATCCAAACTGCCACGATTCCATCGACAATCGCTTAAGCTCACCGTGGAACTCAAGGACCCCTCGCCAAACCTTGTACCACGTACCCGGGACGTTGATCGCAATGCCTGCATCAGGTGCGCTAACGGTCATCGGCCATCGCAGGCTCTTCATCACCTTCGGACTCAATCGGTACGATGCAGTCTCGCTCAATTCTCAAGCAAGTGTTGGAAGAGCGTAGACCGTATGCCGTAGGCAAAAAGACCCTGTGGTGTGACTACCTTTCCACTCGCTCGTGAATGAGGCGTTCTGTGAGGAAGAACTCTTCTCGTTTATCTTCCAACTCTCGCGTCTACAGTTCTTACGCACAAGTTCCTGTCTTCAGTTGCAGTTCATACTATCCTTGTGTACGTGCTAGCACTACAGGCAATTTGCGCATCTCCGAGTCTGCCAGCCATTGAGATACTTTTCAAACCGCCTACTAAGATTGGGGGCGAGTGCGCCAGTATCGTTAGACACAGATACTGAACAAGCCTTGCTTGCCGTTGAGATTTCGTACACAAACTTGGGCGCAACAGCTGTAGACGCCAGATTGGCGACGAAGTCTGCTGGATGATATACTCGTTTCTTGGATGGCTGCCAGTAGTACAAGTCGGCTTGCTGGCAGGGATGTGCCCAGATATTTGCTAATGCCATCAGCGATACATAATCGGATTACTAATCATCGACTGTGTTTCCAGGGGAGAGACCTCTCTTCTCAGCGGAGACCTGCTCGTGCGAATTCGGTGTCCCAGCAGGGAAGAGCTTACCAGAGAAGGCGCCTTTTGGAGAACAACTCATCCTCTCGGCGGCGGCCTCATTCTGCGGCTTGGATGTCTGAGAAGACAGCGGCTTATCAGCAAGCGTATTTCAGGGTGAGAGCTCATTTTTCTCAGTGGCGGTAATCACTGCTTCACGCATGGCAACTCCACAGTGCATGCCGATCTCTTTGTTCACCGTACGCAGCATCTTGGTGAATGTGCCCAAGTCACGTACTATAAAATGCGTGATTTGTTCTCCTGCCCTCTACAACAATTGATCTCACCAAGATCACTTTTGGCTTACTTCATCTCCTTCCATCAATCCTTATCGACAATGACAATTTTCAGAACCCCAAAGATACTCATCCTCGCCATGGTGGCTGGTCTGGCCTCGAGTCTTCCAGCCGCACTTCTCGCTGGCCGATCGGACGAATATGACGGATTGTTCGCGATGTGGTAAGGCCAGAGATCGTACCGAGACAGCCACTGCGATGGTCTGCTGACATATATGATCTCTACAGCCCTGGAGTGTTGTGGAAAGGAGAGGCATGTCAGTCACTCGAATGGAACAGCGGTCTATGCTGTGAGTATTTCTTTCTAACAGTACACAAAAGACTTTGGACATTGACACACATCTGCAGACATTGTTCCCCCGAATCTAGGCGGCACGGTACAATCGGCCAGTCCTCACCAAGGCACCGATGGCACCTGCGCGTTGTATCAGTAAGTGAATACCTGCGATTGTACGGAAAGAAATGCGAGAAAGCATTGCTGACGATATTGAAGTGGTCACAATTGTCTAGGGGAGAGGACACCTGAGATCGCATACCCTGGCATCGACAACTTCGAGATGAGCGGTCTGTTCAGTCCCTTCCAGTCATGGATGTGTAGAAAGGCACCCTTTTAAGGTGTGTGCTGTACGGCTGTGTAGTCATACACACATTATGATCCACGGGTGGGCGGTATTTCGATATTCGGCGAGCGAAGATTTTGGGTAGTTGCACGATATGTATTCATTAGGTATGCCACATTGTTTTGCATCAATTCATCACATATTGGGCCGATTTACATATGCCAGGTACCCAGCTCCAGCATCTGATACATCACGTCGTTCACTACGTGGCCTTCACGGGCATTCCCTCAGTGCATTATATCAACACGCGATCACAGCCAAGCAAACACGTGCGGTCCGCATGCCTATTATCGTCTCATGCTGTTCGGTCACACATCTGGAGAACTCAAGGCCGTGAGCTTCTAATCGACGACTACTTCCTTCCCGCAACCACCTTATATCCTGCATCCACCCTACAACTACATTTACATCTTAAATTAGCAACATCCCATCTTACATTATACCAAGATACACCTGAACTTATACAAGACCCCACAAACATCACGATGTCTTACATCAACCCCATGATCATGTCCCTCCTTGCCGCCCTCCTCGCGAGCCTCACGATCGCCTCTCCCATCCAGCACCTCGAGCACCTCTCTGATACCGACCTCAGCCTGCAGCCTCGATCCCGTCCGTGTCGTCGGCTGGACCAACAACGTGTGCCGTAAGCACCCACCAGGGAAAGAGACCAGACGTAGAATTAAGAGATCTAACCTCGTACATCACAGAACCCGTGCCGGAGTCAGACAAGGACAGCTCCCTCTACTGGACGTCAGACAATACTCAGTGGATCCAGCCCTCGACCGGCTATAGCGCGCGCTGCTGGACGTACACGTAAGTGAAACATTCTCCAGTCCTGTCCGTACCTGGTAAGGAAGGACAAACGCTGACAATGGATCTATAGAGGCGCGGATTGCAAGGGCAAGCAGTCCAAGGAGTTCGACGCCCATGGCACCTACACCGGGCAGCTGTTCGGCAAGCATTACAAGGTGTACCAGAGCTTCTGGTGCACATGTGACGACAAGTGTGTTGTCGCCACGGACGTTGACGCGAGGGACGTGGTCGCGGCTCCTGCTCTCGAATGATGTCTTCGTGGCTATGACGAGATCCTGCAGGCCCAAAATATTCCCAATGTTCTATGCGGGCAAAGATCGTCCTCTGGTGCGTCGGACCGTGGCCGATAGCGATTCGGCAAGTCTTTGAATTAATGGGAAGCGTTCTGTAGCGAGTGTACCGACAGATTAAGGCCGAAGCGACATGGAATGACTATACTGGGAATCAGCTATGTTCTTAATGACATTGAAATGCCAACATATATAAAACTTGATAGCAGTATTTGCATTGTTTCGACTGCAAGTGCGTTTTCTCATCCCGATAATGCCGATGTCCACTGGGGTCGACACGAAGAGAAACATTTGGCTCCTCAATGTGCCCGGTCTCGCGGTCTATGTTCAAACTGCGTACTGGCATCTCGGCAGTAAGAGTGAGAGTAATGCATCCATGTAGGAACAAAGATAGTAGCCCAACAAATTTTGAACAAACATATGGTTTAGACAGTATCTCAACCTTAGAAACGAACGTATACTGATCTATAAGTCGATGATAGTAGCGCGCTGGATACTATCAGGAAGGACGAGTGTAGATGTCATCTCATTAGAAGAATGATACAGACTTTTGAAGCTAGACCGCGAGCCGGTGTATGCGAGAACAAAACGTGTCGGAAGATGCGCGGGTGTATATATTTTTCTCTCTTGCGGATCTTCGAGATGTATGCCTATCCTTGTGGACCGGAAGGCCGAGCCGCAGATGGCTGGTTGATGATGATATAGCTGCTGTAAGATGCTTGCAGCTCATCCCCGCCACCGGTCGCTATAGCAATGAGAGCTTTTCACAAATGGCGACGGGGAGGAAAATATCATGTGTTGATGGCAGAAAAAACAACGAAGTGATTGCACATGGAGATCCGATTATTTGTCTGCCTGGATATGTGAGCGTATAGGGGGAAGAAACAAGACGAACCATCAAGAGCGAAGGAAGAGGCGTTCTCCGCGCACAGAGCATCTTCACCAAGCCACCCCCGGCCACGCCATCACACACTTCATAGCCACCACGCTAGTCGCACCGCAGTCAACATCCAATCTTGGGCACTTCTAAAACATACTGAGCTTGTTTTGCAGAGAGACATTTCGGAAGCGTAACGATTTCTTTCCTGCCTTGATTGCGACTTCTTTCATTTTGAGCAAAGCGCCACAGCGACTGCTTTCTCCAGGTCTCACTCCATCCAGCTCGGCCGTCATCAACAGTCAGCAGGATTACACTTGGACCATCACTTGAACCACTTTACTCAGCAACCTCGTATACAGGCGAGCATATTCAGCACGCATGGCATACGGTATTCCGACGGCCATTGAGGCCGGCTCACTGTCCTCTATCACACCCATTGCTTGCAACCCGCCACCACATCCTGGTCGTGGGTCTGATCATCTCACGCAACCATTAACTCTCTACATTGCCAGAGTGCCTGGTAGCCGAGATGTGTTCCTGACACCTCTCAAGCCTCGCGAGAAAGTCGTTACCGCACAGGACGTTCAGAGCTCGCTCTACTACGTGCACTTCAACACTAACGCAGATTCTGAAGCGCTACAACAACAGGCACTCAGCTCCGTCAACAGCGATGCCGCCGAGCTACCGTCCATACAGGAAGATATGCAGCGGCGTAAGCCAGTTCCACCACCCAGGTCGCCATTGAGAAAATCACCATCTCCGATGGGTAGACAGCCATTCCCCGCGGAAATCACAACACAACAACAAGAAAATACGCCAGCCCGAGCAAAGAGCCAGGTCACTCGCAAGCCACTGCTGTCAGTCACCACCAACGATGTTGCGTCTCGGCCAAATTTCATCGATCTGCCAGAGCTACCGCCAACCCGAAGAAAGCTTCCTACGCCACCTGCGGAAGACGAGGGTTATGGAAGCTCACTGACAGTCAACGATGCTTATGGTCGTGAGCGTTCGCGAAACAATTACTTCGGTGGCCACCAAGATGCTCTTGTAGCAACGATGCCTCAGGTCGGATCCCTCACCATCATCCGTCGAGACCCTGCCACTTCTGCGCAGTGGAACGTGGCTAGCGTCCGCGACCCACCAGCAGAGGAGGTGAGTTCTGCAGCGTTGCTGAGCCCCACGCTATACGGTAAAGTGAAGAAGGGTGGTGCTCCACTCTGGCTGGACATCACCAACCCTGGATATCAGCAATATATCAGCAGTAACCGCTCGGACAGCCGCGTCAGCACTTCAACAAGCTCGTCCGAGAGTGACGGAGCGCCACAAGGGACTTTCAGGCGCCGACTGTACTTGCCTGGCTCCCGCCACAGCGACCGACGCTGGGTATCGAAGTCGAACCAACCCAACGCGATTCCTCCAAACATGCAAAGCCGCAACAGTGCTGAGAACTCCCCCTATCCAGACCTCACTCCGCCGCTTATGGATCGACGGAGCGCCGGTTACTCGTTCTTCAGCCCGTGGGATGGCAGGTGCGACTTCAGCACATCGACCTCTGGTAGAGCACTGAAGTGCAGACATCATCTTCCAAATAATCAAGGCAGTGTCGAAGTGTCTGAGCTGCGCTTCAATCTGCGCACGACATCAAAAACCACACCCGCGCCAACCTCGCTTGCAGAGAAGCGTGGCTCCTATTTCCACGGCCTGCATCGTCGCCTGAAATCTAACGATAGCTGGGGAGGTGGCCCAAGCCCCGAAGGCGAGCAAGAACTTCCGACTTACATGGTTGATGAAGACGGAAACTTAGACCTTAGCCTTGGACAAGAGAAGGCTGGTGGCGGTTTTGGAGGAAAGCAGGCCAAGCTAGGAAAGCTGATTGTGCATCCCGACGGCGTGGCCATGCTGGACCTCTTGGTCGCTGCGAATGTTGGCCTATGGTGGCGTGCTTGGGAGAGAGTGTGATATTGCATGGACAAAATTTTTTCACACGCATTGACTCGTGAGGGTTTTATGGGAAGGATCTGGCCATGCACATATGTGACGCATGTTTTGTGGCGGCAAGTATCGCCGTTATGGTTGCGTTGCCGCAGTGCCGATGCAGGTCACAACCATGCCGTCGGGCGAGTATCCTCTTAAGGTATATGCTTCTCCGTTTCTTCACGGCCGCATTAGAGGTAGCACAAATTTCATGCACGACAGCTCGCAAATTCACAACATGACCAATCAATGTGGAACATATATGATATTGCGGGCCAGGGAGGTTGCTACACGTAACATCGATGGAGTTCCGAATGTCGGAAGCTCCCCGATGGTATGGAACCTCACATACATACTGTAGCTGCACGCATATGTACAGCGGGTGTTCCTAGCCATTACGTCGGTATGCTAGTTTTTGCTACCCTCGTACTGCAAGTTCTCTGTCATCGCGATATGTTAGCCTGTATTATTGGTTCGCTAATGCAACACGAGTCATTCAATGCTCTTCGGCAGCGCAAGATCGACCCGGATACGGCACTCGTTCTCTCACTTGCGCAACATGCAGCCGAGATCCCATATTGAAGTCTGGCCACAGTGGCCATATCGAAGAATTCAAATTTCCGTACGAGACAAGTGACCTACCTTCCTCATCGGCTGGTGTTACCAGCCATCTCTACTAAAACGAACAAGTACGCTTCAAAATACCGTTATACTCTAGCATATCCCGCTATAGCCCTACAAGCAATCTCCACGAAACCCAACGTCGTAACCCTACCTAGTCAGCAGCCGAGAGCCCTCAGTCTCCATTGACTTTCAATCCCACTTTCCAGACTCCCCATTCCACACATCTTGCGTAATACCGCACTACGTCTTCGGTTGATAATCGGCGCCGGACTCGAACGCCATGTAACTGCAAGGGTGTTTGCGTGCCTGCCGAACCCCTGCCACGTGCGTCCCGCTAATCGCCCATCATCAGCTGCTAACGGCCTGTCAAGTTTCATCTACTACGCCAGTCCACGCCTCGCGAGGACGTACAGCCCTGCTCTTCCGCTGCGCGCGCGCTCCATCAGGATTACTAAGGCCGATCATTGGAGACCTAACTACTTTGCGAACCCCTGCACTCTGAGCTGCACCTCTCTGAATGCATGTGTAGAAAAACGACACGGAAGGAGAGCTCCGCGGCGCATCCTCCTCCCTGGTTGCAACGCTTACCTCTGAGCTCCGGTGTAAGGGCTGAAGAGGGCAGAGCGTGCATGCTTCGATAGTTTGGATCCTGCTGGTTTCAGGCTCTGCCGCTGTGGAATAGCCCTTCAGTGAGTGGGAAACGCCCATCCCGTGCGAAAAGTACACAGTAACCTGCTAGGCGTGTGTGGAAAACCGACTCGTAACAATCCGTTCGGCGGTGGCCGAAGTCTAACCTGGAAATGCAGCGCGTGGGCTGCTGGAGTGAGGGTTTCGCATGCAGCCACCATCGGCTGCCGGCTGCATAGGCGCAGACTCTATCTAGATTTCCCATGCGCCGACACGCCTTTGGTTGTTTGAGATCGGTTGTGCAGCGTGCTGCGACTTCGGGATCGAGTATACCCTTGCCTATAGTGGGTAGACCGAACCGCTCGCTCGATTCAGGTTCTTTTGATTCGTGCTGACGACAAGGGGATTTCTCTTTCTTCATCATTGACTAACAGTATGTGGTGCGCTGTGCGGCAAACTTGATCCTTCATCGCATGACTGCTCTTCTGCACCGTTGAAGAGTGCGGCGGTTCTCCTGTTTTACCAAACCTCTACGGACTCGCACATTATCTTCTTCGTCGCCTTGGGGAGAGTATCACTACTAACCCGGGCACGTCGGGGATTGTCGAGACGATGGGAAACATCCAGGAGATTCCTCCAGAGGTGCTGAAGAGCTGGCCCACACCAAATTACGTTGACCCAGTACGGCGGGATTGGATGCCAGCTTTTGCACTTGTTTGGCAGATTGCTTCTACGATACTGGTATGGGGGCGCTTTTACCTGCGAGTAAGACGTCTGGCTGGACCTTTTGGATACGAC
>Ga0058698_10001156_pt1 | contig 12467 bp, 6 predicted proteins | sample AgamicAsSfe_FD_67288 | JGI IMG/M metagenome (GOLD analysis project Ga0058698, IMG submission 67288) | Agave microbial communities from Guanajuato, Mexico - As.Sf.e | ecosystem: Host-associated > Plants > Phyllosphere > Phylloplane/Leaf | place: Guanajuato, Mexico | collected 2012-05-30
GAGAAACTGGTGATTCTCGACTACATTATGCGAAACACCGACAGAGGCCTAGACAACTGGATGATCAAGATCGACCAGAAGACACAGCAGGCAACCATCGTCGCAGAGCCGCCCAAGATGGATGGCGATGTGGACGACGATGACCATCAACCAAGCGATTACACGAGGCAGTCGATGGAGCAGTCCGGACTAGACCCGTACGGGCGAAGGGAGCCCATGACCACGACTAGCCGGTCCAACACACCCATGCAGAGTGGGCCAACGCCTACAGTGACTATCGGTGCCATTGACAACAGTTTGTCGTGGCCCTGGAAGCACCCCGATGCTGTGAGTATTTTTGCATTTCTGTTGTATACGGCCAAGCTAACAAGACTGTAGTGGCGCAGCTATCCCTTCGGTTGGCTCTTCCTACCCGTCTCGCTCATCGGCCAGCCCTTCTCCGAAGCCACTCGCCGCCACTTCCTCCCCCTCCTCACTTCGAAACAATGGTGGAGTGATACACAATCAGCACTCCGCAAGTGCTTCTCGCAAGATGCCGACTTCAAAGAGCGCATGTACGCTAAACAGATCGCTGTCATGAAGGGACAAGCATGGAACGTAGTGGAGACGCTCAAGACACCTGATTTGGGACCACTTGAGCTTACAAGAAGGGCGCGTGTATGCGTGTGGGATGACATTGTGGAGATACCAATCGCTGTGCCACTGCGGGCTCCGTCCGCGGAGATGCGAAGAAAACAGACGCCAGGTAGACAGTCACGGTTACAGGAAGAGCATGAAGAGATGGACATCACAGCTGTATCGACGCCACCACAGAAGCCCCAGCAAGACCTGCTCATGAACTCGCCGCCGTTAGAAACAGCGCACGAAAATCGCTTCAATCTCACGCGCGGCTCTTCCTCCCTCGACGTGCGACGTCCTGATAAAGGCCCTGAATCGCCAGCAACAGTGAGCGATGTGTACTGGGGCTCGCGCAACCTGAACCCTCATTCAAATGGACGCCCTGCGCACCAGTCGCGAATGAGTTACGATGCGCCTCGCAGGAACACACGCGACTCACGACACCATAGACGATTCTCACTAACGAACAGAAGAGACGTTGATGACTATGGCTTTGACGATGACGGCGATCTAGGATATGCCGCGAATGAAGATATGGAAGGAAACAGGAAAAAGGTCATTGTGGAACGGTTGGAGATGGTCAAGGGAAGGAATCCGGTGTTTACTTGGTGTTGAGCACATCGTAGCTCAGTTTGAGTGTTTTCTTCGTGACTTGAACACGTGGGAGAGATGACTGTCTTGCATCACAGGCGCAAGGTTACTGTTCCCATAGCATAGCATCTGGTTGGGTAGCATGGGAGGCGTTTTGTTGTACAAGAATCTACAGATAGTAACATGTATGCAGTAGCGGGAACAGCTCCGCTATTTTGCTGGTGCACCCACACCTCTGCATACGTTGCGCAACAACCCCCACACCCTAATAACTCAGTGATACACATACTTGGTGTGCGAGCTGATGATATTTCTTGCTTTTACTCTTTTCGTGCAATACACGTCGGTTCTCCCCGACAATCGCGGGCAACAGCCCTTTGCCGAAACCCCGTGAATAATCGAAGGGTCATCTGACACTCCTGCTAGGCTCTTCTCAGCCACACGCGATGACTTCCCACAACGAACATGAAAGGCAGCAGCGCCATTCCATCCACGCACGGCGATACAAATGAACGGGTTCTCGATCATCTAACTCATAACTCAGCACATTATCGTTGTCTGGCAAGCTGCCCCGCCGCTGTGCCGCGATCCCATACGTCTACCTTTACTTACCCGACGACCGGGTATGTACTAAGCGACTACACACCATCATCTCATCATCCGAGATACGGAGTTGCGCATCCGTAAATCGATCGCAACCAGGCTTGAAAAGACTCGCAATACTTGTGACGACTCCACGAGCACGTCAAGAAACTTTTAACAGCGCGTAATTTGTGGCGAGCAAAGGGATCAAAGCTTGGCATTTGGACCATCAGATGCGCTTCGGCATCCACGTCGTTGGAAGGGTTGGAAGAGCTAGGAAACGCTGAGGGGCATTTTTCACTCACCTGAAGCTCTCTTACCTGCAAGGTTCGAGTCGCTTCGTTTGTAAGCCTGGCATGGACAAGATGAATCCCGCCCTATTACTTGACCCGAGAAGGGTGCGTAGAACAGGTATATCCTCAATCTTTTTCCTCCGCCTCACCTTCTTTTCCATCATTACATGTCATGTCTACTCGTCCTTGGTACTTGCTCTGGTGTTGAATACTCTCATATTCATCAACGCCTTTCCCTCTCAAGTTCGCTATTCCTAGCCCAGCAATATGGACACTGGCAGTCCGGCTTCGGACTCCTCTGAGAAATCCGAACTGGTCGTTTACGAACCCAGTGTTATTTCTCCGATCTCTGATCCATTACCAAATGCTCCTGCCTCCATTTACTTAGACTCTGACCCCAGGCCCCAAGAGCTAACCGCGCACGTGCCAGGCGACAACGCGACCCATCACACCCATGGAGCGCCTGCACAACAACCTCTCCGATTTGACCCTCGCGCACTTCTAAATCCGTCATCTTCAAATCCCAAGCGTCCTGCATCTTCCGGTAACGACACTGATCGCGGACGCGCTGACCCTACAATTGCTGGCCAGGTTTCACTTGTCGAGCGCCTACACAACGTCCAAGAGCGCACATCATCGCCTGCTAAGCGTGTCAAAACTGAGGATCCGCGAGTTCAGAAGAACGGTAACCGATCTAACTTTGCCGGTGGAAGTGCACTTGAGCTGCAAAACCAGGCTGCGCAACCAGCTGCTTCACTACTCCAGAAGGGACCAGCGATTGATCTCACCATGAGTGACGACGAGGACGAGATCCAAGTCGTTGGAGACAACAGCAACGAGAATGTTTGTATCGGAAAACTCAAGCAGACCTACATTCAGGCGCACCAGGTGCCCTTCCCCGACCCGAAGAAGTTCGCTGGCAATCATGGTGGTCAAAGCAGGATCAAAGTATCCTTCCGCAGGGGTGGTGGTAATAAGGGAAATCAGATCATTATGGTAATTACTTTGATTTACAGGATTCTCGCAAAACGTATACTAACTGACATCCAGGTGCTTGACGGTGTAGGTAAAGAATTCGGCAGGGTCGACATGAAGACGGCACAAGGCCTTACACCCTTGATTGACAGCGCCAACACTAGCGGTCTCAAGTGGATAGCGTGGACTGAACCCCGCAGGAAATTGCCAAATGAAGGTCCACCTGGCAGTCAGATATCTGCCCTTGTTGGTATGACTTTGCAGCTGTATTGTCCGCGCAGGGTAGCAGACAATATCGGCCGGCACCTCAAGAGCAAGAACCTGATCTTGGAAACACCCATTTTCGAATTGGCACGCCACGACTACTACAACCCCCAGACCAAGGAGACATTTCAGAAGAATCAGGTAGGACAGCCCGATTTCCAGCTGCCTAATCAGTACGCTGTTGGCGCTCCCACGAACACATACGTTCTTCGCAGTGTCGACGAGATTCGCGCCGATGTCGAGGATGTCTTCGATACCGTTGTTAGTAGCTCGGAAGAAGTCCCCACACGAGAGCCATCATCGCTTATCACCACTGAGCTGTACCCACACCAGAAGCAAGCATTATACTTCATGGTTGATCACGAACAAGAACACCCTCCTGAGATATACGATCAGCGCAAAGATTCATTGTGGGCAGCCAAGTACCGAAATAACGGCCGAAAGTACTACGTGCACGTCATCACGAGTGAACAGGTGGAAGAGAAGCCGAGACCAGGCCTTGGCGGCATTCTGGCTGATGAAATGGGTCTGGGAAAGACGCTTAGTATCCTTTCTCTTATCTGCGACGATGCTTCGATTGCTGCAGCCAAGGACTTCTGCCAAAAGAGGCCCTCTCCGAAACCATACCCGGCGATGATACAACCGACTATAAATAGTCGAGCCACACTCCTTGTCTGTCCTCTGAGTACCATGACAAACTGGAAGGAGCAGATCAAAGAGCACTTCCCGCAGGGTAGAAGTACCTTGAGGTGGACCCGTTACCATGGCGCAGATCGTTTCAACATCTCGCCTGAGAAGCTCGCGGATCACGATATAGTATTAACAACATATCACATCATCGCCAAAGATTTGGCCGACAGGAAGCGGGCCCTCCCCTACATCAATTGGTTCCGCATTGTCTTGGACGAAGCGCACACCATCCGCAACCCGACTAATCAATCAAAGGCAGCATGCATGATGATGGGTCAGCGACGTTGGGCTGTGACTGGTACGCCTGTTCAAAATCGACTTGAGGATCTTGGTGCCCTGTTCAATTTCATCAAGTTAAAGCCATTCGACAACACCAGCGGCTTCAACCAATACATTCTCGGTCCTTTCAAGAATGCGGATCCCAACGTTGTAACGAAGCTTCAGTTGCTTGTTAGCACCGTTACTATCCGTCGTACCAAGGAGATCATCAAGGGAGAAGTACCGAAGAAGTTGGACTATGTCGTCAAATTGCAATTCTCTAAGCAAGAGCGGCAATTGCATGACTGGTTTGAGAAAGACACTCAACGCAAGGTGGCTGCAGTCACACAAGGCAATAAGATGGGCGGACAATCGTACGCTCGTATCTTGACCGCCATTACCAACCTCCGTCTGATCTGCGCTCACGGTCGCGACCTTCTCAGTGAGGAAGCTCTCAAGACCACGGACGGCATGACGTATGAGAAGCCTATGGAGATAGATGAAGACGAGAGCGACAGGCCGCAGCTTACACGTCAACAAGCCTACGAGATGCTCAGCCTACTTGAATCGACAAGTGCAGCTGATTGTCTGTATTGCGCCGACAAGAGGTCTCTACTAGATGCAGACTCTGACGATGAAGACGAGGATGGTAACGTTCAAGACATTATCGGCTACATGACCACCTGCTATCATCTAGTATGCCCAAAGCATATCAAGAAGTTGAAGGACCAGTGGAAAGATAACCTCATGGCTGACGGCTCTGTGCGATGCCACGTCTGTGACGATGTCAATCATCCAACGGCACTGAAGCTTGAGCGCACTGACTACTACAACTATCTCGAAGAGCAAAACCAGATTCGGAAAGATCCGAAGTTGGCGAAGAAAATCGGAAGCTATACTGGGCCGCACACAAAGACGCAAGCTCTACTCAACGACCTTCACGAGTTCCGCCTTTGGAGCGAGCAGCATCCCGATCAGAGGCCAATTAAGAGGTAAGCCGTCGTGTCCCGTAAGGATACTCTGAGAACGTATTAACACGCCTTGACAGCATCGTATTCTCCTCATGGACCACGCATCTCGACCTCATCGAAATTGCGCTCAAGAATGCCGGCCACCCGCTCGTCCGTCTCGACGGCCGTATGACACGCGAAAACCGTGACAAGTCCATGCAACAACTCCGCGAAAATCCAGAAGTCCGCGTGATGCTAGTCTCGATTGGTGCCGGTGGTCTTGGCCTCAATTTGACTACAGCGAACAAAGTCTTCATGATGGAACCGCAGTTCAATCCTGCGGCTGAAGCACAAGCTGTGGATCGAGTCCATCGTCTGGGTCAAGATAGGGAGGTTACTATCAAGCGTTTCATCATGGAGAATAGTTTCGAGGAAAAGATGCTAGTACTGCAGGGAAAGAAAAAGGCATTGGCTGATCTTACGATGGCGAAGGAGCGCAAGAGCAAGGAGGAGGCTACGAAACAGCGGTTGGAAGAGCTGAGGAGTCTCTTCAGGTAGAAAGCGAGTCGCTGTTTCATGTGGGATTTCGGTAAGGAAATGGGTTCTGATATGGTGAGTTGCTTGAGGCATTGGATTGGGCGGAAAACGAAATAATTCGCATGGATTGTGAGCGATGTGGATCTAGGTGGACATATCTGCGGATGTAGACTCCACGGGGCGTTCTGGGACCTGTTCAGTTCACACGTTGCATACCTAGCTTCGGCCCAGACATTTTTGATGCACCATAGCTCTTAGAGGAAGATCGTGAAAAATTATCATCACAACAACAAGACTCCGCTAAGAACCTGCTTTCCAATCCTTAAGCTTGACCAACAACTCTTCCATACTAGACGCGTAAAGATCGAATTCCCCAAAAACATCTGTACAAGGGTCATGTTCCTCAAAGTCCAGATACGCAGTGTGGAATCCAGCCTTCCTGGCTGCAATCAAATCCCACGCATGCGCCGCGATGAACCATCTCGCACCCTCTCCCTTTCCCAGAGAACCAGTATGCTTCACCTTTTCGTCCAAATGCCTCTGCGCATTCTCATAAACGCGTACATCTGGTTTTGCAACTTGAATGGCATCACAACTGAGTAGATGCTGTTCGTCCAATTCAATGCCCGCGTTACGGTAGTAGTTCAAAGAGGTCTCTGACCCTCCATTTGTTACACCATAGACATCCCAGCCCGCTTCCCTCAGTCCATCATAACACTTTTTCAGCCCTTCGCGCGGCTTCATGGCCTTGAATGCTTTCATGATCTCTTCCAAGTCTTCGTCGGTGACGGCGTCGACGGGTAGATCGACAACGGCGCATGCGCGTCGGAACGTAGACTTGAGAACCTGGGCGATGGGAACGTAGGCACCGGTCATGGAGACGTAGGTGAAGTCACGTTGAGCAGCATAGAACCAGGAGAAGAAGAGCGTTTTGGGGTCCACAGCCGCGGTTACAAGTTTAGGGCCGAGACGGGAATGGATGGTGGATATAGGGACATCGAAGGCGAAACATGTTCCTATCACATCGAAAGAGGCGGATTTTGTCATATTGGCGTTTTGGAGATTCGTTTAGGAAGATTGAGGCTGAGTCGTTGCTGCAGAGCTGAGCTGTATGTTCCACAGTAAGCTGTGGGTGGAGAAGCTAGGTACCTAGATAGACTGAAGACCCTGTGACGTCAGCCTTTCCGTCGCCCTTCGCGGGGTTCCATCCGAACGTCCATCTCCAACGCTACGATCCCCATCTCTAAGTACTAACCCCTGCTATCAACGAGGCAGAAATATTTGGTCTTGGCAGTCAAGCATGCCTGAGAGGTCCTCTAACATCCCACGTGCGCTGCGCGAGCCAATCACAGCACGATCTCACTGGGGCTGGACAGATTGCGCCATGCCGCTTACAGCCCCGTTAAGCCCTGCTCAGCCGTACCGCCAGGTATCAACATGAGATATAAGCTCAGCCTTCCGTCGTTCTCTTACGACTTCTGCATCATTTTTTCTTTGTTGTAATACGCATCATGCCTAGCATAGCGACGACCATATGGTACGCGTTCGTAGTAGCGTGGGGCGCGTCGCTTTACCAACTCTACCTCAAAGATCTTTTTGCGATTACTTTTGGTGTTGGTCGCGTGATACAGAGTATCGATGAATTTCCAGAATTCAGTTGTAGCCGTCTTGTGCATCCAAGGCTAGAAGCGTGTGAGGATATCTGGCTGGATGACCACGAGAGGACATTGTATGCGGCTTGCGCGGGCACGGCAGATAGGTTGGCTTGGAATCAAGCGTAAGCTATTCTCAATTTATGTTCTTACAAATGAAAGTGGTTGAAAAGCTGCGGACACTGACTTGGCTTAGCATGAAGGATGTCAACGTCACTGGACGACGGCCTGGCGGATCAGAACTCATTGCCTTGGATATTGACGAACCTGGTGTTGACGGGTTTTACAATCTTCGTGGCATCAAACCCATCGGACACTATAGAGGAGCGACTGGAAACTCCGATCTTGATCTTCTAGGCTTCGATGCTCATGTCTTGGATGACAACACGATTCGGTTCTATATGGTCAACCAACGACCACCAGTCGGAGCGTTCAACAACATCATCGATGCTTCAAAGAGCGGCGCAAATTCGACGATTGAGATCTTCGAAATGAGAACAGGTCAGGAGCAGATGCGACATGTTCGTACCATCTTCTCAAATGAGATTTGGACGCCAAACCGTGTTTCGGCGCTTGCAGATGGCTCTGGTGGATTTCTTGTGACAAATGATCATTCTGTCAAGGTTGGTTTGGTATGTGACTCTCGATGTTAACGAAATGAATGCCATCTAATGCCGAATAGCGAAGAAAGCTTGACTATGTTATCGGTGGCGGTAACGTCGCCTACTGCGACGGAGCCGGTAACTGCCACGCAGCCTATGACGGCAGCGAGGATGACGATACTGTTCCGTCAACCCCAGGCGATGAGCCAATGTACAAAGTCTATCTCAAGAAAGCGCTCGGATACCTTCCGAAGTCGAAGCTTAAGTTCCCCAATGGACTTGCCCGCGGTCGAGACGGTTTCTTCTACGTTCCTAGCGCCATAGACGGCCAGATTCGCGTCCTGGCATTGCAACCCGACAAGACCCTTCGCCTCGTCGACACCATCCATGTCGGCATGCCGCTTGATAATATCTCACCCGACGCTAACGGCGACATTTACGCCGCCGGTTTCCCCAATCTTATCCAATCCGGTAAAGGCTTCGATGATCCTTACAACCAGTCTTCGCCCGTGACCATTTGGCGCATCAGAAAGACGGTTGACGTAGGGAAGTCTGGGGTAAGAAGTGTAGATTACAGAGTCGAAAAGGTTCTTGAGGATAAGGATAGTAAAGTTCTGAGTGGTAGCACTACGGTCAGACATGATGTCAAGACTGGTCGGTTATTCATTAGCGGTAAGTTAACGACTGTGGCTTTGGGGAACTTTGAGAACTATGTGTTGACTTTTGGCAGCTGCCGTACATCCATTCCTTGTCGTTTGCGAACCGACTAAATAAGCGTTTACACTGGTGCCGCAAGTATTGAGATAGGCCATGAAGAGAGAGACTCGGTATATCGGTCATTAAGTCCCGCCACGCTCAACATCTAAAGTGTAGCTGGTCTTTTGGATATAATCCAGAGAAAAAGGAGGAGGTACATTAGAATGTTGACCATGAGTTTTGGTCAAGCAAAATGGTAAAGGATGTTGATGGAAGAAGGTCTTACATTGAGAAGAATCCATATGCTCTTCTCGCTATCCTTAGCCCCATTACCGCCATGGCTTCTTCCCTCGTTTCAAAACATTCCAAGCAAACCCCTCGCATCCTTGCGCCACCTGACCAATGCCACCAAATTTGCACAAGGTGCACTGTCCATCCACGCCGGTGTCAAGTTTCGGACTATGTCGTCCAACTTCTTCTTATCTTCTTCGCCCAAGCTGGCGATCAGTTCCTCCCAGTTTTGGGCTTTGATGTTTTCGTTGCTTTGGCATTCGCAGAAGATGTTGTATGCAGCCACAGTGATGTCGTTGTCGGCGGCCATCAAGATCTGCTGGCAGCGGTTGGTGGCCATCTTTGTGTTTGATTTGAAAGTCTTTGTAGTACTTTGGGGGGTTGCAACCTTTTTCTTCTAGTCGGCACGGCCGAGGCTTGTAGTTGTCTTGCGAGCTGTGTACTTTGACTCTGGAACATAAAGTAGAACGGGGCTGGTTTTGTATACAGGATATTGCCTTGCATCATTGACTCCAAAGGCGATGATTCAATAGAGCCATGTCATTCACGTTGCTAGGACGTATTGTGAAAGATCGAATGTTGGCCATATCGTTGAATAAATCACCAAACATACATATGGCAGAAGGCCACGTAGATTATAGTAAAGGGACTGCGCTCCAGCCTCCAACACATGGGCATTCCAGGTATCTTTTTTTTTGGGAAGAGTGAACGACGCTTTCAATGTGATAGAGATAGGGAAGCGCGAGAGAAAGCGGAATTTATACCCTTTCGCCTCCTCTGGCGCGAACGCATAGACACCGTCACGCACACACTAAAATCGCAAGAAGAACGAAACTTTCTAGCGCAGCCAGTCAACACATGATACTTCCGTTGCAACGATTTCGGTAACGGCATATCAGTCACACCAAATCATGTACTGTCGTCGATCGAGACAGTGACATTGGCTGGTCGCAGCGGCCATATGCTCCCTCTTGTCACAGTCTTCTCGTGACTACCACCCCGGTTTTGACTCTGCTATACTGCATGTTCTCTTCTCTCACACATGTTGTGATCGTTTTTGTATTTTTGGAATCTACTACTTATCCATTAGATACACGACGTTTGTCTTTGCCATGTTGTCGCATGTCTCAGCCTAACCACCAGCATCGGAATCTTTGGCCGACCTCTTTAAGGGGGCATGAAGAAATTCCAGTATTTCAGGCCCACTTTTTTCCCGGACTTTGTGGTCTAATACCTTCAAGAGAGGAAACCGGGCGCACATTACTTCAGTGTGTCACTACTTCTGATGGTCGCCGAAGGGCGAAGATATCTTTTTGAGAAAGACCTCTTTGGAAAAGAGCGAGGATAAAGCAGAGAATAGGTTATCGCGCGTTGATGTGCAGAGCTTTATAGGTGAAGCTGGAGACCCAGCGGCACAACCATGTCCAGTTACCTGGGCGTAGTCTTAGGCACAAGCAGCAGCTACCAATCTTCTCGGGCATGAACCGCGAGCCCTCGCTTTTGGATTGACGTTGGAAGTGGGAAAAGGCTGAAAAGTCGACCATATTGATGGCAGATTTCTCATTTTGAAGAAGGCGATCATCTCACCGCGGCCATGGATACTCGTCATTGTGTTTTTAGTTTCCAATGTGCGAAGAGGGATAAAAAACAGAAGTGACGCGGCAGATTTTCCGAAATTTGCATGGGACAGGAGGATCCCAACCGAGAAGCAGCAGCATGTTGCTTGCTCCAGTAATTTTGGAGATACCAGAACAGACGAGAGTTCACATGCCGAAGTATGCTTGCGGTTTCGATGCAAACAATGAATCTTGGAAACCAGGAACATCTTGTCGTACTTCTCTTCCTTGTCGAGTCAACCCAGTTCCAGCAGACGCAGACATCCAATCTAATCGAATGGGTTTTGTTTTGAGCAATATGTCTTCCAAACGGCGAACATGAGATGTGTGATTGTCTTTTCGATCTCCTAGCATCTCCTCCGAAAGCACCAGTCATTGGGGGTTGTCACTTGGCTTTTAAGCTGGGTGAAGTCTTAGGAACGAGGCTCTCATGTCATTTGTGCGAGTTGTTTCTTTTTGGAAGCTGATAGCGAGTGAAGGTGCAGAAGCGCAAACATATTCGTTTTTGAAAACCTTTGAAGGAAAGAGAACCGCAGCCATGTGTTCGTGCGCCGTTTGTTTTGGAAGATCGTCAATGGACAATGGGTATGAGAAGAGAAAGTAGCCAAGCGACGGGCTTATATACACATCTAAGAACCGTGAGCACGTGAGCTCGTGCGAGACCTGATCCAAAAGGCGCGCCAACTGCATGATGAGATTGCTTCAAAGTTGACCGCATATATGATCATGACATTCGCAGACAGAAATCACAGCGCGATCAACCACAATAGCAAGTGAACAGAGAAACCATCAATTCGTCGTCCAAATTACTCTACCACCAGAAATGCTATATGCACATCATCTATCCCAGAACACATAATCACAACATCATCTACCGCTTAACCAACCCAGCAGCAGCAGCCTTCATCTCCGCCTCCTCGTTCTTCTTCCTCTGCGCCTCAATCTCCGCCCTTGCCTTCCTCTTCTCCTCTTGCTGCAGCTGATCCGGTCTCCTGACTGCAATATCCTTTGGCTTGTTGTCCGAGAAGAAGAACTTCAGACCCTTCTCAATGATGTAACAAGCGACAAAATCGAAAGCCATGATGCTGGTAATCATGACCTTGAATTCGGTGGTGAAGGGGACAAGCTTGAGCTTCTCGTTGAGTTCGGGAATGAACTCGGTGGCACAGGAGAAGGCAACACCGGAGACGGAAACGAGTCCCCAGTACATGCCCTTGTTCTCGCGGATGGACTCACGGAAGGGTCGGCCTTGGTAGTTAATGGCAAAGGTCGAGATTTGTTGAATGAGTTGTAGGAGGTAGATCGCAGAGTTGAGCAGGGATGGCTCGAAGTCCTTCTCGAGATCCGGGTTGGGGTCCTTGGGCTCAACACGCTGGACGTATTGGCTGACATAGATGAGGGTGATGATATGGATAGCAAACTGTCCAAGTACGGAACCGATGATGTACGTGTTGAAAATGTTGGACTGAGGACGTTCTTTTGACAGAGTCTCAACGGTCTTTGCGCGCGAAATGGAAAGGAAGCATACGCTCATCATCATACCGGAAATGGTGACTTGACCATCGCCGAACTTGATACCATCCAGGTAGAGAACAGACAAACTGTAAGCAGAGATCAAGCAGTTCAAAGCGAGAATCTTGTACATCTGGATTGTAGCGACGAGTGTGCAGCGACCTTGACGGATGATGTTGGGAATCGCAACGACGTTCGCAAGCTTAGAGGTGAAGGGCGCAGCGACAGAAGCATCACCGAGTTTGATCGTCGGTGGTTCACCAGCCATCTCTTCCATCTCTTGCATCATCATCTTCTCCTGCATCTGCTGAGCAAGGTTGCCGACGGCCTGAGGCGGCTG
>Ga0058698_10001157_pt1 | contig 12465 bp, 5 predicted proteins | sample AgamicAsSfe_FD_67288 | JGI IMG/M metagenome (GOLD analysis project Ga0058698, IMG submission 67288) | Agave microbial communities from Guanajuato, Mexico - As.Sf.e | ecosystem: Host-associated > Plants > Phyllosphere > Phylloplane/Leaf | place: Guanajuato, Mexico | collected 2012-05-30
AGAAGACTCGCGTTTCGATGCTCTCCGCTCCCAAAACATCGATCTGCGCCAGGCCAACTTCAACGATGCCTCCTCACTCAAGAGAGCATTTTCAGGATGTGACACCCTTCTCCTCATCTCCTCGCCAATCATCGAAATGGACTACAACGACGCCCCTCTCTGGCAAGGCCGCGAGAAACACCATCGCGCTGCAATTGATGCTGCGCTCGAGGCAGGCGTAAAGCACATTTATTACACATCGCTCGCTTTCAGCAGCACCAGCACTGCAGGCGTGATGCGCGCACATCTCCGCACAGAGTCGTATTTGCACGACCTGGAGAAGGAAGGCAAGGTGAAGGTTACCATCATCAGAGAAGGTCTGTACAACGAAGGCTGGCCCGTAGCCTTCGGATATTATGATCTCAAGGATGATACGAGAAAGGAAATTGTTGTCGCGGGCGATGGCGGCCTGAGCTTCACCAGTATCGCCGATATATGCTTTGGAACGGCCAAGGTGATCGCTGGGTCGGGCGAGTATTGGAGTGGGAAGACGGTACATATCTCCCAAAGGAAGGCGTGGACACTGCAAGACATTGCGAAGATTGTCAGCAAAGTCAAGGGTCAGGATGTTCAGGTCAAGGTTGTGAGCAGGAAGGAGTTTGATGATTACTACATCGGGAGAGGGATTGACCGTGGTCAAGTCGAGTGGTGGAGCAGCGCGTACGATGGGATCAAGAATGGAGAGTGCGACATTGATGACCCTACGCTCGAGGAATTTTTGAAGGAGGCTGGCAGACGCCCGGAACCGCTTGAGCCAACCATCGAGAAGATGTTGAGCTAAGTTGCCTTGGAATCGTCAACGATGCGAGGGAATGAAGAGATTTCTGGTCTCTTAGGTGGCTCAGCATTCATGTGGAAGTCGTAGTACTAGAAGCTTAGTTGTAGACTTTGAATCAATCGGGTTGCAATGCTCGCCTTTGCAAGATAGACAAGATGTTTTACAAGTCGGTTTAGTGCGAAACGTATTATTAAGAAAGAGTCGAGCTTCAACACTTCTGCGCGAGGTCAACTACACCATGCTTGCAGGCTACTCATCTCTCTACTTAGGAAACACATGTAGTATATGCGGCACTACACTAGCTATGCATTCTACCAGCCAACATCCCCTCCTAATAACAACACAAGCATGGGTTAGAAAGAGATGGCCTCCACCGTGTCCAATATGGCGACAGCTTACTGCTGTAGCTCAGTCTAATGGTCTGTATACCTAATTCGATCAGCGGTGGTACCCAACAGAAACTTCTCGCAATAGGCATTCACTTAGGCTTCATCCCATCGAAGGAGATCTCACAGCCGTCGGCTGACCGTGTTCTGTAAGCTTGTCAGACTCGAAGAACCGGCGTTTTGCTCGAACCATGTTATACATTGTTGGATTCAATCTCGTTGGATTGCGGCAGGCAGAGCTCCGATCCGTGACTGTAGAGTTGGTAGAGTATATGGTGCAGACTGTGGCTGTTGTACTGCGGTATAGATGTGTGACCATCGGGCTCGTGCGTCTCCTGGTCGGCTGAGGTACTGCGCGAACTTGAGGAAGCGACCCTTGGAGGAGTCACTGGCGGTACCTGACTATCTTGTACATAACCTGCTGCTTGCGGTACACTTGCAAGCAATTCCATGATTTTTGAGACGATGAGTTTCTTGAATGATGCGCGCTTGGTACTCGAATCCAGCGAAGATGCTGCATTGTCGCATTTGTGGGTGATGGCCTGGTGGAGGCGTATGTGAGTTGTCTGAACGCTATTCCATATATGTGCGTGCAGATGCTGGGGGCGTACTCTCTGGGTTAGCTTCGCGAAATGCAAAGTGTAATGATATGATTTACTTACGATGGAAGTAGCCTTTGTGCGCGAGATGGCTATGATCAGCGTCGGGAAGCTGACGATTTTCAAAGGGAGCTTCCTGTGCCAAGTCGCGTGCGTATTTATCCAGATTTGCGTCAAGAGCCAATGCGCTTTGTACGATGACCATTGGATCAATCTTATCCGCATCCCGATACTCTTCTTTGAATTGAAGCAGGGTAAGAATGATGTTGAGAAAAGAGTCATCAACCAGGACACGCTCCGCTTTCTTCTCCACCAGCCTCTGGAAGTCAACAATATTACGCGATAGTAGTACTCCTTGGATCCAGCAATCCATGATAATAGTCTTTATCAATGTATTGCATAGCTTAATGGTAACGTCAGTCTGTTTCCGCTGCTGCAGGATCAAGTGTGCAACAGAAACGGCGCCAGCTAGATGGATACTGGCATTGTCCATACCTGCGCGCCTTGGAAGGACCAACGCCTCAAACATCGCTGCCAGATAAATCGATGCGACTGTGCAGTCCTGAACTGCAGTCCTCGCACATGGCAGTGCATTGTTGATAGCCCGGATTGCAGCACCATAGTTGTGCGTGGCGGCACTGAGCATGTCCCTATTATGAGATTTGTTGACCAGACCAACCAGACCAACAGCTGCACAGATTTGCGGCAAAGCAGGATCGGAGTGAGCCGTCTTTGCGTAGAAATCGGGCAGGTAATCCAGTAGGGACATGGCAGGATCGTCCACAATGAAGTTTGTCATGAAGAGATTGACACCAAGGTCGTTCAACGGCTGGTACATGATGAAGCCAGTCAACTTGAGAGGTAAGTCAGCCACTAGGCGTTTTGTCAATTGCCCTCTTGGGCGGGATCTGTTTCTCGGCATATCTGGATGCGTATCTCGAGGCGGAACGTGGGTCTGATTCTGGGTAACAACTCGGACGCTTTCATCGAGAAACATAAGATCTACTGTGCTGCGGTAACCCGAACAACCACGGCCAGCTTTGATGCATTGCCCACATGCCGGTAGCTTCTTGTCACACTGAGAACGGTCAGCGAAATGCTAGAGTAAGGTTGCATGCGAGTCGCATCCTGATAAGCGAGTTATACAATCGCTTACAGTACATTGAATTATAGTTAGCCGGTAGTTCTGAATAATCAACAAGGAATTGGAGACTTACCCGACTGCGCAGTTTCCTGCATTCCGCGCAAGCCGTCGAAGGCTTGCCCCGGTATACCATGGTGTCGTAATCCCTGGACCTGTGTCTCGAAGATCTTCATCTCAGCGAGCGATTTTTGGACGTGTTTGAGTCATGAAAAGAAGTTAGGAGACTTGGAATCATGACGAGCAGAAGTGGAGGAAAATGTCCTTAGGTAACCTCACGCAGCCTCGCGCACGCCAAGACGGGCGTGTGGTACGATTGGCTAGGATATTTATGCAAGGAGGCGGCGATGATGCACTTTCCAGGGTCCGTCCGTACAAAGAACCAATAAGTTCCGTCAGGCACGCGAGGCTGAGTAAGCCCCAAATGACAAGTACCCTTCATCACGCGATACTACGTCTAGATATTGTGAGTGTTGTTGAATTAGATGATCGCGATTCAAAATTATCAAGCACGCAGCCACTACCAATTACATGCTCCATCGCTTTTGCCAGACGCTCAAAATCACCAATCCTCCTCTAGGCTCAACTCCTTTCATGCGTGACGTCCGTTAAGAGAACATATTCGGCCTGACCTTCTTCAAGCTCGATTGGTCCTCATACTGCAGTTTGTTAGTGAAAATTCTCTGACTTCCGGAATCATCGCGATATCTTACCTGCAAGAACCCAGTGACATCTACCAGAACCGTCCAACAATCCACCAAATCCACAATATCCTGCTGTAGCTCTTCACCCATACCTACGCCTACATTGACACTCCTCTTGAAGATGCTCACCATACTGTGTCGGTTATCCTTCAAGAACTCTCGGGCCTGGAAAACAGTTTGGTCATTCTGCTTTCCTCGTGCAATGACTGCTGCGTTGATGACACGAAGTACAGCGAGCATGAGTTCGTAGTATTTGCGCAGTGCATTCGGATCGTCGAACTCAAGACCGATGTCTGGGTCTACGGAGAAGATCTGAGAATCGCGGATAGCGGGGAAGAGGCCGGCGTTGAGGACGTGAGCAGCGCCAAGGCGGGATTGGCAGACGCGGAGGAGGAGAGCCAGACTGGCATCGTAGTAGGAGAGTAGCACGGGTACTTGGGGTGCGGCGGCAGCGCGTAGTTCCTCGGGGATATGCTTGATGTTGTCGACGAGGACACCGACGAAGTTTAGGGAGACGAAGCTATCGAGGATGTATTTGGATGATTGACGAGTTGCTGCCGCTACGAAGGCGTTAAGCAAGAGTAAGGCAGATACCTTGCATGTTCCTTGCCCGCTGTAAGCGTCGTCGCATATCACCTCGAGCATGTTGGTGCCGCAATTCTTGATGGCCCCGAGTGTATGGCGACCAAGCAGGGAGTTGGGTGTCGCCTTGTTGAAAGTACCGTGGATGTAGCGGAAGCAGATCTGGTAGCAGTACTCTCGTAGTTCGGCTGTCGACACCGGGCTGTAGATGCCAACTAGCGCGGCACGGAATAATTGAGAGAGTCGATCGTTCGCAAAGTCGCCTGTTTTGTCGAACGCAGTCGATTCGAAGTCAACCTTCTGCACAAGAGATTCCGCTAGGCTAGCGAGTTGGAGGGCGGTAAAGATATCCGACGTGTAGGATTGCTCAAGCTTTGGCAGAATGACCTGTAGAGTTTGCATGATGAAGGAACTGCGCGCGCCGTTTTCAAAGTCGCAGCTGTGTACCGCAACCATGACAACTTGCACCCACGACTGGAGAATATCTTTGTGGTAACGGAGAAGTTGAGTGCGTCGGTTCCAATCCAAAAAGATAGCCATGAGCAGTTCGGCCTCTTGGAGCAGCAGTTCTTCTTTTTCTTCGTCCTGAATCATGTTTGCCTTTCTCCAATACTTCATCTTGAGGCGAATGACTTGCTCCAGTAGTGGCAGAGAGTAAAGATTGCTACCTTCCTTCTCTTCTTGACATGAAGTCAAATTTACGCCCTCAAAGAATGCGTGCTGGTCGGGCAGAGCACGCTCGGGATATGTTAGCTCAATGAAGTCGAACAAATCGAAGATGTTTGGGTTCAGTGTTGCGTCTTCACCGGGTCGTATGGTGGTGCCAAGAAGGACCGATTGGATCCTGGACTTCATCGTGGGCATGCTCTCTTTTACTGTCAAGCGGAGTTCTCTCGACTCGTAGTCCAGGAAAGCAGCGCGTCTTTGGAGGAAGCTCTGAAGAGCGAGTGCTGGTGGTCCTGAGAAGAAGGGAGAGTAGTCACTGGGTGCAACTTCGAGCCCTTGTGCAAGAGACATCCCTTCCCAGGGTATATCAAGTGTGATAGGAGTCAGCTGGGGTGCTTCAATGAATAGCAACTCGTTATCGCGGAGCTCTTCCATGATGATAGCGCTTGTCAATGGGGACCGCCAGAGCTTTTGCAGAACATCCCAACATCGCGTCTTGAGCGCAGACCGCCAAGCTATGAACTGTTCACCGTCGTTGTCAGGATATTGGACACCGAGAAGAAGTATGCTGTGAAACAAAGCTTGGCCATTCGACCAGAGGCTGTCTTCGGCGATACGGACAGTATTGATGCCACAGGAAAAGCCGAGAAGGATATGCGCTATCGTTGGCCGGAGGGACACAGCAGCAAGGCAGCTGTTCAAAAAGTCCAGCACGCGAAGCTTGACTATGTATCCGGAAGCTTCCTCGCCAGCTTCAAGCTCTTCGGCGCTGAAGCGCATCAATCCCGAGAGAGACCGACCTATGCGCTCCGCTTCATTGTCCTTCTCCAGTATGCCGACAATCTTGCTTCGTCCCGATCGTTGACCGAAGCCCGCAGGAGATACAGCCAGTTTCCGTGAAGAAGCCATCTTCTCTAGTAATTGGAGCGAAGCAATAGTCAAAGCTTCATGGCCAGTGCCACAGTAGAGTCCAAGATCGACGATGATTTGCAAGTTGTTCAGGATCGCGTCTTCGAAGGACGCAAGCGACAGGTTCGATACAGGAGAATGGTGGAATGACGTTTGTTGCTTGAGAACTGGCTTGACGATATCCAAGTAAGTCGCTTGAAGCTTCATCACTAGATCCATAACCTCAATGCTCAGCATCAAAGACTGAATGAGTGGTGAGTCGGATGGGGCAGCATCGACCTCGGTCACGTCATGATGCGAAGCAGCAAAAAGAGCCTTGAGGACCTTGTCGTTGAAGAGCCATTCCATGACGCGAGCGAACGGGTGAAGCGCAACGTATACAGCAAGCGATGTGGGATCAATGACCTCATCAACAGGTATACTAGACTTGTTTGCGAACACAACGAGATTCTCATTGAAGGTGGACAGACATGTGACCATGAACCGCAGGCATGTCCACCGCATAACGTTGCGTTGAAGAGGTTCGTTCACTTCCAAGGAGCGTTCTGCGAACACCTGCTGCATGACGAAGTCAATGTAGCCCTCGATACCCGGCATCCTGCGCGATGATCCTAGGCTCTCGGGGAACGGCAGACTGTCATTCAGACCTTCGTTTTCCGGGTACGGCTCCACGAGTGAGTGGAGGAATCGGACCAGAGCGATAGATTCATCATATCCGTCAGCGAGCGTAGGCCATAAATCGTCTCTCGGTGTGGCGCTTAGAGCATTGTTTTGTCTAGATCCAGTATAGAAGCCATTGACCGTCCACTCATCCAGGAGACTCCACATCGCATCTGCACGCGTAGCGTCCTTGCCTACAAGCAGAGCTGACAGGGCATCGTACGCGGCCGCGCGAAGCCCACTCTCGACTTTGTCAGTGCACAGGCCGAAGCAGATACCAGCAAAGTGATACTCTTTGAGATCCAATATCCACATACGTGCAGAAGCACTTTGTCTACAGATGTGGGCAATGAGTCTCAAATAGCTTTCCAGCATAGTTGCGCTTTCCGGCTCAACGATCTGGTCGATTGGATTCGTTGGGGCGTAGACACTGCTTTGAATCGTCTTCTTCGGCTCGTGGATATCGTTCTCGAACTCGCGCAGCTCGTTGAAGATGGTTGTGTAGCTGAGCGAACTGGTTCGGCGAATCTTGCCAGAAGCAGACGCTCCCTCTTCGAGCAAGAATCGATGTGCCGCTTCCGCATTCGCCTCTCCAGAACCGATCGCCCGTAACATCTCGCAAAACATGGCTATCCGAGGTGTCGGCTGGCGCTTGGCTGCCCATTGCAGGAATCCGTACAGGTTACTTTCTTTGTCGCTCCAAAAGTCTTCTGCTGCATCTGGGAATCCGTCGAAAGCGTATGCGACAATGACCATGAACCGTTCCAAATGAAGCGGATACTCTCCAGTCGAGCGCTGGAAGTGTAGTTGTAATCGTCGTCTTTGGTCGTCCTCTTCCGCCTTCAGTTTACGTAAGGTATCGGGCATATGAGTGATGAACGAGTCGACAAAAGTTTGGAGTTGTTCCATGAGAAGCTCCTTGAAGAATTCCTCGGGTTGCGCTGAGTCTCTGCTCAGGACGGTGGTGTCTTGCAACAGCGTGGACAGCATGCTGGTCTTCTGAGGGTCGTACCAGCGCGTGGGGCGCACGTCCTGACTGACTGAAAGCATGAAGTGGAAGGCGCCGTCGTTGAGTGCTTTCAGGAAGATTTCAGATCGAGCGTTGGCCTCGTCCTCGAAATTAATGCCCTGCAGAGCAGCATCCTGGGTGTTGGGGTCCATGTACCGCCCACTGTACTCGGCCAGCCACCAAGTTAAAGTCGCCGAATGCAGATTCCTCAACGCCCAGTTGTCGCTTTCCCGACCAGCCATAAACGAGTCGTGGAGGGCGCGCGCTTCTCTTAGCATGACGTTGTTGGATTCAGATGCGACCCAGGACGTGAGTCGCAAAATAATCGGGACATAGTGTATGGTGATGAGGTCGTGTCGGTCGAGGGACTTGGCTCGGGTAAGCAAGGCCTTGTAATTGTCGAGATTGACGTATCCGGGTTTGATCATGTGCGTGCATATCGCGGCAAGGTTTTCGTGCTGTCGTGTAAGGCTTTGGCGCTGGTAATCCATAATCTCGACAAAGCCCGGAAGAGGCACTTGGCCAACGACCTGGGTACTCTGGACGCGCTCTGCAATGGACTGCAGCCACTTCTCTACCGCTTCCATGCTTGTCAGGCACTTTGTCCAGAAGCCGTACGCATTCATCAAATTCGTTGTGCCATGTACACCAACTATCATCTGGGCAGCCTCCTGCAGGACGGGAAGACCCTCGACCTCAGAATCGCCATTGTCCAGTGCCGTCTTGATCAATATGCGCACGCAGAGGAGGACGTATTCGCGGCGTCGGTGGAAGCGGATCACGGCGGTCTGCAGCTGCGATCGGTCTAGCTCTTGGGCTTCGCTTTCGGCGCCCAGGAAGAGGGCAGCGGCGTCGAGCTCGTCGAGGTTGAGGGCGTCGGCCAGTTCGAGCGTCTGCTGCTTGAAATCGTCGTTGACCTCATATTCGTTGTCGTCAATCTTGATCTTGCCTGGCGCGGTTAGCACCTGCCTGTCTATGCACCTGCTTGTCTATTACCAGAGCTCAGAGCCTGTCTGCTCGCATCGTTCTTTGGCTTCTTGTCCAGCAGCGTCTTGAGCTCATCCAAATGCGCTTCTAGGTTCAGCAGCAGCCGCTCTAGCACGGGCAGCTGCAGGTCGATGTGGGCGCACAAGTCGCGGTGTAGGCCCTGGAGGGCGGCGAGGCTGTCTTCTTCAGCCATGGGAGAGTCGTGAGGTCGTCGTGCGCATTATGCGCCGGGGAAGGAGCGGAGGGGTGGCTATCTCACGTCGTGTTTGGTTGGTGTTTTCTCAACAATGGAGAGCTTGACTTTCGCAGAAACGCGCAGGAGCACGGACGTGAACCCTGCGACGCGCCTTCCCGTCACATCTCACCTCCGCTACACCTCCGCACTCGCAAGACCCAGGGCAGAGTGGAAGTGCTGCCCTTACATGACGGTCGCATGGTCGCTGCCAACATGCTACGCGTATAAGTAATTACATCGCCTGCGCTTTTCCATCGGGACATGCTCCATCCCTCTCGCGTCTGCTCTTGCTGCGCTGCACCTAGCAAAACCTCGCCCAAGACGTGCTCGTGGGCTATTCCACTGATAGGCTAACAGCGCAGCCGACGTTGTATCCTTCTGTCTGCAGTAGACTTTTCAAATTACCACGAATAACCCCCTTTGTAGACGGCAGCGCAATCCTGTGAGCGGCCGCCATGGGCGCCACCAATATTCAGGATGCCAAACGTAAGCATAGAGACGAGGCATAAGAGAAAATCACGCTGACTGGATTGAACAGTTCTCATCCAGTCATCACGCGTAATTGACCGAACGAGCGGGCTCAAGGATCTCAAACAGATCCTCAAGCACAACCACGGGAAGCCCAGTCTCGAGGCTCTTGGGAATAAAGCTTACCTAGCACTGTGCGAGACACTCGTCCAATGTCTGCACGATGGTCGAGCCGCCTTCCTTGTCAGTAAGACCAAGTCGAGCAAGGCTGGTTCGACCGCAGCGCTCTTGCCTCTCTCGGCCTCCGCGCTGCGTCACGTCATCGCTTCGGGCGTGCGAACAATCAAAGCCTCTACAGTTGAGATGATAATAGAGACAATAGTCGAGGTGCTTCCCGGAAAAGTCGGCCTGCTTGAACCACTTCTTGAGGACCTCCCAAAGACGTTGCGAGCGCTCGTCGAATACCAGCCGCACGTCGAGCGTCTATCAAAAGATTGCTGGGACGCGGCAGTTAATTTCTGCATCGAATCCTTGGCCGGCTTTTTCCAAGAGCCCCAAGCCGAAGGTGAGCCACAAAATAGCTGGAGCACTAACGTCTCAAGTCGCGCTCGCACTCCCCTTGATGCCGACTTCACATCTTCTAGGGCGTCTCCGCGCTTGCCAGTGACCAAGACCAGATCAAGTCCCCCAGAGCATGTTCGCGCAACAGAAGACTTCGTTCATTGCTTACACCATCTCGTCAGAGCTTCCAATGCGCCGTTGCTTCCTAGAGCTGATGCCATCCTGCAAGTTTTATTGCAGTTCTTGCAGCAGAGGACTGGCCGTGGAAGTGTGGGCGTCGCTGCTCTGGCTGCTGTCAATGCAATCCTTGCACGCACTTCACTGCAATCTCTCGAGTTGACAAAGCGCACAGTTCGAGAATTGATTCCGCTGCTCAAGGTCATGTGGCCTGAGGCTACACTGAGGGATGAGATCATGATCAGTCTGGTATATTCTGAAACACATGTCGCAAGCCTCCTCACTGACCCGGATGATGAGACCATCAGCTCTAACTTGGAAGGTCTTGTCGAGACAATGTACAACGACTATCGACGCAGACAAGAAACTACCGCGCACCAATATCTCGAGGAAGATCACCTTTGCTTTCGAAATCTAGGCCCTGCTCAGAACGATACTCATCCTCTGACCACCTGTGCATTTTCTATGGAGACGGAGCATCAACGATATGAGGGCCTATGGTCTACAGTAGCCACTATTGCACGTTTCTCTTTTATGCTTGATGAGCGGAGAAGGTACACTCTCCAAGACCGCAGCGACGGCGAGGAAACCTTTAGCAAACGCATGCGCATCACTCAACTATTTCCCGAATACCTTCGTCATGTGTCTGAGCCCAGATCAAACGCCAAACGTGCAGCTTTGCAAGTTGTCGCATTCATGGTACAGGAAGGCCCCTTTGACGAAGAAGAGCTCCAGCCCATGTTGGAGAAGCTCACTTCATGCATCTCTGATGAGCATCCAGCTCATTCCGTGTGGGCAATGATAGGCTTAACTGGGTAAGCACACCATATCATGACACGGACATACCTGACGAGTGTACAGTGCCGCCCTCCAGCAATCGGCGTCACATCCAACCCTACTCCCTTACTGGATATCTGCATGGCAAAGCGCGTCTCGCGCGGTCACTTCCATGTCAATATCCCGTGCTGCATGTCATCTCATGGACGTCCTCTTGAGACTGAGCATTGTACCCTTTTCAGCAGTTTCCGAGACTGTCCAGTCTTTGCTACTATCCATCGAATTAAGCGGACCAGCGCTGCTCACAGAGAGTAGTTCGTCGCTGTTGACTACCATCCTACAAGAACGTATCAAAGAAAATCCGACACACTTCAGTTCGACAGCCGAGCGAATCCTCAACTGGCTGCTCACCAAATGGACCCCAAGTGAGCACCACCAACCTCTTTCTTAGGCTATAACTCACAGTCCGTAGGTCTCTGGTCTGAACGGACATACTCCGCGCTAAACGCGCAACACTGCAACGCTCGCGATGTACTGCGTGTACTCTACACTTGCCTCGATTTACCCTTCAACCCTCCAGAACCAGCGACCTATCTCGTACTGGGACCCATTGCACAAGCCAGGACGCAGATGGGACGGTACAAAGAGTTAGCTCATTACCTCTTACTTCTTCGCCCAACAAAGCATTTTGTAGCCAAGGTTGACGGGCCGCGCAACTCTGCTGAAGAGCCCACGAGCGACTATTCTTCTTCACCACTAGGAAACAGAATCCTTGATTTTTGCATATCTGAGCTTGACAGAGCCAAACACCAATGGAACGATATGACCGCAACAAACACACAGGGTATTACGTCAGATATGATGCGCATCATCACAAACTTGTGTATCGTTGCGCCAGCTGTCACGACTCTTAGCGACCCTGACGACCGTCGCGTTCGAGCTCTTCGATCAGCCGCCACTGGCTTGATTGAGTCCTTTGTCACTATACTAGCTAAGCCTCAAACGGAGCAATACAAGGTCGATGCTGTTCTCGAAACTTGTGCAAAAAGTCTTCCTGACATCGGCTCACTGAAACAGGTGCGCTTGAGCGCGTACGAGATGACAGGAATTGATCAGCTGGCTCGATGTTTACCTAAAGCTCTTCAACAACGTAAAGAAGTCAAACAGTCGTTCTACGCGGAAGAGGACGACTTCATGGAAGTGGACGATGAGCCTGACTCGCAGATGACTGCGGGTGCTACTGTTCTCGTCAATGATGTGCCTCGACACGACGTACAAGCTGAAAGTGATATAACTGCTCTGCGTGCATCATGCTCAGCACATTTGCAGTTTATCTCATTTCTTGCCAAAAATACTCAACTAGAACCTGGGACGGTACCTCCCGACTTTGTAGACTACCTAGTCTCCCTTTCCGAAAGCGATCTTCTCCATTCACGCCAGTTTCTTCGTTCGATATGGAACAGCCACTTGAAGATATCCCAGAACGACTGCCTCAATCTCCTCGAACGCTTCAGTGAAGCTCTCATTGATCCCCGCGCGCGCGAATACAATACTTCGGAAGTTGCAAATGGCATGCTTGTCGAGGTTCTCATTGGGACTACACTCGTCTGGGTCCCAGACGCCACCGATCGCGAGGCACAAGATCTCTACGACAACGTTGAGGCGCTGTACGTGTACTACGTCAGGGAGATGGAGAAGGGAGGGGTGAGATGTTCTGCCAACTTGCAAACAACGATCGCGGTCTTCCTTCATGGCCTACTAAAGCACCATCCGGACTTTGCGCAAAA
>Ga0058698_10001159_pt1 | contig 12462 bp, 7 predicted proteins | sample AgamicAsSfe_FD_67288 | JGI IMG/M metagenome (GOLD analysis project Ga0058698, IMG submission 67288) | Agave microbial communities from Guanajuato, Mexico - As.Sf.e | ecosystem: Host-associated > Plants > Phyllosphere > Phylloplane/Leaf | place: Guanajuato, Mexico | collected 2012-05-30
GATTATGCTAACAGCCACTCAGCAAGCTCGACCGTCGGATTCTGCCAGCGTTCTGGGTCTTGTACTTCTTATGCTCGGCAATTCGCTCCAACATTGGACTTGCTCAAACTATGAACCTGGCTGAAGGTCACGATCTTGGATCCGTACTCAACATCACGCCGAAACAGGTCTCTACTGGTCTGGCGCTGTTCTACGTCTGCTATGTCATCTTCGACCTTCCTTCCAACCTCATCATGTCAAGGGTTAGTCCTCACGCTTGGATGAGTCGCATCGTCACTTGTGTTGGTATCATTGGCATGTGTCTGACTGCTATGAATGCTGCCTGGAACCTTTAGTAGGTACTTTCCCTGCATGTTGTATTCAAAGACTAACAACAACCCAGCCTTCTCCGATTGCTATTAGGTATCGTCATTGCAGGCATGTGGCCCGGTATGTCGTATTACCTGACACTCTTTTACCCTCCGTCTCGCACCGGCAAGCGCATCGGACGCTACTTCACAGCGTCCCAGATGTCTGCGGCGGTCGTGGGTCTTGTCTCAGCTGGTTTCCAGAAGATGGACGGAGTAGGTGGTCTTGTCGGATTCCAGTGGATGTTCCTATTGTACGGTATCGTCGGCTTCATCGTCGGCATATCGCTACTTTGGTGGCTTCCCGATAGGCCACTACCTCCTGGTGAAGTTCGTCAACCAACTGGATTGGCGAAATGGCTGCCGAAAGGCAAACCGGCCCTAGAAGGCGAAGACGCGCGCATCCATTACGAAGATTTGACCCGCGTCTACAGCCGCAAGCTGTGGAATATGAAGGATCTCTGGCACGTCGTAATCGACTGGAGAATTTACCCCCTTGTCGTCATGTACTTTGGTGTGGTGGGAGTAGGCAACGGAACACAGGCTTACGCGACTGTTATCATACGCGGCATCAACCCAAGCTTGACGGGCATTCAGCTCAGTCTGCTTTCCGCACCCATCTGGATTGTAAGTATCTGGATCTTGTTGTGTGAATCGAGCTAATTGCAACAGATGGACCTCATCGCCATTCTCCTCGTGACGCCAATCTCTGATCGTTTCCACCATCACCGTCCTGCTTTCTTCAGCGGCGCCGTTGTAATACAGATTGCAGGTCTGTTGATCGCCACATTCGCCAAAGATTGGTCACGTTACGGTGGTGTGCTACTTATCGGCTTCGGACTGGGCCCGACGGTGCCCATTTGCATGGCCTGGTCCAACGAGATCTTCCAGCCCCGCCATGGAGAGGTGGGTGTAGCAGCAGCTAGCGCACTTGTGTCTGGACTTGGTAATCTAGGAAGTATCTTGACTACCTACGCACTCTATTCTGGATGGCCCGAAGATGCCAAGGACGGTCCGCACAAGTACCGCAACAGCAACTTTGTCATGATTGCCATTCTGTGCGCTAGTATACTCAGCGCAGGAAGCATGGTGGTCCTACTGAAGATGTTTGGCGACAACAAAGGAAAGCAGGTTAGTAGTGCAAGCTCGACTAGCGAGGGCGAGGCTGCATACGTGGATGGTGCTGCTCGGCGCGAGGTCCAGCAGAGGGGTCTCGGACGAATGTTTTGGTTCCGATGAAGAGCGGGTGGAGAATGGTCCTGCAGGCGGTGATTGGCAAAGTGGCAGTCATGGAGAAGACATTGGTTGGGATGGGTTTCTGGAATTGCCCATGGGGCAGCCAGAGGGTCACGAGAACGCGGAGCACTCGCGTGGAGGCGGGAACCAGGTCTACCTGATGCAAGTCAACAACCCTGGGCTGACAGCGCTGCTGCGACTGCTGTAAGACAAGATATACAAGTACCACCAAGCATAGTACGTTGTTCCGATTAGTTGTTCCGTTTGCGTGTGTCGTTGGGAGTGCCGTCGCAGGTGTGACTGATAGCAATAGCCGACCGACGCCGGAGCAGCGGTTGTTCAACTCGCAGGCAGAGCCAAGAGGGGCTTCACGATACCCCAAGCTCCGTCACTTTTTGCGCCTAGCCTGCTTCCCCATAACTCCATCTTTTTCTTCGCCCTGCTCCGCTTCCGGCGCCTTGCCTCGCGTAGAAATCCTCGCAACCTCTGCTCCCAACATCCAAAGCACCCCGTGTCTCATCAGGAGCGCGCCCCACCACAGCTGTCCATGCACTGCAGTCGACGATCTGACAATCGATAAACCGTGTCACCGACTCGGCCGCCTCACACCGATCAGTCGCACGCAACCGCTGCAAGCACGCGCTCCAGGGAGTCATTGTACACGCCCTTTCCCCTTCGCCCCCAGACACGTTTGATGGTGGCCCTCGCAGCGTAGTAGCGGGGCAGTGAGCCAAGCGCGGTATACTCGCAGCACAGAGCCCCAGGACCACGGCTTGCGCGCCCCGCTGTAAAGAAACAGACAGCAGTGACGTAAGTGCTCGTTGTTTGCCAGCACCCGCGTCCGTCTTCACATGCTTTTGGAGCCACCCGCTCGTCTGGCTCAGCCCTGCATCGGCATACCTGCTAACACCCCATGTATAGTCCCCGCAGGCGCTCACCAGCTACCACCCCGGCCAAAGCTCCAGCCAGTGCTCCCAGGCACGACAAGCCCCACTACATCACCGCCGCTCCATCAACACCACGCGCACCATGTCAGCCGCAATCGACAACGAAGACCTGGAGGAGCTCTCCATCTCCATGCCCGCCCAACGGCGAGGAGCTGGCGCCGCAAGCACCACCAAGGCCCAGGACCATGCCGTCGCGCCGCCCACTGCGCTCGGCACAGCTGTGCAGGAGAGCAAGAGCAAGGACTCCAAGGCGAACCAGCGGCTCGGACAGTACACCATAGTCAGGACACTAGGCGAGGGCTCGTTCGGTAAAGTCAAACTGGCGACACACCAGGTCAGCGGCCAGAAGGTGGCTCTCAAGATTATAAATCGCAAGCGACTCGTCACTCGAGACATGGCCGGCAGGATAGAGCGCGAGATCCAGTACCTGCAGCTGCTACGACATCCTCACATCATCAAGCTGTGAGTGGACTGCATATCCATAGCTTTCGTATACTGACCGCCCGCAGGTACACAGTCATAACGACACCAACTGAGATTATCATGGTCCTCGAATACGCCGGCGGTGAGCTGTTCGACTACATCGTCAACCACGGGAAGCTGCAGGAAGCCCAGGCGCGCAAGTTTTTCCAGCAGATCGTCTGCGCCGTTGAATACTGCCACAGACACAAGATCGTACACCGAGATCTAAAGCCCGAGAACCTCCTGCTCGACGACGAGAGCAACGTCAAGATTGCCGACTTCGGACTCAGCAATATCATGACAGACGGCAACTTTCTCAAGACAAGCTGTGGAAGTCCCAATTACGCCGCACCCGAAGTCATATCTGGAAAGCTGTATGCAGGTCCAGAGGTCGATGTCTGGAGTTGCGGTGTCATCCTCTACGTCCTACTCGTAGGCCGACTACCCTTCGACGACGAGTACATTCCCACTCTGTTCAAGAAGATCGCGGCCGGACAATACAGCACGCCAAGCTATCTATCCCCTGGCGCCACGTCTTTGATCAGGAAGATGTTGATGGTCAACCCCGTACACCGCATCACAATTCCTGAACTTCGACAGGATCCCTGGTTCACCAAAGATCTGCCTGCGTATCTTGAGCCACCTGCCCAAGACTTCTTCGATAGCGGCGCTGACCCGAACAAGGCAATCGATCCCAAGGCTCTGGCACCATCAGCAGATGCTCCCCGTGTACAGGCGCTACATGAGAATGTTGTCTCGAAGCTTGGCAAGACTATGGGTTATGCAAAGCATGATGTGCAAGATGCGTTGGCGCGGGATGAGCCAAGTGCAATCAAGGATGCCTACTTGATTGTTCGAGAGAATGAGATGATGCGGAAGAATCGTAAGCCAGCTCTCACTTAAAACACGTACATGGCTAACAGTTTATCGCAGCTTTATTGACAGGTGCTGAGTGGGATCAAATGTCGCCTCCTACTCACGACAGTCACATGGATAGATTCAGACCCCAATCGCTGAATGCAGCTACTCGTCCACAGTTCATACCGCCATCAAATTCTGAACACGAACGAGTACGTCAAGGCTCAAATGCCAGTAGCCAGCTTGCGAACATTCGAAGTCCTGTCAGCACAGTTGCTATCTTGCCTAGCAGTCTCACGGAATACCACAAAGCCTATATGAAAGGTCATCCGCGACCTCTGAACAAAGTCCAAGAACATGATGGTCTCCCACCCACCCCAGAACAAACTGAAGAACAACGGCAGATCTCAGCCAGAAGGTTGAAACCGAACTTCCGCACGATGCCAGAAGCAGGCAGAAACAAACCCGAGCCAATGACAAGTCTACCAGCCAAGAAACCTCGAGCGACCAAGTGGCAGTTTGGTATCAGATCTAGGAACCAGCCCGCAGAGGCAATGCTTGCGATATTCAAGGCACTCAAAGCGATGGGTGCTGACTGGGAAGTACCTAAGATACGTAGAGCAGGCGGCAGAAGTGGATCTCGTAGCCGCAGTACCTCTCGGACTCCCGACGATCGCTCACCACCTAAGTCACGAAGTCAATCGCAAGACTCGATATCATCGCACTCTTCGCATGAAGATCAAGGAGCTAGAGTGAACTCGCCACATCGTGAGCCGCTTAGTATACGTAACAAAGATGCAAATGAACAGGAGACAAGAGGTCGGCAAAAGAGGCATTACAATCACACCAATGACTGGGGTTACCATGTACCGGAAGATCCGTGGGTCATCAATGCCCGCTTCCGCAAAGAAGGCATGTTCCCTCCTGGCGTCGCACATCCTTCTTCGACGCACTCGTCGCGCGTGGATCTCGCCAACGATCCCTCTGGTCTTCGCAGGCGTAGTTCGACCAACGCAAGCGCATCGAGTATTCACGGAGTGGATGGCATGACTCCGTCTGAGCGTGCAGCTTCCCGCGCCGCTTCCATTAGCGAAGGGCACCCTGACCCCGACGAAGCGGTCTACATATACATGTCCATTCAGCTGTACAGTATCGACCGCGACTTCTTCGTCGTAGACTTCAAATGCGCAGGCTACGAGCGTCTCGTTTCCAATCTTGTCCGTGAAATAAAGGCGTCTCCTTCCATCACATTATCTTCTAGTCATTCAAACCCACACCAAGATGGTTGGGATGACGAACAGGGTGTGTGGCGTAGACTGGGTGAAGGTGAGCCGCTGCCAGAGGATTTGGCGAACAAGCTCCGTGAAGGGGGTACAGATATTCTCCGAGAGCGGACGGAGCTTGTGGGTGCTGGACGGCAGGAAGGAGAGAAGATTGTCACTAGTCCTTTTCCTTTCTTGGATGTCGCTAGCACGCTTATTCTGCAGTTGAGCGGAGAGTAGTCATGGTGTTACAAGACGGATAGACTTGGCGCTGTTGGTATGGGCTTTGTGAGACATGGGAAACAATGCGATATGCGTAGCGTGGGATTCGCAAACTTTTAGATCGCGTATAGAGGCAGATGTACGAAGAGGCTTTGATACCAATGTAGTATATTATGCCCAATACATCTATCTAGATCACACACTTTCTGTCATGTCATCATAATCATCATCAACAAGAACAACAACCATGCGTACATTTACAACTATACACAACCAGGAGCAGGAGAGGTATGGCAAACAAAAAACGCCCTTTTGTTGCTCGATCGTGCATTTCGTGCCCCCAACTTTGGTCATCTTTCCAATCTCTGCGTCCACGCAACTGCCTATACTAAATACACATTTTGGAACAAAGGGGTGAGAAGAGCGTAAGAGCAGGCCGCTTGGAGCAGAGAGAAAACAGCGTGCAAGGTGGCGTAGATAGGATGAGAAGAAGGTGTATTATGAACCGGACGTGGGCATCTATCGCATGCCACCTGCGCCAAAACCGCCAGCAGCGGCGCCCATAGCACCTAGTCTTGAGGCGAGCTTGGGGTATTTTTCTTGTACCTTGAGGAAAGAGTTAGTACTTGTTGTTGTTATTGTCTGGAAAAAGCGTGTTTGGTGACGTACCTCAAGTTGTGTCCTGGTTGCCTCAGCATAGCTAAGTGCGTTGACGATCTCGCCTTCTGTCCTCGACAGCTCGGCAGCACGCTCAAAGTACTTGAGCGCCTCTGTGACCTTTCCTTGTTGCAACAGCAACTGTGCCATGGTGGCAACAGCAATGTCGCACTCTGGATCGATGATGAGCGCCTTCTCGCACAGCTTCTCGGCATCGTCGAAGTCGTTCTTCCATTGGAACAGCGCAAGGGCCTTGTTGATGAGGGGCAGGACGTTCATTCCGAGGGGCTTGCTCGTCTTCTCCATCTCGACAGCAGTGTCAAACTTCTCGATAGCCTCCTGGTACTTTTGCTGATCGAGAAGCAGTTCTCCGTAGTAGTTGTAAACGTCGGGTACCTGTGAGAAGTTCTTCATGCAGCGGCGGAAAGTGGCCATGGACGAGGCGATGCTGCCCATCTTGTATTGTGTGACACCAAGTTGGATGTGGGAGAAGATGAAGTCCTTGTCGAGATCGATCGACTTCTGGTAGTCCTTTGCAGCCTCGCCAAACTCGGACTTGATGAAGTGTAGTTGTGCGCGGTGGTAGAAGATGTCGGGATCGCTGGAGTTCTGTTCGAGGGCGGCGGCGAAGTCGGCTTCGGCGGCTTCTGGGTTAGCAAGCTCCAAGTGCATGCTGGCGCGCTTGATGAAGCTCTGTGTTAGTGTGGGCTGAAGCTCGATGCTCTTGTCCATGTCCTTGAGCGCGTCCTCGTTGTCGCCCTTGAGGTAGCTGAAGGTTCCGCGCATGTTATACGCGAATGCCTCGTGCTCTCCGAGATCTCCAAGCTCGACTGCGCGGTCGAAGGCTGCTGCAGCTTCCGTGTATCCATCGCCGGTCTTTGTTGCCATGGCCTTGAGACCCTTGCGCAGCTGGCCCTTTCCACTCTCCTCATCAAGCTCAGCGTCGTCTTCGAGGCCTTCTGGTGTTGGCTTCGGTCGGAAGCTCTGAAGGTAGTTTGTGACGAAAGTCGGGCTGGGCAGCTTCTTCTCCTTGGAGGCGAGAATGGCCTTACCCTTGGCATCGGCCACCTTCTTCAGCAGACGCTCGACGCTCTGTGCGCTGCTCTCGTTGCGGAAGCCATCGATGATGCAGCTCGCAGTGTAGTCAAGAAGGGCTTCGCTGTTGCGCTCGACCTGCTCGTATGCGTTTGCTCGTCGGTTAAGCGCCTTTACGTATTCGTTGTCGAGGTTGATGGCGGCGGTGGTGTCCTCGATGACCTTGTCCCACTCAGACATGGCATTGTAGCAGGCGGCGCGGTTCGAGTAGAAGACGGGATCTTGCTTGCAGAGGATGGCCTTGCCGTAGAGGTCGATGGCGCGGTTATAGTCCTTGGAGCCGTAGGCCTTGTTGCCTGCAGCCTTGAGTTTTGCGGCATAGTCTTTACGGTCCTGCAAGTCGTCAGCATTGAGAGATGGTTGATGACGCATGGGAGTGTCGCACCTCGTCTGACAGAGAGCCTACGCTGTTCTCGTCAACCTCGGGAAGCTGGTCTTCGGTTGTTTCTGCTACGGATGCCTTCTTCTCTGCTGCCTAGTCAGTCTATGCTGTGTCGTCGTGATGCATCTACCTACCAGAGTCTGCAGATGCCTTGTTGGGCGCCGAGTCCTTCTCGGCCCTCTCCTTCGCGCGCTTGCGCTCGCGTTGCCTCTTGCGCTTATTCGCTGCTGTGTCTGCTGCGCTGTCTCTTGAATCGTTGGAGAAGTAGTAGACGGCACCACCAGCACCAACGACCAGCGTTATACCTGCAATGGTGTAGACGACGCCCTTGTTCTCCGAAGCCCAATTCGACAATCGGTCCCATAGCGAGTTGTTAGTGTCGACAGGAATCTGGACTGGGAAAGGCCCCGGGCCCTGCGGGGCAGGTGCATTCACGGGCGCCATGGTCGGTGTGGTCAAGAGTGTATTAGGTAGATGGAGGTTTAGAGAGCCCGATATCGTAGTGCTCAATGGCGTTGGGCGGTTGTGTGTTGAGTCGCAGAAATTTGGGCTAGGGCAAGCTTGATGTGCAGCGACATGAACGCTGTCGGGCCCGCTCGGACGTCATCAGCCGGACCCACTTGAGACATTCGATTAGTTCAGCGTCATAAGGATAGATTTGTTCCATATACACACTATCAGCTGGACAGATGAAAGGCAGTTTCTGCTGGACAAATCTTGCATAAAGGGTTGATCATGTCTCTAAATCTTACACTGCGTCTTCCATCTCATTTTCAGATATAATTCCTCATCTTTCCCTCAGCTTCCTAAACCATATTTCTCTAGTGATAACCTTCTTTGTTTATCATGGCTATCTATAACGAGCCCAATAGAAAAGTACGCATATACCATTTGCTCCTTTTTTGTAATGACGGAAAGGCAGTTGTTAATTGAATGGCAGTGATCCAATACAAGTCACGCTATGGAACACAGAGTACGTAGGTCCTTAGTATCATGCACAACCTGGGTTAATTGAAGATAGCCAAAAAGGCCAGAAGACACGGGCACTCCCCCTCACGATGGAGGTTTTTGGACACTTCCGTACTCACCCCTGCTAAGCTCTCTGCTGGTGAGCTTCGGATGTGCACGACCGCGAACGATGGCAACGAGTCCCTTTTTTTCAACTTGTGGAGGAAATGTGCACATATTTTGCGCAACAATTGATTCAGACACGTCTGACAATCCATTATATATATAAACATTACATACACGCATGCAAGCATTGCTACCAAAAGGCTGACCTCACAGCATGCTCCTCCTCTTGGCCAACTTTTGATATTGTCGCGACGTCCTCGTATGACCATCTTCCATCTCATAGTCCGCTGACGCTATGCTACCCGGTCTTACAGTCGCAGGAGCTCTGAGGCTCTCTACACCACTTGCTGGCCGAAGCTTTGTCGGTGCGGAGTCTTTCCTGCTTAACCGTCGCTTGATCACCTCGGATATGTGAGAGAAATAGCCATTACCAGCTTTGACCTCTCGTGGAGCGGCTTGGTGTACCGGAACGTGGGTATGAGTATGGGTATGGCCGTGGGTGTGGTTATGCACATGCGCGTGCCCGTGGTCACCAAGAAGATGTGACTTTTCGCCAGGTTCCATGTATAAGTGGCTACCCTCATGGTTGACGAACCAATTCACCATGTATTGTTTGCCCTCCGGCCCACCGCCACAAGATCCAGCGAGAACGTGTGATGGAGGAGAGTTGACAGCGAGGGCGAAGAGGTTTGGTGGTTCGCAAAAGTCCGTCACCAGTCCGCGGTGGAGAATGAAGTAGATCAGGACAAAGATGTTCATGGCGAAGACAAGCGCAAGTATGAGGACCCACGCTCTAGAAGCACCTGGCATGCCGCCAGATGCGTATTGTTGGGCTTTAAGAGATGCTTTGAAGAATTGAGTTTGATACTCGTCGAGCATAGGGTGTGTGTAGTTCTATCACCAGGTTAGCAAGCCTGGAAGAGGTAGAGAAAAGAAGTTTGCGTACCCAGAACGTCACAAAGGGCGTATCTATCATACTGAGAAGCAGTGTACATCCAGCCAAGACAGCTATCGCCTCTCCTATACTAGGTATGGCATCGCTTAGATCCACTTTGAAACTTTCTGGAGCTGGGTCGCTAGGCTTCAGTATCAACTGTGTTAATAGTCTGGAAGTGCTCGCATTCGCATCCATGAGGCCTGTGCCGAGTGAAAGACTGTTGGCCCAATCAGTACCTATGTCGCGCCAGTTAGCCACGCCTTGGGTATTGACGCTGACTGTCTCTCCCGTCTCGACGAAAGCCATTTTGTCGTCACCAGGTTGTTCGCAAAGTGCTTCCATGGTAGCACCGGATCCTGTGACATTGTGTCGTGTACTGCATCCTGGTCGCACCATCAGGTGTATCTTGCACAATGAAAAGATACCTGTTCCGTCCATGCCGACGTCATCTGGGCCACCCTGCCCAAGCATATATATTGCAGGTCGTCCCCAGGCGTTGCTTGAATGATTCATGATCGTGTTGAAAGATATTGGGTATTTCGCAAAGACAGGCGGCCAATTGAGGGTGGTTGTGTCATTAATGTCCCAGCCGAAAATCTCGTCGACCACAGTTCTATTGGTTGTGGTCGCGTTGTCTCGAATTCCGGGAAGACTTCCCCACGAAAGGAGATCGACCGTTTCATTGTTCCAGGTGTCGTATACGATAGGTTCTAACTCCGTTTTATTCATGTTGACGCATAACACATTCAAAACTGGTGACGGTACCGAAGCACGCAACGAGTAAGTCCCTTCAGAATTCAACTCTTCGGGTTGCAAAATCCCGTTTCTCTGGTCGCGGGCAGCAGCGAACACACCCGAGTGGGGCATTGCCATTGTTACGTTGTTGACAGCTCGACCGTACTTCTTGGATACTTCGGTAGTATTGATGATGTCGATCCACTGCCCACTGACCGTAGTATTCTCGTATAGAAGCCCAAAGCCCTGGGGTCGTAGCTTCTGAATCGCAGTACCGTTGCCATTTCTGGCTGATAGATCCCAATCTGAGAGGTAGCGCTGAAAGTTGTGGTATCCCTGACCAGCATGTTCCATTTGTAGACAAGTCTCTCCTTGAGCTACCTTGTCAGTTCGAATGGGTGTCTGGCACATTTGCTTAAGGTAGTTGATGTTTGCGAAATCGCTCTTAACACGACCAGCCAAGACCAGGCCATTGTCCCAGTTACCATCTCTTAGCATGGGCTGAACAGTAGCTGCAGCTGCAGATGAATAGAGAGTCGCTAGAATAGCGCTCAGTAAACTCAAGATACCCAGGAAAGATAGCCCAGCATACTTGGCAGTCTCCCAATGCGTAATTAGAGTTCCAGGCTGAACGACCCATCTCCACATGCTGAGTTCTGACAGCGTTACACCGCGACCATGGTCTTTCATGAACGCTCTTCGACTAAGCACCTGTCCAAGGAAGGCCACAAAAGCTGTGACAAAGGACAGCTCGATAAGTTTGGCCATGACAGTCGTAAGTAGAATAGCGTCAGATGGAGTAATGGGGCCGTGGCTCGTAATGCGCCGACCATAGTGAGGCGCGCGGATAGCCAAGGCTAGGAAGATTCCAGAAAACAAGCACGAGAACAACGAAATGACAATCAGGGACAGGTTAAGCCAGGTGAAGCGCGGATGATAAAAGTCTCGAGTAGTCGCACACTCATGTATTGGGCGAAAGTCGTTCTCATATGCCGACTTGATGGATGGAGCTGCCCCACCTCCTCTGAGTCCTTCGGTATCTGAGGCATGTATGTATGTCTCGTAATCGTTCACACTGGTGTTGCTTTGCTTTGCGTTCTTCAGTATGCCATGCCGAAAGTCTTCGTATGTGCCAACGTCCGGACTTGCCCTGCCAATGTCGGGGCTGAACCTGTCTCGTCGTAGATCTGGCGTGGACTCATTTGAGCTCTTGGGGAAGCCTCCAAAGTATGGGTCGGCCGAACCTGGAGGCGAGAAAGTGCCAGAGGTCTTTGTGGGTGGGCTTTTGGGACCAGGACCAACAGCTCGTCGGGGGATGGGTTGTATACTGACACGTCTGGCGGTCTGCGTAGTCGCACCAGACTGTGCTATCCCTAGCCCAGTATCCTTGCCTCTTTGAAAGTTTTCTGAAATATCCTCTTCCTCATCCTCTTCTGGTACGATGCTTGGTGTGTTGCGGCCGACAGCAGCGGTATCGCTCTGGTGCCGTGCGTAGTTCGGTCGTGCAGGCGGTGGGGTAGTAAGCCCCAGAGTGTGGGAGTTATTGGAGAATCCGAGCGAGGGCAGTGCGGGTGTGTTGTCTGAGCTCTCAGAAAGATCCGAGGACTCCTGCATGAGTGGCCGTCGATCGACCATGGTGCCTGGCGTGTACCACCCCTCTTTGTTGTCGTCTACGTTTCAGCCTTCTCTTCTTATAGTGCTCTTGCGGTCCGTATTGGCGGGAGGCTGCGTAGGGTCGCGTTTGCACAACCTAGGGCTGCAAGTGAGCGGCTCAGCGTGGGTGCGGCGGGAAGACTTCACGACAGGGAGTGGAAGAGATGGACTGTCGTAACAAAGTGAAATGACATGGTAAGGTCGGTCTGTGAAAGACCTGAGAGTTAAGGCTGGAGGGGATTACTATAGCCCGGCTATCCGCAGTTGTCGCACGCACATTCAGCTGTCTCTGGGCGTCTGCAAGCTATTCGCTTGTGGCGCAGGATTACGGCCCCCAAACTACACCCAGACCCATCTGCTGTGCCCTGTGGTGATCCATAGCCTCCATATTACCTCGTACGACCGGTCGCGAAGACGCCGCTGTCAATCATTGCTGCTTGCGCTTTGCGAGCGCGTCTAGCCGTTCGGGAAGCTTGACGAAGCCTATCCCTCTCTCCATAGTTTGCAGTGTGTATGCGGGCAGTAAAGCAAACAACCAGAGTCAGGCTGTAAGTCGGCGACATCAGGGTGTCTCAACAAGGCTGGTGCTGCATGG
>Ga0058698_10001160_pt1 | contig 12460 bp, 10 predicted proteins | sample AgamicAsSfe_FD_67288 | JGI IMG/M metagenome (GOLD analysis project Ga0058698, IMG submission 67288) | Agave microbial communities from Guanajuato, Mexico - As.Sf.e | ecosystem: Host-associated > Plants > Phyllosphere > Phylloplane/Leaf | place: Guanajuato, Mexico | collected 2012-05-30
TCAACTCTGGCACCATGCTACTGACACTGGCTTAGGCGCTCGTCGACTCATCGATTGTTCTCCTTTTAGCCCAGCAGTAACATGAGTACAGTGACTTCGTCAAACAAGGCTTTCATCGCGGTATATGCAGTGAAACTGGATGGCATCTACCTCCAAGCACGGTGACCAATGGAAATCGGCTTCACAAAGTCAATGCGACAGCCCCACGGAACAGACAATGCGATCGTCTCGAGATCTACATAAATGGTAAAATGCGAAAGCACAGGCTCTGATGGTCAGGACTCAGGTTGGCGCCTGGAAATCCTTTGTGTCGAGGACGAGTAGCGAGTCCTTCTGTAACCGCTTCGTCTGGTTTGGTTGAGGTCCGATCTGACAGATTCACTACACTGGGTCAACTAGTACGAGCAAGAAGTGTTTGATCCAATACAGCGAGCTAAGAACAACCGCACACAAAGATAGTGTGAAGTCACTATGCCACGTCCATCAACGCGCGTGCAGCTTCCAACTATCATGTATCTCATCTGTACTTCACACAAACGAAAGAAAATTCGTTGCCAGCAGGGAACTTATCGAGATTCTCCATGCTATCAGCCAAATTCTCAAAGAGGTAACTGGGTCACGTACAGATCTGCCTTGGAATGTCGTGGAGCAACAGAACAGAGATTGTTCACTGGGGCATGGTGCGGACAATGGTCCGGAGAGTAATGTGTCTGAAGCCGGCATACCTGTACACACCAAATCAGCTGAACCATCGAGCAGGTCGGATGTTACGGGAGATGTGTGTACACTTGTCATCGTATACTTCGCTTGGTCCAACGCCCGATCCGTTGTCAGGTATTGTGATCTTCTTTCTGAGACAGCAGAAAGGCTCGTATGGGCGGGAACATAGATTCAGGATCTGTCTTTTCGTTTCGAGGTTGCTCGCAAGACCAAAGCCTAAAGGCAGCTAGATTCGCCCACAAGAGGTGAGTAGAAAGCATAATCGCAAGCTGTTTGATGGGAAACAGACTGGATCTCTGGGTTGGCGACTCCAGCCAACTTAAGGATGGCGGAGGGCCGACACCATTCTGAAGCATCTCTTGTGGCGAACAAAGGGCGGCACTTGTCCTGGGATGGAGGTAGGTTGTGAGAGTGTGTCGCACCAACATCGCCGTAAGCCGCCACTCGATAACCCGCAGGTAAAGGAACAAAGATCCCAAGTGACACAACGAGAGCAAGGCAGCGCAACACGGCTGCGATGGACTTACTTCATTGGCTCTACATTGCAGAGCATGGTACATCAGGGCAGCCATTCCGTATCCAGGGTCTTCGTGGTAGTAGTGTCTGGGTAAAGGTACAAGCCCAAACTCCATACGGTCATCGCGGCGAGGTTGAATACGGCGGCGGCGTCGGCGACTGTTGAGCCTACGGAGAACACCATCAAGATGCCAGCATTATTTGGGACACTTCGTCGGCATCAAGAATTGGACGATTGCCACCGAGGGTGTTATGTAATGACAAGTTCTCCAAACAATACTTCATTACATGCTCTAAGCTTTTGTCGTTGATACCATCATATTAGGTTACGTCTATCAATGTATGTTCTAGGATTAACCTCATCTTCACGCCTTGCAAAGACGACCATCAGCCTGAGGCTTCCAGTAGTCGGCACCAACAGCCTGTGATAATAAATTAGTAATAGTTCGGAATGGCAGATGAATATCACACAAGAACTTACAGTAAGAGCGTAGAAGAGGTGCTCAGGGTCGTACTTGTTCTTGATCTTCTCAAGAGACTCGTAGTTGGCACCGTAAAAGCTCTGCTTCCATTCAGGGTCACGGAAGTCGCCCTCGCTGAGATAAGTGGTTCCACCAGGGACGAGGTTGCGGAGCTTGGGTGTGAGCTCGTCGGTGATCATCTCCATGGTGTCCTGCATGGCGTCCCAAGAGACCTTATAGCTCCAGGGAGTGACAATGAGCAGCGAGACCATGGTGTCGCGCCAGCCGGGGTTGACGGAGTTGTCAGGAGTTTCGGTGGAGGCGCGCGAAGCGTTGAGACCGAGACCGACGACGGTGGCGCCGTGCTGGTTGAGGAAACGGAAGGTGTCCACGACATCTTGGCCCTTGTTCAGGACGACGTCCCTGGGCAGCAGTCTTCCGGTGTAGACGTAAGCGTTGACGGCCAAGGGCTGGTACATGGCGGCGTAGAATTCGGTGTAGCTGTTGAAGTCGCCAAAGTAACTAGCGTAGCGGATACCCATGCCATCGAGCTTCTTCATGAAAGGAGCGACGAACTCGCGGAGCTGGGTTGAGGTCAAGCCAGGGCCGGTCATGGGACGCATGGAGAAAGTTCCGTTGGTGACGTAGAAAGTGGTGACGACGCCGGCCTCAGTGGAAACAGGGATGACGGTCTCCTGGAAGTCCTTGACGAGGCCGTAGAAGGTATCCTGAGAAAGGCCGGTGCTGAGGAAAGTCAAGTTGGCGCCAGCGGTGGGTGTGTCGGGGTAAACCTTCGAGGTCATGCTAAGGACGATACCGTAGGTACCTCCTCCGCCGCCAGAAAGTGCCCAGTAGAGGTCGTGGTTCTCCTCACGGTTGGCAACAATGTGCTTACCATCGGCAGTCACAACTTCCCATTCGAGTACCTTTTCGAGTCAGCTTAGTTCGTATTGGACAGACGTTAGTTGCGAGGTCTTACCTGGTCAGCAGCCATACCGTGGGCGGAAGTCAAGGCAGAGTGTCCACCACCTTGACTGTATCCGCCGGCAACACCAACAGTCGGGCAGGATCCAGTGACGACCTGAAGACCCTTGTCAAAGGCGGCCTTGTTGATCTCGAAGCCCTGGACACCAGCGCCCATCTTAACAGCCTTGCCAGTGTAGTGCTTGTCAGACCAGTCCTTGAACTCAATGTCCTTGAGGTTGTGGGTCCAAAGGCTGAGAGCACCAGGGCCGGTGCTCTTTCCGTTGAAGTCGTGGCCAGTGTTGCCTGTATTGATGTAAGTAGCCGTTTTCCGAACAGTGGTCGAAGTGCACTTACGGATGATCAGACGGATGTTGTTCTTCTTGGCGAAGTCAATGCCTGCAGTGATGTCGGAGGGGCCTTCAACCCTGAGGGAGTAGTCGACGTATGATCCAACAACACAGTCTGCTGAACGTGGAAGGAAGGGGTCACAGCTCTGGTTGACAAATGGAGGAGCCATTGTGGAGGATTGATCGACATAGCTTCTTGGGTCAGTACGATGTAACGTTCGACGATGGTACAGCAAGGTGTACGCACTGTAGTGATGGGTCGGTCCTGGATAGCGACGTTAGCATTGAGTAATTCATAGTCATTAATATATAACGTACCATCGTTGCTGCAACTTGTTGCAAGCAGCCTCATCATAGGCAGGCCAGTCAGGGTGAGTGTTTGATCCGTCGTGGCACACAGCAGCCAAGGGAATAGTTGCGGTCAGCTTGCCATTGACGGTCTCGTTGAGAGATGACCATGTGCTGGTGGTCGGCCAGCAGGCATCACCGGGGAAGCATTTGCAATCGGTATCACGCTTCTCACACTCGGCTAGAGCTGCCGGAGAAAGCGAGGCCAAAAGAGCGAGGGAGAGAAGACCCTTGTTTGAAGAGAACATGATAGCGATAATGGGAAAACTGAATTTCTGCAAGAAAGCAGTACAGCCGTCAAAGGCCTTTTTGTATAAGGATACAGCGGAAGGATTTAGTACCGACTCATGCATACCTGATTGCGCAAATTGGATCCGAGGAGATCATTTGTGAATATGGGGACCCTTTTACGGACATGTCCCTATAAGGAATTACAGCCGTGCGCGAAGTAGTTCGCGCAATTCAATCGAGAACGTCGCTCCGAACTAAGCGAGAAACCCATTCACAAGGGTGTGTGCAAGTCTGGCCATTTGACGAGCGAGGAAAGGATAAGAAACCGCATCAGATCGATTGCTGCATAGGCTATGACGTTGGCGGATAATATTATACACGCAGAGTCGCGGAGAACGGTATATGTCTCACAAACGAGGTCATACGGCAAAAGAGCCCTTCGTAGGGCAGATTCAACTACACTCTTGGCAGGGACTGTCACCGAGCCGCGAGAACTACCTAGCGTTATGGGGAGTACGGAGGAGGCCTGGTCGGAGCTCGCTACGCGCTCGCAATCAGTCGCCACCCATTGGTATCCGCCACTTCTACAGCCACATCCGCACACCCGGGACCTGATCGACCGGGCACTAGTCTATTTCGAGAACCGCTACCGTGAGGACATCTCGGTTCTTTCTCGTGCAGAAGACTACCAGCTTCCGGCCACACTAGACCACATTACCGACAGATCCCCTGCTATTCAAGACCGGGTGTTGTCAACCTGGAATAGCCTGGGAGCCTGGATAATCAAAATGAGGTTCCAGGTTCACCGCCAAGGTGAAGCACGTTGTCAGACGTCACCCACAACCACAATAATAGCACAAGTCAGCGAGCATTGGGACCACAGAAGCTGGTACTCAATCACAGCTACTGCCCTACCGAGGCTTTGCCTCGTGCAGCGTTTCTTTAACCGTTGTACCAGCCCTATGTTGGTACACAATAGTACCATCAGATTGGGAAGCCTTGCGTTCGGGCAAAGCACCATGTTGATGAAAAGTCCGTGTGGACATCCCGATCCTCGGCGACGACAAACAGTCGAGTCGAAGGCAAGTGTTGTATGTACAGGAGATGGATCATTCGGCATGGTGCTATGACACCACCACGACTCAGTCGCACATGCCAGATGCAGTATGCGAACTGTACATCGTAGGTGGTCAGAACAAGGAGCCAAGATGTAACCGTTTGCGCCATAGCCAGCGCCACGCTTTGCGCCTCTGGTTGCCACCGTACGCCAACACGTTCTTCCAGCCAAGATGCAACAAGCTGTTAGCTTGATCGCAATTGAGAACCAACGACGATCTGATTTTCCGATGTAGGCAAAGCCCTGTCATACGGTCCATCTCTTGGCTGCGTTAAGGTGTGTCAAGCTCTTGTGCTATTCGCATGTTGCCCTCAAGCTTCACACGCTTCACACAAAGCCCACGATAATGGCGAACCTCCAGCTTCCTGCAGCCTCGCATAGCTTCGAGCTATGAGCTCTGAGCTCTTTGACATGGCAAAATTGTCTTACGGCCGATTCGACTGATTGTGATCTACAAAAGTGACAGTTGCTAGTTTGAAACGCACTACTCCAAACTCTCCGCGAAGGAACGGGGAATGACGTTGTCTATAGATAGACTGGTCACATGGTATACACAAAGTTTATGGCGCGAAACGTGCTTTGTAGGCAGGACAACGTAGAAGGGCTGCTGTTCGAAGATTTTGGACATGCATTTCTCAAGCCTGGGCGCGCCACGCGTCGAGCCCTAGAGGATGAACGTCGTGAATTGCACCGACATGCAGCTTAGGTCCTGCCGTCATTACATGTACACAGGAGCTCTTTACATAGGCAGGAGACGTACAAACGAGCCCCGCCTCGCCAATGCATGTTATCCTTGGTGTCTCGCATAGCTTCTATCAGTCTGAGCTCATTGCACACAATGGAAGTCTTCGAAGCGATCAATCCCAGAGAAGACCGAACAATCTCAAAAACCCAAAACATCTATCCAAACCACGTAGCACTACAGAACAAAAACCAAGATGCCCGCCCTCAAAGGCAAAGTCAAGTCGTGGGACCAGTCCAAAGGCCTTGGCTACATCACACCTGACGATGGAGGCAAAGATGTCTTTGCCCATTTCAGCGCAATACAAGTATGTCATAGCCCAGCCTCAAAATCTCGCGGTAGCGGCACTGACTCACTAAACCAGGGAGACGGTTTCAAGACGCTGACGGAAGGTCAGGTAGTTGAGTTCGAGATTCAAGATGGTCAGAAGGGAGCGAATGCCGTGAACATCAAGCCGGTTTAGCGGACCTGGAATGGTTTTGATGGATCGAGGTGACTGCAGCGAAAACGGACTTTGTATGACTTTATGACCAGAGCGGGGTGTTGCTCGATTGCTCGCCAAAGCGATGCAGGCGATGAGCATCTTTATATATGTCTCAAAGCTTAGCAATCTACAACTCATCCTTTCCAACGCTCGCCGCCTTAGCACTCTGACCAAGTGCCTCGCAGACCGCCGGCGTGCCCACTTCCATCCTGTAAACACACTTCGCCTCCTCCATAACCTTCCACAGCTCATTCTGCTCACTGCAAGCAAGGATGACAGTCGTGCTGCGATTAGGACCATTCCAGCAATGCTGGCCATTCTCGTGCTTCATCGCGATGCGCTCGCCACTGCCGAGACCCCTACCGTCGGCAGCGACGTCCTCATCAACGAAGACCTTCTCCAGGCTGACAAAGTTGCCCATGTTAGTGTTTCCGCCGCCCTTCTTCGGCTTCTGCGTCGTCTTCTCCATGAAGCAGACTTCGTACGTGTACTCGCCGGCCTCGGTGCTGACACACTGGCCTTTCAGGGCGCGGAAGACGTCGTCGGCGCCCCAGTCTTTGCTCAAATCTTCCTGGTGGCTGGCGCGGTCTTTCTGTGTCTTTTCGAGGTCTTTGCGGGCGGAGTCGACGCGTTTCTTGGCTTCTTGCACGGCTTTGCTTTCGCTCGGGTTGGTGCTGGAGGTTTCGGCGAGGATGCCATTTTCGATGAGCATCACGCGGAGGTCGCGGAGCTTGGAGTCAAGCCATGTGCGGATGGTGGGCGGGAGGTAGTTCTCGAATTCGTAGACTGGTGACTTGTCAGTGTTGATCTCACATGGGCCGTTTGGCAACGATTTCACTTACGGACGTCCGTGTCATCCTCGCCGTCTTCGTTCTCGTACTCCTCCCAGTTGAGGCCGTTGTGCTCGTCAGACTTGCTCATCTCCTCAAGATCACGGTCTGCCGCAGCGTTGTGGCTGGACTTGTCTCTCGCGGCATAGTCCTCCCAAGCCCTGACGGCACGCTTGACGCCCTCGTCGTTGAAGTTGGGGTTGTACTCTTCTTTGAATGTAGACAGGATCTTCTCGAGCTCCTGGATACGCTGATCGTACGAGTCCCTCTCGCTTCTAACACGGATGACCGACTCCCTCAGCTCGTTCATCCTTTGCTTGGCCAGACCGACCAGGACGCCAATCTTGCCAGCTTTCGGGCTGACGTTGCCCTTGACAATTCTGCCCTTCTCCTTCCTCTCAACATCTGCATACTCTGCCTCCAGTTGTTGAAGCTTGTGCTCATGGCCTTCAATTTCAGCAGACAGAGTCTTGATACGGTCCTCCACTTCTTTTCTCAGCCTGCCAGCCTCAACCACAAGCTCTTTCCTCTTCTTCGCAGCATTGCCCAAGCTCTTCTGTCTGATCTCGTCCAGCCGCCTCCACTCCTTGCCGATCTCCTTGCACTTGTCCGCGCACTTCACACCACCAACATGCTCGAACTCTTCGCTTCCGTCGCAGCAGAGTTCATAATCGCAGATGCCGTCGTTGACACTGGTGAAAGGCACGTATGCCGGCAAGTGGCCCTTGTTCTTGCAGTAGAAGCCTGGGAGCGCGAGAGTGTTGTTGACAGTGTCTTTGACGGTGTTGGCAGGTGTCTGAGGCGAGAAGGGCGAAAGGTGTGCACATGCTGAAGTTCCAGGCTCGTCGGAGCCGTCAGGACAATCGCAGTAATCGTCGTTGACGCGGAGAGCGGGCACGCTGATGGCCGGGTTGCTGATGCATGTGAAGGTTTCGGCGTCTTTGTAGTACTTTGCAACTGTTGCATATGAATCAGCTTGGAGTGCCTGACAAACAAGGAGCAGACAGGCTAATCTGCTATCTGGAAGTCGATTCAGCCAGCCATTGGATTGGACGTACATTCCGGACTGACACCACGCGGCCTGCCGCTGTCAGATGATGCTGCAAACGCTACAGCAGCGGATTCCAGGCACAAAAGTGCCGCTACACCCTTCATCTTCTAAGTGCTCTTGGTGTAAAGGAAGTGCTGGGGTTGCACGAAAGACGGTGTCGTGAGCTTGATCACGTTCACATGTCAAAGCCAGCTGTCAGATCCGGGGTTCATCATGGGGTGGGAGCGACCCACAAGAAACACCAAACAATCAACTACGATCAACACTGCATAGATAAATGACACGACAACGGGAGTAGAATGAGAACTAGTAGATATTATACTACTAAGTCGAGAAAGTAAAAGTGGAGCTTTCGTATGTGTCGGCATTCGATATCATTCAGGTACCACAAAACTTACGACCGAAGCTGTCAAGCTTTCAAAATAGCCACAAGAGATGAGTATACCGTCCAAATGAAGCAGTATGGAGTGTGTGGACCAGCAATCGTCCCTCTTACTCTCTCAAGACAGTATCCCTCTGGAGACAGACTGTGGACATCGTACAGCAATTGTCCCATGCTAGCAGATCTCCGGAGCTCGTTTCGATGCCAATAGATCTCTTTCTAACAACGCAGCATGTAAGGCTTAATGTACGCATGTGATCACCCTCCAATTGTTCCAACCAAACACCATACTTCATTGCTCCTGTGTCCGGTCGTACGCTCGCAGCTCCTTCAGTCCACGGTCACACCCCTCTTGGTCAAGTCCGCCTTCGCCTGCTCGATTTGTTTCACCAGCTCTTCGTGTGCCTCAGGAACATCGTTGAAAGAGAATACGCCGTATCCGAGTTTGCCCAAAAGATAAGCGCCGAAGGAGACGAGAGCCCAGAAGGGAACCTGTAGGAAGTGGTCAGAGCTAGAAGTGTACACGTGAGAGTCTGTAGAACTTACCACAGGGACAACATCCTCTTGAATCTTAGCTGGCAAAGGAACGAAGCCGAGGAACGCGCTCAGGTATAGCTGTTGGTCAAAGATCAGTATGGGTGCTACTGGTAGTGGGAGTGGGCTTGAGGCGTACTGTGATGAGGAGGGCGAAGACTGTGATGGTCTGCTGTGCGCGCGTCATGATGGGCAAAGTATTCGTATCTGGTTCTGTCTTTCTGCGTGGATTTGGTAAAGCGTCTTTAAGGAAAGTGGTGGAGTTGTTTGAATCGTCTGGTGCTAGCGAGGGGTCGTCAAATGGCCAGCTTTGGAGAACGCGAGCGGCGTTGCGCTCGCTGTGACCCTTGAACTTCACATCAAATCTCACACCAGAGCTTCAGCAAAGGAGAAGCTATCCAGCCCGATTACAAAGCTGAACATACAACTACGAGTATAGCCTACGTAACGGCTACGAACATAAAAATGGCTGATCTGGACACATTGATCAAGAATGTCCTCACAGAAGACTTCACTTCGGACAAATTCACCAATGACGTGGCGTCGTTGGCCAGCTTGAGCCGCGAGCAAGAAACAGCCCGGAACCGACTCGCCTCGAGAGAAGTGCTACAGCGTTTCTTGCAAATCCTGTTCGCAGAGCCCAAAACCGTCAACAGAGAAGAACATTTCGCCACAATCCTACGCTGCGTCGGCAACGCCTGCGTATCAAACCCAGAAGCCTGCCAAACAGTCAACGATTACAAATTCGGATGGGTTAAAGCCTTCCTGCAAGGCTTCCCTTGCCATTGGACTGCTTCTAGCGAGGAAGATGGTTTACCTTTCCCCATGCCTGCAGTCAGTACTCGCGATCTGGCAGTCAAAGTTCTCTACAATATCTGCTCGCAATCCGAAGACGCTCAGAAGCAATGCTATCACGACAACATTCATGCCCTTGTAATCGAAGCAATGTTCGACAATCAGCACTTCGGAGGCGAAGTGGCAGACGATGTGCTCAGTCTTACTGTGGATCTGCTCCTCTGGATCACTTCGCATCACAAGGAACTCGCCTCTTTCGAAGGCGACACGGAACGCACACGTGGACTCGCCGAACGTCGCGGCCTGAAGACCGAGGCCTGGTACTGGCTGGTCAAGTCACCTCTCATCTGCATGGATAGGCTGGATATCGACGACTGGGCTTCCCTCCTGGAGACTTGCCTCGTCTACCTACGTGAACCTTCGTGCCACAATGGTCTTGTCACATGGGAGTTAGTCCAGGTGGTTTGGTACATTCTAGAGAACAACGAACGCAGAGTCGAAGCAATCGAGGATAACGAAGAAGACAAGAAGCTGCTTGTTGCGCTATCTACAAGTCTAACTTGGGTGCTTTCGGATGTCGCAGCCACGCCTGAGTTCGCGACCGTTTACGCAGGCGCTTCAGCAAACGTGCTGGCTCTGGCTGCTGGGTTCCAAGAGGTTCCCGTGCTCCAGAAACTGATTGAGGACCTCTCGAAGATCATCGGCACAGGAGAGGTGCACTCACACGACGCCGCAGGTGACAAAAGCACGAACCTTGTAGACGATAAGTCCCTCCGATTGACAACTGCTGCGTGCCAAGTGATTGGCAACTTATTGCACAACCTTGTGCCCAAAACCGGCACTGTCCCCACTGCCATCCAGGAGGCTCAGCTACACAAGCGCTTGTTCACATTGATGGCTGTGTCTGATAGCGCAGACTTCCTGCATAGTGCTGCGGGTTTGCTCATTCAGCTGTCTCGTCCTTCCGTCGAGGCCAGAGAAGAGATCGCAAATGACAGGAATGCTTTGGACGCTATCAAGCGTCTGGGTCAACACACCATGCAAGAGCTCAACCAGGACGCTCTTATGCTCATGCGAGCACTAGGCAAAGATGCACCTGCGACTCAAGAGCGGCTCAAGGAGCTTGCTGGAGAAGTAATGGCCAGCGTTGCCGAGACCCAGCAAGCGGCTGCTAGTGCTCAGGCAGGTCAGCCGGCCTTGGAGGGTACGAGCTGAGATACCGTTCGATCATGGCGATGTCAAGCCTCATCGACCGAGCTTGCCCGCAAACTTGCGCCTTACCCAGACATCGCCATGCTCAAGGTACTCCGAACGACTGACGACACGCTGCTTCATGGCTTCCTCGTTCTGAGCCAGTCTTGCGCCGCCACTCCACGCATGCTTAACGGGATCCTCCGGCTGGCCAACGCGAAGAGCGAAGTCTTCAGGCAGCTTGGTGCGTAGGTCCGCTTCTAGGCGCTCCACAAATCCAGGCAGCTTGCTCGTACCGCCGACAACAACGATGTTGGTCAGGAAAGCCTGCCACAGGCCCTTCGGTAGGACGTCTAGTGATTGCAAAATGGTACCCACCAGTCCTTCCGACTGCATGCCAATGTCTGAAGGCGTGAAGAGGAGCTCGGGCACTGTAAAGCGCTCGTTGGCCAGAACGACAATGTCTTCTCTGGGCCCACCAATGCCTAGCTGTCGTTTCCTAGCATTGAATCCAGGGTCGTGAGGTCTAGCAAAGCCACGCTTGATGTCCTCGTAGTCCGGTAGAACATAGTCCACCACAATCGAATGATCAATCTGCCGCGGGTCTTTACTCCCTCCCTTCCAAACCCTTTCAAGCTCTCCCTCGAAATCCCGTGACACATAACACACGTCTTCCTTGATCTGATTCACCATCCAGTCCTCCTTACGCAGCTCAAACTGCCTCGTAGAAACCAGATCTTTCAGCTGATTGTTCAACGTCTTGCCTCCAATCTCAAGCCGCCTACACGCGCCCTGCAGCACTTTCCCTTGAAAAAGCGGCGTAACAGTAGACTGCGAATAACCCACGTCCACAACCAAAGCACACTCCATCGCCGTCCCCGCCCCCCTCTCAGCATCCCCCTCAAAAGGCGAAGCCGCAAACGCGCTCAACACCGGCGCCACAGCCCTCCAATAATTCCCAAACCCAAACTCCTCAAACACCATCTCGTCGCAGTGCTTTTGCAGCGCGATCGGCGCGCTCATCGCCTCCGTCAGGATCAGATTAGTCTCTTCCGGAGCAGCGCAGAACACGTCATCGCCTTTGGACGCGTCGAAGAATTCGTTTTCCCAGATGGCTTTTTGCGATTCCCAATTGACGATGAAGCCTTTCTCTACGGGTCGCTTGAAGGCCAGTTCGCCGAAGTCGACGCAGGAGTCGAGTTCGGAGCCGATGTAGGTGCGTTTGTCGCGCTGGGAGCGCGCGATGGTGTTTTGGATTGTGTGGCAGGCGTCTAGGGTGATTGGGTCGGTGGCGTTGAGGTGTGAGTAGCCGGCTTTGATGGTGTGGGCGCCATTGTCGAGGATGAGAGTTTTGGAGGAGAGGGTTGCTGTTGGTGGTTTGGGGGGTTTTTGGCGAGCCATGGCTTTGATGTTTCTTTTTTTATTCTTTTGTTTTTGTGTTCTGGTGATGGCTTCAGGAACGCGATATTGGAAATGTAGCCCTGACGTCGAAGGTCGTGGTGGAGAGAAGGGCAGGCACGTGGGGCAGAGCGCAAGAATTTGGACATTGCTTTGCATGTGAAAAGACATGAGATGACTGTGATATAACAACTTTCGCTATACAACAAAATCCACAAAGAAACAGAGTTCGCACTCTGTCCCTCGCACACCACAATGGCGCCTCCGTCCTCCGTCGACCTCAAAGCCCTCAACACCCTCATCATATCCACCCAAGCCGTCCTCGCGCAATTCACAGCCTCGCTCGC
>Ga0058698_10001161_pt1 | contig 12455 bp, 13 predicted proteins | sample AgamicAsSfe_FD_67288 | JGI IMG/M metagenome (GOLD analysis project Ga0058698, IMG submission 67288) | Agave microbial communities from Guanajuato, Mexico - As.Sf.e | ecosystem: Host-associated > Plants > Phyllosphere > Phylloplane/Leaf | place: Guanajuato, Mexico | collected 2012-05-30
CTGTTGCTCTGTCGATGAATTCTGCGGTAGTGGTGGGTGCGAGGCCGACGAAAGAGGTTGTAGTGGCGGCGATGTAGCTCGTGACGTAGACGGTGGAGATTGAAGTAGGAGCAGCAATGTTCAAGCATGAGCAAGCACCTGCGAGGGTTGCGTTGTTGAAAGAGGAGAGCGATTCAAGCCCGTTGGCAATGCAAGCAGAATTTGCGGCTTGACGCTTCTGACGCTGGCCAGTCGCGCTGGCACTGGGCGTGGTGTATGTCGTGATAGTCGATGTGATGCATGTTGTAGAGATAGCAGGGACGTATGAAGTCGCTTCCGCAGGTCTAAGGTTTTGTCAGTCATGTCAAATGCAAGCTGGTTAAAGAAAACGTACAGGGTCACGGTGGTCGTCCAGGTCTCTCTAACGTTTGTAGAGCTGATGGTCACTTGAGCCTCAACCTTGGGTTTCGCACGAGATGCCTCAGTCACTTCGGCGAGTACGGAGGTGGTGCTAGTGACGGTGGAAGTCACGGCCGGAACTCGAGATGAACACTCGCTGGCGGCAGCGGTGTTCGATGCCAGGCATCCTAGTCCACGGAAAGGAGATGCTTCACAAGCGTTGACGTTGACGACAGTGCTGGCACTCGCAATGGCGCCAGAAGCGGAACTGGCACTTGCTTCAAAGGAGAATTCCACAGACTGAGCAGAGACAGATGAAAGAGCGAATGCGCCGAGGGCGAGGATAGTCTGGGCTAGCATTGTTACCGGGCAAGTTCAAGAATGCAGAGATGTCCAGGTAGTATGTCGATATTGAAAGTAGTGGTCCTGCCGATGTGAGATGACGTGCCCAGCGCCTATAGTTCAGTAAAAAGAATGAAATTGCCTAAGGAGGCAGGGTGTATGGGCTAGTGAGAAGAACAGTGAGTAGAGAAGGCAAGCAGGTCGATCAGGAAGAGGCAGGCTGGCTGGAGGGTCTCATATCAACTCGCCCGGGGTTCGAGACGAACGTTGTGACGACGAGCGCAGGATTAACCCAAGATAGCTCAGCCGGGTTTGACGATGGTGGATGGCTGAGGCTAGGAGGTACCAGCTATCCGTTAGTCTTCGGGATGCCCTCGCACGCGGCCCAGACGGCCAGGCCATTCCTCGAACTGGCACGAGCCCGCAGAGAGATTGAGAGGTGCGAATGGAGGGCGATCATGGCCATCTGTGCTGAGTGGCTGAAACGCCGGACGAGGCTACCTCTACCGTTGGCAACTCAGCTCTGCCTGTCTTCCCCAGTAAGCATTTCTGTATATGGATGAAGAAGATAGACGACCACGAGTATGCATGCCACGGGTCAGATGTGGGTACAGCATGCTCGTCTGCCGTCCGGATGTGCGATGATGCTCATGTAGAGAAGGGGCGAAGACAATGGGCGTTGCCGTGACGAGAAAACCAACGTCCACACCAGGCGACCACGTGAAACATCCAGAGCGCTTGGGAGTTCGAAGGCATGACGCTGGCGAGGCCATCGCCGCCATGGTCACCGGGAGGTCGTGGGGAGTGGGCGTCTGTTGTGTGCTGCTTGCGGCCCTCCGCCCCTCGATGCGATCAGGGGCGACGGCTCGGATGTCAGGGATTCTCCGCACCGGATCTTCAGCCAGCCCACGCCTACTTCTCGTACCTGTCCATCTCTCTTAATTTTACTGTATTGCGTAGTGGCAGTGCTTTTCATTCAGAGCATCTGCACTTCCATCCGTCCTTAAGAGCACGCTGTTTAGTGTGTAGCTCACCAACGTTTTTGCAGTCTTCAGACGTTTTTTCCAACGCCATCGGAATTGCAAGCAATCTTGTCTCAGACGCCGGCCTCCCAAGCAACGTTGAGTATAAGCGTCAAACACCCACTCCACCAATGAGAAGCCTTACGTGCCTGGGTTAAACTGGTCAACAGAGCAGAGGCGGGTAACAAGGGTTCATCACCAGTGTGCACTTCTAGGTTCGGGCCACCGTTCATCATCATCACACAGCAGTATGATACTTCTTATGGCCAGTTCGATGCCTGGCTATACCGCAGTGCAACGCGTGGCGCGGGTCGTGCCATGACTGCATGATTGTCGCGAGATCGTGCCTATTTCTTGCGCATCATTCGGGTCATCATGTTGTGCGACAGGCGACACATGGCCAGCCAGCCTCCACTGTATTGGCGCGCCACATCATACGACCAATGAGAGGCGCTGTTTCGCGCGCACAACGGCACAATCAGGCCATGTTCAGCCCTCATTATTCTCGCGAACTTCTCGCAGCACAGCCCTGGAAGAGAGGAGTAGCTTTACTGGGGCATCTTCATGTTTATGATCACCTCGATGGTCTTCCTTGCCCAATATCTGCAGAGTGAGACTTCAGGGGCCAGCGCGGATGTCGTTTATGATCGACAGCAGCTCTTGTCACCGCGTACCTGCCTGTGGGAGTCTGGATGCAAGTCTTTCGACACCAATATAGATGGCACGCCGTACCTCGGATCCTGCCGTCCGACGACACTCGACAGCGCCTGTTCTATCAAAAGGACTCTGTTCGAGCAACGCAAGCCTTACCGTTGGACTTTATGAACTCAAGTACATTTTGAGCTTCGTGATTGTACGCAACTCGCTGTTCGGTCTGGCCAAGCCTCAACACCAGACGATCGCCTCTAACTTAGAAAGACCATGACTCAGAACCAGCGCTTTTGCGGAGGGGTGGATCTAGGGATCAGAGATCATACTGGCATGTTGTCGTCAGCTAACGAACATCGGAAGTCAAAATGTATCCGTTAGCGCTGGCGCATAGGAACTCACTCGCACCTTTACTGGCAAGTTCCAGGTACCTGGATATCCGGGCTGATCTTCATTTCATTTCGCGGAGGAGGTCGATCTTATCCGAGCAAGTAGACAGATATAGCTGATGCCAGCTCCACAACAAGAGGGCGAAGCGGTTCCAATCCTCCAAGGTCGCATACACTTGCTATGCCCATGTTGCACCTGACGGCGACCTTGCGAGCAGTCTTCAACTCTCATTTCCCAACAAGAACACAAACAACAACAATGCCAGCCAAAGAATTCGCAACAAAAGACAAAAACATTTCACTGTCCAAAAGGCCTCCGGATGAGCGGACGTGGTCGGAGTGTTCCCAGCTCAGAGCCTGTTCTGCATGCAGCGACGACAAGCCCGGAGCCGACACTGTACGCACACCATCGTGAAGAAGTGACTAAGCCAAGTGCACTCCTCACATACTCCAGCACCGCGGGTAAAGACCCATTGTTCGTGAGCACAGTTGTGGCGCTCGCGCAGGTGCTCCATTTCCTGTGCGACGCGATCTGCACGCTGGTCAGGCGCTTCAGCTGCTGGTGGCGGTTCACGACCGACGACCTCCTCTGCGCGGGCCTCGAGACGTTCTTCGTCCCATTGAGGGCAAGCACACGTCTTCCAATTCGCCCCGCAAAGGTAGCAGAACTCATGACGGCAGGCGCATCTGTAAGCGGTTAGCGATTGCTCTAATGGTCAATGACAGATGTACATACGTGATGTGATAACATCCGAAAGCGAGGTCGATGATGCTCCTGCACCTAGCGCATCTCTGCCAGCCGCGATCCGAAGCGAGAACGAGTGTCTGTTGCAGAGCTGCATCAGCCGGACAGTCGCCTTCGTGTCTGGCCGCCTTGCACATGGTGCAAGTTGCTTGGTTGCATGTAGGGCAAGTAGCGACATCGTTCGTGGTGTGGTCAGCTCCGATGAACACTGAGCAGCTCGCGTCAAAACAGTAGGTTCGGTTGCCGACGTGCGTGTCCAGCTCCTCCTTCTTGTTCGCAAAGTCTGTAGCAAGCCTCTCATTGATCACTGCTCTGACGTCGTCCCAGGGCATCTCGCGTCGGCAGCATCTTGGCGGATACAAAGTCTCGTCCGTCATTGACGCCCTGTGAAGGTGCTCGAGACACGCGACGCAGTAATGGTGACTGCAAGGCGCTTGCCATACCCCTTCCTCAATGAAAAGGCCCTCGCATGATACGCATTCGATGTTGGCGGGTCCAGGAGCAGCAGCCGCCACTGCAATAGCTTCGGCGAGTTGGGTTTCCTCGCTTTCGAAGCGGCGGACGGCTTGATATTGCAGCAACTCTTCAGTGAAGGCCTGGCCGACTGCAGCGCTGCCTGGCGATGGCGGGTCACCACCACTGTCCTGTTGGGTAATGGAGGCTACGTCTTCAAATTGTAAAGCTAAGATGAGGTCAAGTGTCGCCTCGTCTAATTCGTCGAGTGCTGCCTGCGTCGCCGACATCGTGTGTATGTGTGCGCTGCGGTAGGGGTCTGGTCTGGAGGGTCGATTGGTCGGTGGGGCAAGAGGTTCAAGAGCTGGGTTTGTTGTTCAAAATTGGTGTGGTGGTCAGTCTGGGATTTGCGAAGAATCGGGAGTTTTGGGTGTGAGAAGTTTCGGCTACGCTGACTTCCTATGCAGTACAGGACAAGGGCGACAAGTGAAAGGCAGCCTGCAGTTCGGGTAAGTTTCCAGCAGCGACCCAGACATCAATCAAGACGACTTGCTGCTCGTTTCAATGCGAAGATAATCCCGAATAAGTACATACATGGTTACCATCTAGCTGTAGTCCGAGACATGATAAGACTGCACTACCATGGTCATATGCTGCTGCTCATAATTGTCAAGACGCTCACGCGTTTTCACTGATCATCCTTTCAAAAGGCATTGTTTGTCGCTTACATTGATGCCCATGCCTCAACGCTTAAGGCGCATGGAAAACACCCTTGTCTCATATCACATGGTGGAAGGCATCAAGAACCTACCCTGCCATTAGAAGCATTGTTTGCCTCATACGTGAAAAATGTCATATCCATCTTCGCGACCATTCACAAACGGTTAAGCGCACAACGACGGCAGGCTCTCATCTGACACGTCCGACACTCCATGAGAAACACCGGCATGTCACCACCACAGTGTTCGCAGTCTCCCGCACCATGGACGAAGCGCCATCCCTCGTGGTTGCGATCCCGGTGGCCAAGCTGAGGCTCAGCAACGCGCACCGGAGCTGCTCGAGTGACAGCGTTTCTGTTTCCATTCGGAGGGGCAACTGGCGGGTCCGCGTCGACCTGATCCTCATTCTCGTGTACGAGGACAAGGGCATTTATTTGCGCGATCATGTCGAGTACTGGGATGTTATTGGGGATCTGGAGCAGTCCTTGAAGAACCGCGTCGTCCAGGATGGCTTGCTGCACGTCCATAAGGTCAAGAGGGTTCTCTTCGCAGGTGCAGGTGTACCAGCGTAGCCCGCAAATGTAGCAGAAGTCGTGTCCGCAATAGCAACTGTAATTTCTTCTCGTCAGCGTGATTTCTAAGTGGTTCTGGTGCAGATGGCTTACGTTATGTGATTGCATCCCTCAATCAGTTCAATCATTTGCCCACATTCCTGACACCGCTGCCATTTCTCCTCTCTAGCAACCTTCAGGATCGCTTGCACTGACGGGTCTGATGGACAATCTCCTGCATGTGAAGCGCTCTTACACTTCACACATGTGAGCTTCTCGCAAGCAGGGCACGTAGCAACTGCGGTATCGGCAGCAATGTGACAGGCGCCGATGAAAGTCGAGCAAGCCGGATCCGAGCAATAAATCCTATTCTGGGTATCCAGCTCCTCTCTTTTACCCTCGAAGTCGCTTACCAGTCCCCCGGAAACGAGTCCCTGCACTTCACTCCATGGCATGATCTGCTGGCAGCATCTGGGCGGGTAGAGTATCTCATCCTCCAAGCAGAGCCGGAAGAGCTGCTCGAGACAATCGACGCAGTAGATATGTTGACATGGTGCCTGCCAGGTATTCTTTGGCGACACGTGATCGTTGCAAGCTGCGCACTGAAGGTCGTGTGGCGTCGTCGTGCTGTCCTCGTGAGTTTTGTTGCTGGCGCCGACATGGTGATTCTCGGGTGTGTTGGCTTGCTGGACGGGCGTGACATTGACGGCCAGACGAACTTTCGCAGTGCCTGATGCCGTGCACTCTTCCGTAGAAAAAGACATGTCGACTTGGTTTGCGCTGGTGTCGGTCTGTGGCGGTGCTCTACTGGTGAGTGGCGAGTAGGCGTGAGGGTCTGAAGCTCTGCGATCACAAGTCGCCCGACAAACGGGAGGAGGCAAGTTAGCAGTGAAGACAGTCGCTTGCCTCACTTTTTTGCACGCTGTTGAAGTATCGGAATTTCCCAGTCTTCTTTCCTTACGAGGCACCACACCATGGCCCAAGTAGGGCAAATCACCACACAAATGATTCATTCGACACGCTCATTCTGAGTGCTGAGCTGTACACCTGCTTCGGCAAGTCTTCCTACCATCAACTGCGGTCACGGCACAATTCAGATCTGATAGCACTAGTTAGTCAGCAGGGGCAGAGAGGCGAAAGAGTCGAGCTTACGATGTTCCAAGACCGCCTTGAGACAAGCATACAGTATGAATCCCCAACGTCAACCGTGGTGAGCATCTCATGACACCGCAGACTGAACCATTCTGAGCTGCATTCAGTATACGTACGCTAGAAGTTGAATGAGATCATGCCGCAATTTGCTCGGATTGGATGGCTACTTGCATAATGGTTCAGACAACCTGTTTCAAACCCGCACGTCTGGAACCTTTCGTTTGTCTTGCGCGCTCGTCGCCTCCCTTTGACCGGCGCAACATCTCCTTCTCACTTCCAGCCCATCCCTTACTTAAATCAACAAGATGGGTTCGGCGCATTCTTTTCCAAACACAGCTACGCACAGCGGATCGACCACTGCTAGACCAGGGCAAACACCAACCAGAACACCACCTCATCCAGTTCCAAGCATGGACGACGCTACACTTCGATTTGTCGTCGCCTTCGAGCTCGAAGAGGCGCGGTCACTCAAAGACGAATCCAACGGCACGTCCGACTCCGCGATGGCACGTCGCATCGCGATTGACCAGCTGCTCTCGTGCCGGGCCATCAACCAGATCGGAGAGACGACAGACGCCGAACTTGCTCTTGCCATGGCTCCGTTGCCGTCAGCAACCGATACTTGCACCTGTTGCGAAGACCCGCTCGCCATGAACAAGGCTTGGCAGGCGCCTTGCAAGCACTGGTATTGTTCTGACTGCCTCGAAACGCTGATCCAGGCCACCATGAATGACGAGACGCTGTACCCTCCTCGTTGCTGTGTCGTCCTGCCCTGGCAAGAGATCAAGTTGTTTCTTCCGGAAGACCTGGTGGCCAGCTTTGAGAATAAGAAGAGAGAATTCGACACTCCAGCGAGTGAGCGCTTGTACTGCGCTCAGCCAGCATGCTCGCACTTCCTCGACAGCAGAGCGACTCCTGCCCGGAGCGTGATGTGCTCACTTTGCCATTCCGAAACATGCAGCGCGTGCAGAGCCGCATCTCACGCCGGACCCTGCCCAGTAGATCCCAACGAGGCGGAACAGCAGACCCGCCAGCTAGCCAACGAGCAAGGCTGGCAAAGCTGTCAGCGATGCAATCAGATTGTCGACTTGATTCCTGGCGGCTGCAACCACATGACCTGCCGATGCGGGCATCAGTTCTGCTACGTCTGCGGCGAACGATGGAAGACGTGCCGCTGTCAAATTCTGGCCATTGGAAACGCAGGAAACGGCATAGGTCAGGAGGTCCTCGCTGCACAGGAGAGATACGTAGAAGCGCTCCAGGTAGTTGTGGAACGCTTGGGACAGCTTCGTGAAGCTGAAAGAGTGCTCGTACAGGCGGTGAGGGATTTGTTGGGAGCCATTGCGGCTAGGTTAGCGCAGTAGAGGGAGTGCGTTTGGAGAGTTCAAGGCGCCATTGGATGTTGCAGATATAGCGCACTGCTGAAGGATGAATGAACCGGACCGGATTAATTAATTAATTGGCATTATCACCGTGTCTCCTTGGCTCTAGTTGCAGTCGATATCATTGTAAGAGTTGTTGTCGATGCGGTATTTTGTTTCGAATCGATAGTTTTCTTACCCATATACGATCAGCGAGCTCCAAAAGTCCAGTCGTCGAATTCTTCGTCATCATCATCATCATCTTCATCGTCCACCTCGCCATTGGTCTCAGGTTCTTGCTCCGCCTGGATCGGATGCACAATCTGATTTACACTGCCTCTGCCATCTGCGCCAACCACGGCCGTCCTTGCACCTCCTATAGCCTGGTCCATCTTGCCTGCTCTCAACATTTCTCTCTTCTCCCTCAGCTTCTTCACTCTGTTCTCCAGCGTCTGCATCTCTGCGAACTCCTCCTCCAATGCCCTGGCAGCTTCCTCTTTCTCCTCTTCCAATTCTATGTCGCGCCGACTGCGTTGCGCAGATTGTTCTTCTCGCGCCTGAGCAGCAATATCCTCAGCAGTTTGCGCCGGCGCAGCGATTGTGTTGCTCACAACGGCATCGTTCGCCCTTGTTTCGCGCTCGAGAGCAGCGAGATCTGCTTCCAGCGCGTCCATCTCGGCCTGATGGTCTTTTGCCGTTTGCTCTGGTGCTGGCACAGGCGCAGGCAGAGCTTCTGCTGACGTTCGTTGTGTGGGAGCAGCGGCTTTGACGTCGGACGCTTTCACTCGTTTCCGGTCCTCCCCATCGCTTCCTTCTTCGTCCGCAGGACTGTCGGCCTTTCTCTTCTTGCCGTTATTCGTCTCTGCTTTGCGCGCGACTGCAGCATCTTGTTCTCGGCTAAGGCGCAAGGTATGACCGGTCGAATGTAAATGCGCGCCCCAGGCTGCTTCGGATTTGATTGGAATTTCGCAGAGGTTGCACAGAAGACTGCCGGTCGAGGTGTACGAGGCGTGTGGGTGTGCGACTCGACGCTCTTTGCGAGCGGCGCGTAGAAGGGCGCGTGGATCGTCGGCCATGTTGGTGATATTTGATGTTGTGTGGAAAGTGTAGTTGTGTCCAAATGTCCTAATGCAGTAGCGCGACAAGGATTGGTGGAGGACGCGAAGTGGAATGAATTGATGTCACCAGCCTGCAGGCTGTAGGGCTGAGCCGGACTGACTAAGGCAGCAGCGCGCCTTCTTCACACCCGGAGCGCCTCGCGTTTCTCCCTAACAAACAGTTACTCTCCAACCACCACTACCTTCTGTCTGCACTGCAAGCGTCATGTAGACACGATGTATCTGCTCTTCTCATCTTTCTTCTTGGTGCAATGTGAGTGGCATTGACATTTGAACTTTCGAAAGCTAGCTTAACAACAACGTTCAAGGAGCTACAACAAGACATTGTCTCGAATGTATCTTCCAGGTCGACCGTCGGACATAGCAAAGTGTCTTTGCAGCTGCTCGAATACAACTGACACCGTCAGCAACCAGAGAGGCCGCGTCTTGCTGCACATTCAACTGCTATAAAGACACTTTGTGCAGTGGTTGGGCATTATTTACTTGTGCCCGGGCAAGTTCTCAAAAGCGAGCGAACTAGGCATATGTTCTACATTATAAAGATATCGTTGAGTGCAAAGAGAAGCAAGAAGTCCAGATGGCAATGTCTGAAATCTTGAACGACAAGCTTGTTCGACACTACTGCAGAAGGAGATTACTGATCGTGCATTCAGTCACGTGCCCTTAGCCGTGATGTTGCGCCGCAGTAATATACAGCAGTTACCAATGCCTGTTTCAAAAAGTGTTCGTTATCTTGCTTGCCAAGAGCGCAGTGATCCACTTCGGACTTGGCTCGCTGTCTTCCTGAGCAGTTTCTCCTTTTCACTTTACTAGTTGTTAGGGGCACGTCACTATACATGATTCAAACACTGATGCCATCGAAACACAGAAAGCTCCTCTGTCGATCCTCAACGGCCCGGGCAGGGGTTGTCGCGCAGCTTAGAGAAATTCCAACCGATCCCGCGGCAGTCGAACGCCCGCACCCCGTGGCAGAAGTCGACAACGAAACAATTACACAAAACAAGAGCGAATGAAATTGCGTTGCGGCATGGAAACCACAGAAGCCGAATTCCCATCATTGTTGTTGATGTTGCCACATGGACTTGTACGATTACTGGATCGCAGCAGGCCGTTGTAGGCCTGCGAGACTGTTATGGAAATGGTTCCCTAGTTGGCATTCGAACATCCACTTATGATGTGGATGATTATTCTTCCACTAGATCCTCCGATGGTGTGCTTTGGCCAATGCCAGCGCACTTGTTGAGCTTACTCCATTGAAGTCTTCCCTTGTTCGGTAGCCTGCCTCCGAACGACAAGGTAATTCATGCTTGCCCTAACTCGAAGGAGGATGCGCATGCTACCCGAAGTGTAGCCAAACACCTCCAAGCAACCCAAGCAACCCAAGAGGCTCGCGCTCCTGACATTGCCGCATGCTAAGTGGATCCCGAAGCAACCACAAGGGACGCGAAGAAAGCATATCACTCAGCGTGTGCATTAACGTGATACTCAATACTTGTAGCTCCACTCGGCAGTTGTCCGTCACGCTGCACGTCTAACAACAGCCCAAGAGATTGATACTGAACAGAAGAGTTGCGCTTGCGCGTCAGGCGGTGAAACGCCGATGTAGACCTTTCACAGCATATAAAGTAGATGCGTCTGCTCCCTGGAGAACTGTCTGTTAAACCTCATTGACGTTCACAGCTTCGGATCGTCCACACTTGTTCATCACCATGGTCTTCCCTTCCTCGCTGTTTGCTCTTGGGCTCCTTGTAGCTCCAGGCGTTCTTGGTCATCCCGGACACGACATCCGCGAAGAAGCAGCTGAACGCAGAGAGTTCTTGAAGCGCAGCCCAAACACTGTTCGATCATGCATTCCGCAGCTCGAACGTCGGGGCTACCAAGCGGCAGCACTCGAGCGCCGACAGCAGATGGCTCATGAAGCCCGTGTCAAGAGAGGATTGGCTGACCGACCGCTTGTGAGACGCGACTTCAAAGAAAGCCTCGAAACCGACCACGAATCGACCTCCGATGTCACACTCGGTTCGGACGAGCGACTTCTGTTCGCCGACAACTCTACCTGCCTACTGCAGCCTGAAGTTACCCAGGGCCCCTACTACGTCGACGGCGAATTGATCCGCAGCGACATCAGCGAGGACCAAATTGGTGTCCCTCTCTACTTGGACATCCAGCTGGTTGACACTTCCAACTGTCTCCCTGTCCCAGCTGTTTTCATGGACATCTGGCACTGTAACTCGACTGGAGTGTACAGTGGTGTCACTGCTAAGAGCAATGGCAACGGCAACGATACATCCAACCTCGAAGCGACTTTCCTCCGTGGTATCCAGCAGACCGATGTCAACGGTGTCGCTCAGTTCGAATCCATTTTCCCGGGCCACTACACTGGCCGTGCCACCCACATCCACGTGCTCGCACACAACACCAACGATACCACGATCCGTACCAACGGCACCCTCTTGAGCGGCAACTTCACCGCCCACGCATCCCACTCCGGTCAGATCTTCTTTGACCAGGATCTCATCAGCCAAGTCGAAGCCACCGCTTCATACAAGGACAACCAACAGGTCCTCACCACTAATGCCGAGGACTACCTCTTCTTCGAGGAGGCAGCTGGCATGGATCCTGTCATGGAGTATGTCCTCCTTGGAGACGACATTACCGACGGCATCATGGCCTGGATCAGCATTGGTATCGATCCTACCACTGACAACGACGTCGTCGCCGCAGCCGCCGTGTACTCAGACAGCGGTGAGATGAACCCGAACCCGCCGCCTCGCCTGGGCCTCACTACTCCCGAGGAGCACGAAATTCAATCGTCCCTCAAGGCCAACGCACCCAAGAGCACTTCTGCTGCTTGAAAAGAGACCCACCACCAGGACTTGAGTACAAGTCCAAGAAACAGGATGGCAATAGCATGAATGCAAGCTCATGTCCCTGGTGCTGTCCATTGTGCTGTACATATACAAGGGGGTAATCTCCTAGCCATCGTTCATTCCGACCATAGGCAGAATAGATAGACGGCGCACCCAGCATCCATACTCAACATCAATAGAGAGAGTACACGAACATCCATATGAATAATTTCGAATTGCTTTGCTGAGTATGCCCGAAATGTGCTCGGGTCAAATGAAGTATTAGCCAATGCAGCCTTAAGCAAAAGTTTTGGGGTTGAGCGACATACCATGCTGCGTTAGTCAATTGTGTATAGACAAGTTGAATATCGTTGCACTAACCAGTGTTGAGCATTACTTCGTGCTCCGCTTTCTGGGAAAGTGCGAATTCGATAACGAGCATCCTTCGCCTCACCCTTCGTCTCATCCTTCATGACGTTGCGTGGGCAGCGCTCGGGCAAATCTGGTTGGTCAACAGCGACAACACCGGAGCGCTGCCGTGTCAACTCGAAAATTAACCGTGGGTAAATTATCACGGTGCGAACACACTATGAATTCAACATCCAGAAATCCCCAAATCAGGATCGACGAAACACTAGCTGAGGTTCTCGAGCAACGCTACGGCGGCAGACTCCGACGCGCTGCACTAGGAGGACGAGTCGAAGACGTGGAAGCCTTATTACGAAGAG
>Ga0058698_10001162_pt1 | contig 12431 bp, 13 predicted proteins | sample AgamicAsSfe_FD_67288 | JGI IMG/M metagenome (GOLD analysis project Ga0058698, IMG submission 67288) | Agave microbial communities from Guanajuato, Mexico - As.Sf.e | ecosystem: Host-associated > Plants > Phyllosphere > Phylloplane/Leaf | place: Guanajuato, Mexico | collected 2012-05-30
AGGAGGAGGAGGAGGAAACTCCTCCTCCCCTGCCCGAATACGACCCAGACGATTGGGTGGTCACGCGTCCGCGCACCCCTCCGCTTCGGTCGTCCTCGCCCACCCTGCCTCTCACGCCTCCGCCAAAGAACGAAAAGAAAGTCACAGTTCTTGGGGAGGGAGCGAGCGAGGCCGAAGCGGAGGTGGTCAAGCCGAAAAGAAAGGCCAAGGGGGATGATGCCCCACCCAAGAAGAAGAAGAAGGTGAGTCTTGGGTGAGCGAATGCATGTGAGACTTATACTAACTTCATGTCTTCGGATTACAGGCTGCCAAGGAGGAGGAGAAGGAGGAGAAGAAGCAGAAGAAGAAGAAGAAGAAGAAGGACAAGGAGAACGAGCCGCCGGAGTGAATATATTTATTTTTGGTACATGCATTTTTGGTGCATTTTTTTGGCATTGGAGCTCCCGTTGGGGGCTGCTGGACTTTATCAGGACTCTGCGCGTCGAATCTTTTGCGCTGGACACGACTTCCATGAGCGTTCAAGGCCACTGCTAATACAATGGCGAATCGTATGAGCAGTAAGTATCGCTCTCTGCCTCTTCAAGACTTACGCTGACACGATCTTAGTTTGAGGACGGCATTATGTTTGCCATCTATTCGAGAACAGTACCCACACGGAGATCATTCAACAATGGCGCCCGATCACTGCTCATCGATCGTTCCACGAAGAACAGCACTAGGGCCAAGAACACTCGACAGTTCTACCCAACGACTGCCCACCACCGTATCTTGGCTTCGGTACATCGAGACTTGTGCAATAGGAGAGATATATCGAACGGAAGGGGGGCTGCTGGACTTTATCAGGGTTCCACGGACCTGGGTTTCTGCATTGGACACACCTTTCACGAGCGTCTAGAGTTGTGGCTGGTATGCCATCCCGAAATCTTTATATCCCATTACCGGTACGTTACATGGATTCTAAGAGGTGTAGAGCAGAATAAGTTCCGCTGAAGAAAACACAACTATGAATGCAGAGAAGCTGACGGGCAACTTACAGTGAGCTACACACGACTTCTGTAATGTACGCAAACGACGCACGTACAATACCCATATGTTAGCAATCTCCCCTCAATCATTACATACTATGGTGTTGTGCCGGAGTGGTTAACGGGTATCACTTGAAAAAGCTGAACTGAATACACGCGCACAACACAAAGAGAACAAGCACATCATTGAAGGCATAGGCACATCAACAAGTAACAAAGCCGATCTTCACCACACCTCAGAACAGCGAGATACATTTCGGCAGGCAATTGTGAGTGAGCACGGTGTGAGGTCAAGCTGGATGTTGAGACAGGTGGAGGTGAACGGATGAGAGGAGTGGTTACAGCAAAGACGGCATTAAATTAGACTAGTATGTCTACACTATAGACGAAGAAGCTGTTTCTTTCCTAGTTTTGCCTGATGCTGAGAGTTCTCATTGAAGCCTTACACATCGTCAGGTTCTGTGGGCATACTCGTAGAACCCCTCATGTGCGCCTTAAGGCCCTCCACACTCTTCGAACCTTAGACCTCATGTACTTCGCCCTTGACAGCATCCAACTCATCCTCTTCATCCTGAACAACAGAAATTATCTGCGCATCCCCGGCCAACATAGCCTCGTCTCTCGAGCCTTCGAGCCCATGAAGGGCAGTACGCCGGAGCGCGTTCACTGTATCTCCTTGAGCCGCGAGCTCTCCAAACGAGTTTCCGAGATCTGTTGCCCTTCTACTCACGGAAGGAATCCCAAGAGTCCACGAGCAGAATGGACGTCCAAAGATCTTGAGGCAACTCTCGCAGACTATGTTACCGTCCTCGACAGTACAGGGGCCAGGGCCTGCACTACGAGCAAAGAACATGCAACAGTCGCATTTAGTTCTCGAACCCCACTTTCCCGGAGTAGCTTTCCTGGCTTGGTCTAGAGTAAGGCCTACATTTTGGAGTTTAAAGTCTCCATGTTCTCCAAGTCCCTCCATATCCGCTTTGATACGATCTGGAGCTCTGCGTGAGCAGGGTATGGGCGCAGTGGCAGTGACAGCTTTGCCAGCTTCGAAAGTGATCATCTGACGGACAGTGTCGTGCTTGATTACTTTGATAGCAGCCATAGGAGGGACCTGAAGCCATTCATATTGTTGACCGCTAGGGATCCTCTCATTGAACAGCCAGTGAATGACCTGTGATATGGAAGTTAGCCAGCATATGATTATGCGATCCGGATCGCTTACCTCGATACCTCTCGCATATGGCTGGATGGCCGCATCGGAGTCTTCGGCCAAGGTCATGTAAGGGCGTTCGCAATGGAGGTATCTCTGCCGATTTTGGCCAGACTTGTCGACCCATTCAATAACAATGGCCCAGCTGTTAGCCCGATCCCAATCCTTGAATGGTCCGATGAGCGGTAGGCGAGCCCATGAGTACGGATGCGGCTTCCAATCAAGACGAACCTCAAATGTAATGTTGTAGAAAGTATTCTCAGCTGGCCATTCTACGCCGTCAGACGAGAAGTTCTTCGGTAGTGTTCGACTCATCCGTAAGGCGTAGTTTTTGTTCTCGGAATGCAGATCCCAGACGATGAAGGAAAGACTCTTTGAAGCTGATTTTGTCCCTGGAACCTGGATTTGCATCTTCTTTGGTTTCTCGCGTGTGAAATTCGAGATCAGGATCGATTTCCCTTTCCCTGGGTTGTCTGGGTCTGGTACGTACTTGTGGTTTTGGAGCCAGCCGATGGGCTCGAATGGTGGCGCTTCTCCAATAGGACTCTGGTAGTTGAGGCCTTCGCATGTGGAAAAAGAGTCCTGCCAGAAGCTTATCCGTCGAACTGCACCAGCCCAACCACTGTCGTTCGCAGATGCTGTAGCGATCTTGTCTAGATCAGCGCAGTTTTTTATACTATAATTGGTTTGAACATCACCGCTGTTCACGGTCCGACCAAGAATAGCTTGCTTGTAGGTCTGGAAGAGAGAGGTGAAGAGCTGCTCGACGATGTACTTGTGATCCTGGTAAAATGCCATATCTACCCGACATATGGCGAGCATCTCCTTGGAGACTGTTGGGTCCTGAATCAGGTCTTCATGTGCTTGACCTGGCCGACCCCAACCAAGAAAGCGGTTATGGAGATCCTTTGCTTGACCAACGTAAAAGGAGCCGTGGCCTTTCGACTGACCGGGAATGGGCTTGGTGTAGACACGAAGATAGAAGCCGGGTTCGTCCTTAGCGGCGAGAGTCTGACAATCCAGATTGGCATTTGCCCGAATATCTTTGATGGTAAATTCAGGGTTGTTCAATACGCTGAGGAGGCCTGCCTTCTCAACACCGTTAAGAACCTTTAAAGTGATCCATGGAACCTTGTTGCCTGATGCGCCACCAAGCCTATCGTAATTATCTTGAGGCATACAATCTGGTTTTGTCGCTGCTAGCTTTCTCAGAAACGTGCTAATGCCGCGCGCAAGATACTGGTAGTTGGGGTTGTCGAAGAGTTCTTGTTCTTTATCGGTGAAATTTGATTGCGTCCGCGGAATGTTGCAGACATCTATCTTCCAGTTGCCGTAGAGCTCAGTGCCGATCTCGATCAAATCTTCATGGAGGTAGTCCCTGAGCTGGTTGCCTTCAGCGTCCCAAAGGTCGTCTACCTCCACGCTTACGAGAGGGCCTTGACCTAAGATGTTGGCATACCAAGTCAGCGCATATTTACCAGCAGGTTGTACGTTGAGGTTCTTACGGTGGAGAACTCTGCCCTGCATACCGGGCAGGAACTCGCTCTGCAGCGGAGATTTGGACTTGAAGTACTGCTTCACCCGAAAGCCGAATGTCGGCCGTTTCAATTGTGATATCGGGCGCCCATCTCGGATGTCGTGCCAAAAGCCAGCTTCCGAGACTGAGAGGGCTGCGCGAGCTGCGGGGACGCTATCTTGAGTGAAATAAACCATGTTGCCTGTACAATGAGGAGTGTCGGCAATTCGTATCGGGGACGTGAAGTCGATGAAGCCTCAGAAGACTGGAGCAGGTCGCGGTGTTGATCAAGAGGGTGCAGTTGTCGAGAGGGTGCAGGTGGGCTCTATATACCTAGATACCTAGGCATCCATGACAGAAGTATATTGTTTGCCTTTACCTCAAGTGCGTCAGTTTTCGACTGACAAACGCACAACAGTAAAGACCTGACGATAACGCACCGATCATGTGTCGCCTGTCTGTGTAGGTCACGACGGGAATACCCAGCTACGACTTACGAATATCACATCACCTGGCAAACGAATAATAGCAATGACCCACAGTCACTTGCTAATATGAGTAAAAATTAGGTGATAGTGACTTGTATCTTTGCAATCATCTGTTTGCCCGATATCGGTACGTAATGATCTAGATTCACGCCTCGTGGCAAGCTCGACCGTGATAACAAACGGTGAGCGGGGGCGCGGTGAGTGGTAATGTATCTAGGTAGTCATCTCTACAAAGCGAAACACGTGCATCATCCTCTCCTGAGGCTTTTGATTCCACCTTTGCCAATATAAAACCGCTGTCATCACGATTACTCTGCTTCTCGAACACTGCAACGATTCACCAACACAGCGACTGCCCTTCAAGCAACAATACACTTTTACCCCTGGCCACCTACCATCATCATCTACCTGCCATTATCACCTACCATCACCACTTCCGCCTACCATGTCCAGCCCGCTTTCCTGGAATGCCCCTCCATGGGCCGCCAAGTACATCAAGGACGTCGAACAGCATGGACCGCTACCTCAAGGGATTCGACTTGTCCCAGATAAGGTCAAAAGCAGCTTCCATTACGAGATCGGGGTCGGCGAGAAGCTGATGAGCTTCAGTCGTCATCCTCTCTCTCCTGAAGGAAGGACAGAGTGGCGTAAAGTACTGGCATATGCCGGAGAAGAGAAGGGCTGCAAAGCCGACTTTCCTGGTGTCGCTCACCCGCCAATTGTCTACAAGCCTAGTGAGTGGCAGTGGTGGAGGGGCGATAACAACATGATGAACCTTTTGATCAGCGCCTTGCAGATCTCGGGCGTGGAAGTTGAACAAAAGGACTTTCAGAACAAAAACAACCAGAATGCAGGTAAGTTGTGACTCTGCGAGACACATATGAAACACATACTGACTTCGTATCTTCACCTCTGCAGTCAAGAAAATGGAGTCCGACTCCCTAGACCTCTATCACCCGTGCGATCGCCAGAGGCTGGCTGTTTACCAGGATGAACACATGGCGTCTTGCTGGGCTCGTCACTTCGGCAGAGGACTGGTCATTGTCAGCCCTGAGTTTCGCAAGGACCGCAAAAACTTCACAGCTCACGCAAGCCCCAAACCCCAAGACCGACCCGCAGTTCGTGCACGATACAGCACCGGGATTCAAGAAGAGTTTCCGCCAATCGTCCTTGGATGTCTTCCGATCAATGACAAAACCAACATTTGGTTTCTAATGGTACCGGTCGACGCTACGAAGAATGTTTTTGACAGTCTTTGGAAAGGGTATGTTCAGGCACAGACACCCATGTAATATACATGACTAACCATCGCAGTTGCAACTGGGACCAACAAGCCTCCAGGTTCGGCTATGGCGACACTGAACAGTTCATCTGGGCCGCCGTCTCGATTCAACGTTCTATAGTGCTTGGGGCTTTTCCAAATCAGGATAGCCACTTGGGTAACGTCCTTTGGCAGTATGGACAATATCTCGCAGAAGAAAATGGCCATGGCTCAAAGAAATTCTTCTACGATCCAAACGACGGCCATTCCTCTTCTCCAACACTTACCTTCCACGAGCTTACTCGTTGGATTCTCACTTCTGGACCGCAGAGTAACGCAAAGCGTCACGCAAATGACTGGGATACCGCCATCTTACAGCGCGTAGCCCATCGAAAGACTCTAAATCTCGGCCACTGGGGTAAGTTCATGGAGGCAGCGACTGCTATGCAGCTCAAGAAGTAGAATCCTGCCCACGTCGCAGTTCTTTTTGATGTCCTGGGGTACTCGGAGTGGTCTGTATAGGTTGGTGAAGCTCTTTGGGAGGTTTTGGTCGATTTTTGGTGGCGTGGCGGAACAGTGACCTCCTGAGCGTCAGAACTAATCTTTAGACACCTCCAAAGTTGTTGCATCTAAATCACCTTCAAATTCTGTGTATATGTTACACCAAAAGTTACTTCTCATGTTGGGGTGTTGGAGAAATACAATGGGGTGAAGGCCCAAAGGCCCCACTCAACATACCTACCAAGCGCGCAACCTCGATATCTCCTCAACATCTAACATCACACATCAGACGTCGTATTGCTCTCATACTCCAAGACATTGATGCGCCTCATCTCCTAACTATACCAAAATACAGTCTGCTGACATTTAAATCGCGCTGGAAAAAGTGGTCAGCCCCCGGCCTTCGAAAAATCTCCTGTGCCTGGTCGAATGTCCTAGCCTAACCTTGGAACCCAACCTTGGAACTTTGGATTCTTTCTGCGTCAATCAAAGTCATCATCACAGCTTACTCAATGTAAAACTTCATATTCGCTACTATCCTACGCACATGTACAAAGTATTATGGGCTACTATCCCGACAATGCGCACCCTTTGCTACTAGGTACAGTACTTTCGCAACCGCCACGCCGCTCAGCCACGCGACTCAACCTGACTCGACTATAATTAAACCTGGCCTCGTTGCGCCATAGTCCTATCATACGATTTCTACTCGTGACTTCGCATCCTGTCAAGATTTAAGTCGCGACGTAGCTCCTATACTCCCAAGGTCGCCCTGCCAGCCCATGTTCCAAGGATACCTCCTGACCTAGGGCTGAGATGTTTTCGCTTTACCCCGCCGCGAAGAAGCAGAAGTCGGTGATACATGTAACACTTCCAGAAGGAGCATAATCGTTTTCCTACTACTGCAGCCCGGATATACAAGACCACCCATCATCGTCGGACTGCTTGACTACCAGGCAATAATTAAAAATCCTCAAAAGCGCATGTGATGTGTGTACATAATATTGTATTACATCTTACTACATCAGACCTTAATGTTTACCCAGACAGCTGACCTTACGAAATCCCACTCATCGTCGACCCGTAGCTGCGATGCATAGTTCCACATAATACGTGCCTGGAAAAGGCGGATTCTGACTTGGCCGTTGCGCCGTGCCAGTTGCGGGAGAAACGGTCCAGATAAAATGGCTTGCGAGACTTTACGGAATCATCTACACATTATATCCAGTGATAAGGCACAATAATATTCGGATGGACAGGAGATTGGTAGACGTCAAAGGCTTCAAGCAAGCTTGTCTATTTTCGCGGTGTTTTGTTCTACTTCTCCACTTGTGAACCAGTAGTCCAGGGGTACTTATTGCTTCCTCATCTTAAGGAGGTATGTTGAGTGACGACGGGATGTCTGACTCTTTGATGTCTAACGCTCTCTCGCCAACGACTGCTTGGGACCAGAGCTCGTCCATAACGCGATTTATCGATGGCCATGTGGAGGTATGTCTCTGGAGAACTGGTATCTTAAAGGGCAGCGATTGCGATACATGGCTGAGTACGGCATCTTGGAACTTGGCTGTCATTGGATCTCGTGATGCTGCAAGCTCTGGTAGTACTCTTTTGACCAAGCTCTTGATGCGTTCTGCTGGCAGTGGTGGTCGTTTTGCTGTAGAAGCGACCGACGAAGATTGGGGTTTGCCGCCTACAATACTGAACTACTGCTTTGGCAACAATCGTAGAAGCCCATGTAGCCTTCTGAGCGGCACCCTAGGAAACAGCGACCAGATTCATCACTCTCCGCTTTTCGGTGGCGATGCTGGGTGACAGCACTCCAGCTTCTGAATTGTGGCCTTCGATCGATCTGAATAGTCAAGATTGTCGGGCAGGTGGAAAAACAGCAATTACTCACCCCATACAAGAGAGGAACCGAACAGGTATAGAGATAGCAAGCTCTACCTTACGGCTTACATTAGCTCCTAAGAATCGAGCTTATAAGAACCAATAGCATTGTAGACTTCTAGATCCTCTATCTATGTCTGTATAGCTCTAATACACTTCGTTGTAGTAGGAAGCAGTACTCTGCCCTAAAGAGATGTTTAGTTTCTCTCCTTACCTCTCAAGCGACGCTGGTGAAGCAGGCGATGACGACAACCCGAGATGTTCCTTGGTTGATTGTTCAACGTGACCTGGAGTATTCCGTGGTCGGCTAGAGATACTACCGGGCTTAGTCTCAGAGGATCGGGCACGAAAGGACCCCTGAAAAAATTGAATTAGGTCCCAGGAGCAAGTTGCAGCAAAGTCGAGGAAGGATGTCGGCATCGCCGCCTTGCTGCACTGATCTGCGGAAGGATGAATGCAAATCAGAATTGGGTCGGCACGTTCGGCTGATTTTCTCCCCACATAGAGTCTCCACGTGTTTGGCCAGCGGCAATGGATGTGGCGACGGACGATGCAGCTGAAGAGTCACCGAGACGCTCTATCGAAACTAAAACTCTCAAGATGAAGAAGTTGGCAACAACGAAGATGCTCTTGTGCTCGCCTACGTGTTCCGCAAGCCCGCGCATGACAGCTGCTAGGACAATCGACGCGACGGGGCTACCCAACGGCGCAATGGATGGAGGTACAAGCAAGTCATGATAGGCCGTTCAACACCTTCCGGACATGATCGTCATCGTGCAGCAGTGCCCGACCCTTGAATTGTCTTAGTCTGTGGCGCGGCTGCTGCTGTCCGCGTAGCATTGAAGGGAACATGACATCACCTAGGCATCTTGGTGAGCCTCTTCAGTGCCGCGAAGCCGCCGTTGACGGCTATTGTTCAATACTCATAAACCTGACGTTTGTCTCTTGATACCGCAAGCATCCTCAGGCATACGCAAAATTCCAGCGGCTCCGGACAGAATTGTAAGTACCGATCTACGGCGCCATTCTCCATTCGTCGCTCGCAATCTGCGCGTCGACCCCTCCGAGGCAGCTCACCCCTTAGCGCGACTCCACACGTCATCGCCAGCCACAGCGACGGCGGCTCAGGGTTGTTTGCCAACTGAACCGTCTCCTAACATATATTCGTCAGGGTCTACCTTACCGTTGCAGCCAGTATCCACGACCAGGCAGTGAGCCTGACCAGCACCCACCATGGCGATGCAGCGACCAGTGACCCCTTCGGCCTCGTACGACCCCGTACCGCATATAGAAGACCCTGCCCACATCAGCCGTGGCTATGGCAATTCCTCTGTGAACGACTTTGCAAACTCGCCAGCAGGCGCGCAAAATGACCGCTCGCGCCTAGGGAGGTTCGAGGAGGATTTCGATGCGCGCACACGGGGCTCGTCTGTCCTTGACGGTGACATGCACCAGCGCTCCTCCTCGCGCTCCTCCACCCTGAACCAGGGCGCAACGCCTTCGCGCAGTGGCACCCTCAAGAAGAAAAGCTCAGTCAAGAGGACGGGAAGCATGAAGCGCAGCGGGAGCAGGAAATCCATGCATGCCGGATCCATTAGGGGCGTGACCATCGACGACCAAGAGCGCGGCTACGACCGCGAGGACAGTGTCTTCTACACACCCGTGCCTACCAAAGGCACCCCCACCGAGATACTGGCAGACCGATTTCAGAGTAGGTTGGCGCATGTGACTGTCCTGTCTAACTCACTGACATCCGATAGCCTGGCGCAAGTTCCTCAAAGACCTCATCACCTACTTCCGCGAGGTGGCAGCCTCCTACGAACACCGCGCCAAGTCGCTGCTCAAAGTGTCCAACGTGATCAACAACACCAATGCGCCCGCGGCTCTTCTCGTAGAAGGAGGCCTCAATGACGCCAACCGTATTCTCCGCGACTTCCACAAGCAGGCCATTCTTGAGGCCAACAAGGCGCGAGACGTCGAGGCAGACGTTATCAATCAGCTCAGCGGCCTCAGAGCCGATCTTGCACAAAAGATCAAGGAGATCAAATCGCTTTCAGGCGACTTCAAGAACAACGTCGAGAAGGAAAAGGAGACTACGAGGAAGTGCGTGACAGCACTTGAGGAGGCATTGGCCCTGGTCGATTCTGACCCCACTGCTGTCGCGGGCAAGGGAGATCCCTATGTCGTTCGTCTGGGCGTCGAGCGCCAAGTCGAGAGACAGATTGACGAGGAGAATTATCTTCACAGAGTAAGTCATCAGGCCCATATAGGCTACTCATAACTAACGTAAACAGGCGTACCTCAACCTTGAGAACTCTGGCCGCGAACTCGAATCCATCGTTGTTGGTGAAGTACAGAAGGCCTACAATGCTCTTGCTAGTATCTTGAAGCGCGATGCCGATGAGCAGTACAACACGGTAGAGAAGTTGCGCAATGGTCCGATTGCGATGCCGCGCGATCTCGAGTGGAGCAGGTTTGTGAGGAGCGACCCTCACTTCGTCAACCCAGACATGCCGCTGCGCAGACTGGAAGACATACAGTACCCCGGAAAATACCACCCAGCTACCACCGAAGTCAGGGCAGGCATGCTTGAGCGGAAGAGCAAGTATCTCAAGTCCTATACGCCAGGCTGGTAAGCAACCTATTCCTGTGAAACCACTTCATCTAACCGTTTGCAGGTATGTTCTATCTCCTACGCACATCCACGAGTTCAAATCGGCCGATCGCATCTACACTCAGCCTCCGGTCATGTCCTTGTATCTGCCAGACCAGAAGCTTGGTTCTCGTTCCCAGCCCGGAAGTTCCTCCCACAAGTTTGTTATCAAAGGCCGACAGGCTGGATCCATGCACCGTGGCCACACCTGGGTATTCCGGGCAGAGACTTACGAAACTATGGTGGCGTGGTTTGAAGATATCAAGGCCTTGACCGAGAAGAGTGGGGAGGAGCGCAATGCCTTTGTTCGTCGCCATGCAAGCGTCAGGAGCACCAGTGCTGGCAGCGCCCGTTCAGCGAGCTCTGATGGCGGTCTAGAAGAAGACGAGGCAGATGCAGTCCCGTTCTCAGCCAACCAGTCGATGAAGGAACAGGCCATTCGGGACCAGTCTCCGCGACCTTCACGGCCTTCTCCAGGTGGGCGATTCCCGTCTGATTTGATGGTCAACCGTAACTTACAAGCGCCTCTCTCGCCATCTAGTGGAAGTTCAGAGGTCGGCAATGATCTAACAACCATGTCCGGAGGTCCCCCACAGGAGGTTCACCCGATGTATCTTGCCCAAACCGCACCCTACCAGCCCGAACCGGTCCAGCCAGTCCAGTATACCCAGCCCATTCAGCATCAACCCCAAACCAACTTCGCAAATTCATACCCACCCACTCACCAGCCATATGATCCGCTGACTACTGACACTTCTTCGTACGCGCCCATTCCCCAGACTTACCCTGTCCAACCAGCCTCAGTCAACCAGCCATCCTTGGAGCATGCTCAACCTATCCAACGCCATGATAGTAACAACTACGGTAACTGGATGGCACCTGCTGTTGGAGGAGCAGCAACTGGAGTTCTTGCAAACGAAGCATACAGGAAGAAGCAGTTGGCTCAGCAACATCTCGATGCCCAACATCAGCAGGACCAAACACAACAATACCCGTTTGACCAGTCTCGAGCAGCGGGCTTTCCAGACGCTACTCCTACGCAAGTTCCAGAACGGCATCCGGATCATATCCTCCCCGACCAGATCGATGATACTGGCTACGTAGCTCCGTCTGCAGCACCTGCTGTGCAGCCAACATCTGCCCCGATCGTCGCACCCATCTCCAGTGGCCAGACTCAGCCTCATCATACCAGCAGTCCAGACACACTAGCAACCACGTCGTCTTTTTTAGGCGAGTCTGAGGTCGGCGCCGCCCCTGCCTTTGGCAAGACTGTCAATGGGGGACCCGTTCCAGTCGACCTTGTGGATGCTGCAGACGAGATGGTTCACCCTGGAATGGGTAAGCGGATAAACACCGACATCAGCGTTAGTGATCTGCATGTTCCGGGTGAGTATCCCAAGACGACTGTCGGTGATGCCACGAGTGCTGCTAGGATGCCCACCGGAACCACAACGTCGCAGCAGCCCACAACTTTTCTGAAGTACAATTGATCAAGTAATGGCAACGACTGAACGAAATTGGGTCATGGATTATGCAGTAATACGAATCGGACGACTAGGATAAGGGCTTACGAACAATGGCCGGTCAAGGGCAGGCTATGGGTTTGGTAAAGAGCAGGTATACATCTGGGTTGCCTTTTTGTGATGACCTTTGCGATGGATGTTGCAACACCTTTCTCCGCGATTCTTTCTCTCGTTAGAGCGTGTGAGCACACGTGCTCATGCGTCTTCCATACCCCTTGATACCCAGCGTGATACACGTCACTAGTACATAGAGATGGCAATTTGTGTTAATATTTTGTTACAATCCATTCCTGAACGTCATTTTGTCTTGAATCTCACTGGAAAGGTCTCAACGATCGAAGACCATTCACTCAAAGACTGCATGTAA
>Ga0058698_10001163_pt1 | contig 12424 bp, 11 predicted proteins | sample AgamicAsSfe_FD_67288 | JGI IMG/M metagenome (GOLD analysis project Ga0058698, IMG submission 67288) | Agave microbial communities from Guanajuato, Mexico - As.Sf.e | ecosystem: Host-associated > Plants > Phyllosphere > Phylloplane/Leaf | place: Guanajuato, Mexico | collected 2012-05-30
GGGTTGAAGGAGACGCTTGAGAGGGAGAAGCATAGGCTTTGAGGAGGGGATGGCGGTGTGATTGGGAAGAGGGAAGGTGTGAGATACTTTGTGGATGTAATGAGTTGATCGGGGTTCGGTTTATTTGACTAATGAATTGTTGAGTTACAAAGATTCAAAGACGGCGTCTTCTTGCCACTGATCGGAGAACGACAGGGCTCCGAAGGCATTGCTTCTGACATTCTCATTTGCTGTAAGATGTCAGAGCTCACCAAGCTGAACCTTGTCTTCCTCAGTAAGCTCCCGCCTCCACTCTTTGTTCTCCAGCTCGAACATTGCCATAGCTCTCGAGCCCGCAAATGCGAGATCAGGTGAGAAGTCGTGCATGCTTGCCGGAGTGATAGATGCACCGTTAGAGAAGTTATCATCGAGAGCCTTGCGAAGCGCAGTGGCGAAGTTACCGTCGAGAGCTTTGTCTCCAAAGACTAGCACAGCGCCTAGTTGCTGTTTCCTTCCGCTGGTAGACGAGTCTCTCACCATCTTACGTAGAGCATTCTGCAACATGGCGTCGCAGCTTTCGTTGTCTCCCGCAGCGTTTCTGCAAGCTTCCATGGCATCGTATCCGACGTCTTTGGCCCTGATCCTGGCGAGAATCTCGAAGTAGTCGCACTCTTGGAAGAGGATTGCAGCAGTCATCGAGGTCCGAGTGTATTCGATCGTGAGGAAGAGCTTTTCCTCGACGCGGTACTCAGGGTCACCGGGATACAGGTCCGGATTGTGGCACTCACCCTCGAGGTTTAGTGCGGGTACGAGTTGTTCTACTGCTCGGAAGATCCGGCCATAGGTGCTGACGCCTAGCTCACTCGATGCAGAATTTAGATGCGCCTGGCCAGTGTCACGGTCACCCATGGCATATGCAGCAACCACTGTGGAACGGACGTTGGTCTCGAGTGTGGCCTCGGCGGCAGTAAACAATGCTTTCAGCATGGGAGCCAAAGGGTTGCGATCCTGGACGCTGATGCTTTGGAAAGGCCAGTGTTGGCATAGCTGCTTGGGCAAAGGACAGTAGCTTGCGGTGCTGGTTGTAGTCTTGGTGAATTTCTGTTCTGGATCAAGCATGAACGCTTTGTACATTTCGCCACCTTCGACTTTTGCGATGTCGATGAAGCTGCCGTTGGCCGAGTATGCGCTCACGGTTCTAATGAGAAATGGTCAATATACTGAAACTCGGAAGATTCTGTCTACGGGACTCACCCATAATCGCTCGATAGCGAAATACCGATACCGTAGTGATCTTCAGTATTGAGTGCGAGGCTGATGCCGAGTAGCAATGTGACCAAGAGAGAGATGAGTCCGTAATGCATGTTTGCGAGAAGCGTATGTAGAAACTTTTGCGTGGAAAAGCAAATCTTGGAAAGCGTCGGTTGGTGTCTTGGGTTCCTATATGGACCTCATTTCGTAATGCGCGCTAGTCCGCCTGCACGTGGTGACTGGTTGTGCAAGCTGCCGCGTGTGAAACCAGAGCAGTTTGCTACAAAGTGGCCACGACCTCCCATACGATCACTTCCTAATGTCGTATGCCTTGCTTCCACGATCTAAACATAGCGTCGCATGGCGGTGGATGTTTGCTCTGATCCTGTGATAAACATGATCCGTATAGTGCAAGAAAACATTGCTGGTCAGTCAATATACCTGATAGGCTGACATCATCGTTGATATACCTCACTTCACTTTACGCTCGGCCACTAGAAAGCTCTGGTATCTACCGCTCTTACACTCGGTCTTCGCGCTATCGCACATGGTCGTAAAGTCTTTTGCTCACGTTCCACGTGCACCACTGCACTGGGTTGACATGTTCTCTGACAAAGCATTCATGTGTCAACCATCATTAGATATGGAAGCAGCACGATGCAGCCTTGATATGTTTGTTCATATAGCAAACATGGTCGCTCGCAACATATAAGATCGAGTCCACCACTGTGCTCCAACCAACCCATTCAGAACCACCAGAACATACATTTCTACTCTCCTCAGTGTCAAGGCATCATGATTATCATGTATTCTCTCTTCATCCTCCTCTCGGCTATCTTTGCTTCTACCGTCCAGGGACTACCCCAACAGGCCGCCTCCATTGACCCAACAGATCCTAACAAGTCCGACCCAACTACTATGCAAGAACAGAAATTCACATTCACTGACTTCGAGGGTCCCGACCCGTTTCCGAATGGATTTCCTACGCTTCCAACAACGTGCAATTCTTACAATCTCACTGAAGAGTGTCTTGATGCCCTAGTGGCAAAAGACCAAGGGGCGTTCTGGTGGTGGGATAGCAATCACGGTAATTACATCCTCACAAGCCGGACTCAGACCAAATTTCGTTAACATTCTACTCAGGGTGCTCAACCCTCCAAGAAAAGAAAATCCTAGATGGTAAGCAGCGATCACACAGCTCTTGGTCACACATATGCTAAAGTCTTAGTAGCATGGAAGACTGCCAGAGAATTCTTGAGAATTGCGTCGTTGTGGAACAACGATGACCACAATCCTGAGACGGCAGGCAAGGCTTCGATCGCGGCAGGCTACTGGCTCGGTGAGGACTTTGTCGACTATAAGGGGCGTGCCCAAGGCAACATCAAACGCGCTGGCGATTTTCTCAACGATCCCAGTTGGGCCAGCAGTTACATCACTCTTACCTGCGCAGATCCTCTGAAAAAATGCGAGAAGAAGGTTGAAGGGCGCACCAAACCCATCATCGGCGGATATGCGTGGGACCAGAAAGGATGGTTTGGCTACGTCTATGGACATATCAACATGTGCGCTCCCTACTTCACTCTGAAAAGTAGTCATGAACTTGTGGACCACCTGGAAGATCTCAGACTGAACGACGACATCGCCGCCTTGCAGAACATGGGAAATTACAGAGGCACCGCTCAATATATGATACACGAGATGATGCACCTCAAAAGTGCCTCTGGACCGGAACCTCACATTGAAGACGTCTGGATAAATGCAGGAGAGGGTCGATTCACGAATGATAGAAGAGCCTATGGACCGAAGGAAGTCTACTGGCTTGCACACGGCGAGAAGGGCACTAATGAAAGAGCTAAAACTGGAGCCCAATTCTCGACAATCAACGCCGACAGCTATGCACTGCTCATCAACACGCTGTACTGGTGGGGCTCAGGCTTCACAAAGTTTTTCCCTGGATACCATAAGAAAGGCTCACCAGACTCGGATTCTCTCATCGTCTTACCGCATCTCTCATTGAACGACACTGCCGAGTTCTCGATTGCTAGTCTCGACGACCAGATGGACAAACTCATCGACTCATACTTGACAGCTGACGACGTCAACGACGCTGACAGCACGAAAACTTCGGACGACCCGACCGAATCCACGAAGAGTGAGGCACCACCCGCGCCACTTGCTGCGGATGTGAACTTGTGCCATGGCGTCAGCGGCGACTACTGGGTGATGTCTCGTGATGTCGCAGTGGGAAACGTCGAAGAATTCTGCAGCCAGTCGGAACACACCAAACGATACAACGAGGGTTCGGTCAATGAGCTGGAGCTGTCAGTCAAAAAGCTTGACGATGACGAGAAAGGCCCACAAGACTCCCCAGACTGTGTTGGGCGCTTTACGAGAGCAGTGATCGACGGCTGTGACAGTGATGACAAGATCAGCAATCCTCACAACTACAAGTTTGGCTCGACCCTCACGACAGGCGATGGGTGGTCGTACACCATGACACCGTGGAGCAAGCAGGTCAACGAGGTCAACTGTGATGTGGCATACAAGTTCTGGTACGATGGTTTCGAGGTTCGAGGCAAGGACTGGCCCGATGCCAAGTTCGGCGCCAACGGTGAAGGTCTCCACGACGAACTCTCTGGATGTGGCAAAGTCACGAAGTGGCACTTCCAATGGACTCCGGACGACTGTTGCTTTCAGTGGTACGCATGGGGCCAGCTGCCGATAGGCACGAAGAGCTGCGTTGGTCGAGCAGTCGAATATGCTGGTGGTAGCAGTCAAGGCCATTGCCATGGCTCGGGCAGGCGTGGCATAGCTCGCTCGGACAGCATCGATGGCTGGCCCGGTTATGGTGATGAGAGTCGTCATGTGTTTGGCCAGACAAAGCACACCGAGAGAGATAGCATCGACTCGTGGCCAGGCTACGGCGATGAGAGCAGACATGTGTTCAGCAACGATGGCACATCGACATAAAGCTGGCTGTAAGCTAAGCGTACGGAAGCTGTGTCAGGATGCCAACTGCGATATAGAAACGTGGCACATCCAGGCTTCGGCATGATGGAAATGGAGTCGGGAGTGCCGTACCTGGATGGTCTTGAGGGAGGCAACATGCGACATTTGACAGAGTTGGCCAAACTGCCTTGATGATGGCTTATGAATACATGCCCAAGCTTATAGGTCAGACTTTACAAAGCGTTCATATTAGATACAAATGCCAGAGTTTACATATATGATGTCAAACCCAAGCCTGTGAGCGATGTGAAATTGGCAGTGGTGATCACTTGAACTCTCGTGTTCTTCCGCAATTGTCTTGAACCATGATTCCATACGATGTTTCTTTGCACCAAAGGAGGAAAGAGTGTACAGACGTTCTTTATATTCATCCCTGTGTACGACTATGTGATATTTCACGAGACAGTGGGACTGTCAGTCATAATGGTAAAACGATTAAACTTTTGCTATGGTATTCCGCCATGCAGGAAAGTGATCAAATGTCGGTCGGTTCGGAGACATACGTCTACTTAGGTCCGGGGCCTGGCGGCGGGGGACCAGCAGGGCCCCTTCGTCCAGGACCAGGAGGACCAGGAGGTCCACGCGGGCCAGGGGAACCAGGTGCAGGCGGGGCAGGGCCACGAGGACCGGGCTTGCTTGCATCTGCCTTGATCCAGTCCGCTGCCCTCTCGGCTACAGCGTACACCAGACTCTGCATGTTCGCTCTGGGGAGCAGTGGGAAGACACTGGCGTCAACGATCCTCAAATTGTTGACGCCGTAGACCTTGAGCTTCGAGTCGACGACACCGCCCTTCTCCTTCGGCAGCATAGAGCAAGTGCCGACGGGGTGGTACTCGGTCTGAAGAAGTCTCTTGACCTCGCTCTCGACGTTCTCGTCTGTGAGCTTGGTGTACTCGGCCTGGAGAGCAGTGCCGTTGTCAACGAGGAGGTCAGAAAGAGGCGCAGTGACGGCCAGGCTGTTCTGAACGTGCAGGGCGATCTGTGAAAGGATCTTGATGTCGGCGGGGTGCTCGAGATAGTGAGGGTCAATGAGAGGGTATTCCGCGGCATCCGCAGAGTGGATGTGCACAGTTCCACGGGAGAAGGGGTGCTCGAGCACGGCCAGGATGGTGAAGTAGTTACCGGGCACAGATGGGGCGAAGAGCTTGGTGGTGTCGTTGGCGAACTCTGGGTTCATGCCGCTAGCAGTGTTCTGTAGAGCGAAGGGTTCAAGTCAGTATAGTGTCTCAGACATAACATGGCGGCTTGCGGTCTAGCTTCAAAGTCCATACTCCTGGTCCTGCCGCTCAGAGGCCAGTATGTAGTCTGAACCTAGACCGCGAGATTGGGTTGTACCCTTCGTTAACGTACCATGTGCTGAGCGATTGCTTCCTTAGGGTCGAACAGGTTACGCTTGATGATCTCGAATTGTTCGGCGCGGCCTACAGTGCTCGAGGTGAAGTCCATTGCATCAATATCAGCCTTGAAAGAGTTGTAGGCTGCAGCATCGGGGATGATCTGAGATGCGGACAGCAGAGCACCTCCAAGGGCCACGAGAGCCAAAGGTCCAGTGCGGTCTGCCAAGTACTGGTCGTATGCCTCGTTGAAGAAAGTCTCGTTGACAAGGTCATCGAGGGTAGAGATGCCGGGGTTAACCTTGAAGCCAAGTGGCATGTAAACATGGTCTTGCAAGTTCTCTCCAACGTGAGGGTTAGACAGGACGACGTCAACACCTGCAGCAGAAAGCACATCTTCCGAGCCAATACCCGAGAGCTCGAGAATCTGAGGTGAGCCGTAGCTACCAGCACTGAGAATCACTTCATTCTCGGCAGTAAGAGTGTAGAGGGTGTCGTTGGCACTGAAGCATACACCGGTGGCAGTAGGAATAGGACCGGTCTTGTCGAAAAGGACCTTGTTCACCAGCGCGCCTGTGAAGACCTTCAGGTTGGGACGGTCAGCTGCCGACTTGAGGTAGGTAGTAGCGGCGTAGCTGCGAGAGTTGGTATCGGGGTCCACATTTGTGAGAATGTTGTAACCTCCAAGAGCAAGACCATCCTTAGGATCGGAGGAGATACCGAGACCCAGTGCATCATAAGTTCGTGGCCAGGCTTCATCGAAAGGTGTGAATGCACCTTCGTGGGGGAAGCCGTTGTGGATCTGTCCATCAACACCGTGGAGATCAGGCTGCACATACGAGATGTTGAGGTCGGCTGTCACTGAAGGAGGAGCGGCAGTGAAGTTCTCCGACTTCTGGTAGAAGGGGGCAATCTCCTCCCATGACCAACCGTCGTTGCCCAACGAGCCCCAGTCGTTGATGTTCTGCTGCGAGGCATGGGTAAAGGCAAGATAGTTGATAGCAGACGAACCTCCCAATTGCTTCCCGCGTGGGTGGCCAATGATCCTATCGTTCACGCTAGGTTGAGGGGTGGTGGTATAGATCCAGTCGTAGTCCGGGTTGCCGTATAGAGATGTGAGCAAGCTGGGGGCAAGAACGGTGACATCGTCTGAGCGATCCACGCCAGCCTCAATGACTGCAACAGAGATGGATGGGACTTCTGTCAGGCGTGCTGCAAGGGTGAGACCTGCGGTTCCACCGCCGCAGATGACCTAGAAGGATAGAGTTAGCAAGGTTATGTTTCACTGGTAACGTTTTGCCGCGTGTTACACGTACGTAGTCGTAGCTGCCCAATGCAATGGCGGTCGACATCTTGGCTTCTTGATGCCGGGATGATTGTTGCTGGAAAGCTGAGCGAAGTGGAGGTACCCAAGAAGCATGCACAGATGGGCTGTCGTGCAGATTAATAGGCGTTCGTACACAAATACAGGCGTGCCACCTGAATCAGGTAGATAGATCGCGGCAATCCACGTGGCTACCACATGTACGCACGAGGCGGATCTGTGCTCTGTCAGCAAAGACTGCTGAGATCACTGTTGCTGAGGCTAGTAAGAGATGAGCTGTCTAGCGCTGCGTGGTCATTGGAGAAATCACAAAAGATGCGTAGGGCATCGAGGATACCGGCAAGCCTAAGGGAAACTCGCATCTCCTTACCCTGTACAGCCACACTACGACATCGGCTTGTTAGCGGATCTCTAGCCTACTAACGTCTTTCCAATAGATTGGAGCAATAACCATTCCACCGACCCTTGTTTTCCCCGCTGCTTAAGCTTTTGCGCCAGAAGAAATTGAGAAAGTCCGGTTGGAGGATTACCACATTTTACTGCCGGGAGGAAGCTCACGAAGGACCAAGCGCAGCTGTGGCAGCGCGGAGAAATCTGAGTTGAGAGTAGTACGGCGTATACGACGACTTATGACTCTCCGCAGTGCATGTCAGCTCTCGCGCCGTCGAACGGTGCGTATCTGGGGTGTCCCCTCAAATCAAACGTACACAATCCGAGATCCGGAAACAGACCACTGAAATGGACGCCCTACATTTACGTCTGGCAGAATTATTGAGAGTGTACTGTACTCTCTACTCGAAAAAAACCGACGAGGGCTCCGGTCCTCGCCGTCATACATTCAACATTGCGCGATGCATCACGCTATACCAAGCCCTAGACTCGTCACCCTGATCTACTGACACGAACGCCAAAACCCTATCTCACCATGAAAATTGTCTGCGCAATCCATTCTGAATGCAACCATGATGGTCCGTCCGACAGGTACCGTGAATCAAGCAAGCACCGGAGCAAATCGTATGGCCCCTGCGCGCTCTGGAACATGGAAGAAGGCTGTGCCCTGTCAGATTTTTATGCAGGTTTGAAGATCTGCGTCTTGCCGGCACATCTCCCGCGGCGCCAGCCACCCGTAAGCAACAGCCGTTTTCGTTTGCCTGGTAATGATGCTGTGGAACTGTACGCTTGCAGTATTTCTAGAAGATGAGGGCATAGTCACAGGTCGTGCGCCCGAGCTTCTGCAAGTACTGTGGTGATCTATGTTTGGGGATGGCGACGATCGTTTGATCAATGCAGGAAACTGTGTCATTCGAACGAACATCCTGGCCAGTCGCTGCAACGTCGATCGTCGTAAGTAACATTATATACAGTATGAAGGGTCGTAGCGATTCTGTCGACTATCAAATCCTTGTCTTGCCTGCATCGTACTCTTCCTCCCACCTGAACTCCACGGTCTGATAGACCGCATTCCGACTTAACGAGCTCTGACTGCCCGTCTCGTCTGCATCTCCGCTGAAGTCTCTGCTATCGAACTCACTCCTTCGCTTACCAGCACAGACTGTCTGCAACTCTTCTGATGATGTGCGCTCTGCTGTCCACTGCTCTCGCGGTGCGGCCCTGCTTTTGCCCTTATACTCCCCCAGTTGTGAATTTTGAGCTTGCGACTTCTTGATCTGCGAATTTTTACTTTGTGAACCATTGAACTTCGAGCTCTTGAAATTGCCTGATCGATTGTTTGAGTTGCCGCTTTTCGAGTTTTCCATAAGCTCGATATCTCGATCGGCAACACGGAGATCGATCTGGCCAGTGGAAAAGTCCACGATGAAACTGTTGATTCGAGGCAATGTTGCGTGGAAGGTCGAAAGGTGGACCACAACACTTTGGAGAGTCAGCCCAGATAATCGATTGTAAGGACACACCAAGAAGGAGGACTTACATGTTCATTGTGAAAGGAATGACTAGCGCCCAAGTCTGGTCTTCTCTGCCGATGTTGAATGCATAGACGATAAGCTGTGCGACCCCTACGAAGCATACGAAGACTCTCAGACCGAAGAGGATGATGGGAACGACGCGTGATTTGGTTGAGCTTTGCAATTTCCAGATCTGAGGTGCCATCCAGAACGATAGCAAGGCGTCGGTAATGATGTTGAGAATAATGCTCGGATATTGGAGACGTCCGGAGAGACATTGGTCAGGTTTGAACTCCACGCTTCCTCCACATTGGAAAGATTGCGCGAGGATGGCGAACGCAGCCCAGAGAGCAATACATCCATACAGGAAGTAGATGCCACTCGCCGCTTGTTGGGGCGCGATTCGTCGATATAATAGGACAATCGAGATCTTTGCGCCCAGCATGGCGAACAGACCAAGAAGAGCAGCCGCGAATGAGAACTAAGAAGTATCAGCAAAGATCGACGATATCAACAAGGGATGCCACTAACTTTGTAATAGCTGGTGATATCAGATGCATCGAGCGTGTCCATGTGCCGTCCAAGACCCGTGTCGACAGCGCGCTCGCAAAGCACACTCATTATGAAGGCCAGGATCTTCGATGGTCGTCAGTAAAGGAACGAACTCCGGTGTTTCGATGTAATACTGACCGCTCCTCCGAAATACCCAATGTCATCGCGGTGGAATCCTTGCTTCTGTACAATTGTGATGGCAGATCTGGCTCCTGCTCCTACCACCGTGAACCCAGCGAAGCAGTATGCCACGACAACGACGATGGCGCCATGGTCATTAGGCGTAAGTGCCTGCAGAGGAGGAAGCGCGTTAGACGACATGACGTCTGGCCGGGGTTGTCTCGTAGAATTGCAGACGAGAGCGCGATCCAACGTACATGTATGAGGGTTACAAGACCTGCGATCTCATGCAGTAGCTGAACTCTTCCGTGACCAGGGATGGTTGAGATCGAACAAGGGCTCCTAGTAGTACAGGGCTGACACCTCTAGCATGGTATCCACGGTTCACACTCCGGCACGGTTACATTCCCTTTCATGGCCATCGCACGCATGGAAGAAAGGATAATAGTCTAATAGAGTTGCCTCGGCTATACACATTACGCTACGCGTTTTAGAAAAACGTCCGCCGGATTGTCCATATTGGAAGGTTTGCGCGCGTTGGTCCGTAGCGCCAACCTTGTCCTCCCGAAGCCATCCGTGCTCTTGATCGTATGTGTGGGGGCCGGACATGGGAACACAAGCATTCTTCCCATAACATCACTGGCTGATCTCCAAGGGCTCATTTACGTCCCGTGTCGGGATCTCGTGTTTGCTGACTCGCTGGGGTAACAGTGCGGCCGTACATACATACCGTCCAGCAGCAGGACCATGACTTTCTCAAACCCTAGACAGTGGTTGCCTTAAGCAAGCTTTCCACCTTCTCACTAGATTCATGCAGACCAGAAGGAGCAGTGCTTCCGTTTCCCCTTACAATAATCGCTCGCCGCGGCGTGACTCGGTGGCATGTTCGGGAGATCTCAACCCAGAATCAGCTCTTCAAAATGCTCACTATGTAGGCTCCGCGCGCAGCAGACCCTTCAAAATGACAATTCTGCTAGTGAACCTACCTTCAAGCCATCGCCGCTCAGGCCAATGGGGGAGGGCTAAACCTTGATGCCGGCAGTACTCACGGATACCCGATTTATATATGTCGACTGACAGTCAGTCGGGTCACTCCTACAATGTATCTTCCAAGACGCCAACATGGCTGGTAACAAGACATTCGCCATGATGGCCGAGCCCACCTCGGCCCAATCATCCACTGAAGACCTACGGACTGCAGATCGCGAAAAGGACTTTGGCAACACTGGAGACTTCTCTGGCGACGGTACCACTGGCAGTGGTCAAGACAGGCTCGACCGCTACTTATCATCCAAGCCCATCGTTGCATTCGGTCTGACGCTGCAAGCATCCTGGGAAGCTATTGCCATCTCATTCCAGTCGGCCTTGAACAACGGTGGGCCCTCGACGCTTGTCTATGGCATGATTCTCAGCATCTTTGGAAGCACCGCCATGGCTGCGACGTTGGCAGAACTTGCATCCATCAGGCCTTGCGTAGGCGCACAATATCGCTGGACCGCCATGCTGGCTCCTCGAGGCACCGATCCACGCTTCTGGGGCTTCATTCAGGGATATCTTACAGTCTTTGCCTGGAACTTCGCCTGTGCTCTGAACCCATTCCTCATGGGCGGCATGATTCAAGGCTGCATCACCTTGTGCGATGAAACCTATGTGGCCAAAGGCTGGCATACCATGCTTCTGTCATGGGCGTCCATGGCTCTGCCTATTTTCTGCAATGTGTACGCGAGGAAAATTCTTGCGCCTCTTGAGATTGCAGCGGCAATCCTCCACGTTCTGGGTTTCGTTGTCTTTGTCGTGGTTCTTGTCGTCATGGCAAGACGAAGCACGGCGGAATTCGTCTTCGACACTGCTTTCTATGGCAAAAGTGGATGGGAGAACCAGGGTGTGCAGTGGAGCATAGGCTTACTGGCAGTCATCTTCCCCATCGGCGGATATGATTCAATCCTCCACATGGCCGATGAAGTCAAAGATGCTCCGAGAAAGATTCCGCTCGCGATGGTATGGGCTACCATCACGAGTGGTATCATTGGACTCGCTTTCATCATTGTGCTTCTTTTCTGTCTTGGGTATGTTCTCGATGCTGGCCCCAAAAATACGTCGACGGCTACTAACTCCGTCTAGCGATCTCGACAAGGTCACCAACACACCCACACTGTACCCGATCATCGAAACACTCTACGAGGCCACCGGCTCCAAAGCTGGCACAGTCTTCATGATGATGATCATCTACTTCGTTATTGGATGTTCGCAGTTCAATATCCTCGCCTCCGTCTCTCGTCTTACCTGGTATGCGACAACCAAATCATTTCTAATCGCTTCCGACTAACATAACATGTAGGGCTTTCGCGCGTGACCGTGGCTACCCTTTCCCGGATACCTTCTCGAAAGTGCACCCAACTCTGCGCATCCCTGTCAACGCTGTCCTGATCACATCGATCATCTGCCTCATCATCAACGTGATTCCTGTCGGCTCTACAGTTGCATTCTATGCCTTGTAAGCACTCACTCTAGTCTATTCCTTTGTACCTTCAACTTCATACTAACATGAACTGCAGGACCTCGCTTTCGACCCTGGGACTATACTCCTCATATCTACTGCCAGCCTTGCTTGTCATCATCCGCAGGCTCGAAGGTCGTTCTCCAGCGCCCGGTCCATGGACTCTGGGCAAATGGGGCCTGCCCATCAACTGCTTGGGACTCGCCTGGGGAGTGTACTGTGTGACCTTCCTGCCTTTCCCGCCTTTCTTGCCTGTTACTGGCGAGTCGATGAACTACGCTGGTCCGATCATGGGTGCGATTATCTGCCTTGCTCTGGGTGATTGGTTCACACATGGTCATAAGCGGTTTGTGCTGCCGCAGGATGAGATCTAGGGTTGCGGATATATCTTTCATACATGTATTTATTCAATCGTTCCAATTGCCTCGGTCATTATGCGGCAGCCTAACACTAT
>Ga0058698_10001165_pt1 | contig 12407 bp, 22 predicted proteins | sample AgamicAsSfe_FD_67288 | JGI IMG/M metagenome (GOLD analysis project Ga0058698, IMG submission 67288) | Agave microbial communities from Guanajuato, Mexico - As.Sf.e | ecosystem: Host-associated > Plants > Phyllosphere > Phylloplane/Leaf | place: Guanajuato, Mexico | collected 2012-05-30
GGTGGGGGAGGGGGATGAGGAGGTGGTGTTGGGCCATGGAGAGGAGCGGAAGGCGGAGGGGGTTTTGTAGGCGCCGTGGCCGGAGATGGCGGTGTAGAGTACGTCGGTGAAGGGGTTGTAGACGACGCCGACACATGGGCGCCGAGAAACGGTGAAGCCGAGGGAGATGCAGGCGTAGGGGAAGGAGTGGACGAAGTTGGTCGTGCCGTCGATCTGCGAGATGGGGACGTGGCCTATCTTAGTGGTCACGCGGTACTGTATCCTTGTGTTCTCTGAGGGAGGCAGTGGGATGGGGAAGGAGGTGTCCTTGGGTGTGCTTTGCTTCTCGTCGGGAGACTTACAGGGTCAACGATGAAGGTCGGTGCATCGGTTAGGGGAATGCCGGGGCGATAGGTTTCTTCGCCGATGAATCTGGTAAGGGAGTTGTTAGGATTAACATCTCAGAGAGTCGACCCGATCTGGCCGGCAAAGTCGTGCAGTAGGATACAATAGGATCAAGACTGGCATGCAGTATAACATACTCGTAATCAGGATACTTCTCCCTCAACGTCGAGGACACCATGTCCTCGACCGCCTTGTCCGTTTCCGTGACAAGGTCAGCAGCTGATATGTTGAGCTGATGCGTTAGCCCGCTTCCTGGGTGCATGTCTTTCACAATATTTTTACTCCAACAGAATCATAGTTGGCAGGCCATTGACACAACACAATCCCAAACTTGAGAACACAGACACCTCATGCACGCACAATTCTTCTTTATCCCAGAACCACCCGTGCTGGGATGAGCCGATGTGATCATCTCTCCAGCTTTGCGTGCAATGCTTATCAGCGTGTCTTGCACCTCTTGGAGGTTTGGAGAGGCCATAGTGACGATTGCTTGTCTGTCGGTATACGAAATCCAGGACTCGAGTGTGAGTGAGGTTACTAGTGTGCTCTTCTCAGGGAACTCTTGTAATGCGAGTATAGTAGTGTAAGACTCCACGTGGGCATGTTGCACGATAGGGGGTGGCGTATGCTCGAGCAACAGCACTCTCCGTCGCCTGTCGAACGCATCATACAACCGATAGTGTATTGCGTACAAGCATTGGGAACTACAGCGTCTTCACAGTGTCCTACATGACAGGCCTACCACATTGCCAGTTCACGGCGCATCGTTGTTCTTTGTGTCATATCATACATTGAAGGTATCGTATTACATGGAGCGGAGCTCGAGATCTACGGGAAGACCTCTGTCCTCACAATAACTAGTATCTATTGACCAGCAGCCTAGTTACCGTGATTCGGTCCTCCAGAGTGGTGATAAGGTCCTCGTCCCTCACGCTCCTTGTGCACCTGGCCTGCGGCGCCCCTCAGCGCATCATCGTGCTTCGTGGTACTGCCATCACTCTTCGTCTTGGGTGCTCCTTGACCCGGATCCTGCGGGTTCAGAATCTCCTCCTGCGCCGACGCCGACCCTGGAGCCGCTCCACCAGTCAGGGAACTCGACTCTGTAAGCTTGGCGTGGGTGACCGACATGTCTTTGAGACCAGGCAGGCCTGTCAACAGATGCACGTTATCTTTCAGTGCAGGCTTCGCAGCATTTGTCTTGTGTGCCTCGATACTCTCCCAGCCGACCAAAGCTACGTATACCTTGCACTCGGCGCCGGCTTTTGCGTTGTGGACCTTCTCCTCGGCAAACCCGCCGGCGCTGCCTTTGTATTCGGGGACGTCTTTCATGGCATCTTCCATGATGGTGATGAATTTCTTGATTGGCTCTTCGATGGCGGAGTTCTCGGTCGAGGGGTCGATGTAAAACACGATAGTCTCAGTGATTGGACTGTTGGTATCGGAGAGGACGTGCGAGGCGGGATGAGGTGAGAAGGGGACGTGGAAGAGGGTTGGTGGGCCGGACATGATGGAGCCGAGGTTTTGGAGGAAGGGGCGGTAGTCACTGAGAGCGTCAGTATAGGCGTCCTCCGAGAAGAGGGGAGTAGGACACTCACTCTGAAGCCATGAACTTCTTGTGGTCATCCACGCTGTCCCAGTCGAGGAACCAACGCATAAGGCTGAGGTCCTCCTCTTCAACGCCGAAGTATACACGCTGGCATCCCGGCTGGCCACTCACTGTGGCGAGGGCGTCCTGGACGATACGACCTTCTGGTGTGCTGGGATCTCTGACATTTGAGCCTGCCTTAACAGGCATGAGCGCAACCTCCGTTATTCCGCTAGACATCGTGGGCGTCTTATATGTGTAGAAACAGTATAGGTGTAGATGGTACTGTGGGAATATGGATGTATGTAGAGCTGCCGAGTCTCTGACAATGTGTTTCGCCGTGGTGACGTCTTCGAAAATGCATTCGGGAGAATGAGGGGCGGCTTGCCCCACCATACACCTGTGTAAGCATTGGAACTTTTCAATCCTCCCATTGGCATGCGACCAGTATGTTGCGACATCAGTCCTGCTCCGCAAGTCAGCAGACAACCACCGGGGGTTTCCGTGTGGTTATAAGTATCGTAAGTAAGATAATCTATCGGGGAATGGACGTCGATCAGGTAAGCTGACAGCACTCCTTCTTGGAGTCTTCAAGGTATGGTCTGTGAGTTGTGCCAGGAATGGCAACGAGATCGGGCATTGTATTCTCACAGGATACATGTCTAAAAGGTTCCCAACGAGTGCCGTGGATTGCTACTTAGCCTCACGGACTGGTACAGTACTGTACGTGCATAGCGGGTAGATGGTCCTCCAGCAATGTGATCTGTACATGGCTAGAGAGATTCGAAAGCAGACACGCGTACGAGATACCAAAGACACTAATGCTTCTAGCCATGTCAGCAGGACAACGTAAGCTTGAGTCTGGTGATCACAGCCACACAAGCTGTCCCGCCTTCGCTCCTCGAAAGTCGCATCACATCATGACAGAAAGCACACCCAGTCGGCCACCCATGTCTTCACCATCGCCACCAATCCAGCCAACCACAAGTGTGACTCTCAGCCCCATCATCCTTCGTTCCAGATACCGCAGCAGCTCGCTGCTACTGGCACTCAGTTCAGCTGCATTTCTCCCGAGAAGCTGCTCCCAAGCGTAATCAGACCAGATCAGCTTGCCAGATTGGCAGCTGGCTGTCTCATCAATGAGCTGACCAACAAGCTTCGGATTCGGCCGGAGGAGGGACTTTCGTGAGCATTGCTTGCATACTGCTGAGGTCACATTCGAGTACAAGGGCACGCCGCAACACTCTGTGCACATGAGCGTGCCACGAGTGAAGAGGGTGAAGATGTTCATTTCCATGATGATCACGCTGATGAAGCCAGTGAAGGTATCATAGGGTCGCTCTCGTATGCTGTAGTACATTGGGTCAGAATGCAGTCATCAAAGTTGACTAATTCCATGCTTACTTCTCGTCCAAGTCCGCAAAAGTGTATAGAATGCGTTCGGGATTTGTCAAAGTTGCTCGAAGATCGAACACTTCACGAGGTCAGCCATGTTCGGTGTGGCGTTCTTGCATGTTCTGGCTGACCTCCTTTTGGAAACGGCGGATTGACATGATCTCTCTTCGTCAATGATTGCGCATATCTTCTCACATAGTCTGCGTCTGGAATGTTCGGATCAATATCGACATATGTAGTCGCCACCAATGCGATTGTTGTAGTACGGTCAGGACGTAGTGAAGGATTGGTGATGAGGAGCATTGTCGAAGAAGGCTGCCACGGATCAACAGAACCCAAAGTCGCGCCCCAGAGTGTGAGAGATGCGTCGGCAGTGTCGTCGAAAACGCCAATGTTCACGAGCTCTGAAACGCCATCACCCTTCTTGCGTCTTACTGTTATATGTTGTCAGAAGTCTTTCACTGTCCGAATTTGCATGACTTACTAGACTTCTTCGGACCAATACTTTTAACACAGACTAATATCCTCACGTCGGGCTTCTCATGGTCTCCGTTGATGTAGTCCTTGAGAGTGACAAGATTCGAAAGTTGATGAGCTTCCTCATATCCAAGTGGTGACTTACACTGCTTGCCATCGTCAACTTTGTCAAGAACCATAAAGTGGCAACTGCGATCTCTTTCTGGAAACACGTTGACCAGCAAGGGTGCAGTCGAGACAGATAGATCTCCATTCATGCCGTCCGAAATGTGCGGAGTCCAGATTCTGACCAGATGACCAAGTCGAAGGTTGTAGTCACGCTCAGCGTACCATAGTCGAACCTTGAGACTTGTGTCAGTGAGCCGAAGCCGAGCTTTACATCACTTCTCACCGTGAGCGCTCCAGTGTCATCCTTGACAATCATCTTGATGCAGCCTCTGGCAGCTTTCGGCATCTTGCTCGGAGTGCTTAAATCATAGAAGTTTGCGATCCTTCCAACAAGTAATACGCATTGTGGTCCAGGAATGAGTGCCTCGATATCGACTTCTCTGTAGTCAACTTCCGGGACCCATGATCCTGCTGATATTGGGCGACTTGGGGATGAGGAATGAAGGCTGCCACCTTTCGTGGGCGACGATGACCTGGCTGGAGATGAATCAGATCGTTTAGAAGGTGAAGAGCTTTTTGAAAAGTAAGATTGTATTGAGGGAGGTCCCATTATATTTGTGCATATATTGAATATATAATGATGTTATGGGTGATGATGATGGTAGTGTGTAGTAATGAGGTAGCGAGAATCATGAAGCGAGGTTGGGCAGACTAGTCAATGGCCAGTTTCAGCCTGACCTGAAACGCCAAGACTTTCGCGAAGGTATATTCGTCATTTCAATCACAGAGAATCGACTGTGACATCTTCACACAATCGCATAGTTTTGCTTTGATGTTGAAAACTCCTTCTTACACGGCTTGTGCAGTATATCCGCACGATTATACGAGTAACGCAGCGAACATTGTCGCCGTCTGGTTTGAAACTCTGAGATACCTACCACTCCGGAGTCTTTGTACGCAAGCCTGCTGCCCAAGCACGGAACAGTGTCCAGACTACCTTGCTACGGTGCTATTCCCTATCTGACACGATGCTGCAATGGAGAAGCAATCGTCCGTGCCTTTCCGCAGGCTTTGTTGTGGTTGCCAAGACGTCTCACCACCGAGACCATCACCTATGAGGCAAGATGTTCGCACTTGAAGCTAGGTGTCAAGCGCTTATCATGGTCAATAGTCCAGGTGCTGCCGTTAGGAACAGCTCCGTTGAGCAGCTTCAGTGGCGTTACATTCTTCGTCCAATCCATCATGATGCAATCATACCTACCGTGCTGTCGACCAGAGCAGCAGACCGAACGCCATTATGGAGAACAAAATCAATACCACCCACAGGAGAGGGGCCAAGGCATCTCATGAAGCGTGGTGTGATGGTCTCTAACACGCTCCTCGGCTGTTTATCAAGCGCATACCTGTCACCCCGCATAATTGGCGTCGAGTAAGACATATCGTGGAGAGTGCCGTGAATGTTCTGTATGAGCTTGAAAGGATGTGGTCCATGTAGACAGGTATGTCAGGAAGTGACTGGGCAAGTTGTTTGAAATATACTGCTAAGGTTATGACTGTCACGATCCCCTCTGCGAGCAACAAGTCCTCGCTGTCCAGGGGGATTAAGAACATGTTGTGCATTGCCTATTCTCGAGGGCTCGCCTCGACGACTTTGGTCTCCCTCACTCGATGGCCTACGATACTCTTGATGATATGATCCATCTTGTTCTTGATATGTCAAAGACGATTTGTTTTCAGTATCGATCGAGCGAGAGATCCACTCGAGTACTGTACGCATCCAAGATTTGCCCAGTATGATGACGGACGTCGAGACTGTCGATCGTGCTTCTCTCGGACTTGCCGAGCCAGTATAGAACACTCCGCGGTGTTACTCAAGCCACAATATCGCGCCTCACAAAAGTACCGGACATGGAAAAGTTACGAAGCTGACAAAAGAAAGCTCCCTTCTCATCATCGTAGATGCATTTTGCATTGATCGAGGGCACGAGTGGGAACGCACACATACACTGACGACGCTTTTCCAGCACTCACACGACACTATGTGGACTTGACAAAGACTATTGTTTTCTCGTCACTATGGGGATCGCGCAGGATTCGATGTGCTGCCGTTTGAGGCTCGCGTGCCTCAGGTGCCTGTCGATGATCGCGTGTTTGGAGGGGACCCGTGGAGAGTGCCGGAGCAAGGGAACTTGTGAAAGCTCGTGCTGTGGGGCGATCAGGCGTTTTCTATCTTCAGCGTTACTGCTTCCGTGAACGTCAAACACAGTCGGCCAGAGTCCATGTGGCCGCTAGGACAAGCTGCGTGGCTCAGATGCTTTCCAGAAAACCTGGCGTCACTTGTTCCAACTTTCCATGCCACAGAGCAATGAAAGGTGCGGCTACAGCTGCCGCCTACCGAAGGGAGGGACCGAAAGGATCCCGGAAGGACAGTATGGGACAATCGTGATTGGAACAGATGGTTTGGGACTTATACACACGGCGTTGCTGGCCTATGCGTCTATTTGCGCCTGCTGTCATGGCGGTCTCATGATCAAAGTCAAAGTACCAGGACCACATACACATTCGTCTGGTTGGAGTGTAGACTGTATAGGGGTTGAACTGAGAGTCAGGGTTAAAAGCTCTCTCGTAACACCGAGGACGAGAAGCATGGACGATGCCCAGGAATCGCGCACCGTGGCACGTTAGTTGAAACGACACATACTTTCTCGGTGTATAGCTATGTCAAGTACCGCATACCCATAATCATGCCCAGTGCAGTGCCCGTTTGCCTTGTGACCAGGAGTAGAAAGATACTTGCCTGCCTGGCCTTACTCATTTCATCTTGTTAATCCCTGCCATTCTTGAATCATCCACCTTTCCCCTGCTTAGCACGCCTGCTAGAACTACAAGCTCGACCTTACCTAGATCTTTTTGGTTACCCCCAAGGATCAGATTCCGATGGCGGCTGTTCTGGCTCCAACACCAGCGAGTATGCCGTACGATATGATGCCTCAAGATCATCTGCCCATCCCCGGCGTGTATAATCAGTCTACAAAGGCGCGGTAAGTCTTCTTCACGCTGTCTGTCTTTCATTGCCAAAAGTCTACGTCCTAACACAAAACGTAGAATGCCACCGCCTGGCATCGTAGAAGCGTTGTTAAAGCTAAACATCATGGCACAAGAAATGTCGTCGGACAAGGACGAATCAAGCTCAAACGACTCGCAAGATTCCGCCAGCTCCTACTTCTCGCACAGCTCCTCTGCACATTCTCAACATTCTCGAGCGTCAAGCGCGACCAGCTACAGTAGTTACGATAATCAGCCCAAGGCATTAAGAAGCTTAAGAGACTCGGCGACCATTACTTCTCGCCGGACTTCGAGCCTTTTGTCCGCGCCGCGGACATCGTGGTACCAAAACGTCTTTCGCAAGCTACCGGCAGAGGTGGTAGGGTGTATAGTGTCACATCTAGAGATTGCGCATATGGAAGAGAAAGGTACACCACAAAGCTTCGTGAAAGACCTTCACAGTCTATCCTTGACAAGCCGAGTCTGGGACAGACATGTCAGGCAGCATTTGTATGTTTACTATGTGTTTACAGGACGGACCGCAGTTCTGATACCACAACAGATACCACACGCTATACATCCGCTTCTCGGAAATGCTACCACCGTCGAAGAAGCTCTTCTCCAAGCCGAAAACAAGACTGAAGTCGCTGCGGCGAACACTGAGGGAACGTCCAGTATTGGCACGTTATGTCAAGCATATTCAAGTGCTTGATTTCTCGCGTGAAGTCGTAGTCGGACCAGATGCTTCGATGGAGATCAGGAATCTGCTAGCATCTATAGTCATGGCATGTCCAAGTCTGGAGAGGCTCAATGGTCTATACCCACCACATTTCCACGATCACGATCGTCTATCTCACGCATTGTCAACAAGAAGATCTTTGAAGGAGAAGCTCTGGGTCATAGGACCAAACCATCTCAGTGCAGCTACAGGCCGTGTGGAACATCTCAACGCATATCAGATTGATAGCTTCATCCAAGCACACTCATCTTGGTCAGCACTCGAAACGTTAGTACTCAACTGTGCACAGAACGGAGTCCTCGACCACCCTCAAATGTTCGCTGCAACACTACAATACCTACCATCCCTCAAGAACCTCCACATCGCCAACTTCTCCACCTACGACTTCAACGACAACATGTTGTCCTTTCTCCCTTCCACACTCACCTCCCTCCGCCTAGAAGCCCTTCCCGGCATCTCCGAGGAAGGTCTTCTCCATCACATCACAAATACTCTCCCCCTCGGCGACCGGGCCAACCTCACCTCCCTCGCCCTCATCGACATGAACCTCCACTTCCTCTCCAGCATCTCCTCCATCCTCGGCCACCTCTACGCCCTCCGTCGCCTGACCATCGTCACCTCCTCCCTCGACCCACCCTCCGGCATCTCCATAAGCGACATCTGGGCCCCCTTCCTCGCCTCCCGCAGTCTCACTCAACTCCACTGGGAAATAAATCCCTGGATAAACTCACCCTCCCCGGACTTTGCACACTACATCCTCGCCGAATCCATCCTCGCCGGCGGCTTCCCGGCTCTTCAACGTCTCCGCGCCCCGTCAGACCCCCGCGGCATCCTACAAGGCGCATGTCGACCTATCGCCCCCCCAGCAAAGTTCAGCCGCTCTCCCGACGGCGCAATCGTCGAGCGCGAACCCGCCAAATGCCACGGCTGCGCCTCCAACGCAGCGTGTATGCCCTCCTCGCGGGCGCACGCCCGTGAAGCAGCGTACAACCGTGCGCACACTGCGCTGTTCCCTGCGCGGCGGGTTGGTCACAACGATGTCTGTCACTACAGCGTCATCGAGGGTGAGGCGGAGCCTTTCATTAGAATTGTGGCGACGGATGAGGAGGGGATGTTGATTGAGGCGTATGATACGCCGAAGTTTGCGGGCAACGTGGGACCAGGGGCGCCGGTGTATTGGATGGAAAGTGACGTGGAGGGATGTGATGCTATGTTGGCGACGGCGGAGGATGTGGTGTTGAGGGAGGCGCCGAGATTTGGGGAGGGTGGAAGTGGCGTTGAGGAGATGGCACTGAAGTGGAGGGGTGTCGGGATGAAGAGCCTGTTTTGATTGTGTGGCCGCAAGGGAAGCTGCTTGAGTGGGCCGATTGAGTTCATTTGATTGACGAATTTGGGACGTCAAGTCAACAGAGTCACCGCACCACTGGACGAAGTAACGACATTGTACATATATATAATGCTAATAAATCTACACAACGTTCATATTCAGATCATCAGCATACCACGAGTACATTGTATTGTTATTATAATTCCTAATAGCTATCGACCACTACTATGATACCGCTATCGAGTATTTTGACACCGCCGGCTTCGACTCGACGATTGTGTGACCACTCTCCAACGCCAACCCTACTTGTCAGCAGGATCCAGAGGCTTCTGCTGTGACTCCAATCCCTTTCTCTTCTCCGCATCACTCTTGTTAGGATCCTGCTTGGCGGGATCACCTCCAGCCTCGCTCTGTCCAGCACCGTCGCTCTAGTGAATTACAACTTGTTAGCACAGATTCTCTCGCCTTTCGTCAACGCTTACTCCCCGACTGGTCGCGCTATTGCAAAGGGAAAGCTCAACTCACCACATTATCGCCCGACACCGGCTTCGCGGCACTACCTCCGAGTTCAGTCGTAGAAGGGTCGTCAAGAGCACGAGAGGACTTGATGCCGCCCTCATTGGCAGAGTCGCTGGGAGGAGATTGTTTGGGGTTCTTGGGGTCGGGGGACTGGCTTGTTTGGGCGAAGCGGAAGGTGGTGGTTGAGAAAGTGCCTGAAGTATAATTTGTTAGTACTGAAGGAGGAGAGGTGTGTTTGGACGGAATGACAAGTGGCGTGTTGCTGTGGCTAGTGGACGTACGTGCTGGGCGGATGACGGTGCTTCTGGCGTTGACGCTGGCGAAGCGTGTGGTTAGGCGGAGGATGGAAGGCATGATGAGTTTTGGTCTTGCGATGCTTGTAGATAGCTACATGTATTATATGCGTTATGATCAGAAAAATGAAGCTGAGCTGAGCAATAGGATGCTCCCGGAGCAGCATCAGTGATGTAATGAAGTGGAGAGCCAATGAGTCGGTCCGACATAGCTGCTTCTTGGCGCGGCTCCCTTGCTGAACACGTCGAGCTGTTTTGGTGTTGTGAGTCCCTTGACACTCTGTACTTCTCGAATCACTCATTCATACAAGACCGCGCTTACAGGCTTACCCAACGCAATGTCGACACTAAGCAAGAATGCCTCCTCAGGCGACAAGTACACTGTCCTCCTTCCCACATACAACGAGCGCAAGAACCTCCCCATCATAACATGGCTCCTCGCCAAGACGTTTAACGAAAAGTACACCTCCCATGTCATCCCTCCATGCACATCCCTCACACTCTCACCCAATACTCACTGATCTCCCTTCCCTCCCTCACAGCAACATCGACTGGGAACTCATCATCATCGACGACGCCTCCCCCGACGGCACCCAAACAATCGCAAAACAACTAATGTCCCTCTACAACCCTCCCTCTCCCTCACCCCCACGCATCCTCCTCAAGCCCCGCACGGGCAAGCTCGGCCTCGGCACCGCCTACGTCCACGGCCTCCAGTTCGCAACCGGCAACTACGTGGTCATCATGGACGCCGACTTCTCACACCACCCGTCCGCGCTCCCCCGTTTCATCGCGCTCCAAAAACAAGGGAATTACGACATCGTCACAGGTACGCGGTATGCTGGGAAGGGCGCCGGTGTGTACGGGTGGGATCTGAAGAGGAAGATGGTGTCACGAGGGGCGAATCTGTTGGCGGATACGGTGTTGAGGCCGGGGGTTAGTGACTTGACGGGGAGTTATCGGCTGTATAAGAAGGAGGTTTTGGAGAAGGTTATCAGGAGCACCACGAGTAAGGGGTATACGTTTCAGATGGAGATGATGGTTAGGGCGAAGGCGATGGGATGTAGTGTGGCGGAGTGTCCGATTGAGTTTGTGGATAGGGTGTTTGGGGAGAGCAAGTTGGGTGAGTGCGTGAGCGTGATCGTGATGTGATGTGTGAATGTCGGATGTGGTGGATGTCCAATTGTTGTTGGTAGAGTACATGCGCTAACCTTGTATAGGTGGATCCGAGATCGTGGAGTATGCAAAGGGCGTGTTCGGATTGTGGTTGGCGGTCTGAAGGCCGGTGTTGGTCTCGACAAGGCGAACGAAGGAGCATCGATACACGATCAGCAACCACTGGCGTTCGGAAGGAGGGTATGAACAGGCGTCTTACAGGCGCAAGAATCAGCCGCAAGACTCAGCAGCTTCGACCATCAAGATGAATATCACATCGTCATTGAGCCAGCTCCTGATCGAGTAGCCGCATATCCCCGTCCTTACAAAGTCCCACCTCCACACCTCCGCTCCGCTGGCATCGTCGAGATATAACGCCGATACGATGCCCGCAACCCGCCTCGCCCCGGCCTAGAATCACATTCAGACCTCCATTCCCGCACATCCAAGTCCCCCCTGCCAGACGGCTAAGCTCACCGCATCCTCTAGATCTACAGACAACCATTCAACGCTGCCCACTCCGCAGCGCCTCCGCGACTCCACCACGTGCCAATCATCCCAAGATAGCCCAAATCTGCCTCTGACCAGTATCTCACACGCGTCGTCTACTCTGCCCATTTCTGTCTTCCCTTCCTGTATCTTGTCTTTCTCTCTCTTTCTCCGATACACATCGTGTATGCATGCCCTCCGCCCGCGCCCCGTAACTCGAAAACGAAAGACAGCTTTCTTGGCCACATCGTGTTCCACCCCCCTACATCACCATCACCATGTCCATCACCATCTCCAGCGGCACGGCCTAAGCCGCCCAATCCGCCGCCCGAATCTACACGCAGCCAGCGCGCCCGCCACGCCCCTCTGAGCATGCACGCGCACGCGCATCCGCGGCCGCCGCTTCGAAGTCCCTCAGCCGTACCATACCATACCATGCGCGGCCGCTGGAATCCTGCACATTACGAGCTATCTACGCCGCGTTCGGTTCGGTTCGTCGCATGGTTTTCTTTCTGCGCGAGACTCTGCCTGGTTGGGAGCTAAGATGTGATGCTGGATTGCGTTGCGGGAGCAGCTGCAGTAGGAGGAGGAGCAGGAGGAGCGCGATGTATAGGGCAGGATGGTGGTGGCGGGGGGATGATGTTGCGATGACGGACGAGGATTGCGTATAAGGACGGGTGGTGCTGCTCGGTCGTTCACGAGGACGGAGCGAAGGGGAGGAGGAAAGGGAAGAGGAGGAGAGAATGGAATAGAGGAGAGAATGGAGGAGTAAATAGAGGAGAGAATAGAGGAGAGAATAGAGGAGAGAATAGAGGAGAGAATAGAGGAGAGAATAGAGGAGAGAATAGAGGAGAGAATAGAGGAGAGAATAGAGGAGAGAATAGAGGAGAG
>Ga0058698_10001166_pt1 | contig 12403 bp, 22 predicted proteins | sample AgamicAsSfe_FD_67288 | JGI IMG/M metagenome (GOLD analysis project Ga0058698, IMG submission 67288) | Agave microbial communities from Guanajuato, Mexico - As.Sf.e | ecosystem: Host-associated > Plants > Phyllosphere > Phylloplane/Leaf | place: Guanajuato, Mexico | collected 2012-05-30
GGCACACCTTCCCACAGCACATGTCTCAGGCGTGCAAGGATACTTTGTCAACGCTTTTTACGATGGAGGTATCGTGTATTGGATGTCCTCGTTCGACTTTGGCGCCTTCTTGAAGTACAACATGCAGTACAAAATCACCACATTCTTTAGTCTGCCGAAGATCTATCTCGGACTAGCCAGACATCCGGCGGTGACTGATCAGTTGAGATCGCTGAGAATCGCATATTCTGGGGCCACCCAGTTGAACAAGGAGGTTTATCACTGTGCAAAGTTCGGGGTGGAGGGAGAAGAAAGAACGCTGCTTAGCCAGACTTGGGGTGCAAGTGAAACTACTGGTGCAGTCACTCATGTTTCCCCTGCTGCGAGAGACATATCGGAAAGTGTAGGCGCCCTGCTTTCCAACATGTTGATGCGGTATGTCTAGATGCTTCTCAGGATACAATGATTTTGCTGATTGACCATAACAGACTGGTCGACGAGAATGATAAAGATGTACCAGTTGGCGAGCCTGGCGAAGCACTACTCAAGGGACCGTTGATCACCAAGGGCTATCACCACAATCCTGAGGCAAATGCAGCAGGTTTCACCAAAGATGGCTGGTACCGCACAGGTGATGTGATGCAATTTGGAGACAACAACGACCTTCTTTACGTAGTGGGTCGCACCAAGGTAGTTCTATTTCCTCACTCGTACACAAGGAGCCACACTGAGAAACCCCCTCTAGGAAATCATCAACTACAACGGCTTGAAAGTCGCACCTGCCGAGCTGGAAGCAGTGCTGTGTGAACATCCGCTCATTGCCGATGCAGCCGTGGCCGGAGTCAGGGCTCATGGTACAGAGGTTCCACGCGCTTTTGTTGCACTCCGTCCTGGTATCGAGAAATGCCAAAGCGCAGCAGAGGATATTCAAGATTATGTCAAGCAGCGTCTATCGGATCACAAGCAGCTGCGGGGCGGTGTTATTTTCGTGGAATCTCTTCCCAGGCTCTTGTCCGGGAAGATATGGCGGGCTGAATTGGAGAAAATAGTTGCAGGCTCTCAATAGGGAATCTTCGTTTGCCACTACCACTCATCATACTCTATGATACCCTCTTCACCTAGCAGCGACGTCCACTGTGATTCCAATTCAGGGCTCATGCGCCATCCGCTTGGCACATCCCAGCGGAGTCGATTGGCATCAACGGCATAACGGCTGCCCGATGCATACTCCACACCTGCGACCATGTACTTGAAGCCCACTTGCCCAGACGCATAGCCGCCCCTTCCCCGGGCGCGTGACTTGAGGCTGACAGCCATGTATCTCAATCTGGGCATTCGAGAAGCTGCGTTTGCGGCTGCCAGGAACAAGGCTTCGAGCTCTGAGGCGGGTTCTGTGCGAAAACTGCGGGTTTGTGGCTCATCGCCATTGAGGCGTGCGTCTCGCCTAACATCATCATACCCGTAATTGTCTGGTGGAAGTTGGTCCATAGCGAAAAATGAGTCGCTAGAATCGTAGCCGGATGAGGAGGCCTCACTGCGGGCGAGATCTTCAGCTCCCTCTTCTTCCTCGGGGTCAACTTGTGCCTCTTGTTCCGCGTGTTCTCCATCATCATCCTCCGAAGACTCAGTAGCGTGTTCTCCATCATCGTTATCCGAGGACTCAGTAGCGTGTTGCGGGTCACGCACCATGTACCAATCACCATCAGGCCTAATTACGCTGAAGCCGACGATGAAAGTCTCCAAAACTTGCCATGAGTGGCCGAAACCAGTTTCTGTTGCGGAGATCGGCTCGAAGAGCTCGGGACCAATGCAGATTGGCCCGCCGAGGTTGAGATGAGTCAACCAAGGCGCGTTCTGTGAGAAATGCCGCAATGCGGTGGACAAGTCATCAGTGTGGGCCGGATAAAGACTACCTCGGATGTCAGCGTCGTCGAAGCTGCTGTTCATCGGCTCTCTGCTGACGAATTTCATTGTAAACTTCTTGAGACGGTTCGGTTCGCATGTGGTCAGCTGCTCAGAGAGTTGTGATCGCAAACTCCTCCGCAGATCCGGTCGTCGCCTCGTACTATCACAAAATGAGCAATCGGCAACTTTGAGATTGGGCAGCCTTGATATCAGCCAAGCAATGATTGCTGGCGCCAGCTTGCGCTCGTTGTCGCCAGTGATGGTTAAAGAGACGACATTGTACAATCGAGGAAGACTTTCATGATCAAGAAGCTGGAGGTGAGAGTCTCGGTAGCGGAGCGCGAAGAGATCCTGTCGTTTGCCTATACTCGTCGCCAGTCTGTCTGCTCTTAATTTCTCCCTATCTCGGCGATCGGGGTCCATGGCAGCATTGCAACGTAAGAGATGTAAGTCAATTGGCCCAGAGCGGTCATCAGTATCAATGACCTCCAATGCAGTAAACAGCTGAGCAACCGCTTTACTAAATGCTTGATCGTTGATGTGTCTGTCCGCTTGTCTCTCGAAGCGTCCGCAGGCGTTGTCATCGTAGCTCGGAAGATGGATACTGAACAACAACTCCCGTAGGGTTTTACGGCGATGTTCGTATGGCGACTGGAGGGCAATCGACTTGACAGTGTCTAGTTCATCGTTGCTGAAAGATAACCGCGGAAATGTATGGTTCTCTATTGCCCACTGCCATGCTCGAGATATGGTAGCATACTGAGCGATCGGTTTCTGCACAATGAATAGCTCAGAAGCTACTCTCTGCAGAAGTTCCGGCGGCAGCGAGTTTATGGATATCTTGATCTCAGGAACAAGTCTGTTTCGTACGTTTGTGGTGAGAGCGATGTTAAGGAAAGAGAGGTGGCCAATCCATCGGCTAAACCGAGGCCAATGTCGGCTGTTCCTCGCCGCAACCTCTGTCGCGAGTGTCTCAACTTCTCTCGGAACAACCACAATGACCTTTTGAGTCCTGGCCTTCCTCGAACCTTTCAAATGTCAGAGCTTCCTCATATGCGGTGTGAACCGAATGAAATGGTTTGCGGCCGTTTGGCGCTGACGAGGAGAATTGGAAACGACGTAGGCGCTCGACTTCTACATTTCTGGTCTCCAAGCTGCTCAAGTCTGTAACGCCTGAAGTAACAACGCACAGTGGTCTCGAGCCTGAGACGGGATCCACTGAGAGCTGCACAATCAATGGCCCTCTGCGGAACTCTTCTCCTTTCGAAGATCACCGTGCACTTCTATAGTACTGTTTACGCTTCATGACTTCGTGGGACATTTATGGAAGAAACTCAGAAGTTACAAAATACAGCACCTGGGGAGAGTATTCAACCAACCTCGGCGCGCCTTGCGAACATCTTCTGGAACGCAAGTCCTGCGGTCTCGAAATGCTTCATCTCGAGATACACTTGCGCGCTCAATCTCACCCAGAACCTCCCTTCGTATGCATATGCATTGACCGCAATATTCTTCAGGTCCAAGGTTCTGTTGATTCGATGCTCAAGGTCCCGAATGAGTCTTCCTCCTGTGTTGACGGGTAGGCGTACATTTGTCATGGCACAATCTCCAAGGGTACGCTCTGCGTTTTCCATGACCTCTGTGCCTAGCATCCGTGCCACCAGCTTGCCACCTTCTCGCGCAAGATTGTTATTGTATTGTATGATTGCTTCTTCGCCACTTTTGTCGCCCCAGGTGATGCGCTTACGCCACTCCAATGCTGCACGAATGCAGAGATATGGTGTATCGTCACTGGTAGCCACAGCTGCAAAGTTTGCGACGAAGTTATTGGTCTGGTCGGCCCGGTCCTTCTTCAAGAAGTTGAACCCGGTGGGAATGGTTGAGCGAACCAGGTGTTGGTTTTGTATCGGTACGTATAACACTGCGCAAGCCCGAGGAGTGAACAGCCACTTGTGACAATTACTGACGAAGAAATCGGGATCGAGTTTGGCGAGGTTGAGAGAGAGTTGACCGACTCCATGCGCGCCGTCAATGCATGATAGAATATCATGAGCTCTGCAGATCTCGGTAAGGCGTTCGAAGGGCATGCGGACGGCTGGTAGGGAGCTTATGGTGTCGAAGATTGCAAGCCTAGCTTTCTTGCCATCCATCTTGATTGTTTCCAGCACTCTTTCGAAGTCACTACAGATCTCATCGTCGGAGAGGGGAAGCACATGCTTAATCTTGTATATGCTGAACTGGTCTCTTTCCGTCAAATAGTCCAAAGTGTTTTCAAACGCTGGGTAGATCGTCGGAAAGCATACTACAGCATCCGATGGCTCGAAAATTATGTTCCGTAACACGGTATCAATGCCAGTGCTTGCGTTGGGTACCAGGACGCATGTTTCGACAGGAGCATGCACGTAGTCTGCGATAGCCTGCCTGGCTTCATCGAGCAAATGAGTACGTAACTCGTATCGTACGAACCTATCCGGTCTTGCCTCTGCTCGTTCCTGGTGTTTACGGTGTACTGATCTGACCTCGAGGGGATGAGTGCCATATGAGCCTGGGCGAGTCAATCGTCATAGTTCAAAGTATTGGGTTGGTTGAGCTGACCATGATTGAGATTGATGTATCCTTCATCGAAAGCGAAATGCTTTGCTGCCTCTTGACCGCATTCTATCGTTTTTAGATCTTCCATTGTCTGAGAAGCCATCTGCATTAACGCAGCTGCCGATCGTGGGAAGTTGGCAGATCTGAGCGCAGGGATGCCAGTTTTGCAGTCTAGTCGTTCCCCTGTGTGTTGTAGATTTTCTCTCGTACTTCATGGTCATCTCCCACGATATGACATCAGGTATCGCATTTGGTCACCGCAGGAAGGAGACAACGCCCAGCTTCGTTGTCCAGGGGACGCAGCAGCCCCGCGCCTCAAAACATCCAGACACCAACTCTCGGACCCTGAACTCGATGCATACCACTAGTAGTCTCATCATCTCTGATGACCATATGCCGTTGCCATGTTCTCATGGATCGAACGCGAGAAGACAGTAGCCAAAGCCAGAGCTGCTGCCTAGCTTCCAATTTGTTGACAATGCAGCTGCGCGAAGGATTTCTGCCCCACTCTGTTCGGCGGTAATCACGACTTTTAAACTGCTCTATAAGTATCAAATGCCCTCATATCTCATTGTCAGATCAGCCCGCTCTTCGTCATCCAAAATGTCCATCGTCAAGAATGTCGCCATTCTAGGTGTAAGCCTTATCTCGCATCCTCTGCTTATACACCGCTGATTCCATCTGGTGCCACAGGCCTCAGGCAACTTCGGCACTCCCATAACTTCTGCCCTAGTCGCCGCAAACTTCAGAGTCACGATCATCACCCGCACAGCATCGACAACAGCTCATCCACCCTCAATCCCCACTCTTCGCGTCGACTACGACCTTTCCTCTCTCACCACCGCCTTTGCTGGTCAAGATGCCGTCGTCTGCGTCGTCGGGCCAGGCGGAATATCTCTGCAAAAGACATTCGTTGATGCAGCTGTGGCGGCTGGTGTGGAACGATTCATCATCGATGATTTTGGATGGGGATTGACGGAAAAGGGTTTCGAAGAGTTCAGTGCTATCCATGCGCAAAGGAGAGAAGGCTGGGATTATGCAGCAAAAAAAGCAAGGGAAGTGGAGGGATTTACATGGACTGGGTTGAGTACCGGGAATCCTATTGATTGGGTGAGCACCTACCATCTCATCCTTTGTGCACTGCAGTATTACCGGGTGGACATGCAGAGAAATAATCATAACATAACAGGACGCCAGAGAGAGACTGACATAGAGTGTAACAGGCAATGAAGAAGTTCCCAACGATGGGTTTTGACGTGAAAACTCATCGAGCAATAATCTACGACTCAGGCACCGAGCGCTTCACTGGCACAACTCTTTCCGGCATCGGTCAAGCCGTCGTAGGCACATTGCTCAACCCCTCAGCAACCGCGAATCGCTTCCTCGCAGTCCAAAGCATTTGCACAAACCAAAACGAATTACTATCTGCATTTGAAAAGGCTACTGGCAAGAAATGGGACGTAGAAAGACAGACGACTGAAGAGTTGATTAAAAGCGGTAAAGAGGACATCAAAAATGGAGCTGGAATGTGGAGGTTGAAGATGGCAGTGGCAACGCTGTATGATATTGGAAAAAGCAGAGGAATGGTTGCTGCAACAAGGGAGGAGTCGGATGCAGGATTGTTGGATGTAGAGGAGGAAAGTGCTGAGGAGATCGTTGCCAAACTGCTCCAGCTATAAAGAGCTCGAGTCTCATGCTTATTTGTCAGTGCTTCACGCCATAAAGCCCAAGACGATGAGGCTCAATCATAACATCCATGTGCCGTCTCAACTCAAAGTCATGGCTTCTGGGAAACCAAGGGTGATCGCCCTCGTTGCGATACTTGCATCCCTTATCAGTCAAGAACTGCTCGCAGATGGGAGCAACATCGTGAAAGCCATCACAGTGTCTTTGATTGGAGCGGAAGTCGCAAAGAACCTGTTGGGAATGGTCAGTGTCCTCCGTGGGAAGAGAAGGGCAGGGAGTGGATGCGTACATAGCAGAGGCGCTTGAGAGTGCACTTGGAGCCATGAGGGCAGGGCTTGGAGTTGAGGGTGAAGGGGCAGTAGCCGCTGAGATATTGTACATCGGCGAGGCGTTTGGGGTCGAGAGTGTCAAGGGGAGCTTGAGTGGGTGGTGATTGAACGGCAACCATGATGTGCGGTTGTGGCTATCTTTTGGAGAAGGGGTAAAGATAGAAAGCGAGAAGGAAGTGCTATGTAGTAGATGTATGCAGCAGTGAGAGAGCCGACGACTTGAGTGAAGGACGTTCTGTCAGATGTATGAGTGGAATTATTGAACGAACCGTTTGGAGAAGTGATAGATACAGATAGACACGAATACATTGAGCAATACGCTGTTTCACTGCCAACTGGGCTAAGAAGATCGAAAAGTCATTGCTGAAAAAGAATAGTGATATGTGAAGAGAGTGAGTTGTTTTATGAGTTTTTCATGGCGACACTATGGAGTGGAAACGAATGTGTGTAGTTGGGGCCTACTTCTCACGAAAATCCAGCGTAGAGAAGAGGTCGAACGCGAGCTTGTGACTTCCTGTATCTCACCAGTGCGGAGCCAAATAGTAGAGCCAACTGCATCCGCACATTTGACTGACCCAATATGCCTGCAGCTTCCAAGCACAACGAGCTTCAACTCCTCAGCGAAGCACAAGACTTTTAGGTGAAGAGGATCAAATCGGTGGCAGAACGGTTGTCAGCTTCTGGAGTCTGTGGGCGGTGACCAGCATCGAGATTGAGCCTGTTGCCTTTGGGATCAGGCACGACCTCATCGTGCTCCTCGATTTCAGCGTCAGCCATGGCCTCATCCATAGGCTCATCGAGCTCGCTGGTGAGCTCTTCAACGTCAGATTTCATCCAGTCTGCCTCAGCATCAGGCTCAGCAGGAGGTGTCATAACGGCCTGAGGACGAGCATCACTCAGACCATAGAAACCGAGCTCGTGGGGCACACGCATAGCGCCCATGAAGAGGCGCACTTTGTAGTCATGGCTGCGGAAGCATCTGTGCTGTTTTCCGACCAGTTTTCTGGATCGAGAGCAGCGCGTTCCGTTGAGGACTGAGTCGCAGGTGGAGACTACCTGGTGGGAGTACATGCAAGTGTCTCCTCGCATGCATCGGACGTCCTGGACAAGAGTGAGTTGTAGTCACTAAGCTAGAAGTGTCTGAACGTACCCAGCAGATGTGAATAAGCTGGCATTCGTCGCTTTGAGGGCACTTGCGGAAGGCCAGAGTGAAGGGGCAAAACTTAATGAGGTGGTCCAGCTTGGCACGGTCGTCCCTGCATAGCTTGTAGAAGGTGTCGGCACATATGACAGCGCCAGGTTGAGAAGACGTTCTGACGAGAGGACGATGATGATGCTTGCTCTCATAGCTGACGACGGACTGAACAGGTGAGGGTTTGGTAGCTACAACCAGAGAGGTATCCTGGCTCGCGTGGAGGCGGCGCAACAGTTCGACGGAATCGCCGACGTTATCCTGGGTGACAGTGGTGCAGATGGCATGAATCTGAGCATCGGGAAAGGACGTGTCGCGAGCCAGAACCATGAGTTCAAACAGCATGTCGCGAGTGATGGGGCCAGGCGAACCAGAAGGATCGGTCAAGGAGGGCATCTTTGGCGAAAGTGCACGCGCTTATCTTGTCAACAAGAGAGGCGTGGATCAACGATGAACGACGGGTATAGAGCGGCTGTCCTCAAGCTTGATGGCTTGATACACACAGACTGCGTAGGACTCGCTCTGGAGAGGAAAAGATGGAATTGCAGAACGGGGGTCGAAAGTGAAGCGCGAGGTCAACTTGGCAGTCAGCGCAGACGCGCTTCGATAAGTCGCGTTCATGCATATACATACCAACAAACAAAGTGAAACATAAATGAAGTGCAGAATGGTTGAAGTTACACGGCATCTCGTGACGGCGGGAGGTGCCTCAACCAGCCCATTCACCAAGCTCTTTCGACGGTCCAATCATCACCCTGTGTGGTGCGGACGAACAATCATTGAACAGAAACATCTAACCAGTGATGATCTGGGCATTGTAGTGCTTGTGTGCAATTGGAGTCCGAGGTTGTGTTGGACAGGAGGGAGGATGAGAGGAAAGTCGACATCATGTACACGTCATGACCATTGGGGTACTAAAGAGCTTCAAGACGTACCTGCATGCCTCATCTTTAACACTTCACGCTCAACCTCGCTTTCGAACATCCAGACTCGATTCCGCAAACCAGCAATATGTCAATGATCAGAAGCTCCATCATGCGCAGCAGCCGCATCATCATTTCGCGACCTCTCCGTCCTGCAACCTGTAAGTCTGGAATGAGCTCAAGGACAGCTCGAGTGGCCACTGACATGTTCCCAAGTCGTGCGCAGCTATGCCAACAAGAAGAACATGGACTCGACAGCAGGACAAGCCAGCCCTGGTACAGCATCCAACGTCGGCAACCCCGTCAGTTCGAGCCCCGAGTCCAACAACGTCAACCAGTCGCGAGCCACCGATGCTCGCACTGGATCGCCCGACACAGCCAGTATTCAGACACCGGTCAGCAATCCTTCAGGATCAGCTACCCAGGGTAGAGGAGAGGACAGCAGCATGCAGGAGGCTTTCAAGCAAGACCCCAATGCACCTGCATCGGAAAAAAAGAAGAATGTCGAGAAGATGGGACAGAAGCCTCTCGACCCTGCCGATAAGTAGAGGGGTATCTGACGACCGCAATGATGACGGCAATGTCTGTATATTAGCATCAAGATAGCAAGTGCTGCAGGAACATGCACTCGAATGGAATTCTACCCGACATGCTCTCTTGCCACAGCATCCTTCGAGGTCCTACGAAGGCAAGAGTGCAATGCTCGCTATAAGACACAGTGGTTTCTTCATTCGGTCTGTCGCCAAAGAGAGCCCCGAGAGTGTTGCATCTCAATGGCCGCTGCTGTGTTTCTCGAGATTACTGTGCAGTTCTATAGCTGTCAAAAGTCCAGAAGCTCTTCATCGGAGAAAAGAGCGGCGTCAGATGCGGAGAGTTGGTGCTAGGCAACCGTCAAGTGCCACAGCGCGGCACGTGCGAGCAAGCCGTAGCATCATCGCAACGGCGAACGTCCAGTGACACAACCCGGGCCCTGTCACGTCTGTCTGCTCCAGGTACCATCAAAGTGTCGCTCTTCCTCTTCTCTACCACAACACACATATCACTCAGACACCAAGATGAAGTTCCTCGGTCTTTTCAGCGTCGCTCTCCTTTCCGCCAGCGCCTCGGCGCGTAGCCTCAAGTTCATGGGCAGCGACTCGCAACACGCTCTCGAAGAAGAGTTCCCCGTTCCAGGCGACAACCCTCTACTCTTCTGCGCCGCCCCCAAGGACAACATTCTCGAAATTGAGAAGGTCGATCTGTCTCCCAACCCTCCTTCTGCGTAAGTTTCTGCTCTACATTCTTATCGCGATTGCCAAAGCTCACGGTTGTATGCAGTGGCGTCACTCTGTCCATCAAGGCTTCTGGAGTCCTGTCGCAGGATGTTGAGGAGGGCGCAAAGGTCCACTTGCAAGTCAAGTACGGTCTGATCCGCATCATCAATCAGGAGGCCGACTTGTGCGAGAACCTCAAGAACGTCGATCTCGAGTGCCCTCTGAAGAAGGGTCCTATGGAGCTGACCAAGGACGTTGATCTTCCCAAGGAGATTCCCCCCGTAAGTTTACTCTCAGACATCCGCTCTGGAGCCGCAAACTGACTGTTTATCTACAGGGCAAGTACACTGTCCTCGCCGACGTCTACACCAAGGACAACGAGAAGATCACTTGCTTGACCGCTACCGTTGTCTTCAGAAGAGGTGGTGCTTTCGAGGTCGTCGCTTAGATGTGGATATGAGACTGTAGCATGTATCAAGGAACGAAGCATTCGAACGATGTATAATGGAACGACGAGACATTCAAGCGCGCATGTAGCATACGAGACCATTGCAGTATTGAACAGATTGATGATAATATGGACTCTGGGTATCGTTGAAACGTGTGAAAGCAGCAGCAATTTACTCTCCAAACAACTTCTTGACGCGCTTCATGACGCTGTCCTTCTCGGGGTCGTAAGGGTGGTCCTTGGAGGGGATTTCGAGGAGCGAAGGGAATGCTTGGGTGTAGGCATCGACGCGGCTGCGGATCTTGTCGGCGATCTAAAAGCGGCATGAGTATATGGCCCGGAGATGAGGTATGTTCATGCATGTAGAGTGAAGACCGTACGTGCTGGTTGATGAGGAGAATGGCAATGTCCTTGCGCTCCTGGGTGAAGCTGTCGAAGGCCTCCTCGATGGTGTGTGTTTCGGTCTTGTGGTCTACGACGAGGTAGTTCTTTTGAGCGTCCGGAGGGTCGGTAACGTGCTGCGTAGCAAAGTCAGAGGCATGTCGAGAGTAGCGGATCCATAAGGCGACCATACACCGACACCAGCAAGCAAGACGCCCGTCACCGAGTCCTGGAGATTGAGTGTCAGCAGTGCAGGAGTGAAAGCGCATTGAGCAGTAGTCACCTCATCGCCAATAACAGCAAGGAACTGACGGTCCTTGTATGCGGATTGTGGAAGAGCCATAACGTGTTGTTTCCTGCTTCAACGAGGAATGTTGCTGTCGCTCGTGCTGTATGCCAGGCTGCGAGCTGGCGGTCGCGTCGGCTAACTCCGATGACGCCGACGTCACTGTTTGCTTCTCCAAACATTCAAACGCTTTGTGCTTTCTTCCATGCATTCCCGTTGATTGACCAGTCCACTCGATGTGATATTGGCCGCCTGCGCCATGCCGCCCATCATCCGTCGCGCCCCCCTGTCGGAACGTATCAAGGCCTTCCTCAACCCTTACGACCTACTCCTATGGATCGCTGAAGAACTACATGAGAGTGCACTGGATGAAGCGCTTCGCGACTGGGGCATGCCCGTAGGCATTGCTGCGAACCTGGTCTTTGCGTGCGCAAGGTTTGCGCTGAAGAAGAATCCCAACGATGACATCTTTGGCGAGTTCGAGTCAAAGAGTGGCTGGTTCTTCTGGTTGGTGAGTTTGTCCTCCACCTCCCTGGCATCTCCCACCCCGCTTCCACAATAACTGGCGGCGCAACTGGTGCTATAGAAATGCACAGTGGTCTCGAGATGAAGAGAGAGTTCATTGAGAGTCCCTAATTTCTAGGCTCTCGATGGAACTGGTTGTCATCTGCAAAAGAACTGTGCATTTTTATAGCTACTAATGGCCTGCCTTCGTGAATGGAGAGGTAGCATGTCCCAATTGACCACTTTCCTGACTTTTTCCAATACAGGTTTCGTTCGTCGCACATTTTCTCGCTTTCGCCTCGCTGTTCAATGCATTTTACACCTTCACGCGCTCGCGCAAGTACCGCCTTTTCGAGACTTCCATTGACCAAGCGCCAACCACGCCATCTGCTCGCCGAGTGCGCGTTGACTCGTCACCCTCTGCCTCGCCCTTGACATACTTTTCGTCCATCATCTCGTCAAGCAACGTCTTCTCGCGAAGACACCCCGACCAGCACAACGATGTTTGGGAAGTCAGCGTCTGGGACCCAAAGCCCTTCAACCTCGAATTGTTCGCCCTCTTCTCGCCTGGCCATGTCCTCGTCTACTGGCTGTTCCTTCCTACCAGCGCCGCCGACCCTCGTCCTTCGGTCACGTTTGTCACAACCATCCTCCTTGCCGTTCTCCTAAGCGTACAGCTGCTCTTCTTCAAGAGGTTTTTCGTCCAGCAGGCAAAAGATTCAACTCTGATCCACAAAGAAGTCATGAACGAGTACGACACCAAGTTTGTTCATCCCAACATGAATCGTCCAGTGCGCGACGTGGGCACGCAGACAAGAGACACGGCCACGAGCCCTGGAGGAGCACGCATCAGAACGAGAGAGGTTGACGTCTACACACCGCACACGGTCATCAACAAGGGATTCAAGGTCAATCCCAACCCGGC
>Ga0058698_10001168_pt1 | contig 12394 bp, 12 predicted proteins | sample AgamicAsSfe_FD_67288 | JGI IMG/M metagenome (GOLD analysis project Ga0058698, IMG submission 67288) | Agave microbial communities from Guanajuato, Mexico - As.Sf.e | ecosystem: Host-associated > Plants > Phyllosphere > Phylloplane/Leaf | place: Guanajuato, Mexico | collected 2012-05-30
CTCGGAATGCAACTTTTGTTCGAGACTTGTGAGCACTCTTGGCCTCGGTAACCTTCGCCGTCGTGACAGCCCGACCCTGAGAGTCAATCCGTAGGACGACTGGCGGTTTCCCCAAGGCAGGAGCATCCGACTTTTGGCTCATGGCTGATCTGTTTTGCTTGAGTGGTGAGGGATGTCTTGGGATGTGACCTTGTTCAGACATGCTTGCCGTCATACTAGCAGATAGATCGACCGAGGATGCATGAATACTGCGTGGCACGCTGCCTGTATGACGTGATCGGCTGCCTGTACGGTTCAGGCCGACAGCAGCTGGCTGCGGTTCCGAATGATCGATGCTGCTCTTACGTGATGCCTGATGTACCCTCTGGGAACGTGCTTCTCTTTCACGACGCAGCGCCTCGGTCTGGTATTGATATGGCTGCCTGGCTTCGGCGGATGCATTACTGATGACGGAATTCGAACGGAATAGACCAGAACTAGAGACAGGCTGCGCACCAGGCGCTCCTGTAGTGAATAACACACTTGGGTCAACACTTGAGGCCTTCCGAGAATGCATTGATTGCATCGTATTTGCTCGAGCCCGCGAGGAAGTCGAGTCAACAGAACGTGCGGATTGTGCAGTTTGTGGTCTTGATCCTTGCGATGGTAATGACGGGACCGCGAAGCCTTGATGCTCGCCATTTGCGGCTGGTTGGACAGGAGCAGACTGGAAAACGTAGGATGGCGGTACCATATGCTGCTGTGGAATGAGCTCCGAGGTCAACATTGGCATGATAGGCTGACCAAGGTCCACACTTTCAGATGGATCCCAGAAGACGGATGATTGTGGATATGCTGGAGCAGTCACTGGCCCTGCAATATCAAAAGTGTACATTTCTGGCATAGTAAGCTCCAGATTGTCGAAGTTGAACATGGCTGATTGCGCAATTGGTGCAGGATCAGGCACAGACATGCGCCGAGGCGGTGCAGTCTCTGCCGTCATGTGGACTGGCATGACCTGTCTCATTCTGTTTGCCTTTCTTCTCGCTGATGCCATCTGATCACGAGTTGGTGGGACAGTTGAGGCCTGCTCAGCCTGTACCATTTGCGTGGGAACCACCGGTGGAAAGTTTGCAAACTCGTCGAGATGGGTGCTATCAAATTGCTCGAGGAAGGATGTGGTTGGGAAAGCCAAGTTCGACGTCTCTTGCTTCAGAGTTGGTGCAGGAACCATCTTCTTCGTTTCCAACTTGGGTATGTAGTTCTGATAACTTTCCGGCCGCGGTCGTTTCATGCTCGTAGCGCTCGATGAGCTCGAGGGTTCCTCCATAAATCCATTTTCAAAACTAGCCCCTGGTGTCTGAAAGCTGGTGGTAAAATTGTAATCTTGAGGGGTCATCCAACCAGTCTGAAAGTCTGTGGGTGATGTGTTTGCTGTTGCAGGTGACTGAAAAGAGTGGCCACCGAACTTCGCAGATTGCGGAGTGGGAGGAAAGTGTTGACTTCTGCAGTAGGTTCGTGTCAGTATGCTCTCGTTTCACTCACGCTTTTTCTGGACCCATGATGCCGTCGATTCTGGTAGCCAGACAGGGGCAGACTCACCCATTAAACATGTGTGGAGGGTTCATCTTGATCGAGCTTTGTTCCAATTACCCGTCGTCTGACCCTCAAACTTCGATTTTGATATAAGGCTATAAAAGCTCTTTCACCACGTGAGGTATAACTGCCCAACAGCACTCGACATGAGAGTATGCTGCAGCGAGATGCAACTGAATGTCAAGAATGCTCGGGTTTGCTGCAGGGACGGACGTCTCTTGTCTGAATCGGGACGGGACGACGGTTGATGATGTACTTCTGCAGCGAGGACAGGGTCTCCTTTCGTTGTCAGAGCGAGCTCTTTGTTGTGCAAGGCGAAGGATAAGGGGTTTGGAAATCCTTCCGGTGCTCGGGACTGGGTAGTATGAGTGGTCAACACACAGGAATGCACCCGGAGCTTTACTTCTGGACACCCAAAAAGGCAATTGCCCGCTTCTTCACGTAGCAACACGACGGAGCGAAGCTAAAGCACTCGTCTACAGGGCCTGGTGTGACGAGGCTCGTAGGCTGGTGGAGGCGAAGCAAAGCGAAGCAACAAATCTCGACGGAAGAAGGAGAAGAAGAAGAAGAAGACGACCAGACTTTGTAAAGAGGCAGAGTACAGTACTGCACAGCTTTTGTGAGAGCGACTCTCCGGCGAGTCGAGCGCTCGGCGAGTCAGAGAATCAGGGGTACCCCACTTCAGTAGCGCTTGTTCCTGTGCCTGATTCCCAGTTTCTCGGTGTCAAAGTGTCAAATTGTCAAGTGTCGATTGTCATTCAACAACGTGCCTGAGGATAAGCAGAAGAGACGGCTCGAAAGGTTGCATTGGCCAATCGTCAAGGAAGCTAGAGGATTGTTCCCAAGACCATTGACCAGCCGCTCTATCAACTGCCCCTTATAGAACGGTTATGTAGCTGGTACTGTGGCCACAAGACGCTAGGAGTCGTCAGCAGAGTCAGCCCGCCATCAGGCGTATCTAGCCAGTATCTTAGGCCGGCAAGTAAGCCTTGGTGTTGAGGTCGAGAGGAGGCGAGGCGAGGTTGCCGTACGCCCGCAGGCACACACCTCAGCCACTAGAATACACCCTGGTATATACCATGCCTGGTCCAGGACTATTGGTACTGGGCCGTCTGTAAGACTTTATCAGATTATGAACTTGCCTCACCTGGGCTAAAGCAGAGGCTTCGCATCTGGCGGTCCAACCTGATTTGCCAGCAACTGAAGGTCTACCTTAGCGTGCTTCATCAGCCAATGGCGTTAGACTTTCACAACCGTTGTTCATGTCGAGGGTGAAGACGCAACAGCAGATCCAAGCCTGTTCTTGTTGCTTGATGGTTGCAAGACTTGGAAGGTAGACTCGTCAGGTCAAACAAACCTACAACTTCTTCTCATGATTGTAAGCAAGATCAAGCGGGTTCAGGATCGTTAGGAAGACTTGATGCATTAGAATTCTCCGCCCGAGCACGCTCTCGGTTGCGAAGCCTATCTCTGTAATCACATCATTCCACACTTCGCAGATTTCCCTGGGACTTCGCTCTCGCTTCTCTTTAGATCTTACTGGTCCGTATACTCCTTGCTGGTATCTTATCCGGCAATGCATATAGAGTGGGCTGAGGGAGGGGTTATGGCTGAACTTGGTCGCACAAAGATCGGATAAGATAGCCACGGCTGATATACCACTTCTAATTCTGTCACAGTGAATAATGACACCACCGCCCACGAGGACGACCTCCCGCTAGCAGCTAGCCTGGTCTGGAAACACTGTGCCATGGGCATTCGGCGTGCGTGAAGGTGAGAGGCCTGATCGGCCTGTTTCACCAATTAATCAAGGTTTATGGGTCAGGAACAGTGGAGCTCGCCCCTCGACCCCTGCCCACGGAAGTAGCAGGACTACCCGCCACCGGCTAGTACTGCGCGTACCGCTCCGTCGAGTCTGCCTGCATTTCAGGCCTAGTCAAGTCGAAAGCGAAGTAACAATCGATATTGCGTCTTTTCTCGCATTTCAATCCGATTGCGGAAGCGGGTCCAACACAGTCAGGACGCGCTTGAGACTCCTCTTGACTACTTGAGATCGGACATACTTCCTCGAAAGTCACACGAGACACCCGCCAAACCTTACGACAATGTCACTCCTCAGTATGCAAAGAACGACCATCAGTCCTCCGCCAAGCAGAAAGCGCCAGCGTGTCTGTCCGGACACTGAAGCTAATAGTACGCATCCACCCGCTTCAAAGCTTGCACGTAATGCTATTGAGTCGAAGATACCACAGGGCGCCTCGTTGCGGATCTTTTCATGGAACATCAATGGTATCGCGCCTTTTCTTCAGAAATCCATCACTAGCTTCATGACTTCACAATCAAATGCTCGCAAACACACACCAAGTGCACCTTCATTAAGAGCCATCTTGCAGCGCAATAGTTGGCCGCAGATCTTGAATCTGCAAGAAGTCAAGATTAACCCAGCAGACGAGGCCACCAAAAGAGCGGTTGAAAGGGCGGTGAACCAAAATCCCCTCCATCCAGATGACGGACCAGAGTACACGGTACGATTCTGCCTTCCACGCGATCAGCACAATGCTTTGGGATTCGGCAGGAAGGTTTATGGTGTTGCTAGTATCATAAGACGAGATTTCATGATGCAGGATGTTGAGACAGTGCGAGAAGTTGACTGGGATCTCGAAGGCAGAGTCCTGGTTGTTGAAACACGTTCGAAACTGTGCATTTTCAATGTCTATGCTGTTAACGGGACAGATAACGCCTACAAAGACCCTAAAACCGGTGCTGTTTCTGGCACTCGCCACGACAGAAAGCTCGCATTCCACGAGCTTCTATTACAAGACAGTCTGCGTCTTGAGAAGGACGGGTGGCGGGTAGTATTGACTGGGGACATGAACATTTCCTGCACTCCAATCGACAGCTTCCCAGCATTGCGTGTGCACCCCGAACAACATGTCAGGAACCGTGCAGACTATAACAAGAAGTTCCTAGCAATAGATAATCATGATGGCCTCAGGGCAGTTGATACGTTCAGGTATCTGCATCCCACAACGAGGAAGTATACGTGGATATCGACCTCGAAGCCTTGGCTCTCCAGCTGTGACAGAGTTGATCACATCCTCATCTCGAGGTCTTTGATAGAGACGAAAGGGCATGGCAGTCAGGATGCAGCCTCGAAGGCACAATCTCTAGGCTTAGCAGCACCACCGCGGGTGAGCCTGATCGAAGCGGATGTACTAATGACAGAAGTGGATAGAGCTTCTTCTGATCACGTCCCAGTATACGTCAATCTCAGCATAGAAACCTGACGTCCTTTTGACCTATGAACCTGTCCAGTCGTATTGATAATTGTTGAAGCTGCGAAAGATGCAAAGCACAGCGTGACGCTCCATCCGAGCTTGTCTCCGCTTCAGCGGTTAGGGCTGAACCACGTGGAAGCTCATCGTGGCGCGCTCCGGTGATCTTTTCCCCATGTTGCATATGCGTCTTCATCTCATTGTCCTTCGTCTTGTCCTTGTGCTATTAGACCACCAGATGATCGTGAGCGCCCACCAGTGCTAAGCCATTAGCAACAACCGCAGGATGCAGACTCCCTTACCTCACGGCAGCACCGCCAGTCCTCATCGTCCTCCCCACCATGATATTCCAGCCGATCCTTCAAGACTCCTAGGTATCTCCACAGACAGCAACATGCCCATGGATAACCCAATAGACATGGCTCGAATGCTGTATGACACGCCGGACGTGGACCCGGCGGAAAGAGCCAGGGAACTGTACAAGTACTTTCACCCACGGCATTTCGAAAGGGAACATGTAGATGGGGCTTTGATGTCACAAGATATCACCTTGACCGCCCTTGCACAGCTTGTAACTTGGAGACTGGATGCGAGGAGATGCTTGATCGCCTATTTTGATGAGGAGACTCAATATATTGCCGCGGAAGCAACAAAAACACTTGATCTGGAGGATACCACTCGCGCCGAGGATCCAATGGATGTGTTGTGGGTGGGTTCTGGCCCTGGCTCAGCCTACCCAGAGAACTCTCTGTGCATGGGTACATTAAGAGCCATTACAAGTGAAGGTAGTGCTACCTTCGAGGTTTGTGAAATTGCAGACGACCCTTTTTACGGCAGCTTGGCTTGCGTTACGGGAGGCCCGATGTTCAAGTGAGTTATTAATTTCTCATGAGAATAATAAGAAGTTCCTAATGATACAGATACTACCTCGGCTCTCCACTTCGCACGCGTAGCGGGATCGCAATAGGCACGATATATGTGGTAGACGAATGTTCCAAACCTCCAGCAACAAAGCAGCAGAAACGGTTTCTGTCAACGATCGCCAATGATATAGTACGCCATCTAGAACTTTTAAGGGAGCGAGAAGAACGTCGCCGAGCCTTGCAGATGAATCAGTATCTGAGTGCTTTCGTGAACCCACTGACCGACGCTGGAAAGTCGAGGAAACCTGCAAGGCATCGACGCGGCCCGTCCAATTCAGTGAACAAGAGAGACCCTAGTAGTCGGATGTCGTCCTTACAAGGACGATCAAGAAGCGAGTCCGAGGGGGAGGATCTCAGCTCCGACGTCTCAGAAGAAAGTACGGTAAGTACTCAACCCAACAAACCAAGAAAGCCGACGCCACGCAAGCAAGTCAGCGATGACGACCAGCACAATAAGGTCTTCCGCAGTGCCGCAAGGCTTCTCCGAAAGGCCTTGGATCTTGATGAGGGTGGAGTTGTGTTCTGTGATAGTCGAGCAGATATCAGTCCTGGTACCATCTCCAGCCCTCAACAAGGCCGCAGACGAAGCAGAATATCACTGCGAGATCAGCGCCGGAACAGCTTTTCCACATCTTCAAGTGTCAGCGTGCTTGCCTTCTCTACCACGCGCAACCCTCAGGGTAAGTCTACAGATTTTGCCGAAGAATTTGAGGACGATGATGGGGGATTTACTGCCCCGTCAGTCGACACCATAGCCGAGATGATACAGCGTCACGGACGTGGCGTGCTATGGGACCTAGACAGTGCCGGGATCACTCTATTCGACTCTGATGGCGACGACGCTCGGACCGAAGTCCAGAAGCAAGCCGAGGTCGCAATTCTGCGGCAGCACTTTCCAAATGCCACTCAAGTTCTGGCACTTCCAGTCTGGGAGCCCAGGCTCTCTCGATGGGTCGTCTGCTTCGCATATCACGCATCTAGGTACCGGTTCTTCAGTCGAGATGTGGATTTGCTGTACTCCATTGCCTTCAACAGTTGTCTCACCATCGAACTTGCGCGTCTTTCAAGTATCGCCTCCAACAAGTTGAAGTCTGACTTTATCTCATCTATGTATGTCTTCATACTCAGGCACTCTTTCTCCCGCTAACATATTCCACCAGATCTCACGAGCTCAGATCTCCACTGCACGGTATCTTAGCCTCGTGCGAATTTCTCGATGACACCAGCCCAAGCCCATTCCAGCAGTCACTGGTGCATACCGTCAACAGCTGCGCCCGGACATTACTGGACACGATCAGCCAAGTGCTGGATTATTCTAAGATCAATGGTGCGAGGCCATGACTGTGACATACCTTTAACCTGCTAATATCTCTTTGCAGCTTTCGAACGTGATTCGAAGAAGGCCACGAAATCGAGGAAAGGTGCTTCTCAGCCTATAGCCAATGAAAATGGCAACACGACTCCATTAAACATATACGGCAATGTCGACCTCGCGGCTATCATGGAAGAAGTGGTTGAAAGCACAACTGCGGGCTCATTGTATAAAGACTTGTCCCACGTTGAGCTATCTGACGTCGACGCCCGGGCTCGTGGAAGGACTTCAAACAAGGGCAACGGTTTACTGGCAAAGTCTACTGCAAATTCGCTGAATCCAATCCCATCACAGCACGTAGGTGGCGGCGTCGAAGTCATCCTAGATATCAAGGCTAGAAATAGCTGGACATATATCACGCAGCCTGGCGCTTTCAGACGAATAATTATGAACTTATTAGGAAATTCACTCAAGTACACCTCACAAGGCTTTATCAAAGTCAGTCTTGACACATTACCGAACGACAAGAATCTGCAATCAGCGGATAGCAACGCCGACAAAGATAGTGTTCCTGACCTTGTAGTCTTTACTGTAACCGATTCTGGAAAAGGAATAAGTGAGGACTACCTAAAGAACAAGTTATACACCGCATTTGCGCAAGAAGACCACCTAGCAGTCGGCACAGGACTGGGACTCTCGATGGTATCCAGTCTTGTCAAGATGCTGAATGGCGAAATCGATGTTGAGTCAGTCGTTGGCAAAGGCAGCACCTTCTCTGTGCAACTTCCTATCTGTCAATCTAGCAGCGGCACGTCCTCCACCAACACAACACCTTCCACAGGTAGTGATCATACCAAGGACGATAGTGTGACAGCAGTGCAAAAGCTAGCTCATAACAAGACCATCTCCGTCTTCCGGGACGAGATCCTTGGCCAGAAGTCAGCTGTCGCACGACTTGGATATAGCTCGATACTGCTAGACAGGCTTGCTTATTATGCCAGCGACTGGTGTAAACTCAAAGTTGCAGATTGGACTGCCACAACTCGGAGTGACGTTGTGGTTTTGACAGATAGTGCGCTTCGATCTTACCTCAGACTCACAGGGAATGAGCATCAAAAGAACTTGGCAACGAGTGTACTTGTTCTTTGCTCGAATGCGGCACGCCATAGTCTGCTTAGTGCTTATTCTGAAGTCACCGGCATTGAGTTTGTGTCTAAACCATTTGGTCCCTTTAAGATTGCTCGGAGCTTGCAGTCCTTGCTGGACAAAACACACACTCATTCTGACACTGAGGCAACTCTTCCAACTCCCATCCAAGAAGAGGTGACATTGTCAACAGCAAATGGCGAAGTGAATGTCGTCGAAGCCGGATCCATCATGGCCAAAGCAGACAGCGCGAACGCCGATCTTGCACTTCATGTGTACGCAGAAGCAGAGCCTTCCACGTCCTCGAGCGATGCACTCATCGAATATCCTTTCGACAGCCAAATCACGCCCGTCACACCATTCTCGGACCCTGAAACCGAAGAACTCCCAGCAACAGTCGAGCAAGTCGCCTCCCCACGCCTCTCACTCCGCCCTGACCTCCGCAACCGCCGCACCATGTCCCCCACCGTCAGCGAGCTCAAAAGCATCGAAAAAGCAATCTCCAACGAAACCAACACCCTGACACCCGCCGGCGCCATGGCCACAACTCCGGAAGCTCCGAAAACACACATTCACCTACACGTGCCACCCCGGGTAGCCAGTCCTGCCTCCTCACCCGCACCACCCGAGTCGCGCCAGCCTCGCGTTCTCCTCGTCGATGACAACGCAATCAATCTCCGCCTCCTCCAAACATTCATGCGCAAACGCAAATATCCCACCATCCTCTCCGCCCGCGATGGCGTCGAGGCTGTCTCCGCCTTCACGTCTGCCCTAGACCTGCCTCAGGCCGCGCCGCCCGACATCGTATTCATGGATCTCTCCATGCCGCTGATGGACGGGTTTGAAGCCACGCGGCAAATCCGCACTCTCGAGCTCAGCCATGCCGCGTATCAGGACCACGATCCGAGTGCGAGGCCCGCAAGTGCGCTGATCATTGCATTGACGGGGTTGGCAAGCGCGAAGGATCAGAGCGAGGCGTTTCTGGCGGGAGTCGATTTGTATATGACGAAGCCGGTGAGCTTCAAGGAGGTCGGCAGGTTGTTGGATAATTGGGAGACGAATGTTGGCGTGAGGGAGGCGAGGAATGGGGGCGAGGGAATGACGCCGCATGGTCCCGTGACGGGAATGGAGTGGACAGAGAGCTTCAAAAGGTAAGGTTGAAGGGGAGAATGAGCGGCCGTAAAGGGTGGATGCTACGGCCCCGTTCCATGCTCGCTTGTCTGACGTGAACTCGCACGCTCAGAGGTGTCTCATCGACCACCGCCCTGATCACCGCCACCCCTACGCGCGCACGTCGTCTGAGACCGAGAGACCTGAGAGGAGGCGAGGGCCACGATGTGCCGCATGGACTGGCGACGTAGTGAAGCTTGACTTTCACACGTTCTACCAGAAGAGATGAGGGAGGACAATGAGCATTCGCAGAGGGAGAGGCAAGAGGCACGAGGAACAGGCAGAAACGAGGAAGAGGAGGAAACCCCCTTGGAATATGAGGGACACTGTACGACGTTTTCACGAGGTATGATTGAATGAAGCAAAGAAAGGGAAAGCTGCATGGGAAGTGTGGCAATGGACTGGCATTGTTGGCGTTTTTGGGAATATATATACATGTCATGTAGCGATCGCGGGCATTGGAGGACAGCATACGCTGATAGTGTGAAGTGCTATATACCGCCGTATATAAAGGTCTCAAGTACCCCATTGGCATCTACTATACATTGTGTCATCTCATCACCCTCAATACTCTATCACCCTCGATACTCTCCTCACTCTCAATACAACCGCCGTCCCCGTTTCGTCACTCTGCTCTTCCGTCTCCGATCTGCATTGTCACTATCAAAGCCATACCAATCATCCTCTTCATCACCTCCCTCCTCATCCTCCTCTTGATCATCGTCACCGTCTTCAGCATTGTCGTCATCCTCATTACCGCTGAACCCGGCACCACCAAGAGATTCAGCAAAGTCGAGATCGACGCTCGCTCTCCTCGCCCGCGCGTACTGTTCGTCTTCCGTAGGCGCTGCTGTTTTCGTAGATGCTGACTTTTTGGCAGGTGCTGGCTTTTTCGAAGGTGCTGCTTTTTTGGCAGGTGCTGCCTTGTCCGTAAGCACATGAGTGTCCTCCGTCAAATCGAGCACCTCTATCGCGTCGCGTTGGGCACCAGTGTCGGTAGCACTAGCAGAAGAAGCAGTAGTATCAGCTCGAGCATCATCCCTCACAAACCCCACAACGAAAAATCCCATTGTCCCCTCCTCAGTCCCCGCCTCACATCTCATACACGCCTCCGCCACCTCCTCCGCCACCTCCGTACCCGCGAATCGCGATAGCATATGTCTCGTGGCCTCCCGATCGCCCCTGACTTTCCACTTCCGCATTCCTTCAACCTGCTCGTCCCGCCTTAGCACTCTCCAGCCCCTCTGAGACGCAATGGGCGCTTGGAGCGCGTTGATAACAACGTTTTCGTTCTCGGCAGCGTGTATGGAACAGGTGGAGTAGACGACACGGCGGGCCGACGGGAAAGCGAAGGCGTGCGTGACGATTTTGAATTGGAATGCGGAGAGGTTGGTGAGCCGGGTTTCGAGGGCGGTGGTGCTTGCGTTGGCGTCGGTTTCGAGATCTTCGTTTTCTTCTGTGGCGCCGGATGGGTCGGCAGTGAGAGCGGTGTTGGCGTCGGTGGCGGGACCGAGGGTTAGGGTCGTGCTGGTACTGCCACTACCAGCATCTGGAACGGCATTGGACTTAGGTGCAGTCTCACGCTTACGTTTTCCTGTTGTCTTTGCTGGTACAACAATACCGTCATTCCGACCCTTGACAGCCGCAGCAGGGAGGGTAATCTGCAAACTGCGCCCATTCCCACCACTCCGTCGAACGATGCCACTGCCAGAGCAACTCGGATCCAGGAGAAGTGCGCCTACGTTCTTGAATCTCGCATCCTGAGGACTCAGTCGCAGGAAGTCTTGCCCGAGTAGGCAATCGAAGTGTGCATGGCCTTCCGGGTTCGCAATCTTCGTCATCTTGGCCAGCGTCTGCGCACGAAGCTTGTCGCGTTCGCAGGCGTATATGGTTCGTATGGGATCCATTGGGGGACCCGATGGAGATGTTGCTTTTGCTTCGTGCAGGAGGGCCGCGAGATGTGTTGTCTTGTTACCTGGGGCTGCGCAGGCGTCGAGGAGATCGCCGTCGTTAAGGCCGGGGTTGAGGAGGTATGCTGAGAAGCAAGAGGCTTTATCCTGGAGAATGATGTCGCCGTGGAGGTAGGCTGGGGTCTTGGTGACGTCGGTGCCGGGTGGTAGAGCAATTAGATTGGGAATGTGTTCGTCCAGTGCTAGGACCTTGTCTCCCGAGGCGGCGAGGCAGACTTCGGCTAGTGAGGCGCGCTTGTAGTCTTTGAACGTGGTTCCTCGTGCGTCTGATAGGGAGAGCGTGTTCATGCGAACCCAGCGGGGATGTGCATGTTGCGTGGGTGTGCCATCTTCAGGCTGGGAGACTGCATCTTGGGAGGTGAGACCTGCTCGTGCTGCTTCGATAGAGTGATAGCCAGCCTTGAGCCTGGCTTTGGTGAACTCGGCGTTCAGCCTAGCCTTGTGTCTTTCGAGGCATTGTCGAAGTCCATGAGTCGAGGGTATGGCAATGCCTTGTTTCGAGAGTAGCAGATCATGTAGGAGAACAACAGCTAGCGTGGGAGTGAGCTAGACGGCCGTCAGTATGTACTCTGGGCTATCTGTCGCAGCAGTCTTCGACCCCTTTACCTTTCTTTCAAGCTGCAACAAGCCAGCCTCCTCAATGACCGTGCAAAGCAACGGCGACCATTTCGCTGCCTCGACTACCAGTGCATACACTTGCGCGGGTTTGCTCTTCAGGGTCTTGTTGCCATAGACTTGAGAGGAGAGTGAGTCGGCAGACTTGCTGGCCGTGTTGATGACTTGAGCAGCTTCATGGTAGAGCATCTGGGTGGAAGGAGGAACGTGCTTTTGCCTTGTTCCATAGGATTTTAGAAGTCGATCATGGCAATGACGGATTCGGATGGTTTTCTGCTACCCCGGATCGGTCCGTCCAATGAATCATCGGATCGGATTCTTGTCCGTAGCTTAAATCCATAAGGTACGCAACACCTCGATCTTAAGCATGACATGGATGGCTACAAGGTTCGAGTATACCGTAAACAG
>Ga0058698_10001169_pt1 | contig 12388 bp, 16 predicted proteins | sample AgamicAsSfe_FD_67288 | JGI IMG/M metagenome (GOLD analysis project Ga0058698, IMG submission 67288) | Agave microbial communities from Guanajuato, Mexico - As.Sf.e | ecosystem: Host-associated > Plants > Phyllosphere > Phylloplane/Leaf | place: Guanajuato, Mexico | collected 2012-05-30
ATAACGTTGTTGTTCTATTGGAGTAGTCTCTTCTGCTCCGCAAAGTGGTCGACAAGCCAGCTATACTTGTTTTCTTAAATCATTCAATCAAGTCAAGAAGGCAAGCAAGTCATGGTGATTTGTACAAGCAAGTCGGGCCCAAATCATTTGACTTCTTTTTCATCAGTTGGGCTGACTACCCTGCGCGACAGGCTGGATGAGCTCAGGATTCGGGTATGTTGCCAGCGCAAAGTGCTTGGGTCGCGACGTGCTCTTCTCCGGGCGACGAGCGCGACCGCATCGGCTACAACTGGCCCCGTTGACCCCGGTTAAGGCCACCAATGCGGGGCTGGCGACCATCAGAGTGACGTGATTGGTTAATATGGGGTTCAACCCAGGGATACGTTGGCTATAGTAGTGAGTCAATATATGTGATCGAGTTGATCACAGTTAACAATTGTGGTGAGTTGATCACAGTTAACAATTGTGGTGAGACGCTGCCATACAAATTAACCCTAATTTAAATGATATCGACTCGATATCATCTGGACATTGTGGTGAGTTGATCACAGTTGACAATTGTGCATAGGGAATGCTTTTCCTCACACGATGGAAGAATTTTTACCAAAAGGTCAAACACGCCAGGATGTATGAAAATGTATTGAATATTGTGTTTGGGAGTGTTTATGGGAGTGTTTTTGACAATTTGGTGACTTTGTCCCGCAAGTCTAGTGACAAGCATAACCTATGTTGTCATCTCGGACGCTAGCGAATGCCATTGTCGACCGCAGCTTATAACGCACATATGCAGGCTCCGCAAAAGCTACAATTCACAATTTACCCATCATGACGACCCGCATGAACCAAACTGCAACAACTGGAAAGGGATTTGGAGAGGGGGTACTGTTGGGAGGCCATGCTGTGTGACACTGGCGGAACAGTTGCAACTTCCGAATACGATAGTATTAGATTCCCATGTCTTCTCTGAAGCTCCCGAGTAAAAGTTCAACCTTGATTGCGCAGTCAAGTGAAGCTTTCTGTAGCTTTTCGAGAGAAGTCCTCCAGTGCCCGACTTGTGTGCACGTCCAAGCATCATTAACATGTCTCACGCATTCTGTCAACATCTGGCGCCAGCGGGATAGATACAGGTTATCGGTATCAATAAAGTTGTGGTCGATGAATTCCGGATCGTATCTGCCGGACGTCCCAGGCTGGATGTTTAGAACGCAATCCCCCACTCTCTTTACTAATGGAAATGATCCAGGGATTGAAGCGCATCGAAGCTCAATGTTCTGCTGTTGTTTTGCTATTTCGACACACAGCTTTCTTTGAAGGCTAGTGCGCTTTTGCTGATCCTTGACGTGCGCATAACCTGTTGTCTGCAAACGTCTTACCTCCTTTAAGGACAGTGAAAGCTTGTTGTAACGTTGGCTAACGTCACCATGCTGGCATTTGTAATATGTCGCTTCCGAACTCATCGCTGGTGATACTCCGGAGAAAGCTAGGTCAATAGATTTCGTGATGGAGCTGACAGCTTCCGTTATATTTTCGATAGCGGCTTCTAGATGACCTTCAGGGGTACTCCTCTGGTGTGCATTCTCAGCTGTAGCAATGTCAGTCGTATCCAATAAAATTTGCGGAAGGGATAGCAAATACCATAACGTGTTTCGGAAGACACTCTGCAGCGCTCTCTCAGTTCCAGCATCCAATCTTCTTCGACCCAGTCGCCACTCCATCGCCTGCAGACATGAATTGCTTCGAGCAGCAACAACTGCCTACAATCAGGGTCCCACGGATAGAAATTCAATGCGTAAGATGGGTGGAATGCATTAACCTTGAACGGTTGGTCTCCCTCTGCATTGTGACGTTCAAAGATCGTTTTGCCCACGCCGAGACCTGCGAAGCATTTCAAGGGGCCGGCTGTTTCGTACGATCGAGATGCACACATGACCACAGCAGGTTTACGCTCCTTAACAGTCTTGAGTACATGGTGTTGTAGTCCTTCTCTGACTGATGGATTAAGGTCTTTGCCATCGGAAGGTCGAACGAACGGGGTTATGTCGAGGACGTTGATATCAGCAATACCCACTGTACCACGAGAGACAGTGTGAAAGGTATTGTGTAGCTCTTTTAAAGTCATGCATTCGCGAACTGTAGCGGCTGTTCCTTTCTGGAACTGATGGTCTTCTGCAGGTTGCTGCAACATGACCAAGATTCCTCCAGTGACGCCGTATGGTCCAGCCAGTCGCTTCGTGACATTGATCTCGTTAGAATCCAGTGCACGAATATGATGCGCGGTGAAATCGGCAATGTCGTCGAAAGCTTCATCATTGTCACTGTCCGGGAGAGCTGTACCCACAGGGAGCTGGACTGCAATAAACAGCCGCTCAATCCTGTGGTCTACGGCGATGTCCAGACAAACTCCGGACGAAGACATGTCGTGTTGTTAAGCCGGAGCCTTCCTTTTGTTTTTGAATATTGACTTCCGAATAGAAGCTTCCTCTTTGTCTGGGGAAAATTTGTGTCACCGTTGAGAAGTGGAGAGAAGCAGAGGTCCAAGTCAGCTTCAGCTGAAGTGGGTCGAGGAGGTGGAGTCAAACAGTCCTTGGCCCATTGGACATATCTTCCTGACATTGCCAGCTCTATTGCCGCTGCAGGGGTCATGCATGCCAAGCATCAGTAGATTCGGCGCGTAAATTGATCATTGTCCCTGTGGGGTCGCGCGGTCTGGCGGGCCTGGCTTTTATATCCGGCGTGTTGGCAAGCTAATCTTGCAATCTACGAGTCGAACTCCTAGATTGCCTCTACTTGTATTGCCCGCACGCAGAGAACGGCTTGTAACGATGATATCCAATCGCATGCCACATGGGTGGAAGGCTGTAAAGGTCCTGCGATGATGAGCCCTTGTCCCTCCATCAGGCTCGAAGGGAAGCGCCCGACGGATGCAAGCCTGCAGATCCTTGGGTACCAATGAGTTAGCTGTACGTCGAGCCAACACGTACTAAAATTTCAATAGGCTCATCAAGGCTTAGCCGTTGTGTCAATACAGCTCAACGCATGCGTTGGCAGACCTTCCCACTCCACCGCAGGCATAAGCGCTCACAATGACTTCCCATTCACTAATCTCTCTTGAGGCATACACGTCGTAATCGTCGTCTTGCATTGTCAGCGTTAACGCCTCCTACTGTCATAAGAGGGATCCATTTCCGCTTACGGCCGCCATACAATGTTCCCTGGTTAGAATTACTTATCTACATCACCAGTTCGAGAAAGCGGGGGCCACGGAGGGGGGAAACTATTTTAATTTCTTGGCACAACGTGCTGGGAGGAATGTGGCAAGCGAGGACATCTTCGCGCTTGCCGTGCATGGGAAATCACGACAACAGTGAGTATGGGTTGGACGAGCGTAAGAAACTCTTAGATGCCATGCTTGGCGTTCGAATCGCCGGACAAGAGCATCCAGACCGCCACAGACCCACTGAGGGTATAAGCAGTGTGTTGTGAGAAAGGTAGCACTCGATCTGGTCGGACACCACTTGCTTGATAGTCTACCTGATGCTATGTACGACCGATTTATATGTTGTCCTTATCAACGAGCGTAGTTCCGGAATCTTCCACATCCTCCTGATGTTGCGAAGCCACGATATTCTAGCGTGTGGGAAGCACCTACAACATCTCCGTCTAACTTATGACAATCATGTAAGTCGTTCGGTTACGCTCTCGAAGTACATCTCCACAAATGAACCACCGTCTCGCAAGAGTGAATGGAATGCTGGTGAAAGCACAAGTGTTTCTGTGTTGTTTGCAGCAAACCGGACACAGATATCTTGCAGCATATCTCTTGGCAAGGCGCGCGGGCTCTTGATAGTCTGCTCATCCGCGTCCCAGGCTTGCCTCTCCGGTGTGTGCTCAAAGACGTATCTTAACAGACCTGGAATGTCCGCCGAAGGTTCCGATGCTTGTTCATAGTTTATGAACGATTTGTTCAAGCGGTCTCTCGAAAGGCTTTTCAGATGTTCCACGCCATACTTCTCCGCTAGCACGTAAAGCTTTGCGTGGCAGAAAAATACCGCAGTATAGTCATTCCGGCCGATGTCGCCGTAATGTGTGATTGATGACGTTGTTGGCAAAGGGGTAACAATGACCACATCGAAGGCAAAGCTTGGAAGTTTCGATGACGGACGATCGTCACGAACCACAATGGCAGATTCCCTTCGCTTCTTCTTTTTCTTGTCTTTAGCGCTCAGGACGGAACTCGCCCAAATGTCTGCGTCAATGTGCTCTTCTGAGACTTGGGGTACATCCACCACATCGTATACTGGTTCTGGCAAAGGTTCTGGTTCCGCTGCCACTTCTTGGGCGTCCATCCTATGCATGTTCTCTTTGCCTTGGGTGGTTTCGAAGCTTTGAGATGGTTTGAGTGCCTCCTGCCTCCGAATGGGTTGAGGTGTGTTGTAGTCACCGGTATACACGAACTCTGCGAAACGTGCGAATGTGATCTCGTCGACATCTGGTATAGACGCATATCTTTCCTGGGACTCTCGCATGCCATTCTCCATGAGAGCAGTAAGTGCTGGTGATGCTCTGGACACAAGAGACTTGTGCAACGCAAATCGTCGGAACCCGACCTCAAATTCGAACATTCCACCACAAAATACCCTGAATTTGGCTGGTCAGTCGACGTCACACATCTCCATACGAGATACTCACGCACTTCAGATTTTCGTCTTCCATGATCGACGTCCTTATGGAGGAAATTGGCTGCAGACTGAAGATCAAAGACCCTTTCTGATGCGGAAGGCTCCTGCGAAGAAAGACGATGACTGCTGGAGAAGCGGGCCTCGGTGGGATCTATATCTGTGCATGCAGTACATTATCTGACACAACAGTGATGTGTCGCAGTACAGTTGGGCCTTGAACTTAAGATCAGTCTTCGCACAAGGTTGGCTGACATTAGTCAGATCAGCCGATTGCCGCAAAAGAGCATCCGGACCGCCACAGACCCACTGAAGGTATGGAGCAGCGCATAGTCCAGTAGTAGATACATAGCTCAACAAACTCTTTCACACTCAATTTCATCATGTGTAGTACGCGAGGGTCTGACGTGGCAGTCTGCGCGTGCTCGAGTCTGAGCCACCGGTCAACTGTATATCAAGCTGCAACCCAGTTTGCCAGTAGCATCAAGAGAGCTCGGAGACCTACATGAGGTCATATTATTGTTGCAGCCTAGACGTGCGGGGATCGGCAGCGCCACATTCGCCGCCCACTGCAGTACATAGGTCAGGTCTACGAGCCGCGCGCCTAAAACGGAACGACAATCTATCAACCCAACTTCGAAGCAATGAGAGGCCGCCCTTTTTTGCAATGGCTGTTCATCGTAGCCAGTACTTTGTCCACATCAGCTTAGCTGAACTTTGTTAGCCTGTGCCCTGTAAAGAAAGGTCACTTACGGTACATCCTTGATCACTTGACACCGCGCAGCGCAACCAATATAACCGAAAAGGACTTCGCTTCGAAGTGCATGAGCCAGACCATGCATGTAAGCATTAGTGAAGCGCACGCTCTGTTGGTCCACTCTCAATCTAGTAGCGGGGAGCCCGTTCCGGCTGCGCGTTACGCATAGGCCAACAAGTAAGTGCGGCACAGTGTATGCAGGAGTGGTGCAATGTGTGTTGTCTCCATGATGATCCATATTTAGGGTTCAGGGCTTGAGATTCGAGTCATGGCGTGAATCTTTGGCCGCTAGGTCCGATTTCTGCACACGTGCATAGTCCCATAATACGACGTTTTAGGAGCGATTGTGAAGATTTGATAAATCCACAGAACTGGAACCCAACAGAGACCATATGTATCCGTTCATCAACAGCCACCGACGCAAGTAATATCAGCAAATTTTGGGGGGAGTGAACGTAGTACGCTTGCAGTGTCTGTTTGAGAACATCAAGAATGCCGTGCAAAACGCTGCTTCGGTGATAAAATCGTTCAACAGGAATTAAAACAATGTTTTCCTGTCAATGAATGGCGACGACTCGTCATCAACGACTTTTTCGCCTGAGATCTCCAAGTAATGCTTTTACCACGACCGTGGCCCGTTACGAGATAGTCTGCCAGTTTTGTAAAGAAAAAAGATGGAGCTTTTCACGACCTTCACATCTGACTTCGAACTCCCACGTGGGTCACCCAAAAATTTGTCCATCATGACGTCCTTACGGCCGAGCCATTCTCTCAGCAAGTGCGACGCATGTTACCCCCTGACACCTGCCACTACTCGCAATGCCTTGCGAGCCTTAGCATACTTGTCGCAGTAGCACGTGTAGCACTATCTCATGGCCGCTTCCGCATTTGCAAGCCGGGCTGTTTTCGAGCTTGATTTGAAAGTCACAGGCGTCCAACCCACAGTTTGCATCCAAGCCTGCATCAGTAACAGAGTCTAGAATATTCATAGTATAGCCACTGAGATATTGTGGGATGGGTCGGATCAGAGGGAATGTCAGATCCAATCTCATCATCAATTGAGTCCTGGTAACTCTGGCCCCATTAGGATCATTTTTGAGCCGGCGCGATCACCAGTGTTCGAACACCGGCTTCTCATGGGCTCTTCTTTCGCCAAGCATGGATCGGAACTTTGGAGTAATGGCACCTCTATTAGCACATTAGTCAAATTCATTGGACAAGTTAAAGGATTCTCTCACCGATCGGCGCAAGGCTTAGATTACTTGATAGTATCTCTTGTTCAATATTGTCCTGAAACCAGGCAAAATCTGTCCTTTCGAGAAGCTTCTCAGTTTGAGCGCCGATTGGACGGCTGTCCTTGAAAGCACCGCGCGGGCGGAGCTTACGATGAGGCCAATTCCAAAGTCTTGCATCGACGCTCACTCGCATTACCAGTGGCTTGTCTGTGGCACTCTGCAATACGATGGCACCATCGTACAATCTGTCTTCACTCGTGCGGTTGCACGGTGAAGTACGGGTCCACGTAAAATCCGCTTTTGTTGTCCGGGTATCTTGATTATTAGGCGGGAATCCAGCGACGAACGACCAATTATGTCTGAACTCATACTCTGTGCTGATCTCGCGGCGGTAGCCACTTGCGCCGAAGGATAACCCCACCGGAATAGACAATTCACCGTGTGGGTCCACCACTCTGCTATCAACGATATGTTGACTCAGTGATTCTCCTTTGATAGCGCGAGATGGAGCGCAAGCTCGAAGAATGGGAGCAGGTGGTCCATTTATGTTCTCTCCAACGTCCACTTGCACAGTAGCCGATCTTATGCAATTGCTCCCAACCTCCCTATATCCAAGATTGAAGTAAAGAATTGCGGAGAGATGAGTATCGTCAGACGACCGGGTCCATTTGGATCGGTCAGACCTATACGTGCATGTGATATGGATGCGTCCAACTGACCGACCCAAGTTTTGTTGCTCGTTGTACACAGGCTTGCTCAATTCTTCGCTAAGCTTGACTGGGAGGAGCGACCATGGCATTGTATACTGCAACGTGGTGTTCCAGCTGTTACTTCAGGCATAGGTGAGTGCTTGAAGCAGGTGTGTGGTGGATGTGTTACCACTGTGATGTTGATCCCAAGTGAGTACAGAGTATTTGCGTTGTAAGGGCCTTCCAAGTCCAAAGATTATTGAGTTATATCTCTTAATCAGGCAAGACTCTCGATACAAGATTGATTGTGAAAGAGATAGTGAAAAAGATCTAGGAAGTATTGATTGCTCTCAAATACCATTGGTGGGAACGGTCTGACATTTCTCCAAGCGCCGGCGCTAGTTTTTAGCCACATCAGTCTAGCCAACGCACGCAGTCGTGAGACCACGATGCTCCTTTCACAGCCAATCGAGTGCTGCCGCCTCCAGACTCACGTCATTCACGGAGTGGTACAGCACATGTGCGAAACTCCAATATATGCGTGACAAGCGCAGCTCAAGCACGTATCCTTGGCGGTTTCGGCGATAATTACCTGCACTGCCGTGGAAGCATACCACAACGTCACCCGCGCATGGATTCGCGGCTTTTGCATCTTGAACCCAGACGTTCCACAGGAAGCCATGGACACTACATCAGGAATGAACGCAGAATATGGCGGATTCACCGCCGAATTTGTTCTTGATATCGATGAGGATGTGCTACTCAACGTCGAGGAGTTCGCGAAGCAGGTCACACTCGGATCTTTCCACAAGGCTCGTCAGATGTATGATGACACGCTCGCAGAATACAAGTATGTCTTCTCGATCTTTGTCGAATTACTAAGACTCCTACTCGACCAAGGAGATTACAAATCTCTCTTGTCCACTGCCAAACGAGATTCATGTTTTTCAAGTACGGACATGATGTCAAAAGGGTGGTCGCCGTTGCAAAGAAGCATTGTTAGACTCTTTTTCACTATAGCCAAAGTCCACGTTCATGAACATTCCCAGCAACTTTTTTTGGAAATGAGTTCGGAAATCGAGACCGCATATTCCGTGATTGGAGACATGGAGCTGCCAGACCTTGACGAAGAGCAGGTGTGATAGCCTCAGTCCAATATGCTGTACGCGAACTAACGCTAACCATCTCCAGGTCCTCGCACTGGTCTTGATTCTTAAGCTCAAACACTGTGAGCACGAGAGCAAGCAGAATGTGCGTGACGAAGAGTTCTCCTTTCGTGCGGTATCCCTCTACGGTATTCTCAAGCATTTGCTAGAGCGAAAAAGTTACTGGGCAGCAAAATGTGTGTTGGTGATTTGCTTTCGACGGCGCGCGCTCCTACGTTTCCGATTCATGGATATTTGGGAAGCTGTGGAGTGGTTCGTTCGATCAGACTGTTCTGACGACAGTCATGAAAGACTCCTGGCCAGAATCGCCATCATATTAAGTCTATGCGAAGGCGTGCTCCAGTGGGGTCTCTCGAATATCGATGTACAACCTTATGGTACTCGACAGTGGTCCTGGTCCATTGCCAAGTCAACACTTACGCGCTTCTTGGGACAGCAAGAAAAGATATCTGGGACAGACGAGTGGAAGTGGTCACGCGGATTCATACGAGCCCGGCTGATTGACATTGACCAAACCATAGTCGCTTCAAATGCCGAAGATGGGAAAGGCACACACGCAAGGACGAGAGCTGATGGCGCAAGGAAAAGATGTCTCGACTATCTGGTCACCCTCGAGGAATTGAGCGCATGTGCCAATCACAATCAAGACGTATGCTTAATCTCGGCAATCAGATGTAGAATGGAGTGTCTGTCAGAGGACACCTCCACTCACATACTTGGAGACTTCATGATCGCCATTCCCGTTGATGCCTATATGGAATTCAGGGAGGGAAACTTCGATCGCGAAAGAATCAATGAGATCGAGGTTTACGGGACCACTCAATCATCAAACGGCAGAGACAATGATAGCTTTGGTGCGAAGCGCAAAGATGATAATCGGCCCATAAATGACACTGACCGCACGAGTCTAGAGGACCTCAACAATGATGATCGGGTGAGAGCCTTTGGTATTATCAATCGACTTTACGAGCTGGGGATCAACGAAAACATACCACTGCCTCAGGTAAAGACTCGATCACTGGCTTTGCATGGACGATTCTCACTAACGATTCAATGATAGCTTGTTGTAGTTGGCGATCAGTCCAGTGGCAAATCTTCCTTACTCGAAGGACTGACAGGCCTCAATTTTCCGACTGCGAGCGAATTGTGCACCAGGTTCGCCACTAAGATCGTGCTTCGCCGGACTACAAGCGGTGAGGAAAGCGCCAAAGTGTCCATTCTTCCTGGTTCGACTGCCAACACTGTCGAAATTCAGAAAGTGCACCTCCAAAAATTCGAACGCATCATCGAAGGTGGGGAGCTGAGTGCCGACCTGTTCGCTCAAATCCTTGACGAGGTATGCAATGATCTTTCAATTTTCAATCACGTGGTAGGATCTAACGTGCGACAGGCGACCGTGCACATGGGCCTGCCCGCTTCAGGTGATCATCATCGTGAATATTCCACCAAGCGTTTCTCAGACGACGTCCTCTGTATCGAGCTTTCCGGTCCGGACCACCAGTACTTAAGCGTCGTAGATGCCCCTGGTTTGTTTCATAGTCAGTCTGAAATCTTTGTCGTCATCGAATTGTACAAATACTGACACTCCCAGATCCTACCAAGTATCAAACCCAGGAGGACCTCGACACTATTCGGTCCCTGCTCCAGGAGTACACGTCTAACAGGCGTGTGATTATTCTGTAGGTGAAAATGATTATTTGATTCGAATCACGCTCACGAGATATAGCGCTGTGGTGGACGCAAGAAATGACCTGGCCAACCAGGAAGTCCTTCGTATGGCAAGGGCTGCTGACCCTAAGGGACGGAGAACGGTTGGGATTCTCACCAAATGTGATGCAGTTCAACAAGGAGATGAAAGAATGGTGAGTCACTATTTGCCTGGTGTATGGAACGCACTGTTAACATCCCAAGGTCATGGAAATCGCTCAAAACAGGGTCGAATGCCTTCAACATGGCTGGTTTGCGGTCCGAAATAGATCACCTAAAGACATCGGAGATGCTGTTGCCATGCAACAGAGGAATTTGAACGAAAAAAGGTTCTTTGCTACTGCGCCTTGGAGTTCCCTTCCGAAAGGACGGACTGGTGTGCCAGCTTTGAAGAGGTTTTTGGAAAACTTACTCTATGGTCATATCAAAGACGAATTTCCGGCGCTGGTCGACGAGCTCCGCACTTCGGTCACGCGATGTCGGGAAAGTTTAGACGCTCTAGGCCCCTCACGTCAAACCATGATTCAGCAACGACAATACCTGTCTGAGCTTGCAGTCAAATACCAGAATGTCGTCACGGCCAGCTTGCAAGGTAACTACAATGAAACTTGGGACACAGACGACATCAGGAAGTTGCGCATGCATATCCAGGTGGAGAACGAAAGGTTCACCGAGAAGCTGAGAACCAAAGGTCATTCAAGGGCGTTTCAAACAGGTGACGACACCGCTGAGGAAGATTTAGAGAATGAGCCATACAACGAGGAATCTATCTATCACTGGATTCGGCAGACTTACCGCGAATATCAGAGCTCGCAGTTTCCAGGAACGGTGAATCCTATGCATCTTCAGCATCTGTTCACACAACAAGCTAAGCAGTGGCGCGCCATCTCAGAATCTCATTTGGCAAAGGTTGATGCACTCATCACTGAGTTCAACCAGAAGATCTTCAAGACTGTGTTCACTGAAGACGACGTGCGGCAACGGATGTACGAACGAAATTATCGCCTTTCGACTTCCGTTAGGAGCGCTGCGAAGGCAAAACTCAAAATGTTGCTTGAAGGTGAACTCCACAAAATCCAGCAGATCTCAAGCCATGAATATGCGAAAATCCTTGCCGCAGCCCGTCAGGATCGATTAGCCTCGCGACTAAAGAGAATTGGATATCCGGACGACAATACTTACCACAAAGTCACGTTGCTGGAAGTTCAACGTGTGGCTCACCTCAACTTTGAGGATCAGGCAGTGTACGACATCCACGACATCCTCAAGGCTTACTATAAAGTAGCGCTCAAGAGATTCAGCGACGGTGTTGTTCTCCGAGTCATAGAGAGTTGTTACTTCAGCTCAGAGGGGCCTGTCATGTTGATATCTCCAGAATATATTAGAGAACTTTCGGACCAAGATCTGGACGAAGTCGCTCGTGAGACTTACGAGACTGCAAGAGCAAGAAACGACAATGGCACACGCCTTCAGCGGCTGGAGCAAGCCTTGGCGATTGCTGAGACAGAATCTGGAAAGGATATGAGGAGTTGATGAAAAGGTTGCGATAATTTCATTTGTGCGACATGGCGTCACGGTTGTTTGTTGTATTTGCGTGCTGCGCTCCGTGTGTGGTTTTTGTCCAGGCTTCAACATGGCCGGGTTTTCCCACATGCTTCACGCAAATGCGGGAGATTTTGTTCTGATCCTTTCGCTGTTCATAAATGATGCAATCTTGATAATAGTGTCACTATTACTCTCATAGAGTTCTCATTTGAGGTTTAATCAGGGTTTCTGCTCTCATGATCCTGTAGTAAGTTATGCTTTCCTTGTCTAACGAGTCTCCTTTCATACTTCCATACAAGCCGTTGATCAATGACACTGCCACCAAAAGTGTTGACTGCAAATGTGATTCCACAATTGAGTTTTGTTCTGCGTCTCATTCTTTTCATAGCACCACTATATGTCTCCTTGATGTTGATATCAGCTCTAGAAACTGCGATCATTGTTTCGGTCATCTTGTTGCTCACGTAAGGCTTCTGATTGGCTGTTCAAAGATAATGACTCGATATTCTTATAGTATAAGTGTCCAGTGTTATTGAAAGTGTATTGGAGAGTGCATTGGAGAGTGCATTGGAGAGTGCATTGGAGAGTGCATTGGAGAGTGCATTGGAGAGTG
>Ga0058698_10001170_pt1 | contig 12386 bp, 9 predicted proteins | sample AgamicAsSfe_FD_67288 | JGI IMG/M metagenome (GOLD analysis project Ga0058698, IMG submission 67288) | Agave microbial communities from Guanajuato, Mexico - As.Sf.e | ecosystem: Host-associated > Plants > Phyllosphere > Phylloplane/Leaf | place: Guanajuato, Mexico | collected 2012-05-30
AAGGATCGACATTCTTGCATTTTAGGTGTCGCACTGCATGAAGTACGATATGGAGGTGAGCGGTGTTGGGAGCACAGTGGTCAAGCGGTGAGTCACCGCTCACAGCGGTTTCTTTGTCTGCTGCGATGTTGAGACGCTGTATAGTCTGTTCGAGGATCAACATGTAGGGGGCTGCAAGGCGGAGATGGCCACAAGGCGGCGAGACCTTTTCCCTTGTCTTGTGACCAGTGCCTGGTGAGTGTGCATCTGGAGGAGTAGACTTCGTTGATGCCTACCAAGAGGCTCCGTTGAATCTACCCCTCCATCATAAAACTTGCATTTGTGCAGCGACCTCCGATAAGATATCGCAAACAAGGTCAAATATGGTGTGACACACTATCTCGTGGTATCATCCTGTTACAGTAGGGATGCGACGATGTAGTCGTACCGAGTGGCAGCTGTCAGAGCCTTGTAGCTGCGTCCAACGCGAATGCTCGGAAGCAAGCTGCCAAATGCACGCTGCAAATCGTTTATCAGTGAAACACATCGCCTATTTCGACTGTCACAGATGACAGTTCGGTAAATACCATCTCGCACTAGATCTTGTGTGCCCAGCGTGCATCCCCGCGTCTGCTCCTCACGATCCATTAATTCTCCGGTTTTGATCAGCCACCGGAATTTCTCCTCCCCTCAACTATAAGCGGAAAAATTCCCAACCGAGAACAACCAAGTGTTGTATACTGTGTACACAACAACGGATTATTCCTTTTAGATGCTATTTACCATGCACCTGCCTGTCGAGTACCTAGTGACATGCAGCCAGACGCAGGGCGATTGCTGATCTCAACGGCGGTCTAGGCCGATAATTCCATGGTACATCTGCACGCTCTCAAACAACCACACTGGCGGTTGTATCTCCAGATGAGGAAAGTACATCAAGTCTGGTAGTGTGTAGGATCTGGCTCTGGATTTCCTGGCGCGGGCGTTCGAGAACTTGGGGAATTTAACTTGTGAAAGAAATCAAATTCTGAAATTATTTGAGCCGTTCGAACCGCTCAGACCGCGGCCGTGAATGGAATTTTGAATCTGTATCCACTCACCGCCACTGCACGGTGTGTGTTGAGAAGTTGCATGAAACTGAGGCTCCAACACCTGCTCCACAGCCACAGCACCCGGCCGGTTTTCGCCAGCACCCATGAATCGTGGGTTCGCAGGACGACGAAAACACATCGGATGTATCTCTCCTGAAACTCCACATCGGAGCGCTGAAATTTTTACCCTTTCAAGCATCTTTATCGTTTGGGTCCACATCGGACATTCCATGTGAAAGGGTGACGGGCTTCTAGTTGAAGGCTGTAGCCGCACCATAAGCACGATGATGCTACCGATCCACTCACGTGCATTTTCACCGAGATGAACTTCGTTTACTTCGTACTGGCATGTGGATATCATAGCAGAGACTTTTTGGCGAGGGCGTCAGTTTTGCAAAAGGTGCATGAAGGAATAACGCCGTGCCGCAGAACGACGTCATAAATGAAGTTTGGTGATAGCATCCAGGCAAGTGATACGGGTGTTGACATGGGGTCAGATGGGGTCGTGATGGAGACGGCGGCACACCTGCTGCGTCGGGGTGTTGGCTGATGTCGTTTGTGGGACAAACGTCGTCATGAACAGGTGCTGTTTCGTGGGTCGGCAGACCCTGCATCTCGAAGTTTGCGCAAAACAGGCATGTGGTTCCTTGCATGCGAACTTGCAAACAAGGGAACCCTTTGTGTCAGCTAAGTAAAGTTTGTTCACAGGCGATTTGGAACCTTCCAAGCTCGGTCGCCCACCCGCATTCTGTGCAGCAATAGCGAAGGGGCTAGGAGTAGCGGCAACGTGGCCTGGATGCCCGACCGACCTTCTGACCGAGTCGGCAACTGAACCAGAACTTTACTATGGTACTGGTTTGAGGGTAAAACAGAACCTCGGCAAAGGCAATATGGATGGTTCGTTCCTCGACGCGAGGAATTGCGCACGAGCACTCTGGAACGGTAGTTCCGCATGGAAGGATGGAAGAACCTTCCATGCTAGGGCGGACGGACTCACGATCCCCAGTTTCCAGAGCAAGCACAGACAATTTCTTGCCTCCGACCCCAGATTACCGGCAGAGTGTACAGGCAAAAAACGGGTCGCGAAAACGTGGAGATGAAAGCAGGGTGCTTTATTCCAGCATTCACCCGCACGCGGCTGCACGCAATGCAAGCGACAGGGCTGATCTTTGTGCTCCGTTTCCTTTGTGATACTTGCGAATTTATAGGCACAAAGCGTTGTATTTGCGGAAACCGTTGCAGTAATGGATGCGCACGGGAGGGTGTGCTCACTGCATGCGACGCGGACATTACAGATCTCTACTCAGCCTCCCGCGCACTGCAGGTCAGCCGTGAGCATTTGGGGTTCCGTACAACGCGAACGCAACGAATTCGGAATTTGATAACGAAAGGAAGGTAGCTGGACTTTGTTCGGGGGCAGCACGGATCCGCTGCGGCTGCAAGTATGACTCCTGTAAACCGTCGCAGCGAGCGATAATGGCGGTTGAAAGAGTATACAATCCATGCCGGGCCGAGATGTACCTCGCTACAACTATTGGTGGCAATGCTACCTCGCTCCACGGGCTGTAAAGTACCTGCCGGCTATGGAAGACTACTGGTGGATGAGAGTTGTGAAGAGGACCCGCAGGCTAGAAATTGTCTCGGAGGCGACGAGTGGGGAATGTCATCCACTGGACCCTGAGATCATCTTCGCCGAATGCATGTGATGGCGACTAATGCACCCCATGTGCTTGACCGGCTAAACCTCGATGCGAAATAGGAAGTTCGTGATCCGAGGCTTTCTTCAGACTTGAGGAAGCTTTGTGGAGCGGTTCCGTTTCGAAACGGCGAGGATCTGCCTGTGGTCGGGCTGTGTGTCGGCTTCTGTGGTCGGCTAGGCGAAGGGTGGCCAACCTGCGACACTCAAATCAAGTCGTCAAACAGCCAGATGGACGGTTTGGGCAGCATCCGTAAAAACAATCGCCATTCATTTCATTATTGCACATGGCGCACGGAGAGGCGGACAGTATCCCGGGGCATGCGTTTGCATTTCCTTTTGCGGATGTCAGATGCCGCCGGATGAAAGCGTGGGGATGCCACCAAGGGTCTCCCTATTCATCCCCGAGATGATCTTCTGACACTAAGCTTACTGCATTCAGCTATGCAACGAAATCTTATCCGCATCGATACTCGCGGAGACGGGCGTGGCGTGAATGAGTCGTGGGGTGTGTAACCGCTGTCACTGTCACATCCCTTGTCCAGATGCTTTTCAAGTCTTCAGGATTGCAAAGCAACGTGTGGCTACAGTGAGGACGCCTGACAGTGACGAGGCAGGCTTGGAGAAGGCAGCGAAGCGTGCTCGCTGGCAGCCGACAGTGATTGATGGCCTTGTGGACGAGTCATCGTTGCATTTCGCATGTGCGCACGTCGATAGGGCAAGCGACCGGGCCAGCGATAGGGCAAAGGATGGGCTGCCATGTCACGGTCGAGGTGCCCCGACAGCCGGGATGAGCTCGCAGGCGCAGCGGAGCAGACGGGGCTGACGGCTAGGGTAGCCAGAAATGGCAGCCTTTGTGAAGGGGCGGTCTGAGCTGCGTGGAAGCTCCGCCAACCACAGTGCACCCCTTCCAAAGAGCGGTCGCTCACCGACTCATAACAAAAGGCAAATCATAGAGCGCCAAATAAAAGCGTTTCATGCGGACCGGAGCGAGGCGTGGAGAGTGTATTGTTTACGGCGGAAGATATATGGAACCCTCCCCACGGCCAGGCCTTCATCTGATCTTCATTCGAGACACACGCAGACACACAGCCATTGCTTCTGACTGACTCGAACTCCTGACCCTTGCTTTAGCACTGCAAGAGTGACCCCGTGGCTGTTATTTAACAGACGCCCCCGACCAGACGACCAGATCCAACGATCGCAAATCTCCCGTATCGCTTTTCGAGACGCTGCCCGACGCTATCGGAGTAGCACCCGCAACCCTGTTTTTCCAGCCAGAACCCACATCGGCGTCATACATCATCAACCCGCCCCTGCACCTCGGTCTAGTTGCCGCGACACTAAAACTGACGAAAAAATCACGAAAACACACAGCAATCTTGTAGCGCCGAAAGTGCCCGCAAGTGTGTATATACAATAGCGACCCACCCCGTACGCTATATCCAGTTCACCATATTCACCTTCACAACTATGCACTTCGAATCATCACCAGGCTCATCTCCATCAAAGTCGCTGCCCATCAGCATCTCGCCTAGAAACAACATGTCTTCACCAACTTCCTCGTTGTACAGCAACTACTCTACCGAGGCTTCATCATCTCGTGGCTCAACATGTGCTTACCCATCATGGCCTACCGGTCCATCGCTGGACCACCGCAGTGCACCATCCTCTTACATTAGCGATGCCGACCTCTTTGGTGAGGACTTTGACGACGACTTCGCCTGCCCATTCCTCGACAAGGCTCCTGCTCCACCACGCGTCTACCCCATGGCACAGGCAATGCCCGTCTTGCCACCACTGTACGCGCCCAAGAAGCCAAAGAGCGAGCGTCGCCGCAGCAGTGGCAAGCAGCGTCGCACTTCCAAGCCCATGACTCCCATCTCCGAGTCACCAGAGCAGGTTGAATGAGCGCGCAATCAAGCGATAGCATTCGTGTTATTGTAAGTTTACCGACCCGACAACAAATCGCGACGCGATACTAACAGCCCTATCAGTAACTTATCTTGACAACATCAACGTCACCATTATTAGGCGCGCGCGTTGGCATCCGTCAGCATCACGTTGGCATGGCTGAGTCACATGAGCTGTCAGTCAGTCACTTGCCACAGTCAGCCTCACTCATCATGTCCCGCACCGGGACCTGAGTATTCCGCGTCTCGCGCCTCAGCCGACCTGGCTGTCAAGTCCTATTGCATCTCACTTCAAGCACCACGAGATGTAACAGGAACGGGTGGATGCAACCTCCTCCGCATGTCAGCCTCAGTCACACTGTCATTCTTATCAACGGTGTGAACGTGGACGCCTTCGTCTCAACGTCCACCACACGACAGACAGCCTTCAAGGCGCAACACTCCCTTGCGTCGTTCGTTATGTCGTGCTTGCGCACCCGCATCCAGACCGCGTTCTTGCGCAGATCCTGGCGATCATTTGGAAAGAGGAGGAACTCCAGACTGGCTTGGAGCTGGATGAAGAAACGGATTGGAGGATAGCATTTGTGACGAAATCCTCGCTTTTGCAGGTTTCGTGGCGTTCTCTTTCTCTCGATACCCCCGCTTCCGCAAATCGGAATGCCAATTTTGTATGCGCCGCTTGTGTGCGCAAAAGGAGCGAGAGGCTTATTTGTGGCTGATAAGCTCCCTCGCTCGCCTGTTTTCCCTTTATTTGATACCCCCACCTACCAGCCTTAGCATAGCATAGCCATCGTTTAGATAGATACCCCATTTGCAGAATCTACAGCATCATGTCTTACCTCAACAATACTCCCTTACCATTTCCACACATGATAGCGCTATTCGTGATGATCATTCTAGATTAGTAGAGGTGTGTGATGAGGATGTGACGGGCGTCTTAGTCGAATTTTGAGGTGTGATTGTTGAGATGTGTGGCGCTCCAAGAGCGAGCTTCGGTAGTTGCTCCCATGTTTCTTTTGCATGCAGCGCATCTGCATCCACCCGCATTCGTGATGGGAATCGCATTCTACATGCTTGGAGTCGCGAACGAAAAAGCAATTTGCTGAACGACCAGTTGGGCGTTGTTGAAGCGACGTCACCGTGCCTTCGGTTGGATATTTGATAGTGTTCGTCGCCGAACAGCCCTACATTTTCTCAATTCGGCAATCCCTCACTTTACGCACTCTTGAATCGTGGTGAATGATCCTTTTCTTCCCGTCCCCTGTATATCGCGGGATATGCCCAAGACAAGCTTTTTCTTCTTCTCAAATCTTGCTAGGGTTGTTTTCTGGTACTCGAAGCTCTTGTACAATGTGCGGGTCCGTATATTGGCCACGCTGTATCACGGTACGGCTTGGGTGGACCCGCAGCGTTGACAGCGATGCATGCTTTGACTCACATAGAGTAGTACGCACGCTTCTGTTCAGGAACGACACGCGATTTGTGCGAAACTGCTTTGCAATTTTTGCATCCCCCGCTGTTTTCCTGCCAATGCCGTGGGGGAAGTATACAGCACTGTACTGAGAAGAGGGGCAAATGCGCGTGGCTGGTAGACGGTGTAGAAAGAACTAGGATTCAGCTCCTTAGTCGGGCGCTTCGCTTGCATCGATGAAGAAGTGCGAACAATCCATCACGGAACTAGCAATGCGTGCCCAACTTCATGACACCCACCCCCGTTCCTGCGATACCGTTGGGTATAGCTCGAACGGTGTAAGACGCTGCTGAGAGCTAATGACACGGCCTGAAGCAGTTTTGCTAAATTGTTTCTTCATGCCGAGCCGGGGCACTTGAAGAAACACGAGGTTTTTGTAGCCACTATGGACTGGCATGCATATATCACGACCGGGGAATGAAGCTCGCATGCCAGATCGGCGGAGCTTTGACTTTGCTTGAACCTGACGGGGCGGGAGTAGATCGATTGTGCTTGGTTAGCGACGTGTGCCTCTATGTTTCCTGCGTCTGCAGCGGCACGTTATGCTCTGTGCTTGGTTCAACAACAGAATCATTCCTGGGCCGTATGTAGGTCGTATGTAGGCCTCATGTAGATATCAACACATTAGTCGAGCATGGGTTGCAAGACGTTACAATGGCTCCGCGATACAAGCGGCTGGGTTCGAATATGAAGTCGGAACTACCATCTCGTGGGGTTTCCCACGTCGTGCACGAGGTTTTGATGTTTCTTCCGGGACGGGCCATGGCTTGTGCAGGATAGTCGTTCAGGGACCGTGACCTTTGTGCCACCAACTTACATATCCGCTCCCGAACACTGCGGGTTGAGTCCGTTGCGCAGAAGCTTGGGCACGATGCGCTAGCTGCGGCGACGACGCACGCTTCAGTATGCGAACGGTTGACCAAGCGGCAGGTGGAAAATTGTGAACATGTCGTGATGGCGCTACCGTCACCGTACTTTTGAGAAGAGTCATGCCAGCGTCGAGAACAGAGAGTCGTTATATGCATCGAGTCGACGAGGCATGTCGCATATTTGAGCACGTAGGGATCATCCTTTACGGGCCGGTCCAAGGCGGCCGTACCGCTTGCTGATACGCTGGTTTCGAGCGCGAAAGTGTGATGATTGTGCGGTAGGCACATGAGCTAGCCAATGAGATTCGCCAACTCGTGTGCCCCTAGGACCCCAGTCTTCCGCATCTTCGTCCCTGTGCCGTTCAGCCCTCTGAGAGGCTACTTTCCAAACCCACGCAGGCACGCCGGCGCGAACCTAACCATTAACATGCGGTGTCACCAACTTGGCTTCCAGGATTGCAGGATGCGTCTGCTTCGTTCGTCGAGTCCCCGAAGGTCCAATGTCGACCTTTCACAGTTGGCGAGCGAATGAGGCTGCTCAACCCCAGCCCGTTGACGCCTTTTCCTGCCGGGTATGCTGCTCGTTGGCTGGACGGCACCAACCGATGCTATTCGTACTATTTCGAGCGAGTATCAGTCGGGCTTTGGAGCTCTAAGCGCCGTTAGTGATAGGCGGGCGTCCACGCGCTTCAACTCACACATCGCCTGCGCAGTTGTCGCTTTTTCTCTACCTTCTCACTGTCTTGCTTGTTCGTCTGTCTCTTCAGCTGCAAGTTGTTGTACCGCCGCATAAGACGAAAAGCGGTACCCAAGTTCTGTTTAACCGCCTCAACTTTGATCCCTGTAGAGACCGGGGCGGGGCCAAAGGGTACCCTCCTCCAGACGCCGTGGAGCTGTCAGCGCATTGCTGTTTAGCGCGCTCTTGCTCTCTGCAGTGAGTTGGATTCCCCTGACGTCTTGCAGTTTCATACTCGCTTTTATGGAAGCTCCTGATTGTACTCCTGTGCTCCCAAATCGCCATTGTCTTCATCGTTATGCGCTTCGCGGGCCCTTGCGGATTTGACCCGACTGACGACCAACCCAGATCCAGCCCTCAACATGTCGACTGGACTAAGACAGCGCGCGAATTCGAACTCGATCAAAAGCAATTCGGTTCGAACCACAGACGTCAAACTCAAACCCCCAACGCCGGGTCAAGATGAATTCGCATTCGAGCCCTGTGCGGCAACCGGCTCCTTCCTGCTCTATGCGCAACGGAACGTGATCCTATGCCTCCACCACGACACTTTGGCAGTAGAAAGACGCTTTGACAGGCACCGGGAAGATGTGTCGTGGATATCAGTCGACACAACAAGCGAACGAGGAGCAGGTCGGTTGGTCGTCTCCTACGACGCCGGCTCGACTGCAATCGTTTGGGATCTGTTCACCGGCGACGAGGTGGCGAGATTTGCGTCGTACGAGCAAATTAGAGTTGCGACGTGGATGAGGAACGGGAATGTTGCTTTTGGTGAGTGTCAGGGTCTGGCAGTCGCCATTGCCTGTTTCGGTGCTAACATATGCATAGGAAATGCGCAGGGCAACATCATCCTGTTCGAGCCTTCCACCTCTGAACACCTGTCCGCGAGAACCATCTTCGACCCCATCACAGCATTAGCACCAGCTTCAGACTGCAGAACATTTGCCATTGGGTGCGTGCAGAAGAAATGACAACGCATCGGCATCACCACTGACAACTCCAGATACCTCAATGGCTCCATTCTAATTGCCACCCTGCAGCCATCCTTCACCATCCTGCACACCCTCACCACCCCGCGTAACCCATCGCCTATCGCAGGTCTAGCCTGGCATGGCTCTTCATCCAAGCAAAAGTCGGAGATGTTGGCCGCCCAAACATCAGACGGTGACCTCCGGGTATGGAGCGTGCCAAAGGCCCAGCATGGCAGCGATGCCCCTTGCGTGATTCGTGTTCTTAACCAAAAGGAACAGAGAGAACCCGGCCCCTGTTGGTTTGCATGGTCTAAGAATGGTAGAATCGTACAGTACACCGAAGGGTACGTCCCTTGCTTTGTATCCCCGATAGGTCCTTCGTACTGACACGTGACATTACAGTCAAACCTGCGCGTGGGATGTCCGCACCAAGAGAGTGTCCTATGAAACCGTGCCGACAACTGATGGCATCGCTGCCATCTGCAATTACGGCCCTACAGCCACCCTCTTCACCATTGGACGTAATTCCAGTATCCAACAATACGATATTAACCCAAGCAACGGTCCCGCCACAATGGTAGCTAACGTTCAGCATGCACCCGCCAACACACCCCCATCACCACCCAGCTCTCTCGACGAACAGAAGCAGCAAATGGAGACACCGCTGACTGCTCTCCCATCAAAGTCCAAGACAATCCCGTTGATGCTTGCCGAATCAGAAAGCAGTGCCGATGAAGGTGTTGCCATGTCGCCGCTTCAGAAGATCGCCATGGAGATGGACCAGCTCGAAGAGGAACGTCGCGATCGCGTTGGGCCCCTCAGCCCCGTGTCAAGTCGAGGCTCTCAAAGCTCCCGATCATCTGGCAGTGGTCGCGCTCCACGCTACCGATATGACAGGCCGTCGCACGGTTCGGCGTCACAGCGGTCGACTAAATCGAAGAGATCAGAAAGCTCAGGTGGCTCTGGTACCATCTTCTCGTCCGGAACATCTTCTATGGCCGGCACTTCAACGCGGGAGAGCGTTTCCATCCGATCAATCTCATCAGCTGCATCCTCGTCTCGGTACGGCTCTTCAGCTCTGCGGAAGGAAGTCCTTAGAAGTCCCGACGAATCCAAGAAGAATCAGCACATGGATCTCTTTCCTTTCACTAAAACAAGGCTTAGTGACGTACCCTTTCGCCCTACAGATCTTGGACCAGAACGTACCCCAGACGATCTTCGACTGAACATGCTCAAGGTTGTGTTCGGGTGGGAACAAGACATTGAGGATTTGGTTCAGGAAGAATTGGCACGTCATCCTCCCGGGTCAGCCGCTGCCGTACTTTTGTCAAAGTGGCTCGGCGATCTTGGTGCTGACCTCATGGCTTCTATGGTTGGATCTGAGTCAATGACTTCCTCAGACTGGATGTTGCTGGCTTTGAGCAACATGGGACATGGTTCACAAAAGAAGGTCGGTGAGGCCTTCGTGCAGCGTCTTCTGGAGAAGGGCGACATCCATCCCGCCGTCGCAATCTTCCTCGGACTTGGTGAACACAATGACGCTATCGAGGTCTACGTGTCTCGAAAATACTACATGGAGGCCATTCTACTGACCTGCTTGACATTCCCAACTGACTGGCAAAGACAATCCTTCCTGGTCAGGAAATGGGGAGAGCATGCTGTATCACACGGCAAGGCAGAATTGGCAGTGCGGTGTTTCTCGTGTATGGGTCTCGAAACTACTGAGCCTTGGTTCTCGCCACGTGCGCAAGATGCAGTTTTCTCTGCGCAGAAGCAGGCACTCCTTGGCTCCCAGATGAGTCCGCCATTGTCGCCCCCTAGTGGCAGTGTTGGCAGCAGCCGAGTAGCGGCTAGGATGGCCTCGCTCAAGCTCGTCACTGACTTCACTCGCGGTCCCCAGCCTAAACAAATTGTCCGAGAAGAAGACGAGAAGACACCCATGAACGCGGGTGTCACGCCTATCGCTGAGTCAGCTATCAGTCCTGCTGTAGGCCATCACGGCTGGCTTGGCCGTGCTGCCCGCGATCCCTCCCGAGAGCCTTCTTCGGCACGAACTGCGACACCAGGTTCATACGGTAGAAAACGTTTCCCTTCGCGATCTGATACTGGCCGCAAAGCTACGAACAACGAAGTCCTCGCATCATTGGCCATCCCGGACCGAGGCCACCGTGGTGAGTCGCATCCGAGAACCGCTGTTGACAACATCGGCCGTGAAGCCGAGACGTTGCCATTCTCAACGCGCCGAGCAACAAGTGGCTCCAAAGATTTTGTTCTCTCTGCAACAACGTTCAATCCAGGGCAATCCAGCGATCATCTACCTTCACCAGCAGTAGGGGTGTTCGATGCACTCAAGGAGAAACATAGCGAGTCTCGTGGCAGCTCTCGAAGTCGGAACATTCAAGAGCTCCATCTGGACATGACAGACAATGTAGTCGAAGTCGGCCCGGAAACAGGATATACCAACAGACTTAGCCCACCTCTGACCGGAACAAGCATTAAGAGTGCTAAGGCGCGCAGCATCGACCAATACATCAGCAGCCTAGACGAAGCTAATCACTATGCGCAAAACCGCTCTAACTCGCGAAATGAGGAAAGGCCTGCTTCACGCACAGCGCGCACTCGCAGTCGCAACCGCGAAGAATCGCAGAACCGTGGGCGGTCAGGTATCCGCTACATCCGCCCTGCAAAGCGTTCTCCTTCCTCGCCTGTCCCAATGTCTCCAGAGGATGCGGGGATCTATTCTGTGAACAAGAAGGAAGCAGGGACTAGCACGGAAGATTTCGATGATGAGAGGTTCTATAAGATGAGCGTTGCTTCTCCAGTTGTTACAGAGTCTGTCGCCAGCACCCGCACCACTCGCAGCCGAGCAAGACAAGGAGTAAGCAAGACTAGGTCATCCTCCAAGACGGCTACACGCCGTAATGAGTCTCCGGAAGGAACCACGCGTGCTCGAAGCAAAGGCACCAGCCGCGCATCAAGTCGTCGCCCAGCTGAAGGTCGCGGACGAAGCGCTGTTCGGGGCGAGAACTCTCCTGTATCTCCTCAACCCATGCAACGCGACGACAATGAGGGATTTGTCGACTATGAACCTGTTCGCCCACGGCATCGCAGCGGCAGCCGCAGACCTTCAGGAAGCGGTGCAGACAGTCGCCGAGAAGCCTCCCCAGAGCGCCGTGCGCCACGAGACCGATCAATGAGTCGTAGACCTACGCCGGCTCTAAGGGAATCCAGCCGAACAAGGGGTCATGGACGGGATGCTTCTCCTGAGTCGTTGACTTCAGGACGTTCTGGTGTATCGCGTATGCGTCCTACCACAGCTTCAAGGAAGGCTTTAGCTGCCCGTGAGCTAGAAGAACGCAGACTGTCGTTGGCTCGGCGTCCATCCGCTCCACTCATCCCTCATCCTGGAGATCTCGCATTCCGACCAATCTCTCACGAGCGGTCGAACACTGATGACATGCTGAACTCAATGTCGATGTATCGTGATCCCATTCAGAGAAGCCAAACAGCGGACCCGGAGATGACTAAGAGATATTCCCCTACCAACAGGATGGGTGGTGCAGGACCAACATCGACAACATCTGTACCCATTGGCCTTCCAGCAAATCCCCGCGCTATGCGTCATCCCAGATACATGACCGCCGACCCGAACGAAGAGGA
>Ga0058698_10001171_pt1 | contig 12369 bp, 13 predicted proteins | sample AgamicAsSfe_FD_67288 | JGI IMG/M metagenome (GOLD analysis project Ga0058698, IMG submission 67288) | Agave microbial communities from Guanajuato, Mexico - As.Sf.e | ecosystem: Host-associated > Plants > Phyllosphere > Phylloplane/Leaf | place: Guanajuato, Mexico | collected 2012-05-30
CCTGTGGAAACTCACATGGTCAAGCACTACGAGCCTTGCTCGGATGTCTTGGATCTGACAGGCTGGTCAACGGATGAACATTGACACGACTTACTTCGCTGGGTAAATGATCTAAGTAATGTGTTCTGAAGTCAAGCGGCACATAAGGAGAGAACGTACGAGACTCTTTTTTTGCCGGCCACAGTACAACGCAATAGAACCAGAACGCACCCGGGTGGGTCAAGAGATACCGAGAAGACAGGGTCACCCCTTCCCGTTCAAGAGCGCACAGCAAATTTGAAGTGGTAGTATTCCGTTCGACGGGATTTGGAGCACTGTTCACCATAGTATGCGAGATTATGCACAAGGCTGGTGAAAGTGAGGCATCAGTGAATTGGGTGAGGATGGAGGGCCCCAGGCAGCAGCACCACAACTACGTAAACTCATCTCCGCGCCACCTGCTTGCCACACGCAAACACCACCGCCACACCACACCTTGCGCCTTTCGCATCTTCTCTTTGCGACAGACTTTATCAGCGTCTGCCACCCGGAGCGACCTTTCGACCAATCTCCAAACATCCCACTCACAATGGCACTAGTCGGAGGAGACAGCGGCAATGCTCCACGCAGTGCCTCAACAGAACATACACACAATGAACATGCGACGCTTCTTGGCCTACCCGTGGAGCTGCAGAAGATGATCCTGGAAGATTGTTCGACCAACGCCGACAAGAAGAATGTATGCGCCACCAGCAAGAGGTTGCAGGCGCTCATGACACCATTACTGTATCAACATATGGAGCTCAGATCGGCGCGACTCAGTGAAGATTTCCTATCCACGCTGACGGCTAGCCACCCTGGTTTGTCACACGTTCGCACAATTCGCATCCCGGAGACGTATGCGTATCCTTCGGAGACTCAGATCAGTATCGCCTGCCGCCTCATATTTGCCTTGACAAGGAACGCTCTCACCTGGCTTGAGTATGGACATTGATCGCCTGTTAGATCAACCCCTCACTAACGTACGATGCAGGCTGCCGACATACTACTTCTCAAATCTCGATATACATCACGCTGTCCGTCTCAGACAGACGAAGGTCACCAATTATCAGTACTGTGGTGCTGAGGCATGGGATCAAGGCAGAGTCAATTGGACAAACCTCGCACCCAGCCCAGATGAACTTGCTCACATTACAACCTTGCAAATATTGATGGTTTACACAAGCGATACAGAGCGCGATACAGAGCGGGCGGCCTACATTCTTGACCGTATGCCTGCTCTGCAAAATCTGGATATTCGCATGGATGTGGCAGATCTCGACAGCGATTGGAGTTGCTGTGAGGCTGCAGTCAATGTTCTTGAGAAACTCCTTGCCTCTGGTGGCGCAGCTAGGAATCCTGCGAGGCTCAAGGCTTTACGCCTAACTTCCATGTGCTTGAATCAGAGTGGCGACCTGTTGCCAACGTTATTGGATTTTGAGGGCCTCGAGACTCTTCAGCTATCTCAGTGTGGTACAATACAACCGCTTCTCGAACATCTGACGAAGCTTGGATTACTATCTCGCCTCCATCTGCATCGATCAAGACAGCAGTGAGCCTCAAGTCACCGAAGATTGCGCAATCATATCAGCCTTTATCGCTTCGTTAGTAGCACCAAAGCGGCTCTCCATCATTTCCAACATCATGCCACCTTGCGACGAACCAATTGAGATTAAATCCTTGCAGCGACATGCCCAATCGATCAATTGCCTCCGTCTAGAGACCTGTGGGCCTGCAAAGTGGCTATCCGATGCGAAGTTCAACGAGGTACGTCCGCTCCTCACCTTTTGTGAACATGCCACAAGCCTCAAGCAGCTTTTCCTCTCTGGAGTCTATCTCGAGGATGAACTCGAAGTGGCCGAGCTCCTAGTAAGTACTTGTCTTAGCATCTAAGTCGTTTATACCCGCTGACCACCACTCAGGACACAATAAAACCACTTCCGGCACTCAGCGTACTCAGACTTCGGATGCTTCTCAAGTTCGGTAACATGCCATCTGTGGCGGGACTCGTACATCAGCTCGCCAACAAGATCTTCAATATGGCAAATTCGGATCTTGCCGCGATAGCCATCCAACTCTAAACCCTTTTCCACGAGAGCCGACCAGGGGAAATTCGCATTTTTGCGATCGAAATCGGTTGGTCCTGACGGCAAGGAGACTTCCGTCGCAGTACAGATTGAGCCTCATATGGTCAAACACCATGTAGTGTGCGCTGATGTTCTGGAGGAGGAGAGATTTGTTCTTGGATGAAGCACAATGGAAGAAGTATTCACTGCGTTTGAGATGCAGGAGGGGAAGTAGAGCAGTACCCTGTACCATCAGCAAACGCGACACGAGAAAAAGGATGGTCCTAGAGCACCTTCGGGGGCGCGTAGTAGGGTTGATGCAGTGATGGATGGTTAGCCAAGATTGACTCGGTCTGGTGATTATGCAGAGGTAGCAAAAGCAGCTCATTCACTCTCATGTTCGTCCTTGAGAGCTTAGGTCTCCAAGGTCCGCCACCGTGAGTCTGCAGAGTGATGCCACCCAAGAAGGAAAAGAGTGAGGTCTGTTGGTGGGGTGGGTTTGACAGTCCCAGGCAGCAACGCGCTCATTGATGCTTTGTTTTTTCTCTCTCCGCTCACTCACTGTTGCTTGCTTGACTCTCCGCAACGACAACAACCACAACAACAAACGCTACCGCTTCTCATCAAACCACATCACACCGCAGCACATTTTCAGCGCCATATTAGCAACTCAACGAGCGAAAAAGCCCACTTCTCTTCAGCAAGGCTTATTTCACGCTCCGTCAATCCTCGAGTGAGCATCTACGCATCCGCCACAGCTCAGCGCTACGCCAACTGCCACAAACCATCTCCTCTGAAATGGACCAAATCAAGCCTACTAGTTCAAGCACCAGTGATGAAACGGTACCACCGCATGACAACACCCTCGGAGAGTCAGGCGTCGGAGTGCAGCCGGCTTCTGCGGCGAGTCTCCTCGGCCTACCCGTGGAGCTGCAGAAAACCATACTCGAATACGTAAGATTGACACATCTTCTGGTCACTTGAGATCACGTACTAACTCATCAGCAGTTGACAACAAATGTCGACAAAAAAAATGTCTGCCTAACTTGCAAGAAACTGCAGGCACTTGCGACACCTCTGTTGTACAAGCACATGGAGATCTTCGCTGGACGTCTCAACCATGATCTTCTCTCAACACTCGAAGAAGGTCATCCTGGTTTATCCCACGTACGAACCATTCGTGTCATGTCAGAGCCATCGAAGCCTAGTGACAAGCTGTACTATACGCAGACATCCCCGGAACAGGTCGTTTGCCGTCTTATCAACACCATACCAAGGAACTCTCTCTCACTAAGTTTGAGTATGATATCATATGCCACCGCTGAGAGAAGGAGAGAATAGGGAAGGCCTAATCTGACTTACTTCTTAGGGTCCCCGATCTTGATTTGAGCTGTGCTGGCATACACTTCGCCCTTCGTCTTTGTCAGGCGAAGGTCTGTAACTACCAACACAATACTGCTTTGTCTGGAGTATTTTTCGACTGCAACCTCGACTGGGACATGATAGCACCCGCATCGGATGAGCTAGCACATATCACGAATTTGCAGATCTATGTTGGGGTCGTCGATTACGACCACATGGATCGAGCAGGCTCGATCATCGCTCACACCTCTGCTCTTCAGGGTCTAGATCTCGAATTCAGAGAAATGGGCATCTATGAGGATGAGGAATACTGTGACGGTGCGGTTCGAATCATGGAGGACATGTTCTACGCCCGCACCAAACCTGGCCAGGCGATGAGACTCAAGTCGCTACGCATCACTTCCATGTGTCTCCTGCTTGTCAGCGAAGTGCTCACCACGGTTCTAGAGCTCAAGGACCTCAAGCATCTACAACTAGTCAGGTGCAAAGACATCGACCCATTCCTCCGTAGACTCGAACCATTCGGCCTGAACCTGTCGTCACTCTGCATTGAGGACCTCGACCAGGAGGATTGGACCGATTACGCGATCGTGGACTTCATACGTTCGCTCGGACCACTCAAGCGCCTCACTTTAAGGTTCAACAATATGGAAGGCTTCGATCAGGATGCCTTGCTATCGCACAAATCGTCCCTAGAATCGCTCCGTATTGAGGACGACCCTATGGAGGAGCAGCCGATCGAGCATGCCTTCAGATATGCTCCCAATTTGGAGCAGCTTGCATTGTCTGGCTTTTATCTCGAAGATGGATGGTTGCCCGATGATCAAGATCCGTTCTGTGACACTCCAGACTTACTGGTAAGTGTCGGCTCTAGCTACTCCAACTAACACTTCATTCCTAACTGCATACAGGACACGCTCAAGACCTTGGAGTCACTGAGAGTCCTCAAACTTACAGTGCATTTTTCCTCGTTGAACATATCAGCCAACCCAACCCAGATGCTGTGTATGCCACCTGTACTGCGAACGGTGAGGAAAGTTGCAGAGCAGATCTTCGCCCTGGAGCTGCCAAAACTGACAGCGGTGGTCTTTGTCGTGTCGGGACAACGGGACCATCTCCTAACCCACAATCGGTTCGCCTTCTTGCTGTCAAAGCGACTGGATCAGGATGGTGTGATGAGGTCTAGCGTAATTCCGATGGAGCCACACATGGTCAAACACCATGTTCCCCGCGCTGATATCCTGGGAGAGGACAAGTTTGTGTTTGCCTAGAAGGGAGCCAAAAGTCTCTCTCGCTGATGAAGCTCGCGAAACCGTGCAAGTCATGGTCCTATCTTGGCAGCACATGGCGGCGGGCGTTCGAGGGATGTTCTGCTGGTTTACTTTCCGGGTGTCGGACGCATGGACAGGGAAGATGTTTTGCGCTGATGACTGCTCAGAGAGGTTTTGATTTTCTTTCGGAGTTTGCGTGCGTGGACGAGGACGGCCGTACACAACGGAAGTTTTGTTTGTTTTTGATGGCATCAAGCAATGGACAACAGGACAGTCAATCTCGCTATAGTCCTGCACAATACCGCGTGGTGCGGTTGTTTGCTGTCCTCACTGAATGCGCAGAAGCATCAATAGTCAATGCACATACCTAATCAAACTGCTTACTACTCTTCAACCTCGCTTTATCACTTTTCAACCCAAGGGTTCCATCAGCCTTCTCAAACACCAAAAAGCCAGTCGTCAAACCAAGCTCATCCGACCACAGGCGACAAACCACCAATCTCAATGACGAGACCCAGATTGCACCTCCGCCGGCGCCTATCCAAGCTCTTCAAGTTCTGCAACAAATATCGCAAAGAGCGAGCCGACGCACGAAGGAAAGGGAAAGGCGGTAGCGTAAAGGTCGATGGCTACGAGGGTTACATACCATTGACGCGGAGCAATTTGTTGTACGGTCAAGCAGAGGTTGATTAATTTTCATTGTTGAGCGGCGAGCTACATAGTCAACTACTCCACAGTGAGAGCCTCGAGAACGTGGCAAAAATAGTGTATACGAAAAGCGAACGACGCGTGCATCTTCGGCACTGCTAATTTTTGTGTAGTCATTAATCCATACCGATCCCTTTTTCCCTCTTTCTTAGGTGAGACCTGGTCCAATCATTTCTCCTCCTTTAGCTCGCGAGTGCCGGGATTCCGCCAACTCGATGCAATACGAGGGCTTTGCAGCCAATTCCCATCTATCCGGTGTACCTCCAAGCCTCATGTCCGTGGCTGGGACCAGTGCTGGGCCCGTTGCTGGGTGCAGGCTGCATCTGAGGAAGCATAGGACCCTGTCCGTTAGGGTTCTGAGCTTGCCCGTGCGCAGTCAGCGGAGCAAGGTCTGGTCGTGATGGGTTCTGGCCCCACGCCGGCGGATTGAACAATGTCGACCCGTAGTAGTGGTCCCTTTGCTGCTGCTGCTTTTGCTGATGCATGCCGGGTGTATTGGGATCCGAGATTGGGCTGGCGGTCGGCGCCCTCGGACTTGTCCAGACATGCGTGTCAGGGCCCGGTGCGAAAGGTTGTCCCAAGCTGTTGCGGTGCTGTTGCTGGGGCATTGGTTGATATGGCGGCTGATAAGGTGCATAAGGGGAGACATGCTGCTGATAGACTGGTTGCATGTAGCCTTTGTCGCGTAGCGCACGCAAGTGTGCGCCCTCACGTGAAGCAATGCTCGGAGCATAAGTGAGCTGGGTTTGGAACTCTTGTGGTGTTTGATGTACGGCCGTGGGCCATTTGGGCTTCTGCTCCTCTTGGCGAGGAGGCTGCAGGGGGTACAGAGGTTGCTGTTGCGTAGGTGTAGCGCCTGGACGCTGTGAAGGTGGAGTCCATTGCTGGCTCATGGGTCTCGAGTTCGACCCAGAGCTGATGGAATGGGACGGTGTACGAGCAACGGCTGGTTGCTTCTCTGCAGGGTTTTCTAGGAAATGTCAGTAACACAACTTTTATTATGAAGAGATTGCAACGTGCCACCATTTGATCCGTAGAAGAGTGGATTCGGCAAATGGGGAGACATACGTGAGGTCGAATGGTCCTGGCTGGCTTGTGGACGCGGTGGCTGCTTAGACGCCTCGGAAGCTGTAGTAGCAGGGGTCGGAGGAGCGCCGTAGGGCGAGTGAGTGTACGGTACCGGCTGCATTGGATTACTTGCTGCTTGGCCGTACTGTGCTTGCATCGTGGGTTGGGGACTACCAGCTGGACGACCCATGGGAGCAGACGGCGCATATGCGTGAGCAGGTTGTTGTTGTGGCCCAGGGTTGTAAATCGGTGGCAAGCTCCCTTGCGGGAAGGCAGGACGTGGCAGAGTCTGAGCGCCTTGGGACTTGCGAACTTCACGCTGGAAACTAGAATACTCGCCGTGCCATGCTGCTGGAAGCACTCGGGTAGAATAATAGTGATCTTGTGAGAACGGGCGCAACGGCGGTGCCGCCTCGCTCTCACTTCCTCGGCGTGAGCCTCCTCCTGGTCGAGAGTTTGGCTGGCCATAGGGTGTTGGAGATTGCATCCTACCGTATGGGCCAGGCTGCCCAGCTTGAGGAGCGAAGTTCCTTTGATTGGCCAGAACTTGAGTGTCGATTGCAAGCGTGTTGGGATGTGATGGTATACGCGGCTTGTACGCATATGGCTTGTCCAAAGCTTGCTGGAATGTTTGCATCGTGCTGTAGGTAGGCTGAGTGCGAGGCACAGGTGGCGCTGCGGCCAACGAGGGACGAGGCGCAGTGTACGAGTAGGTGGGTTTTGGCGGAGCGACACGATCCAAGAAGTTGCTGCGTGGGGCATGCTCTGTACCACCCACTTTGTCGGTAAAGAAGCACTTCGCTTCCGTCGATTTTTTCGGGAGATAGTAGTACAACTGATCTGCCTTTTCGAGATCGACCTTGACCTTGGGAAGCTTGTCTTTGTTAAGCCGAAATCCTCCCGGAGGACAATCTGAGTTGTAGAACTCTTGCCACTTGTACGCGGCATCGTCCGTGAAGACCTCGTCTTGGCTGGGCACGCCATCTTGTCGGTTGCTGGCAGACACGAGCTGTTTGTTCATGCCTTCGGGCATCGGCACGGCGTTTGCTGATGGTTGAGGCCTCTGCGAGAGGTCTGGGTCCAAGACGCAAATGTACTTCCATTCCACTTCAACACGCTCGCCTTCGAGCATCACGTCCACAAGAACCGTCATCTCGGCTGGTCGATTCTCGACAACAAGCGCGCCAAAGACTTCGCGACCAATAAGCTGCACTTGCACAACATCCTTGGGCTTGAGTTGCTTGGCGAACTTCATGACTCTCTCGTCCTTCTCAAGGGTGTTGGAAGTCGCATTCTTCGGCATTTTCGGCCTATGCATCTTGCACCTAAAGTCAAAGCCTTCCTCGAAGTACTCTTTGCCATCCTCGTCGAAGGTAGGCACAGGTCCAGCATCGATTTGTACACCAGCCGCCAACGCGCAGGTAGCGTGGAAAGCGCGGGCGCACTTCTTTGCCGAACACTGGAAGCATGCGCCACGTTTCGATCGACAGTAGTTGCACTTGAGATCCAAGCGAGCACGGTCGATATTAGCGACGCCACGCACCATCTCCTTGCCATCATCAATCGTGATGAACGTCTCTGGTGTATAGAGGGCGCATGACCTGTGAGCCTTCTTGCCATTGTCTGTTGGCAGTAGAGGTTCCCATGGGTTGTCGTTGGGACACATGACGCATGGCTCAGCTGAAGGCGCCTTGATGCGAATGCGAATCTTCTTTTTCTTAGGGGCCTCCTGTTTCGTCTCGCGCTTGCGCTTCTTTGAGGCAGGTTTCCCTTTGACACTTGCAGGGGGCGTAGGCAGTTTGCTATCCTCCTCCTCCAGTTCAGATTCGTCATCAGTCTCTTCGTAGTATTCCGGGGTAGGTTCTCCGCGCATTTTGCGCTCAATCTCAGCCACGTCAACCCAGACGTTGTCTGCCTCGCAGTTACATTTGCGAGCGATGCGTCCATATTCGAGCCAAGACTCGGTGGCGAAGTTGACGGATTCGGCGCAATTGTATCCGAGGTTGTAGCCAGAGTGATAGCCGTACGGGTACGTGATGACGAACTCTCCTTCGTAATGCACAAGCTTGTTGACCTTGACGTTGTATTGCTTCTGCAGCACGTCAGGTGAAATCAAGTAAGTCTTGTGGCGAAGGAATTGATCGCAGTTCTTAGCATCACCTGGCCAAGCTTGCCTCATGGCCTTCTCAAAGCGGCGTGCATCTTCTTGCGAGATGCTGTACCACTGCTTCGGCGCGCCGAAGTGAATGTAATTGATACTGTAAAGATCGACGTCCTCAAGATGCCACGCAAATGTAGCCTTCCACATGCCAAGGTAAAGATAAGCAGTATTGACACCTGGGACTTTGGTTCCTAGCACGTCCAGAATGTTCTCCAGTTTGGCCACATTCCATGTTTCCTCGTCATCGTTGAAGAGCGTTCCAGGCATGTCTGCTGCGTACATGGGCTGGTTGAACGCAAGACTCTTCCAGTAATGTGTTTCCAGCTCTGCACAACGTTCCGGAGTAAATTCCTCGAGGCCTTCCATTCGATAGTCAAAATTCCTGAAAGCCTTGTCGTCAATATGATCCACGGATTCTGCCGTATTGTTTAGACGTCGCGAAGAGACACTCTTGTTTGTGCCTGTTCCACGTCCTCCACCACGACTTTTCTTCTTGTCGGCCGGGGTTGGTGTCGCCTTCTTCGAAGTGGAATCGTCTGAATCGGCTTCATCCTTGATCACAACGTTGCGTTTGGGTCTTCCAGGCTTCCTTTTCTCCTTTGGCTTCTCCGGTGTTTCATCGTCTCCAACTTCGCTGGCAGCTCTGGCAGCAGCCGCTGCAGCACGTCCTCGGAGTCCTCCGCCACCTCTGACGACTTTCTCCTGGTTACGACGACGCTCTCCACGTCTGGCTGGTGGTTGATGCTGGGTCTCGTGCGTGAGTGCTTTCCATTCCGGGAGGTTGTACGAGCGCATCTTTTCGACGTTCTGTTGTGTGTATGTGCCAAAGGTACCATTGAATTCCTGAGTGATTGGATTCTTGATTCGAATTCGTTTGACCTTCTCGTCAAGATCTGGGAGTTTGTTACGCCTTGTGACGCAGTGTCAGTACGTGCGCTTTCCTACGCATAAATCCACAATGTACTCACCATTCGTCTGGAGGAATAACCTTGACGATTCCAGACTTCATGCCGTATTTGTCCACCTTTTCGATAAACTTCTTGAAACTCTTGAACTGTGCCATTGTCGGCTTGAAGACCGGGATGTTGCCTCCATCCCAGTAATGGTCGGGCTCGATCGGCTCGCCGTCATCTTCGTCGTCGCTCAGATCCAGATCGCTCAGCTCCGAATCTGAGTCTTTCGTCTCGTGGTTCATTTCCTCAGAGGTCGGTGGTGTGAGAGCGTTCGCTGGCTTTGCGCTTGCGCCGGCGACGGTCTCGGTCGTTGGTTTGGGATCGTCATGGGGTGCAGGCGACAGCGGCGCCGCAGCATTCGCGGTCGCCATTTCGGTGTCGCCTTGAGCACTCATGGTGAATGCGCAGGCAGAGGTGTGGTGTGAGCGCACGTGCGCGGTGGGATTGTGGTTGCAAGCTCGAGTCGTCGCAGTCCCTGGGTCGGGCGGGCGTCGCCGCGAGACGAGACGCGGTGCGGCGGTGGTGGTGTAGTGGTGGCGACAGGCAGCGTTGCGCGGCGCTTGCTGGGGATATTGATTGTTGGTGAGGATGCGTCGGGCGCTTTCAGTCGGGCGCGTGTGGCAGCATCACACACGGGCGTGAGGCAGAGCAGCGGTGCAGCAGGTCGAGAGGTTCGCAGTGAAAGGTGAAAGTGACGCAGGAGATCAGGGCGGCAGGAGCAACTTCGCTCGCTGTTGCCATTCCACATCCAGGCAAGCCTGCAAGTCCGGAGCTGCCCTACAACTTGAGCATTGATGCCTGAGGCAAGCATGAACCATAAAGCATCAACCGGCTCAGGAAGAACCACTGGCACGTGGGCGAGTAATCTTTTGATGCTTATTTTCTGGCAAAGTTGGCGAGCGCTTCGATGAAGAAATTAACTTGGGGAGCTTAACTGTATAATAAGCTTAATGTCCATGAATTTGTGTACAAGGTATCTGCGGCTTTCCCCTTGTCCACTCAGAGTAGTGCACCCTACGCCAGCAAGGCTAGAAGATTTTGACACCGCGCTCTTCCTCTAAATGTTGGCGATGAGACTTATCTAGAAGCAAAACAAGCTGCAATCACTGTCGATATTCTCCTGCTGTAGTGCCACCCCGCAGAGCGACACTGTCGTTCCTGGCAACTATAGTAGAATCATCCACACATCCTTCATCAACCACAACAAAATCCTCGAGATGATCATCTAATAGTATGAGATACGCGAGTGGTGTAACTCTCCACAAACAACGGTTCCTGCAGACATCCACTAATGCACGACATCTTCACTCCCGATGGTCCGGGGGTTTGCGGAGATGGTGTCAGATCGCCAGCCAGGTCAAGCCCCTGGGGGCAAAGATCGAGCTTGCTATTCAGCTTATCTGATCTGGTCGGCGGGCTTCCGGTGGATACGAGGAGCCGCAGCGAGTAGGACCTGCGGAGTACACAGCGTGGTCACCCTTCAGCGGCTGGCGTGGTACCTCCTTCACTCTTGACACCATGTGAAAAGTGACGGGACCATGGCACAGATATCAGGACTAGCAATCAGAAAAAGAGTACATTGCAAACAGTATGGGGTATCTTAGAAATGGAGGAATAACAACAGGCGCTCGCAAACACATCTCACCACCCTTTCCTCGGCGTCCTGAGCTTCTCTGCCAGGCTCTTCGCCGCGGGCGTCATGGCCCTCTTACCGCTCGTCAGCCCCGCCGCACTCTTGAACTTGGGCGTGGGCGTACGTCCTGGCGTGATACCCAGCTTCGCCAGCTCTTCCACTCTGCCTCTGCCACCCTTCCTTCTTGCTTGATCGGCTTTCTCTACGAGCCTGTGATGTACTTCCTCGCGCTTGCTGCGCTCGTGGATCTTGAAGAGATTTGGTCCAGATTCGTCAGCTTTCGGCAGCAGAGCAAGTGCGGCTTCGCGTTCCGCGGCGTCAGCCTCTGCGTCAGATACTGGGAGGCCCAGCTCAGAAGGCGTAGGCTCAGCGTCCACAAAGGCGTATCCATTCACACGAGGCGTTTCGGCACCCGTGTAGCCTGGTTCGGATTCCGTGGGCCTTGGCCGGCCAGCGATAGCGGCGTCTATAGCACTCATCGAAGGGCTCGGCGGGATGATGTCTGCTGAGGCCTGAGCTTCAGGTGCGAATCGCGTGCCACCGTAATTTGTAGCTTTGGGAGCAGCGTTGGACCGCATTTGTGATAGATGTGCACGTGTTTCCACTGTATCTTCGATACCGTCAGGTCCAAACATGAGCGTGTTGCGTGGCCCAGTGCGATTGGGGAAGGAGTCCACTGAAGCAGGTCTGGCAGCAAGGTCTTGAGATGGCCGGTTCGCAGCGAGCAACCGACGCTCCTCTCCATCGGCGTTTGTAGTAATCAAAGCTGTTGATGTTGCACTCTCGCCACTCTCTAGTCGTTTCTGCTCCCTCTCCCTGTATGCGATTTGGCGGTTGGTAGGTATTTTATTACCATTGTGAAAGAAAGCATAATTGGCTGCTCGTTTTCCATTTTGCTTGTCCAGAAGCGCATTGAAGCTCTCGTTGTCCTCGCTAGTGTACTTCGCCTGGAAAGCTCCAAGCGACATGTTGACATCCACTTCTGGCTTCGCTTCAGGCGCAAAGTGATCACCGCCAGCTTCTGTCATGGGCGTCTGGCCCGGCGTGTTTCCAGTCCATCCTCTAGGTGTCTCTCCACCAGCAGTACTCCTCCTAGGCGTAAAGCTGGTTCCTCTCCCATGTCTCCTTC
>Ga0058698_10001172_pt1 | contig 12343 bp, 11 predicted proteins | sample AgamicAsSfe_FD_67288 | JGI IMG/M metagenome (GOLD analysis project Ga0058698, IMG submission 67288) | Agave microbial communities from Guanajuato, Mexico - As.Sf.e | ecosystem: Host-associated > Plants > Phyllosphere > Phylloplane/Leaf | place: Guanajuato, Mexico | collected 2012-05-30
GGCATCTACGTTCGATGTGTCTACCGTATCCCAGAGCTTACCGGTGGCTGGAGGAGCGAACTCATGCGCGAAGAGACGGAATTCATCATCCTGGAAGGTGCCATGATCGTGTTGAGTGTGCTGGTACTTACAGTGTTCCATCCCGGCTACTGCTTCCCAGCACTGGGTAACACAATCGGCAAGAACAGGGCTGCTCGGGGTAAGAGTATGGACACATCTGTTTCGGACGTTGAGATGGTATCAAATCGCGCCTAAGTGTGTGGAGGGATGATGTTACGGGCTCTCAATACCGCGGAACTTACTTATCTTGGTACACCAGTAGCGGAAGTGTACCACACGAGATAAAGCAAACATGATCCCCTTTGTTATAGCGAGGAGTTTAGGAGTTCTTTAGATCTGTCTGCAATTCGATACGAACGTACCCTACCTTGGAAATACTTTTTTCGCGTACCCACTTGTGCAAAATCTCTGTCGGTCAAACTTGAGTTCGTAACGAAGCTATCTCGCTACGCCTGTACAACAGACTCCGCGGAACTTCAATTAGCAGCTATCTCTCCAGCCTATGAAGGGTGGAAGGAACCCTGAATCTCATACGGAGCCGGAGCCGTCGCTCTGGATAATTTGGCGTGTAAATCTCGAGGCCGAGACTTCGGCGCAGGGTCTACCGAGGTGGACCCAAGACTATGCTTCCAGTATGCATTTTGCAAATCGCATGGTCGTTGGATGATCTGACCAATTACCCGATTTTCAGGGTGTCTTCACACATGCCCTAGATCGGCGAATTGGCATGATTGGCGAAGTTCTATTGGCCGACATGGTCATATGATGCAATCAATTCGAAGCCCGGGCAGAAGAATTCGTCAGGACGGTCACGTGTTGAATCGTTAAGGTTTAATGACAATCTTTTCTTGCAATATAGAATTTGGAACAGGAAAGCCTATCAAAGAAATGTTAGTAGACTTGTGCATATCATCTACTCTGATAGAACGTGTCAACCTTATGCTCGATGAATAAGGCAATTTGAGGCCAGATGCCGACGTTGAATGAGACCTCGGGATGGAGTACGAAAACGCACAAACATCGTAGCCCTACGTGCACATCTTCATATCGACGATGACGCGATCTCTGTGCGATGTCGCCACAACCAACACCTACTGATTGCGCACAGCTTTTCGATCCGTGCAACAGCAGCATCCGTCAGTCGTTAAACGGACGAGTGAGGTGGCCTAGGCTCCAAATTTGCCATCGTGGCAGCCTCAGAGTAACCCCGGAGCGCATGCAGTGACGTCAATCACGCATGGCTTATTTGAACCTCGTCCGCCAGCTCTTCAAGGGCGCAATGCGTTTTTGCCTTTTTCTTTAATGTACGGATTGTCATACGGAGATGAGGGAGAATCCACCCAGCAAGCTCGATGGTGAACATGTTTTACCGATTCAACTGCCATACCTGCTGGCATGTTGTTCCTACTAAGTTCAAGAGAAGGTTGTTTGGTAGACGCTGTGGATAGCACGGCGTCACACTTCGATGCGATATATTTCTCGGTTGCAATGGGACTAGCAGTCAGCACGATACGCGGAACCACCTCTATTCCATCACATCTGTCGCTATATGCGATCCAATCATTCCCTGTCATCTTTCACATCACGAACTGCCACTAGAGGCTCTTTAGTCATTTGACGAGCTTGGAACCCGTTGAACGCTGGCGGGCAGTAGACCTAGGCCCGGACCGTTGTACATGTGCCGCCGAGGCTAGCAAACCTCTTCCGTCTGGAATGCAGTCGCGATTTCCACGCTGCTACACTGTTCTCCTTCGCCTCTGTTCTATAGTAACAGTTTTCTACGTCTTATTCTGGACGGGTCTCTACAGCACGTGAGATGGTGCGTCATGGCATCTTATTGGTCAGGGGAGCATTCCCGAGAGAAGCTTCTTGTCGGCCATTTGTACCGAGCCTTCGATCGAATTCGATCTCGGTCGCAAATACGATCTGTTCAGACATTCCTAGGCAGGGAGTCCATGGCGCATCAACGAGTTTTCTCATTGCGACAGAAAGTGGCAAATCGCTGCTGGTGGTGATAGACAGAAGAAGCGCAACTCCTAACGACACGGTCTGCAGACCACACTCACGGATCCGTCGACTAGGCTCCACCGGCTCCACAAGCGACTTTGGGATCTCTGTGAGCCTGGCCATCTCGTCCACTACATCGACATTCACGGTATGGATCCCTCGGAGCGATGGCAAAGTATTGCACCAGCCTCAGACGAGCCTGGCCAGCGACGGTCAACATCAGACAGACGGAAGAAGCGACAGGCCGTTGCCGTGGCGTGCGTGCAGTGCCGAAATGGGAAGGCCAAGGTACGTGAGAACAAGCTACATGCAACAACCAAGTCCTGGAGCATTCGAGAGTCTTTCGCATAGCTACCAAGCATGATGCCATGCTTCTCAACGCTGCGAAGTATTGGAGAATACTTTCAAGTATTCAAGACCCATGCATTCCTGATTAGCGCTCTTCTATAGGTACTCACAGCATGTGATACTACCTATAGGTAGGCTTTTTTCCCATGTTTTGTTGCCCCCCCCTCGGACTTTACTGATCGCTTATGTGTAGTGTGACGGCACAAGACCTCAATGCAATCGATGCAAAGAGAACAAGCTATCATGCCAATACGATGTCGCCGAAGGTGTCTCGAGAGCTGAGCGCATGAAGATTATGAAGAGAGACAGTATGACTGGCGAGCTGGACGATCTGAAGCGCATAATCACCTCACTACGCTCGGGCACCGACGATCAGGCCGCCGCTATTCTCGCTCGGTTGAGACTTGGTGAAGCACCCGAAGACGTTGCGAAGACCCTCCCGATGACAGCATCCCCAGCGCTATCCGGCCGACCCCCCAGGTATGCATCACTCGATTACAGCATCCTCTGGCTACAGCACATTGATAACCAGGTTCAGTTTACTGGGCCAGGAGTCTACGGACACCTCTGGGAGCGGTATGAGTCACGAATCGGTATTTGATATGAGCAAAAGTGCCTCAAAGTTTCGACAGGGTTCTTCTATATCTGTAGCATCATCTACAAGCCAGAACGCGGGCTGGTCACCACCTACAGATATTTCGTCATCCTCATTTGCGCCGTCGGGCAAAGGCAAGCAACCAGCTACCGGGGACGCAGCCAAGGACCAAAGCTTCCTAGTTCCTCTATTCGACCGCGATGACTATCTTCTAGCGAGGGACGAAGCTGAAGAAGATAGCGAGGATGACGATAATTTCCAGGACAATCGGATTGATCCGCGGCTTTTACAGCATGCGTCAAGCTTTGATACTAGCTGGAACGCAGCACCGTCATCCAAAAGACCTTCTCCACACAAACAGAACACGATTCGATCGATATATCCTACACATCTCGCTGGTCGGCAGCCCATGGTAAACACTATCCGAATACACCCAAACCTAAACCTTCGTAATCTTTTCGGCAACATGCCCTTCTCCAGTAGTATCCTAAGCAACTACTACCCAGGCGACATTCAGGACACACAGATCAGTAATTTGTTTCTACCGACGTGGGCTATGTTACCCATTAACACAATGCCGGACCCTGGATCCTTGAAACGCGCAGTTCCCGGTATACTACAGCAAGCGGCAAGTTTAATCAGCATGGGGGTACCCCTAGAGCAAGTAATCGAGATACATCCGAACATCGCAGCGCTATGGGACAAGGAAGTGTATAGCTACTCGGGAATACTTTCCAAATGGGCTGTTGGTATGACACATGGCGTATACATGAAGGGTACGTGTGATACAAAACATCACGCTAGCTCATTCTCTTACTAACAATTCGCAGGTAACACTTTCTCATGCTTCGGCTCCATGTACCTTTTCTGGTCTCTGATGCGTTGGATGATCTCGCCCTCTCCCGAAACCTATAACGCCATCCCCGAATGGTTCCGACCTACACCCAACCAACTTTTCATGCCACACATCAACATTATCGACTTCATCATCTGGCCCGCTTTCCGTGAGCTCGTTGTTCAGATACCCGCTATGCAAGAGCGCATGGGGTGGATGATGGATTTGAGCCTAAATCTCCAGTGCGATTGGTCTTTTGCCACGAGCGAAGCGCTCTATACAAATGAAGAGACGGGACAGGTGGATCTCTGCGATGCGGCGAGGGATGCCGCAAGGGATTTGGGGAATTGGAGTGTGGGGCCCAGCTTTAGGGGGTATGTCAGTAACGCCGATTCGTACGTTAGGATTAGGACGGAGTAGTACTGAATGAACATGCGATACGGCTGATACGCACGAAGCGAAGACGCGGCTAAAACACGCCGCGAGGTTACTATCTCATCCCCGCGGAGCAGCCATGTCAGCTCCGCGGAAGCGGGGACCATAGCAGTTCCTTGGCGCTACCACGGACGAATGATGGGAGGTCATCTTGTTGTTGTTGTTGTTATTAGCGAAGCATATTACACGGAGTTAGATTTCGCGCGAAAATTCTGTTGAGCGAATGATCAGCATTTTGGGCCACCAACCTGATAAGGATCTATAAAGTATACCAGATGAAAAAGTTGAGGATCGGGGATATCTACTCTACTCTATGTCTTGGGCTATTCTTTAATCGAGTTGATTGTTGTGTCTTGTAATGTCAGTGTTTGGTTTGTGGAATGTGGGTAGAAGGGTGGTGAACGATGCAGTCATGCTGACGTATTGGTTCATGCACCTGGTTTGGCAGATCGATCGGAAAATGATTCGCGAAATCGACTTGTTCAATAGCCCTACTCTTTGTCGAAGTGTCGGTGTTCCTTGGAGACGACGAGTGTGAGCATCACGATGTAGATATACGAAGATATGTCGGAGGAATGTGTCATCATCAGTGCGATGATGAACTTCTTGATAAACCGAATCAGTTTGCAAAGACCACTCCACGTCCCATTGTATGACCGAGGTTCCAAAAGAATTTAATACGCTAACCATACGAGATTCGTAGCTTTCGTTTGCGCGTCATGCGTCATAAAACGTAGCTATCGTACCGAATTTTGGGATGTAGCGACTAGAAGCAGATGTCGTGAACGCAATAAAGTAAGCATTTTCCTCTGGTACTCAATACTCCCACCACCACCACCCATTATTCCCCATCGTCACGCTGAACCAATTCGCATTATTACCACTGGCCTCTAACCATCATGCTCATACTCATCGTATCAACTGTTTGAGGAAACTTCTGGTATGCCACAGGCGGCAAAATTCTGTCAACAATTCTCCAGCATCTCTTATACAAACCCAGCATTGTAGTCGTACCATGGCCATCGTATCATTAGCTTGACAATAATACATTAGGATCTCAAATGACCCAAGGTATGACTCCGTCCCTATGGTACTTGGTGCGGGTCTCCGTGTCCAGCAGCATCTCTTTGATAGCGTTGATCTGCTGCATATCTATCGTTGCATACTCCTTTTCCTGGGGAGCGGCCTTATCCGGGTGGCTTGTGGCGGCTGCCTTGTGATAGGCGAGGTTGATACCGACCGAGCTGACTCTCCAAGTTTTTAGACCGAGCATCTCGTAGGCGAGCATATTGACCGGAGGAAGGAGGTTCGCTGACGAAGAAGCACGGGCACGGCGAGGACGAAGGGCACGTGCGGACAGCGGAGGTGGTGGGCCAGAAGGAACTGTCGGCGTAGGAGGAGGTCCAAGCGGTGTCGCGGGAGGAGTTACGATGTAGGAATCGTGGTTCTCAATGTTCTCCCAGTAGGGGTCGGCGGCCGAGAAAGGGAATGGGGTGTCAGGAAGACGAGGAGACGGCGCTGGCGTAGAAGCAGTAGAGAAAGTCATGTCGCTGAACGGAGTGCGTGGAATAACCGTCCTAGACCTTTTCGGGGTGGAGATAGGCCTTGAGGTGTCGTCGGCGGCATCTGTGTCGACGAAGATGCTGAAATCTGGCTTGCGCTTCTTGCTCGGCTCCTTGATAACAGGTGACGGAAAAACAGTGGGCCGAATCATGAGGGACCGCGGAACAGCAGAAAGTTGAGAACGAGTATGAGGACTTGTGGTCGCGAGGTTGCTGTCGTCGTCGACGCCTCCGTCTCCAATGGAGGGAAGCGGTGTTGCAACCGCGATCGCGAAGAAATATTTGTCGAAAGAGTCCGCCATCTTGACAAGCTCACTGTAGAGTTATAAACCCCATACGCCTCCAACAAAGCAAAGAAAAAACAGCAAAGAAAAGGATTGTACTAATCTGGAAAATACAGAACAGAACGGATAGGCGGATCGGCCCACTACACAGGTGAGGAAATGGCCGAAGAAAGAGTGGACAACCGTGGAAACAGCGACCTTTATAAAGAGTGACGAGAAGCTGAATCTGTTATTCGAAACTGAAGGAGAGTTGCAAAAGGATGATAAAATGGAGGGTGACTGCAGCGGAGGTTCAGAATATCCAGGTGGGCACTTAGGCACATGAACCGAGCTTCCGTGGTGAAGCCGAGAAGACGTGCAGAGAACCACAGAACATGAAAAAACGCGTAAAAACGCGCGTAGAAATGTCAGAATCCGTTTGCGTGTTCCTGAAAAAGAGCTCGGCGCGTCAGCAGCAGTCGTTCATGACATCCTGGCACTGAAGATGAACCGTAGTGCTGTTGCAACCAAGGAGACTTTGAGGCGCCTGACGAACTTAATGACTAGAGCCAAAATCCAGATTGCACAGAGAGGATGATCTTTTGCGCGATGCAACAGTCTTCCACGTATATTGTGGTACTCTCTCTGGACATGCTCCTCGGGTGAAAGCAATTCGGCCGATAGACGTTCTGCAGTCAGTATTCCTTGATCTCAATGAGAAGCTCAAGACAATTGCAAACCGCAACTTGGTCTGTAGAGTCCTTTACTCTAGCTGATATTATGGCATCGTCTGCGTTACGGTAGTTGCAAGTGGCTCATCTTTCATAGCTTCGCAGACTAGAGGACGGCTACTAAGCTATAGCGTCGTGAGCATTCCACGCGCAAGGCAGCTTTATGCGACATGATTGCTTGTCTTCTCGGCGATCAGGTCGGTAGTCTGAGGTGATCCAGGTAGATCGTCGAATGATACAATGTACTGGACATGCAGTATCCGGCAGAGTAGTGTAGATTCGGCAGATATAAAGAACAGTAAAACGCTACAGTTTTAGCCTGGGTTTTGTCTGTTCCACCCTACTATACACAATCTGAATGTGGTCAGCAGAACTTAGCTTACTGCTGATAGTCCTCTTCGCTAGGCAGACGCCTACACTCGTGTGGTAGAGTCGATATTTGATAAAGGTAGCTCGCTGATTCTGTATAGGGAACGTTTGAATATTAAGGTAGGGTGGTAGCCAAACGTTGCGTGCGCATCGTGGTGTGATAGGTGGTAAGAAGACAGACTGTCTTGTGGAGTAAAGTGAAGTTAATAAGAGATCTTAAACCCACACCCTGTATTTGGAGAGAGTCAGTTGAGGTAAAAGAAGTCCTTCGAAGACCCGGTGACTGCGTATCCATGTGCACAAAGTAAAAGACACGTCCATCGACTAGTAGACAAACACACTTAACGCATGTGGGGTAGGATTCGAGAGTGTGTAGAGAGATAAATGCGGTTCTTGTCATCGTCTCTCTAGATTTGCGAGGAGATGTTGTTTGCGGTATCCAGTAATCTCGAAGGTGCGGTGACAATTTCTACATGCACGGTGTTGAGGAAGGAAGAATGTTGTTGATGGGAGATCAGACGAAAGCATTGGCCCATCGGCACGTCGGCTCGATGGCAGTCGCGTTGTAGTATTACTACACCATGATATGACAACATCACAGACTTCTGCAATTGGGTATCGCTATCTATGATAACTCACAATTTGAGTCTGACTTTACCCGATACTCTGCTAATGCCAGGTACTGATTTTGTCACATGCAGCAAAATGGCGCGGCGCGGGTGCTGATGCGGGGAAGAAGCTACAGCCCAGATGTCGAGCCGCAGTGTTCGAGTAAGCGTCAATGAAGCGCTACGTTGCCCACAATCACTGTTCCGTTCTGTCGATTGAGTCTCACACAATTCTGTATATCCTTTAAGGACCACCAAGCAAGCATGAGTCTTGGCCCTGCCCCAACACGTCTACGCCAGATTGCCCTTATCGCGAAGGACATCGAACGCGCGAAGCAATTGATTGTATGGCGATGACCCAGAAGCGCATATATCTAGAACTGATGGGGATATCAGACACACGTCCTGGGAACAGAAGTCGTCTTTGAAGATCCGGCTGTTGGGCAATGGGGTCTGAAGAACTTCTTGGGTGCGTACACACTCTTTTCCCGGCGACAGCGACTGACACTTGCAGTACCAATCGGCGGCGACTTTATCGAGGTGGTCTCGCCCTTTAAGGAAGGAACGACCGCTGGACGATTGCTCGAGAGGCGTGGTGATGGAGGATACATGATAATCATGCAGACCGAAGACGCGAAGAAGCGACGCGAGCACATTGAGGCAAAGGGACTGTCTAGAGTTATCTTCGAGCATGATCTTGGAGACTCTGTGTGTATTCAGTACCATCCGAGGGGTATCAAGGGTAAGTTCGACACTGGTTGCATACTAGTTGTGGGCCCAGCTCTATTGCTAACGGGCTACTAGGCGGCATCATGCCTGAACTTGATTCCCATGTACCCGGTCCGAAAAACCCCACGCCAATTCAGTCTCGCTTCTCTCCATGGCACGCCTGCGGATCAGACGTCGAGCGTTATACGACTAGCATGAAAAGGACTCAGCACCTTACGCTAGAAGGCTGTGTACTTCGCCTGCAGCCCGGCGACCTTGGTCACGAAGCGGCCGCGCGAGAGTGGGAAGGAATATTCGGCGTCGCACGGATCCGTGACCTGCTCGCTTTCACAAACGCAAGACTGGGGTTCATCCCAGGGAAAAAAGGGCAATCAGAGGGCCTTGTGTCGATCACGATCGGTGTAAAGGGCAAATCCGAATACGACGCCATCTTGAAAAGAGCTCGTGATGCAGGCCTCTGGACTGACGGGGGGATCGACATGTGTGGTGTAAGATGGCATCTTGCCCTGACAGGCCACGGCGCGTCTCAGGGGAAGCTGTAGCTGCATGCATCATACGAATCACCACTAGAACCTATTTTGTGCTGCTTACTGTACGCTCCAGCATGCGATACGCTTTGACATGGCGCCGCGCGTGCCACGTAGGTCGGGGCGTGCAGGCCAAGATCTCATCGAAACAATCTTGAGATACCAGTAAGCGCCCTCCTCGAATCTGGTAGCCCCGCCGACGTCATCCACCAGGTTGGTTGAATTACCAGCCCTTTGCCACCATGTTCACGAAGGACGCGTCTCGAATTCTGTGCATTGTTTCAAACTTCAAAAAATTACCATGGACGCCAAAGTCAGAAACGCCAGAGTTAGCCGACTTTGAAATCCAGCGGTTGATAGAAATTATGCGACCCACTGCAGCAGAGGAAAATTGGTAAGAAAACCCAGCCTTGGGTCGAAAGAGCGTAACATAACAACAAACAGTTGCTTCGGTTTCGAGAAATTCGCTACAGTCCTCCGCTGCGCCCAGCTGTCAGTCTCGACAACAGTTGCCTTTTTGCGACCTGTGCGCTAAAGAACACCCCGCCATGACGCTACTCACCTCGCGCTCACGAGGAAAACGCATCGTGGGCCCTCTCAACACTTTTTCATGGCCTTGATTTGTTCCGCACCGACATTACGAAATGAACGCTGCAACGCAGCATACTTCGATGCCTCAGGGTGGATGCCTTGTGCACCGCCTCGACGCTGGAGTGTACTAGTCTGCGTGGCTTACGCTTTTAGTGCGGCCTTTTCATACAGCAATGTCGTGTGACGCCCTGGTTACAATTTTTACAATTGTCGAACTTTTTAGCTTTCTTGCACAGTTGCGCGCTCATCCCGTCTCTCTCTGCACGATCTATGGGCACTCGGCGTTGGATTGGCCGTTTGGTATGCCTCAAGTTGCAAGGCTATCCTGGTCAGTGTCGAAGCTCCCATAGAGCTACTAGCAATCCTACGCTAGTCTGGCCCTACGACGTTCCCTTTCATCCCATCGGTCCCCGCACGGAGCATATGCTAGCCCTTCCGAGACGAACATACACGCGTGGAGGACGAAGAGGAACTGTTACACGATTTACAGGAGGCGTATCATCATGGCTACTGCTATTGGGTGTATCTGCTCCTGTAGCTTCGCAACACCGTTCCGCACATAAATCCTGCCACCCCGACTTTACCTGTCATGGTCCATTCAGCTACCGACGAGCTGCCTCGACGAACTCTCTCCACAGTGAGACGCGACATAATTCCCTACCACAGAGATCGCCTGACTCCTTGAGCTATAGCGATATATCTCTTCCCAGCTTCTAGACGACCATACGCGAGGCGGCATATCCATCATGTCGACATCGACGTACCCCAAATATGATCTACAGCCCGCTAGCGTGGAGCACTTCTCTGTGGCCTCCCGGCCTGCGCCTTGGTCGCAAATTAACACTCGTGTAAGGCACCGTAGGTCTCAATACACATTCCATACTTACAGTTCATTCAGCTCGAATACGATGAGTTTGTAGAGTATCGAACCGAAGAACTGTCCCCAGAGAGACATGCACACGTAGCATACGGCAACAACATTCCATCGCGACCCAAGGAAAGCACCGATGGCTCCCTGCTACTACGCAATACGCGACCAGACCCTTACACTTCTTTGCCGCGCGCGCCGCCAGTTTTGTCGCCTGCGCCGACATCCTTAGGTGCTGATGTTGTCCGATGCACACAATGCCACGTTGCCTTCACTGGCGCGTATGCAAAAGGCAACCTCGGGCGACATCTCCGGCACAAGCATGCCTTGGTCAGAGAAGTTATATACAGGTGTACGGTTTCTGGATGCGACAAGACATTCGCTCGCAAAGACGCCAAGTTGAAACACGCACGCAAGCACCACCCTGGACTACACTCCGATCCCATCAAGAGAAAGCAAGGCAATGGAGCTGTGATTGTAGGCTCACCATGCAAAGTTAGCGGAGGGTCAACTCCTCGTCGTCGGTCAGATAATAGATCCCCTCGGATCAACCACGGCTCGGAATTGCAAATCGTTGGGCCACAGGCGCGCAAGACTTATGCTACGAAGTCTATATATTCTCGGGGCCAAGATCTCCATCGGATTGGTCATACCTACCAGACAGTAATAGCAGCAATCTCAGCCGATTGTATTGAGCCCCAACCCTCCCAGTTTGCCGACTACAATGGCTTACCAGCTGCTTCTACCGACTGGGAAACCTGTTCTTCTCTTCAACACCTGCAACCCCCTTCTACTGAATACAAATATGGACGAACGTCTGCGCCAACGACTTTTACCGGCTATCATAGCTCAACGGGTATGAGTACTCAGCTAAGCAACCAGAGCTTCGACACTTCGCCTTCACCATACTCCAATCCAATACCTACTAGGTCGAGTATAATACACGATATGGAAGAGCCCATTATCCATAGTCCCTTGACATCGCCTTGCTCCCATCGTCCCATAGCTCTACAGTATGAAGCCTCACCCTACACGACACCTCATGATACCCTGCTCAGCCAAGAGTCGTTGCCAGAAGACTATTTTCAGGCCGTACCTAGAAGCGATGCAAGCATTGATCTTTCATATATCGATCCGGTCCTTTTCCAGCAGCCGCTCGAATGGGCCCACTTGCTGGATGAGGATTTAGGGTAACGTAGCTGGAGCGGCAGCTGGTTTGCGTGTTGTACAGTGATAGCCTCGGATCACCCTGTTCCAAATACTTCGATTGGTCTTTGTACATATTGACGTTTAGATACCCCATCTGTAATGTACTCTTACGAGTGATTTGCCAATCATTTGCTACTTATTGATTGATTCTATTGCTTGTCAGTCCCATGGAGTTGGCCCACGTCCAATTTCTGCGCTTAACTCCAGTATCGCATCACTCTCCTTGCACTCTGCCACCGCCTTGTGCGTACCTTTTGTCGCGTCTAGCTAGTGCTCGAGTACTGGTTGCCAACTGCCAAAGAAGGAACACCAGCCAAGCGAGCACGACGAATCAGACCATACACATGACATCAATTGTAACCCCCTTCGAAGTCTTGATGACTAGGCAAGGAAGAATCGCTGGCCTGCCTGTTCACCTCCTCAATGTCGTACGTCGTGGTACTACATACCCTGCATGCGTCTGGAATGACCAAAATCTCGGCGCAGAGAGCTCTCCTGTCTGGCTCAGCCTACTCCGAGTCGCCTCCAAACCTGCTCATTATGTTCTAGGCTTGACCATAAGTGGTTTAGCAATCCTCATGTAAATATGTTTCTCACCACCCTGAG